>Ga0182743_1004402_pt1 | contig 10694 bp, 8 predicted proteins | sample eDN3rd30CKraftOP_FD_128522 | JGI IMG/M metagenome (GOLD analysis project Ga0182743, IMG submission 128522) | Enriched Organic Plus compost microbial communities from Emeryville, California, USA - eDNA 3rd pass 30_C Kraft OP (version 2) (version 2) ... | reverse complement strand
GCCTTGCCAAGGCAGTGCGCTTCCATCTTCGCCCATTGGGCGTCCGTCAAAACAAGTCTGTCCATCCACAGCCTGAATCAGAAAATGCCGCGCGCGGAAACCCTGAATCTCAACAGGCCCTAGCTTGGGCGATTGCAGCGTCTGCAAATACTCCATCCGTTCGGCCTTCGACAGGCTCAGGCCGAACGGGAATTGGGCCCAGCCCATAGCTGCCAACGGTATAATAGTCTTAGCGATATAATCGCCTTGGTTTAGACGATTGCAGCGTTTGCCAGCGTGAATGAGGGCGGGGGCCCGTCCCGCCCGCTCAGCGGCAGTGCAGTTCCTGTCCCAACCGTTCGCGCAGGCGGTGGATGGCGCTGGGATGCATTGCGAACCGCGCGTGCCAGGCGCTTTCCAGCCGGGCGATGCGCGCGTGGAAGCGTTCGCTGGCCGCCACCAGCTCGTGAAGGTTCGGTGGGAGGAGAGCGGCCTGTTCGGGAGTGGAGCGGCTGCCGCCCGAGGGCAGTCTGCCGGTGCGCCGCAACTGGAATTCGCTGATTTCGCCGTTGTAATAGGCGCGCTGGTTCAGCAGCCAGGCGATGACATGCATCATCCTGGTGGCGGTGCGCAGCGCTTCGCATGACAGCGCGATCCGGATCGGGTCTTCATCGTCCAATTGCGCCGCGCCAAGGGCCGCATGGTCGAACGACCGGCGCACCTGGTCGGCCAGCACGAGCGCTTCGGCATAGAGCCCTTCGATAATGGGGCGGTTGAGATCGACCGGCTGCGTCATGCTTCACCGGCTAGGCCAACCCGCGTTCACGCACCACTGCCCGGCGGGGTTTTCCCGCCCCGAAATTAGACCTGTCCCTTAGCGATACTGTTTTTGCCGACGGCCGGGCCATCGCCCCGGGTAACGCCCGCGCGCCGGGGGACGGCGGGTGATGAAAGAAACGGTCGTTCAGGCGATGATATCGGGCAGCAGCGCGTCTTCGATCAGTGCGATCTGGTCTTTCAGCCGCAACTTGCGCTTTTTCAGCCGGGCGATCTGCAATTGGTCGGGGCTTCCGGCCGTGGTCAGGGCGCCGATCGCGGCATCAAGATCGCGATGTTCGATCCGCAAACTTTCCAGCCGCTTGCGCATCTCTTCTTCGGTCACCGGTCACCTGCTCGTTGAAACCCTTGCGGACGATTCGCCTTGCCTCTGGCGGGCTCTGCCGCATTGCCCCCTCAAAGTCGTTTTGCAAAGTAGGGATAATGTGATTGGATGACAATCGCAGGCCATGCCTGCGGGTATGAGTCGCACAACAAGGTTCGGGGACCAACACGTAACCTTCAAGGAGGTACCCAAATGGAATCGTCACATATCAGTGCCCTGCAACTCAAGCATCGCGGTATCGAACAGCAACTCCGTGACGAAATGAGTCGCCCGTCGCCGGATGAGACGATCATTCAATCGCTCAAGAAGCGGAAGCTGCGGATCAAGGAAGAGATCGCGCAGATCTAAATATCGGGTCTATCTGATAATCGCCCGCGCAGGGATGGCCGGGACGGCCGTTCCTGCGTCCGGTCTCCGGAGGCGGCGCAAAGCGCCGCCGCCGGGCAGGGCCGGTGGAGGCTTTTCGCAGGTTAACCGTTCCCAAACCGGCCGATCTGGGATAGGCCGGATGCATGACCTCAGCCGCGACCGCCGCCCGGAATATCCTCACCCGATTGCATGAGGTCATGGCGTCGCGCCTGCCGGCGCAGGCGAAGCTCAACCAGGTGGTCGAAATCATCGGGAACAGCCTCCACAGCGAGGTCTGCTCGATCTATCTCCTGCGCGAAGGGATGCTCGAACTGTTCGCCACGCGCGGGCTGAACCAGAGCGCGGTCCACGTCACCCGCATGGCGGTGGGCGAAGGTCTGACCGGCACCATTGCCGAGAATATCGAGACTCTGAACCTGGCCGAGGCGACGGCGCACCCCGACTTTTCCTATCGCCCGGAAACGGGGGAGGACAAATTCCATTCCTTCGCCGGTGTCCCGATCGTGCGCCACGAACGCGCGGTGGGTGTGCTCTGCGTCCAGCATGTCGATCCGCGCCGCTACGAAGACATCGAAATCGAAGCGTTGCAGACCACCGCGATGGTGCTCAGCGAATTGATCGCCAATGCCGATCTGGTGGACGAGGAAGAATTGCTGGGCAGCGATGCCTCGCGCAGCGGCTCGGAAATCGTCCGCGGCCTCAGCCTCGTGAAAGGGCTCGCCAGCGGGACGGCGGTGTTCCACCAGCCGCGCGTGACGGTGGAACACGTCGTTGCCGAAGACACCGAAGCGGAACGCCAGCGGGTCTATCTCGCGTTCGACAAGATGCGCGATCAGATCGACCGCATGACCAGCCAGGCCGAATTCGGCGTAGGCGGCGAGCATGAGGAAGTGCTCGAAACCTACAAGATGTTCGCTTACGACGAAGGTTGGGCGCGGCGGATCAACGAAGCGATCGATTCCGGGCTGACGGCGGAAGCCGCGATCGAACGCGTCCAGCAGCGCACCCGCATGCGCATGCGCGAAATCGACGATCCGCTGCTGGCCGAACGGATGCACGATCTGGAAGATCTGTCCAATCGCCTGCTGCGGATCGTGTCGGGCCAACTCGGCACGGCGGCGGCCAAGGGGCTGCGGGGGGATACGATCCTGGTGGCCCGCAATCTCGGCCCGGCCGAGCTGCTGGAATACGACAAGCGCCGTCTGAAAGGCGTGGTGCTGGAGGAAGGCTCGCTCACTTCGCATGTGGTGATCGTGGCGCGGGCGATGGGGGTGCCGGTCCTCGGGCGCATGCCGGGTCTGCGCCGCATGGTGCAGGAAGGCGATCAACTCCTGCTCGACGGCGATCTCGGCACGGTCACCATCCGGCCGGCCCCGTCGCTGGTCCAGGCGTTCGACGCGCGGTTTACCAAGAGCAAGGAACGCCAGGCCGCCTATGCCAAGCTGCGCGATGTCCAGCCGGTCAGCCTGGATGGCACGCGGATCACCGTGATGATCAACGCCGGGCTGCGCGACGATACGCCGATGCTGAATATGACCGGGGCCGATGGCATTGGGCTGTTCCGCACCGAATTCCAGTTCCTCGTTTCGGCCACACTGCCGCAGCGCGACCGGCAGATGCGGCTCTATCGCGATGTGCTGGATGCCGCAGGCGGCAAGCCGGTCATTTTCCGCACTGTCGATATCGGGGGGGACAAGGCGCTGCCCTATCTGCGCGATGGCGACGCCGAAAATGACGAGAACCCGGCGATGGGTTGGCGCGCCCTGCGCCTCGCGCTCGAACGCGAAGGCCTGTTGAAAGCGCAGGCCCGCGCGCTGCTCGAAGCAGCGGCCGGGCGCACGCTCAACGTCATGTTCCCGCTGGTGTCCGAACCGTGGGAATTCGATGCCGCGCGGGCGGTGTTCGAAGCGCAGTGCAAATTCCTCAAGCAACACAAGAAAACGTTGCCCGAAGCGATCAACTACGGCGTGATGCTGGAAGTGCCCGCGCTGGCAGAAATGCTCGATGTGATGCTGCCCAAGCTGTCGTTCATTTCGATCGGCACCAACGATCTGACCCAATTCCTGTTCGCGGCGGATCGGGCCAATCCCAAGCTGGCGGAACGCTACGACTGGCTCAATCCGTCAATCCTGCGCTTTACGCGGCGGGTGGTGGCAGCCGCCGATGCGGCGGGCGTGCCGGTGGGCGTGTGCGGCGAAATGGGCGGGCGCAGGCTGGAAGCGTTGGCTTTGCTCGGCATCGGGATCAAGCGCCTCTCGATCACTCCGGCGGCGGTCGGGCCGATCAAGGAACTCGTCTGCAAGACCAATCTGGCCGAAATCAGGGAAGCGATGGACGGCTGGCTGGCCCATCCGCCCGTGGACCTCAGGGCCGAAGTCCAGCAATGGGCGCTCGATCATGGGCTCGACAGCGATTAGGATATCTTTGTATCACAGGATTTGTCGCAGCCGGGCACCGGCTTGGCGCAAGGTGTCAACGGCCGGAAATGGCCGTCTTGACTTGCCGGTGCCGCAGCTATTGTTAGCGCGCGCTGCGAGGGGGCGGGGCTTGTCCGCGCCGTGGCCGGGAACGGGAATGGGCAATTGAGCGAAGAACTGGAACAGGAACAGGTGGTTGTGGGCGTCGGGGCGCAGATCAGGGCGGCCCGCGAACGCGCGGGGATGAGCCTGGCCCAGGTGGCCGCCGAAACGCGCATCGCGCAGCGCCATCTGGAAATGATCGAAGCCAGCGATTTCGACGGCCTGCCCGCCCGCACCTATGCCGTGGGCTTTTCACGCAGCGTGGCCAAAGTGGTGGGGCTGGACCCGGCGGAAATCGCCACGCAGGTCCGCGCCGCGCTCAACGCCAGCGGCATCGAACCGCCCCGGCGGCTGAGCACTTATGAGCCCGCCGATCCGGCGCGCGTTCCCTCGGCCAAGCTCGGCTGGCTGATGGCGCTGGTGGCGGTGGCCCTGCTGGTGGCGGCGTTCATTTTCCTCCGCCCGGCGGCGACTCTGCCCGAATTGACTGAAGACAAGCCGCAGCAGGCGGCCCAGGCGGCCAAACCCGCCGCGGCGGCGGCGCAGGCCCCGGTGCCGCAAGGTGGGGCGGTGGTTTTCACCGCGCTGGAACCGGGCATCTGGGTCAAATTCTACGACGGCGCGGGCAAGCAGTTGCTGCAGAAGGAAATGGCCAAGGACGAGACGTTCACCGTGCCTGCCGATGCGCAGGATCCGAAAGTCTGGACCGGGCGCCCCGATGCGCTGGCGATCACAGTCGGCGGCCGCGCGGTCGCGCCGCTGGCGGACCGGCAGAGGATCGTCAAGGATGTGCCGGTGACGGCCGAAGCCTTGCTCGCGCGCGGACAGGCCGCCGCGCCCGCCGCCACTCCTGCCACGGCATCGGCAGGGCCCGCCGGGGCAGCCCCCGCTGGCGGAACGGCACCGGCCACCCCGGCCCGCTGATCCGGGCGCAACGCGGTATGCGCAAACGGGCGGCGCGAAATCGGATCGCGCCGCCCGTTTGCGTTCACCCACAGCTAAAATACGCCAGATTCTCGACAGCTAGGGGCATGACAGGCATAGCTGGGGGCGGATCGTTCAGCCGCAATTCGGGGTCATGGTTGTATCAGGCGCCTGTTTGCGGAAGCAGGAACAGGAGCTTGACAGATGAAGACGGGTCGGCGTTCACTTGGCGTAATGATGCGGGGAGGGCGCGGCGCGGTGCTGGCATTGTCCGCGCTGGCCGTGATCGGAACGGCAGCACCGGCTTCGGCTCAGGTCGACGAAGCGCGGATGCGCAAGCTGGAAGCCGAAGTCCGCGCGATGCAGCGCAAGGTGTTCCCTGGCGGCAGCGCGCAATATTTCCCGCAGGATAACACTGCCGGTGCCGGCCAGACGGCGGGTGCGGCCCCGGCCACTTCGGCGGTAACCGATATTCTCGCCCGGCTCGATGCGCTGGAAACGCGCCTCGCCAGCCTGACGGCGCAAGTCGAAACCAACGCCAATGCCATGGCCCTGCTTTCCGGCCGCGTGGCGACGCTGGAAAGCGGCGCGGGCATCGGGCAACCGCAGGTATCGGCCCCCGGATCGGCCCCGGCCACCGGCTCTGCGCCGGCAGCTGTCACCCCGCCGAAGCCTGCCACGCCCACGGCCCCTGCCGCCAAGCCTGCCGGGCCGAGCAGCGAGCGGCTGGCGCGGGTTCAGGCGATCACCAAACCGGCGACAGCCGATGCGGCGGAAGACGAATACACTTACGGTTTCCGGCTGTGGGAAGCCAAGCTCTACCCCGAAGCGCAGCAGCAGTTGCAGCTTTATGTCCAGAAATATCCCACGCACCGGATGATCAGCTATGGCCGCAATCTGCTCGGCCGCGCCTATCTCGACGATGGCAAGCCCAAGGATGCCGCGCCATGGTTCGTGAAGAACTATGACGATGACGTTCAGGGCGCCCGCGCGGCGGACAGCCTGCTGTATCTCGCTGAATCGATGATCGCGATCAAGGACACCAAGCGTGCGTGCATCGCGCTTGCCAAATTCAGCGAAACCTATCCCGCGCTCGCCACCGGGCGGCTCAAGTCGCAATACGATGCCAATCGCGCCAAGGTGAAGTGCAATTAAGACCGCATCGGAACACGCGCCGCATCCGCTGATCGCCCGGTTCGCGGGCGATCTCGCGCGGATCTGGCCCGAGGGGGAGCGGCTGGGGCTGGCGGTGTCCGGCGGGCCCGACAGCCTGGCTTTGCTGCTGCTGGCCGAAGCGGTCATGCCGGGCAAAGTGGAAGTGGCGACGGTCGATCACGGACTGCGCAGTGCCAGCGCTTCGGAAGCGGCGATGGTGGCGGAACTGTGCGCCGGGCACGGCATTCCGCATGAAATTCTGCCGGTGCAGGTGCCGCAGGGCAATTTGCAGGACATGGCCCGGCTCGCCCGCTACCGGGCGCTGCACGCATGGGCCACGCGGCGTGGCCTTGGCGCTATCGCCACCGCGCATCATGCCGACGATCAGGCCGAAACGCTGATTATGCGGCTCAATCGGGCCAGCGGCATCGCGGGTCTTGCCGGGGTGCGCCTGCGCACGGTGGTGCCGGGGGCGGATATGCCGCTGCTGCGCCCGCTGCTCGGCTGGCGCCGGGCCGATCTGGGCGAACTGGTCAAAGCGGCCGGGCTCGACGCGGTGCAGGACCCCAGCAACGAGGATTTGCGCTTCGATCGGGTGAAAGTGCGCAAGGCGCTGGAAACCTGCGACTGGCTCGATCCGGCCGCATTGGCGATGAGCGCCAGCCATCTGGCCGATGCTGAGGGTGTCCTGCAATGGGCGACCCAGCGCGAATGGGCCGAATGCGTGCAGGCAAGCGAGGATGCGATCGTCTATCGCCCGCTGGCACCGGCCGCGATCCGCCTGCGCATCGTCGGCCGTGCCATCGCCCTGCTCAGCGGTGTGCCGCGCGGGGGCGAGGTGGCGAAACTGATTGCCCGGCTTACCGCAGGGCGCGATGGCACACTGGCAGGCGTGGTGGCGCGCCACGGCCCCTCGGGCGAATGGGTGTTCCGCAAGGAACCGCCGCGCCGGGCCGGGAGCAACCGGCATTAGGAGACTTGCGCATGTCCGCTATCGGCCGTGCATACATTCTTCATTCCCTGCGCATCGGACGGATCGGCTCTAGAGCGCCTGCCCGCCGGACAGGTCGTGGCCGAGATCGACTTTCTTGCCGCGCGTGATAACGACTTTGTCGCCCAGCTTGGCGATGGCGAACAGCTTCTGCGCGAAGGCATCGGGCGTGCCGATGCAGCCGTGGCTGGCATAGCCTTTTTCCACCGGCGCGCCGTGGATGGCGACGCCGTCATTGGTCAGGCGCATGGTGAAAGGCATCGGCGCATCATAGATGCTGGAGATATTGTCCCTGATCTTGGCGATGATCGGAAACGTGCCGAGCGGGGTGGGATGATCGTCGGTGCCGAGCAGCACCGCCGCGGCCCCGATTTCATAACCGCCCTGGAACACCGAAATCACCCGCGCTTCGAGATCGACGGTGACGAGCAGCGGCCCGTCGGGCACGTCGGCATCGTCCCAGTGCCATTCGCCATATTTGATCGGCCCCTGGATCGGCAGCACGCGCTTGATGACGAAGGGGCCATCGGCAACCATTTCCGTGTTCGCCGGATCGAGGGCGTCGGCAGGGGCGGTCTGTGCCGGTGCGGCGGTCTGATGCGCCGTGGTGGCCGGGGTCGGCAGGCGGGTGCCCACCATCACCCCGGCGAGGAGCGCCACGCCCACCGCGATACCGCCGCCGATCCATTTGCCTGCCGTGTTCATGCCACTCGTGTGCGGAAAATCGCGATGCCTGGCCAGCCGTGCCGGGCGGGCGTCTCGTCTTGACACGGTTTCGCCGCCCAGCCTGGTCGAAGGCGCCGGTCAGCCATGAGCGCCGAATTCGTTGGCGATGGCAATCGTGATACGCAGCGAAAGGCGATAGGCCCGTTCGATCGGGTCGATGTAATCGCGCTGGATTTGGGCATAGCCATCCCCCGCGCCATCGGGGTAATCGGCCGGTTCCGCCATGGCGAAATCGCCGATCTTGGGGAAGCTGGTGGGAAAGGCCCGGCGCAATTGCGCCAGCGCTTCGTCGATCCGCAGGGTGAAGACCATTTCGAGCACATCGTCGCGGCTGATATCGTTGGCCCGGCTGAACACCGGCACCGAAACAGCGCGCAGGAACATGTGCTGGAACAGTGTCAGCCGCAGCGCCTGCAACACGCCGATCATCCGGCGCACTTCCTCACGCTCCGCCAGAGGCTGTTCGTCGGGCAGCAGGGCGAGCAGGCGGTGCAGCTTCAGCGCATCGACCCGCAGGCGGGACGACAGGCGGCGGAACACGCCGGCCCGGTCATCCTTGATGAGGTATTCCGCCAGCGCCTCGCACGGTTCGGACAGGTGGGTTTCCGTGCCGCGATAGGGGCGCGATGCCCAATAGGCGGAATTGAACAGTTCACCGAACGCGGCCACCGTCTTGATGCTGGCCAGCGCATTGGCCGAACGGGCGAGACGCATCAGTTGCCGCCCGCGTTCGCTTTCGCGCAGCAGCGCGGCCAGTTCCTCGTAATTGCCGTCCGCCGCGGTGCCGATGCCGCAGATCACGTTCACCGGATAACCGAGCTGCTGGAGAATGGCGTTGTGCGGGATCGCACGAATCTGGCGCAGGCTCATCTCCCGGTCGGCGGAGATGTCCGACTGGCGGCGCGAAACGCGGCTGCCGGTGGGATTGAGCAGGCCGAGCCCGAACGCGGTGACCGCGCGGGCATACGTGCGGCTTTCGAGATGGGCGTGCTGATGGTTGCGGATCGCACGATAGAAATCGAGGCTGAGATCGGTGCGGCGATAGAACGGATCGGCCGGCGCACCGGGATCGGTTTCGGCGGGGCGATGTTCGAGAATGCGGGTGAGCGTGGCCAGCGACAGTTCGGGCGTGGTGAAGAACAGATAGCCATCGCCGCCCTGGAAGCTGACTTCGGGTTCCAGCGTGATCCCCGCGCGGACGAACCGCCGCCGCGCCCATGGGCTGAGCGGCCAGGCCAGCCGGTCCGCCATCGATGCGGGGTGTGCGCCGCGCCCCATGCTTTCACCATGCGTGTTGAAAATCAGCGCGGCGACATCGGTCAGCCCGTTGGCGGCCATCGCATCGGCCAGCCGCCCCTGCAGCCGTTCGATGGCGAGACTGGCGGGAATTTGCCCGACAAAGCGCCCGGCGTCGGAAAACCCGGTCTGGATCGCCAGCCGCCCGCGCCCGCGCACATAAGCGCGATAGGCGTCTTCCGCCAGCAGGGCATCGAGCAGGCGCCCGCCGTGTTCCAGCGCGTTTTCGGTTTCGAACAGCGGGGAAACATCGACTTTGCCGGCGATGCCGAACAGTTCGGCGAAATAGAGCGCGGCCAGGATCGTGGCGGGCTGTTCGCATTCGGCAATCAGCATGCGGATCGGCGCATCGGCATCGATATGGTTGAGAATCTGCGCCATGGCGAGGAATTGCCGAATGGCGGTGCTGCTTTCGATTGCCAGCGCGGCGAAATTGGAGCGGAGCGGGCGGACTGCGGCCAGTTTCTCGCGCAGGCGGACCAGTGCGCCCCGGCTGGACAGGTCGAGTTCGCCGAGCGGATCGATCACCCGGCGGATGGCGTTGTGAAGCTGGGCGGCGTTGACGCGAAAATGGATCCAGCCCATGCCGAGACCATCGGCGCGCATCGCGGCGGCCAGCGTCTTGAGCCGGATCGCCTGTGCCGGATCGGCGGCGATAGCGTCTTCCTCCAGCGCCTCGATCACCGGGGCCAGGCTCAGCAGCTTGGCGGGATCATCTGCTGTCAGCCGGTTGGCGACGGCGGAGAACGTTTCGGGATCGGACAGGTCGCCCGCGAAATCGTCTGCCCGGTCCCGCGCGTAGGCGGTTGCCGCGCGCAGAGTGGCGAGAACCGGATGCGCCCCGTCGATGGCTTCCAGCGCGGTGCAATAGCGGGCCAGCCGCTCCGCCTTTTCGCGCAGGCGGAAACCGATGCTGTCATGCCAGGTGATATCCGTCCGCCCGTCCATGTCGTAGCCGACCCAGCTGGCGAAGCGGAACGGCAGCGGGCGCAATGCCTGCCAATCCTGTGGCCAGCGGGCCCGCGCTTTTTCCAGCAGCGTGGCGACCAGGGTATCGCGCGCGTCCCCCGCATGGGCGATAGCGGCCATCGCCGCCCGATGTTCGTATTCCAGCGTGATCGTGGGCCGTTCGGGGGAGGCGACGCAGGCTTCGGCGCCGATTTCGCCCGCCGAGGATGCGGCGGCGGCCACTGCGCGGGTCTGTTCGGGGGAGAGCAGGAATGTGGGATGGGCAGTGAACACGCAGTGCAGTTGCGGCCTTTCCCACCGCGCGCGGAAAGCGCTGAAATCCGAAGGTTCGCCATCGAGGCTGGCGGCGAAGGAAGCGCGATTGCGTTCCGGGGCCACCGGTTCGACCAGCCGCCGCAGCCGCCGTGCGCGGTGTTGCAGCGCTTCGCATTCCAGTTCGGCGATCATCGCCTCGATATCGGAAAGAGCGATATCGCCCGCTTCCAGTTCGCGCGAAAGGTCCAGCGCAAGTTGAAACACCGGGTTGAACAGCGGCATCCGGCTGGTGTGGGCGTGCAATTGCTGAAGATGGCTGAGAAGATCGGGAATGGTGTTCAGCATCGTT
>Ga0182743_1004398_pt1 | contig 10696 bp, 9 predicted proteins | sample eDN3rd30CKraftOP_FD_128522 | JGI IMG/M metagenome (GOLD analysis project Ga0182743, IMG submission 128522) | Enriched Organic Plus compost microbial communities from Emeryville, California, USA - eDNA 3rd pass 30_C Kraft OP (version 2) (version 2) ... | reverse complement strand
CGCCGCCGGATCGTAAACCTCCGTCGAATCCATTTCCGCAGTGGCTTCATCGCGGCCGCCAAAGATATAGATCTTACGGTCGAGCGTTGCAGAAGCATGATGATTGCGTGGAAAAGCTATAGGTGCCGCGGCGCTCCACTGATCGGAGGCCGGATCATAAATCTCGTGAACCGCCAGACTCTTCTCGCCATCATGTCCCCCTATCGCATGTATTCTCCCGTTCGATGTCGTAAGTGCCAGCGCCCCACGCGCTGTCGGCATGGGGCTGGCCTGCCGCCAACTGCTGCCGGCCTCAAGATCGAGCACCTGGACATCGGCCAAGGGTTCCCAACTGGTCCCGCGATAGCCTCCGATAAGAAAGAGTTTGTCATCGAGCACCACAAGTCCCGCGTGATGAAGCCCTTCGGACAGAGGAGGCAATGCAGTCCATCGATCACTCTGCGGGTCGTAGCGGAATACCCCGTTGGGAAGGGATGGCTCCTCGGCGTTCGAGCCTGCAGCAAAGCCGCCTAGGAAATAAATATATTTCCCATCTCCTGCCACGCTCACCTCCGAGCGCGCCTGCGGAACGGGACTGGCCTGATGCCATCTCCACCCGCCCCCCTGGGTCGCATTCACCGAAATGAGGGAGGTTCCCAGGACGAGGACGACAAGAAGGCAGATCAGGATGGCAGAAGCGGCAGCCGATGGCGCGGCTGCCCCCCGTGTCGGACCAACCTGCTTAGGCCTTGATCCAGGGGACAATGGCCTTTTTCCGACCTGTGGCATGGAAGGCTCCCTCGATGGCTCTTATGCTGAGCGGCAAGCAATCCCAGGCTGTGTTCCCGCCATCATATCACAGATGCTTTCTCATGGATGCTTCTCCCGTCAAGAACAAGACAAGTCGTTCAACAGAAAAGCTCGCGTCTCATCAGCCTTTTGTTGACAAGATTGGGCCGGCTAACCATGATCGGGTTGCGGGGATCATGCAAACTATCCCACACATCGCTTGTTTATGCGGCGCCTGCGGACGCCCTGTCCGCGGAGGAGGCAATCGGCGTTTAGGCCAAATTTTTCGAGGAGTTCGATGAAAATGCTGGGTGGAGGAATGAAGTACGCGAAGCGGGCGAGCCTTGCTGCTCTTTTTCTTTTCGGGGCCGTTGGCTGGGCGGCGGCGGACGAGGCGTCGATCGAGCGCGGCCGGACGATATTCGATGGCAAGGGCGCATGCTCGTTCTGCCATGGCTGGGCCGGTGACGGCCAGGGTGATCCTCGCTCCGAGGGCGGCGCCCCATCGCTGCGTGCTTCCGCTCTCAATCGCGATCAGATCCGCGAAATCGTGCAATGCGGCCGGCTCGGCACCGCGATGCCCTATTTCGACCGTTTCGCCTATACGGATGATCGTTGCTACGGCATGACCGCGGCCGATGCCGGTGCTGAGATGCCGACGCGCTCCTTCACCACGTTGCAGGCACACGAGATTGACGCGGTGGCCGACTATGTCGCCGCCAAGGTGCTGGGCGCCGGCGACGTGACCTTCGAGCAATGCGTAGAGTTCTTCGGCAAAGTGGTTGAAGCCTGCGGCAATTATCCCACCGCCTCGGGCGAAAAGCCGGATATGTCGAAGGCCGAGCCAACCCCGCAAAGCGGCGCGCCTACGGATGCCCACTAAACAGGTCGGGCGAGCCTCATCGAGCAAATGAGCGCGGCGGGTCGGGCATAATGTCCGACCCATTCTTTATTGTCGCAAGGCCGGATCAGGAGGCCTTCGCTTCGAAAGCGGGCGGGAAATCGCCGAGCACCTTCGCCTCGTTTATCCGCGCTCCGATGTCTTCCTCGATGATGGATTCCAGCTGCGCGAAGCTGTCGATCACGTAGTAAATCGGCTGCACAATGTCGATCCGGTAAGGTGTGCGCAGCACCGTCATCAGGTCGAATGGCCGGAATTCGACGGAAGCGGTTTCCATCGCATTTCGCGTCTCGCTCGGGGAGGATACGATGCCCGCACCGAAGCAGCGTCTGCCCTTCGGCGTGTTTATCAGGCCAAACTCCACTGTGAACCAAAAAATTCGGAACAGATGCCAGGAGTAGCCCTTGCCCAGCTGCATTGCTTTCTGCCCGAAGCGGCGCACGAAATTGGCATAGCTCTGGTTGGTGAGCAGAGGGCAATGGCCGAACACTTCGTGGAAGAGATCCGGTTCCTCGATATAGTCGATATGCTCGCGACGGCGCATGAAAGTGGCAAGCGGAAATTTCCCCTGCGATAGAAGCTCATAGAAGCGTGAGGGTGGGATAAGGGCCGGAACGCCTTCCACGCCAAAGCCCGTGCTCTCCGCAAGACGCCTGTTGACGTCCTTGAGTTGCGGAACCTTGTCCGGGTTCAGTCCCAGCGTCCGCACCCCTTCGAGATATTCATCGCAGGCTTTGTCGGCGAGCAGTGTCATCTGCCGCCGGTAGAGCTCTCCCCAAATCGCATCCTCTTCGGGCGTATAGAGATAAGTGCCGTCGGGTTCCGGAAGCTTCGCGGTATAGGTGCTTTGCTTGGCCATGACGTCTCCTCCTTCGTCAGAGCGCATCGTCTCTGTTGCAATTATATCCCCGCCGGGCTGAATATTTGTTTCAGAGTTGCCAGTAGATGGTGCGCTGGCGGGAGGATTTTTCACGATGCCATCCGACGAGAAGGAAAGTTTTCAACCATCGCGCCGCTTGCTTCGCCTGATCCAGGCCGACTGTGGGCAATCGGTGGCCGAGCTGGCGGAAAAGGCGGGCATGTCGCAGAGTTCGGCCTGGCGCCGGCTCCAGGAAATGGAGGCCGAAGGCGTCATCCGAAGGCGTGTCGCGTTGCTGGATCCTGCGAAGCTCGACCTGAAACTCTGCATCATCGCGCACGTCACCCTGGAGGATCACCATGACGAGGCGATCGCATCCTTTTCATCCGTCGTCAGGGAGCGGCCGGAAATAATGGAGTGCTATGCCCTGTCTGGTACCTTCGATTACATGCTTAAGATCCGCGCCGCGGATGTCGAAAGCTATGAGGCGTTCATGACACGATACCTGATGCGCAATCCGCATGTGCGCACCGTTGTATCCAGTTTCGTGCTGCGAGAGCTCAAATCCACGACTGAATTACCCATCTGAAGGCGCAATATTCGGTCAGAAGGGCTTGGCCCGGCGCTGGCACGTCATCTGAGTGCGGGCAGTTCATAGGTACGAGACAGGCACTCTACTTATCTCGACATACAGCCTCACCAAATTCCCAACTGGAAAAGCTGTGCCGACCTAACGGACAATACCCAATTGCGATCGTCTTATCGGCTTGGAGGGTAACCTTATGGTTGGAGAGCCGCTGCTGGTCAGAATCCGCGCGCACATCGTTTCGGGCGCCTCTCTCAAACCACGCTCTTGGGCCGGACTGACGCTCATTGGAGCCTGGCTTCTGCCCTATCCGGCGACAGCCGAGACGGTGACCAGCGAGCGCTTCGCGGAAGCGCTCCCCAAGCTTGAAAGCATCATCGAGCAAGGGATGGAGCGAACCGGCGTGCCCGGTTTGGCCATCGTCATCGTCCACGACGACGATGTAAAATATCTAAGGGGTTATGGCGTCCGCGAGGTGGGAAGGCCTGACCCGGTCGATCCCGACACGGTTTTCCAGCTCGCCTCGATGTCGAAGCCGATCGCCTCGACGGTGGTCGCCACGCTGGTCGGCGACGGCCTGGTCGCCTGGGACGATCCAATCGTAAAACATGATGCAGGATTTCAGCTGCAGGATTCCTGGGTGACGCGCAATGTCACGCTTCGAGACATGTTTTCTCACCGAAGCGGCCTGCCCGACCACAGCGGCGACCTTCTCGAAGATCTGGGTTATGGTCGGGACGAAATCTTGTTCCGCCTGCGATATGTCAATCCGGCAGGCCCCTTCAGGGCTAGCTACGCCTACACCAATTTCGGACTGACGGAAGCAGCCGTCGCAGCCGCCAAGGCGGCAGGTAGGCCATGGGAGGATCTGTCCCAGGAGCGATTGTATGGCCCTGCAGGAATGTCGCGCACCAGCTCCCGGCACGCGGACTTCCTTGCCGCTGAAAATCGCGCCGTCAACTCCGTTCGCGCCGGCGATAAATGGATTTCCGGTCCCGCGCGCGATCCAGACGCCCAGTCCCCGGCGGGAGGGGTCAGTTCCACGGTGCGCGATCTTGGCCAGTGGCTGCGGCTTCAGCTCGGCGATGGAAGCCTTGACGGAAAGCAGATCGTTGCCGCGGCCGCTCTTGCCGAGACCCATCAGCCGGTTATCGTCTCCGGAACGCCAAGCTCGCCAGAGAGCTTTCCGCCCTTCTACGGACTGGGATGGATTGTCGATACTGACGCAGACGGTCGGATCCAACTCAGCCACTCGGGCGCGTTCAATCTCGGGGTTGGCACGACCGTGCGTCTCGTCCCAGCAGAACGGCTCGGCATAGCAGTCCTGACCAACGGCTTTCCCGTCGGCCTGGCCGAAGGCGTAAGCAGGAGCTTTCTGGATCTCGTATTCACAGGAGAAGTGGAACGGGACTGGGTCGAGGCCTTCGGCCAGCTCATGGCGCAAGTGATGAAGCCGGATTACGGCGAAGCCTTCGACGCAGCCGTCTCCCGCCAAAGCTCCTCGGCGGCCTTATCAGCCGCAAGTTACACCGGAACCTACGGCAACGAACTTTTCGGCGAGGTCACGATCTTCGAGGAGAAGGAAAACGGCGCCCTCACCATGGAGCTGGGCCCGGAGAACAAGAACTTCCCACTTCAGCACATAGACCGCGATACTTTCGCATACCAGCCGGTGGGTGAGAATGCGTTCGGCCCGAGCGCCGTCACCTTCACCGTCGAAGCCGACCGGTCGAACGCGGTCACGATCGAGAATCTGGATCTCCACGGCCAGGGCACCTTCATCCGAATCCCCAGCGAACCGTGAGGGCCAAGCGGCATGCGTCGTTGTCGATACCGCGTGGAAACAGGCAGAAGAGGTCCCGGCAACAATTCCACGCCTAGGCATGGCCTGAAGACGGCAATGCGCGTCTACAGCGCCGTGCGTCCATTCGGACGCACAAAGGGCGTTGTAAGTTATTGAATCGACGCATCGTGCTTTCCGAAACCGATTCCGGTTTCGGGCCGATGCCGCAGAGGTGTAGCAAATGGGATTTGACGCGGTGGCCGGCGGTCACATCCTCATTAGCATGCTGGCGCTGCTCGGCGCCTTGCTCCTGATCGTGTCGCTCTTCATAAACAAGCAGGTCGCCCATTACACAGAGCGCGACGAGCGCCATAAGGAAAAGCAGCTCGAATATTATCGGAACACATTTTCCCAACTGGGCGTGATATTTCTCGGGATCGGCGTATCGCTGTTCATCTTCTTCTTTCAGCAAAGCTACCTCGAACGTCAGAGGCAGAACGCACAAACCCAGGAGCTTTTGGGAAAGCTTGCGGTCCGACTGAGCCGGGCAACGACGCTTCTCGAATTCGTTGCCGAGGTCGACCCCGTGCTCGACAATGGCGGCGCCTATCTGGCTCCCGAGGACGGCGGAACGAACGGAGCCGTGCGGGCAAGCGGCCCAGCCCTGGCCAAACAGATCGAGGAGATTGCGCTGCTCCAGCGGGAAATCGATCTCGATGGTTTCGCAGCCATGCAATTCTCGGAGGATTTCCAGTCATCGCCGCTAGTGAACCGGATGGATCCGCACCTATGGTTCGCAATGGTCAAGGACGAGGCGGACCTGGAATATGCTGTCGAGCAGCTTCGCCAGGATTACATGGATTTGCAGACCGCCCTGGCCGGACAACCACCGGGTATTGGCGTAGCCAAGCCGGACCTCGCTGGTGGCATCAAGCGCGAAGCGCTGGACGTACTCTGGGATTACGCATGGCTTCGTGACCGCAGCCGTCGCGTGGCCGGGCGGGCGTGTTGGCTGCTCAGTCACGGTCCGAACTTATTCACGTTAAAACCGATACAGGCCATTGAGGCCGCATATAAATCCCACCAGGAATGGCTCGATCAAGCGCGAAGGACCTACGGCCAGGTCTCAGCAGGCCGCGAGAATTGCTACCAGATCCTCAGGGCTGAGCAATCCTGAGTGTCTGGCAGCGCCCTGTTCTCAAGTTCTCGACGCCAAATCCGAATCCGGCTCGGCGTTCGTATTCACGGTAACGACGACCGACATGCCGGGAGCGAGTTTTTCGGCGTTGGGCTGATCGGGATCGATTGAAATGCGAACCGGCACGCGCTGGGCGACCTTGGTGAAATTGCCGGTGGCGTTGTCAGGCTTAATGACACTGAATTCAGACCCGGTTGCCGGGGAAAACCGCTCGATATGGCCTTTCAGTGCCGAGTGCCGGAATGCATCGACCGTCATCGTGACGGGTTGGCCCACCTTCATCTCCGCCAGTTGCGTTTCCTTGAAATTGGCAACGACCCAAAGGCGATCCGGCACCAGCGCAACCAGCTGGGTTCCGGCGGCCACATACTGGCCGAGCTTCGCGCCAACTTCGCCCAGCCTTCCGTCCTGCGGGGCCATGATCCGCGTATTCTCCAGATCGATCTCCGCCAGATGCATGGCTGCTTCCGCGCCCTGAACGGCCGCTTCCAGCGACTGGCGATTGACGATCACGGATTGCAGGTCCTCCTTTGCGACTTCAAGGCCAGCACTGGCTTGGTCCAAAGCTGCACGAGCCTGCTCTGCCGCCGCGCGGCTTTGATCGGCTTCGCTCGCGGTCATGACGCCCTTCTTCATCAAGGGCTCGACGCGGCGCCAGTTCGCCTCCGCTATTTCGAGCGCTACGCGCGCACCCTCCAACTGAGCCTCGCTGGCACGCAGGCGCGCTTCTGCGGAGTGGCGCTGCTGTTCCGAATTGGCGAGTGCAGCCTGCTGCGCCGCAAGCGTCGCCCGGGCCTGCTCGAGCTTCTGACGGTAGATGCGGTCGTCAAGCCGAACGAGGAGGTCGCCTGCCTTAACCTCCTGGAAGTCCTGTACGGGGACTTCCACCACATAGCCGGCAAGCTGTGGCGCGATGAGCGTTACCTGCCCGCGCACATAGGCGTTCTCGGTCATTTCGACGGTTCGTGTGAACGGCGGGAGCTGCCATACATAAAGGATGAGCAGGAGGCCTATGAGGCCGAGCACGATGGCCACTGCGGTGGCTGGAGAACGAAGAGCTTTAAACATGATCAACGGAAGAACTACAGGTTTGCGGTTGCTTGGGGGTGCGCTAGGTGGCGGCGCATGGCGTCCCACCCGATATGGATAAGGAGGAAGACGAAGGCGGTGACGGCAATGATTGCCATGAGAACGAAGGCGTCGTTATAGGCGAGAATATTCGCTTCGCGCGTGACCTGCTGTCCGACGAGCATTAGTCCCTCGGCCCGGAGGATCGCCTGATCGGTTATCGTGCGCGCATAGGCCATGCCCAATTGCGCCGCGCGTTGCGCGATTATGGGGTCGGTCATCGCCAAATGCTCGACGAGCACGTTCGAATGGAATTTCTCGCGAATGGTGATGAAGGTGCCGATCACCGCGGAGCCAAGCAGCCCTCCGATGCTCTGGGTGGTCAGGAACACGATGATGAAGCTCAAAATATAGTTCGGTCCCTTCTGCAGTGCCGAAGTGATGCCCCGGAACATCGCCGGGGGCAGAAACAGGGCCCCCGCAAAGGCGATCATGGCCTGGCTGACGAACATCTGCTCAGGTCGAGTGAGGTTGGTGGACCGGCTATCCATGAAAGCACCGACGGCGATCAGCGCCAATGCCGCAAGATGAATGGCAGGTTCTCGTCCGGCCTTCATGATTGCAGCGCATGTCAGGCCACCGGCGACCGAGGCCAGCAGAATGATGACATAGAGCGTGACGGTCTGGTCATTCGTGAGCCCCAGCACCTGAAAGAGGCCGGATGCTCCCGTGGTCTGCTCCGATAGAACGATGCGGAAAAGCAGCAAGGCGCCGGCAAAGTGCAGAATGGCCGGACTTGCCAGCCATCTTACGTCGACCAGAGGATTGCTGCGATTGAGTTCAATGACGACCGCTGCGGTGACGAGTACGATGGCCATCGCCAGCAGAACGCCGAGCCAGGGTGCTTCGAGCCACCAATATGCCCTTCCCAGCACGAGGGCCACGGCGAGGCAACCGAACCCAATTGCGATCAGCAGGTAGCTCAGCACGTCGAGCCGCTCGATCACCTTGGCGCGCGGGGGCGGCGTGAGCGGCAGGAGATAAACCAGACAGAACCCAATCATCGCGAGCGCCAGCTCGTGCATGGTGAGGCCGCGCCATCCGTCCATGTCGAAAAGCGCAGGAGATATGATACGGGCGAGCGGCGCACCCAGCGAGATGTTGGTGAGTGCGAGGGATAATCCTACCGTCAGTTTTCGCTCGGGCGGGAAGGCTTCCAGCATATAGAGGAACCCGAGGGAGGACATGGGCGCGGCGGCGATGCCGCTCATGAAGCGCACGACGATTGCCGACGAAAGGTCGTGGATGAAAAGATTGAGAACACATGCCAGCACGAAGCCGAGAATGCTTATTTCGGCAAAGTTCCGCAGCCCATATTGTGTGCGGATCTTGACCAGTGCGAGCGACAACGAAACATTCGGCGCTATATAGGCGGCGACCATCCACAAGGCCTCGTTCGAGGTGGCGCTGATCTCGCCCTGTATCTGCGTGATATTGGCATTGATGAGATTGAGCCCAAGCCCCTGGGAAAGCGAGAGCACCACCGCAGCCGCCATATAGGCCACAGCAAGCCAAGCGGGTTTTGGCATAAACGCAGGTTGCGGCGATGGGCGCGGGGCTCCCTCCTCCAATACAGCCTCACTGGAAACCGGACCGTTATCGGCCGGCAAAGCCTCTGGCTCGTCTTCCCGATCCCGGGCAGGTCGCGCTTCCGTCATAGCTGAAGGTCCTGATCAGGCTGAGGTATCGATGTTGCGCCCGACCTGCCGGAGGACTTTGGTAGCCAACTCGAGTTCGCTCTTTTCGATGCCGGTGAGCACCTGCTCGCGCAGGTGATTGGCGTAAGCGATGATGTCGTCGGCTTCCTTGCGGGCCTTGGCCGTGAGAAAGATGCCATTGGCACGGCGATCCCGCTCCAATGGCTGGCGCGTGACGAACCCCTTCTTCTCCAGACCGTCGATCAAGGTGACCATGGACGGCTGTTCCATTTCCATGGCAGCCGCCAATTCCACCTGCGTCGCGCCTTCGTTCTTGGCAAGATACATGAGGAGACGCGCACGGGAATGTGTGAGGCCCTGCGACTTCACCCGTGCGTCGAACAAGGTCCGAAGCTTCCTGTTCACTTTGGTGAGCTCTTCGATGAAAGACGCTCTAGCTGCGGGGGTTTGCATATAGATAGAAACCATATTGTTAGATACCTAATTAAGTTTGATTTCGCCTGTTTGCAAGGGCAGTGCGCAAATCCGGGTGAGTATTTTGGAGCGCTGGAAAAAGCCCGGACGGGAGCTCACCGAGCGGCAACGCGCCCTAAACGGCAGTGGACGGTGGCCCCTTCAGGAAACGTTTTAGGCTTGAAGTAATTCGTGCCAAATGTCATCCTCAGGTGGTTTCGACGAGGATTGGAGGCTCGCCGTGCTTTTGGCTACCCGACGGCATTGGGTGCCGGCCGAATTCGATCTCCCTCAGTATGAGTGAGGACGCATGACGCTTGGACCGACCGCCCATATCGACACCTTCACGCGCGATAATCTTCCGCCGCGGCATGAATGGCCCGACTTCCTGCTCGACGGCTTCGAGTATCCGGAATACGTCAACGCGGGCGTCGAATTGACGGACCGGCTGGTCGAGAAGGGGTTTGGGGATCGGACAGCGCTTATCGGCAATGGCCGTCGCCGCACCTACAAAGAACTTTCAGACTGGACGAACCGGCTCGCCAACGCGCTGGTGGAGAATTACGGAGTGAAGCCGGGCAATCGGATCCTGATCCGTTCCGCCAACAACCCGGCTATGGTTGCCTGCTGGCTCGCGGCCACAAAGGCCGGCGCGGTTGTGGTGAACACCATGCCGATGCTCAGGGCGGGGGAACTCGCGAAGATCGTCGATAAAGCAGAGATCAGCCTTGCACTTTGTGACACACGGCTGATGGACGAGCTTATCGCTTGCGCCAAGGACAGCCGTTTCCTGAAACAGGTGGTGGGATTCGACGGCACCGCAAATCACGATGCGGAACTCGATCGGATCGCCCTCGACAAATCGGTTCTGTTCGAAGCGGTGCAGACCGGCCGGGACGATGTCGCCCTTCTCGGCTTCACATCGGGCACCACGGGAGTGCCCAAGGCCACCATGCATTTCCATCGTGACCTGCTGATCATTGCCGATGCTTATGCGAAAGAAGTGCTGACGGTCACACCCGAGGATATTTTCGTCGGTTCTCCTCCCCTCGCCTTCACCTTCGGCTTGGGTGGCCTGGCGATCTTCCCGCTTCGTTTCGGAGCCGCCGCCACGCTACTCGAGCAGGCGACGCCCGCAAACATGATCAAGATCATTGAGACCTATAAGGCCACCATCTCCTTCACGGCACCCACCGCCTACCGGGCAATGCTCAAGGCGATGGATGAGGGCGCTGACCTCTCGTCCCTTCGCGCTGCCGTCTCGGCCGGCGAAACGCTGCCCGGCCCCGTTTTCGAAGAGTGGATGAAGAAGACGGGCAAGCCCATCCTCGATGGCATCGGCTCTACCGAGATGCTGCACAT
>Ga0182743_1004396_pt1 | contig 10699 bp, 10 predicted proteins | sample eDN3rd30CKraftOP_FD_128522 | JGI IMG/M metagenome (GOLD analysis project Ga0182743, IMG submission 128522) | Enriched Organic Plus compost microbial communities from Emeryville, California, USA - eDNA 3rd pass 30_C Kraft OP (version 2) (version 2) ... | reverse complement strand
GGCGCGTCGCCACCCGATACGACCGATGTCCGGAAACGTTCTTCTCGGCGATAACGCTCGCCGCGACCGTTCTATTCTGGCTGTAGAAATCAATGAGTCTGGAGCCTAGCCTGGTCCTGCGAGGCACTTTTCGCAGCGTTTGCTGGGGAATTTCGCCGAAAACGCTTGATCTGCGCTTAAAAAGCTTGTGTAGCGACACGCGTGCCGCCAAGGTGGCGTCCGAAAATTTCCCGAACGGGAACAACGAGGAGACAGAAAATGGCTCAGGCCGCTTCCAAACCGATGACCAAAACTCAGCTCGTCGCCGCGCTGGCCGATGAAATGGGCAGCGACAAGAAAACCGCCGCCGCGGCTCTGGACGCGATCTCGGCCATCGTGTCGCGCACGGTTGCCGAGGGTGGCGCCGTCACCCTGCCGGGGATCGGCAAGGTCGCCTGCCGCGCCCGTCCCGAGCGTCAGGTTCGCAACCCGCAAACCCAAGAGATGATGACCAAACCGGCCGACAAGGTGGTCAAGGTCACCATCGCGAAAGCGCTGAAAGACAGCGTGAACGCCTGAGATCCCGCGTTTACTGACGGGAATGAGCCGCGCATCTGATCTGCGCGGCTCTTTTCTTTTGCGGCGCCCCGATCTTACGGGGTCCGGGTTTTCGCACCTGCGGGCGGTTTGCTGCGCGGGTGATTACGCCGCCCCTTGTGCATCCCCGCGCATCCGTGTCCCATGCGCATGCAACACCGGGGGGACAGGATGGATTTCCGCGCGATATTGATGGGCGTCGGTTTTGCGGTGGTCTGGGCCTCGGCCTTTACCTCGACGCGCATGATTGTCATGTCCGCCCCGCCGCTGACGGCGCTGGTCATCCGCTTTGGCCTGTCCGCGCTGGTGGCGATTCCCATGGCGCGTGCCATGGGGCAGAACTGGCATCTGACCCGGGCCGAATGGCGCACGGTGATCCTGTTCGGCCTGTGCCAGAATGCGCTTTACCTGGGGTTCAGCTGGGTCGCGATGCAATATGTCGAGGCCTCGGTTTCGTCGATCATCGCTTCGATGATGCCGCTGGTCGTGGCGTTTCTGGGCTGGCTTCTTTATGGCGAGAGGCTGCGGCCCATTGCCGTTGCCGGTCTGATCGCGGGCGTCGCGGGCGTCACCCTGATCATGGGGGTGCGGCTGCAACATGGGCTGGATATCCCCGGCGTGATCTTGTGCCTGATCGGTATGGTGGCACTGACCTTTGCGACGCTGGCTGCGCGTGGGGCAGGGGGCAGCCGCAACATGATGATGATCATCGGATTGCAGATGGCGGTCGGGGCGATCCTGCTGGTGATACCGGCCCTGCTGATGGATTGGGGCCGCCCGGTCGAATGGAGCGCCGGCCTGATCTGGGCCTTTGCCTATACGGTGGTCGCGCCGGGAATTGGCGCGACCTGGCTATGGTTCAGGCTGGTCAACCGCATCGGCGCGGTGCGGGCCGCCACCTTTCACTTTCTGTCGCCGATCTTTGGCGTCGGGATCGCTGCCGCGTTGCTGGGTGAACGGTTTGGCGTCTCGGATGTGATCGGCGCGCTGATCGTCGCGGCGGGAATTTTGATGGTGCAGCTGGCAAAGCTTCCCGCCGCGGGCTCAACCGCTCAGGCGTCCAGTTCGGCTACCCGCGCCATCGAGGGGCGCGACTGAATCCGCTGCACCCAGTCGTCAACGGCGGGGGTGCGCGGCATCTGCTCGGGGCCAAAGAACATGAACGGGCCCGCGACCAGCAAATCAGCTGCCGAGAAATCCTCGCCCAGCAGATAAGGCTGCTTTGTCAGCACCTCGTCCAGCCGCGCGACGGCGGTATCATAATCGCGCAGGCTTGCGGCCAGCGCCGGATGGTTGATCCCGCAGAAATGCAGGATCGCCACCGGCTCAAGCACGCCCTGATACCAGCTGAGCCAGCTGAGATATTGTCCGCGCCGGGGATCGCCTGGCAGAGGGCCCAGCCCTGCCTCGGGGAAAGTGTCGGTCAGATAAAGCATGATCGCGCCGCGTTCGCGTACGTGATCCTGACCGTTGACCAGATAGGGCACTTTTCCTTCGGGGTGGGGGTTGGCCGGGTCGCGGGCACCCGAGCCGTCCTGACGCGGGATCGTGACCCGGCGAACATCGACCTTGTCCAGAACGCCCAGCTCTTCCAGCAGCTCGACGACGGATGATGAGCGGCTTTTGGGCGCGTGATATAGAGTCAGCATCTTGGTCTCCTGTATTGACGGGGGCAGAATGACCCGACCCTCCTGACAAAAGGTGACAGCATGTCTCGTACCGATCGCCTGATGCGCCTGATGGATGCGTTGCGCCGCCTGCCCGCGCCGGTCACGGCCGGGCGGCTGGCGCAGGAGACCGGCGTTTCGACGCGTCAGCTTTATCGCGACATTGCTACCCTGCGGGCCGGAGGCGCGCTGATTGATGGCGAAGCGGGCGTTGGCTATTCGCTGACCGAAGACCCGGCCCTGCCGCCCCAAAGCTTTTCCCGGCTTGAGATCGAGGCCCTGCTGCTTGCCATCTCGGGCCTGCGTACTCTGGGTGATTCCGAACTGACACATGCCGGCGAAAACGCCATGGCCCGAATCATCGCCACCCTGCCCGAAGGTCAGGGCCGGCATGCCATGCACGCGACCATGCGCCTGTTTCGCGAACCTGCGCAAAGACCCGCCCTGAATGTGGATATGGCGCTGTTGCGGCAGGCGCTGTGGGATGAGCGTAGCCTGATAATCGGCTACCTTGACCTGCAGGGGATGCAGACCACGCGCGAGATCTGGCCTTTGGGCCTCAGCTACAGTGAGAATCACATGATGCTGTTGGCCCATTGCCGGATGCGACAGGATTTCCGCACCTTTCACGTTCCGCGCATTCAAGCCATGCGGCCGGGTGAGGAAAGCTTTCGCCCCCGCCGCGTGGCGCTGGTGCGCGAATATGTGGCGACCGTGGCCTGCGCTACTCGGCCGCGACCGGCGTAAAGATCGCGGTCGAACGGTCGCAGCGGTAATAGGGCAGGTGTTCCGTTGCGTGATCGGAAAGGTCGCAGATGGCGTCCAGAATTGCCTGAACTTCGGCGCGCGGGGCGGCCCAGCACAGGTTCAGCCGCACGAATCCGGGTTTCTCGATCTCATCCCCGGCAAGGATCGCGGCGCGCATGCGCGCTGATTCCTGTGGGTCCAGCCCCAGCAGGTGATGGACATAGGGGCCCGCACAGGCGCAGCCGCCCCGCGCCTGCACGCCATAAAGATCCGACAACATCCGAGTCGCCAGTTGCTGGTGGACATATCCGCCCTGCCCATCGCGGATGCGGAAGCTGAAGAAGGGCAGGCGGGGGGCATCCAGATTGCCCAGCAGCTCGACCCGGGGATGCGCGCGCAGCTGCGCCATTCCCAGCGCAAGCCATTCGGCATTGCGTGCATGGATATGGTCCTGACCCGCAGCGGCCTTAGTCAGAAAGACCAGCGCGGCGCGGATATCCCCGACCACGTTCGGCGTGCCGCCTTCTTCGCGCGCTTCCAGCGACAGCGAATAGTCATGCGACTCGGGCGAGACAAAGCGCACCGTCCCGCCGCCGGGCAGGGTGGGGCGGTCATTCACCACCGCATCGCGGCGCAGGATGGTCACGCCGGATGCCCCCGGCCCACCAATGAACTTGTGCGGTGAGATCACCACCGCATCCATGCCCAGCCGCATGTCGATGGGCAGGTAGGGCGCGCCTCCGGCATAGTCCCAGACCGCCTTGGCGCCTGCAGTTTTGAGGATGCGCGTGACTTCGGCTACGTCAGTCAGCGTCCCTGTGACGTTCGACGCGGCCGAGAAACTGCCGATTACCGGTCCTTGGGCCTGGTCCAGCGCCTCGGCCAGCGCGGTCAGGTCCGGGCCACCGGTCGCTGCCTCGGGGATGGTGATTACGGTCGCGCCGCTTTCGCGCCAGGGCAGGATGTTCGAGTGATGTTCGTAAGGCCCGATCAGCACCGTCGTATCCGGGCCCGCACCCAACAGATGCACCAGCCGGTTGATCCCCTGTGTCGCGCCCCCACCGGTAAAGATCACCGCATGTTCAGGCCCGGCATGGGTGCAATTGCCAATCGCGGTCCGCGCGGCGCGGCGCATCCGGGTCATGGTGCCGCCGCAATGGCTGGCCTCGGTATGGCTGTTGGCATACCAGGGAAGCACGTTTTCCATCACCCATTCCTCGATGGGCCGCAGCGCGCGGCCCGAGGCGATGTAATCGGCATAGATCATCCGGCGCGGTCCAAAAGGACCGTCGATCACAGCGTCGCGGCCGATCAGGCTGGTGTGGATCTGATTGATCGGGTTGTCGCCCAGCCGGGCGAGGTAGCTGTCAAAGGGCGGGATGGAAATCTGTCTCTGCATGCAGCCATCTTGACCCGCAGATCATGAGAAATCATTCTGAATATCAGCGATATTTTTTCAATATGGTTGTCAAATGAGCGACAAAAAGACAGAAACAGATGAAATCGACAACCAGTTACTGGCACTGCTGCAGCGGGACGCCAGCTTGTCTCAGCGCGAGCTGGCCGAACGTGTGGGCCTGTCCCAGAACGCCTGCTGGCGACGCTTGCAGCGGCTGACCGAGGCAGGGGTGCTGCAGGGCAGCCGTGCCGTCATTGACGCGGCTGCGCTGGGGCTGGGGCTGACCGTTTTCATCATGATCCGCACTCGCCACCACAACGATGCGTGGTCGCGCCGCTTTCGCGCCCGTATCGAATCCCTGCCCCAGATTGTCGAGTTCCACCGTATCGGCGGTGAATGGGACTATCTGGCTAAGGCGGTGGTCAGCGGCATGGCTGGCTATGATGCGCTATACAAGCGATTGATCGCCGATATGGATCTTGAGCGCGTAACAGGCGTTTTCTCGATGGAGACGATCTTTGAGGGTCGGCCATTGGCGCTGGCTTGATTTTCACGAAATGTTCTGGATGCTCGGACCATGCGCGCCGATTCCATTCTGTTTCCGACCGAGGCCGGGCTTTACTGCCCTGACGGCGGCTTTCACATCGACCCGCTGAAACCGGTCGCGCGTGCGCTGATCACCCACGGCCATTCCGATCACGCCCGTTTTGGTCATGGGGCGGTCATGGCGACGGCCGAGACGCTGGAGATTATGCGTCTGCGCATGGGTGAGGGGTTCGCGGGCACGACTCAGGTTGCTGCTGGGAACATGCGTATCGGTGGTGTCAGTGTGGGCTTTCACCCGGCGGGACATGTGCTCGGCTCAAGCCAGATCTCGGTCGAGGTCGGGGGCTGCCGCATCGTCGTTTCGGGCGATTATGCGCGCCAGCCGAACCCGACCTGTGCGGCGTTTCAGCCCGTCCCTTGCGATGTCTTTGTGACTGAGGCGACCTTTGGCTTGCCGGTGTTCCGTTTTCCTGATCCGGCGGGGCAGGTGCAAAAGCTGCTGGCCAGCATGGCCGAATTTCCCGACCGTCCGCATCTTGTCGGCGCCTATGCGCTGGGCAAGGCGCAGCATGTGATCGCTTTGCTGCGCGAGGCGGGCTATGATGCCCCTATTGCCGTTCACGGCGCGCTAAAGACCTTGTGCGAGTATTACGTTTCACGCGGGGTCAATCTGGGCGCGCTGGTGCCTGCCTCGGTCGATGAGGTCGCGGCGCAACTGGTGATCGCCCCGCCCCCGGCCTTTGCCAGCCCCTGGGTGCAGCGGTTTCGGGATCCGGTTCTGGCATTCGCCTCGGGCTGGATGGCGGTGCGTGCCCGGGCGCGTCAGCGTGGGGTCGAACTGCCGCTGATCATCAGCGACCATGTTGACTGGCCTGCGTTGACCGCGACTCTGACCGAATTGGCCCCCGGCGAGGTCTGGGTTACCCACGGCACCGAGGATGGCGTGATCCGCTGGTGCGAATTGCAGCAGATCCCTGCACGCCCATTGCGACTGGTCGGCTATGAGGACGAGGCGGAATGAAAGCCTTTGCCGCCCTGTTGGAACGGCTGGCTTTCACGCCGGCACGGAACGCCAAGCTGCAAATATTGCAGCATTATCTGGAACGCACGCCCGATCCGGACCGCGGTTGGGCCCTTGCCGCACTGACCGGAGAGCTTGAGCTGCGCCGGGTCACGCCCTCGCTTTTACGCACCCTCGCGGCCGAGAGGGTGGATGAGCAGCTATTGGCGCTTAGCTATGATTTCGTCGGTGATCTGGCCGAAACCATTGCGCTGATCTGGCCCGATGGGGCCGAGGACGACCCCTCGCTATCAGATGCCGTGACGCTGCTGCGGGAAACCGGCAAGGCCGCACTGCCCGGCGCGATTGCTGCCATGCTGGACCGGCTGGTCCCGTCCGGGCGGCTGGCCTTTCTGAAGCTTGCCACCGGCAATCTGCGGATCGGAGTGTCGGCCCGGATGGCACGGATGGCATTGGCGGCGATGGGCACGCCCTCGGTTCCCGAGATCGAAGAGATCTGGCACGGCCTCACCCCGCCTTATGACGCGCTTTTTCACTGGCTGGGTGGCGGGGCGCGGCCTGAGCGTGCAGCACTCGCCCCCTTTCGCCCGGTGATGCTGGCAACGCCCATCGACCTGGAGGGATTGCAGGGGCTAGACCCCACCGAATTCGTTGCCGAGTGGAAATGGGACGGCATCCGTGTGCAGGCGGTCAGCGAGGGTGGTGTGCGCCGCCTTTACTCGCGCAGCGGAGAGGACATCTCGCACGCCTTTCCGGATGTAATCGCGGCAATGGATTTCGACGGTACAGTCGATGGTGAGCTGATTGTGCGGCGCGGGGATGAGGTGGCACCCTTTGGCGAATTGCAAAGGCGGCTGAACCGCAGGACGGTCAGCAAGGCACTGCTGGCAAGCCACCCTGCCGGGCTGCGGCTTTACGATCTGTTGCTGTGGCAGGGCTGCGACCTGCGGACCGAGCCCTTGACGCAACGCCGCGCGGTGCTTGAGGCGGCACAGTTTGGCGAGGGGATCGACCTTTCTCCGCTGCTTGATTTCGCCGGGTGGGAGGATCTGGCCGCTTTGCGCGCCAACCCTCCTGTTGCGGTCATCGAAGGGGTAATGATCAAGCGTCGCGACAGTGCCTATGTCTCGGGTCGTCCGCGTGGCCCATGGTTCAAGTGGAAGCGTGATCCCATGGTTGTCGATGCGGTGCTGCTTTATGCGCAGCGCGGGCATGGCAAACGGTCGGGGTTTTATTCCGATTTCACCTTTGGCCTGTGGGACGGCGATGATCTGGTCCCGGTCGGCAAGGCTTATTTCGGCTTTACCGATGCCGAACTGCGCGAGCTGGACCGCTTTGTCCGCCAGAACACGGTCGAGCGTTATGGCCCGGTGCGGGCACTGGCTGCGAAACTGGTGGTCGAGGTCGCATTTGAGGGGCTCAACCGCTCGACCCGGCACCGATCGGGCGTGGCCATGCGCTTTCCCCGTATCAGCCGAATCCGCTGGGACAAGCCCGCTGCCGAGGCCGACCATCTGTCAGCACTTGAGGCGATGCTGTGATCCTGCCTGCCCTTTTTCAGGACTGGTTTGCCCGGCAAGGCTGGCAGCCCCATCCCCATCAGCTTGCGCTTTTTGCGGCCAGGGGCGACAGCCTGCTGATCGCACCGACCGGAGGGGGCAAGACGCTGGCGGGGTTCCTGCCCTCGCTCGTCGAGCTTGCCGGGGACAGGGCGGCCACGAAAGGGGTGCATACGCTATACGTTTCGCCGCTGAAGGCGCTGACGGCGGATATTGCGCGCAACCTTGCCCGCCCTGTCGCGGATCTGGGGCTGTCGATCCGGGTCGAGGACCGCACAGGGGACACCGGGCAAACTCAGCGGCGCCGCCAGCGCGTCGATCCGCCCGAGGTGCTGCTGACTACACCAGAAAGCCTTGCACTGATGCTGAGCTATCCCGAGGCGCCGGCGATCTTTGGCGGGCTGCGCCGGGTGGTGCTTGATGAACTGCACGCGCTGGCGGAAAGCAAGCGCGGCGATCAGTTGATGCTCTGCCTTGCCCGGCTGCGGGCGCTGGCGCCGGAACTGCGGGTCACCGGGCTTTCCGCGACGGTCGAGGACCCGCAGGCGCTGGCGGGTTTCATGGCAGGCGCTGACCCGGTGATGGTGGTCGAGGCTGATCCCGGTCCCGATCCCGACATTGCCATGTTGCCTACGGCCCGGCCTGCGCCATGGGCGGGTGGTGGTGGTCATTACGCCATCCCCGAGGTTCTGGCCGCGATCCGGGAGGCGCGCACCACCATCATCTTTATCAACACCCGTGCACAGGCCGAGCTGTTCTTTCAGGCGCTGTGGGCCGCGAATGAGGAAAACCTGCCTATCGGCCTGCACCACGGCAGCCTTGCGCGCGAACAGCGGGCGCGCGTCGAGGCAGCGATGGCGGCGGGTGAATTGCGTGCTGTGGTGGCGACCGGCAGTCTTGATCTGGGCATCGACTGGGGGGCAGTCGATCTGGTGATCCAGATCGGGGCGCCCAAGAATGTCAAGCGGCTGGTCCAGCGCATCGGTCGGGCCAATCACCGTTATAATGCGCCATCACGGGCGCGGATCGTGCCAGCCAATCGGTTCGAACAGATCGAATGCGTAGCAGCGCTGGAGGCAGTGCGCGAACGTGATCTGGACGGAGATCCGCGCGGTCCCGGACCGCTGGACGTATTGTGTCAGCATATTCTGCTGACCGCCTGCGCCGCGCCCTTTGATCCCGATGCGCTATATGCCGAGGTCAGGACTGCTGGTCCCTATCGCCACCTTTCGCGTGCCGACTTCGATGCCTGCCTGGATTTCGCCGCGACCGGCGGATACGCGCTGCGTGCCTATGACCGCTGGCAGCGGCTGGTCCTGCGAAACGGCCTATGGCAGCTGCGCGATCCCCGCGCGGCCAGGCTGTTGCGCATGAATGTCGGCACTATTGTCGAGGCCGAGATGGTCAGGGTCCGCCTGCGTGGTCGTGGTGGCGCACCGTTGGGCGAGGTCGAAGAGGCCTTTGCCGCAAGCCTTTCCCCCGGCGACAGTTTCCTGATCGGCGGCCGTGTGGTGCGCATGGATGCGATGCGCGAGATGGTGGTAGAGGTCACGCCCGATCCGACCCGGCAGCCGAAAATCGCGGTCTATTCCGGGGTCAAGTTTGCGACCTCGACCCAGCTTTCCCATCGCGTGCTGGCACTGATCGGCGATCCCGCCCGGCACGGGGTGCTGCCCGTTCAGACGCGTGAATGGCTGGCCCTGCAGGCGCAGGTCTCGACCCTGCCCCGGCCGGGGCTGCTGCTTTCAGAAAGCTTTCCCCATGCCGGACTGTGGCATTTCGCGCTTTACGGTTTTGCCGGGCGCAATGCGTTGCAGACGCTTGGCCTGCTGCTGACGCGCGAGATGGAAGAGCAGGGCGTCGGGCCGTTGGGGTTTCTTTCAACCGACTACGCCCTGCTGGTCTGGTCGCTTGACCCTGTACGGGATCCGGTGCCACTGCTTGACGGTGCGCGGCTGCGGGCAGGACTTGACGACTGGCTGGGCGAGAATGCGGTCATGAAGCGTACATTCCGCAATGTCGCAACGGTCGCCGGGCTGATCCAGCGTAACTTGCCTGGTCGGCGCAAGACGGGGCGGCAGGCGACGTTTTCCAGCGATATCCTCTATGACACTTTGCGAAAATATGATCCCGGCCATCTGATGCTGCGGATCACTGGCGATGAGGTCGGACGCGGGCTGGTCGATTTCGGGCGTATTGAGGAAATGCTCAGCCGCTCGCCCCGGCGGGAACATCGGATGCTGGAACGGGTCTCGCCTTTGGCCGCGCCCCTGCTGCTGGAGGTTGGGCGCGTCCCGATTCGGGGGGAAGGGCGCGAACGGCTTGCCCGGATCGAGGCCGAGGCGCTGATGCGCGACGCCGGACTGGAGGAGATCGCATGACCGGCCACGGGTTTCAGTTTCACGGATTGCGGCTTGAGGCGCGGGCCTCGGGCGCGCTGTGGTGGCCCGGAGGCGGATGGCTGATTGTCGCGGATCTGCATCTGGGCAAATCCGAGCGGATGGCCCGGCGCGGTGGTCCCCTGCTGCCACCTTATGAGGGGTTGGCGACGCTTGAACGGCTGGGGGCCGAGATTGCGGCCCTTAATCCCCGCGTCGTTGTCAGTCTGGGGGATGGTTTCGACGATCTTGCGGCGGCCGAGGCGCTTGACCCGCAGGTCGCCGATATCCTGCAGCGACAGGCACGGGGTCGGGACTGGCTGTGGATCGGCGGCAATCATGATCCCGGCGCCCCTGCTGGCCTGCCGGGGCAGGCGGTTGCCAGCATGATGCTGGGTCCGGTGACCCTGCGGCATGAGGCGGGGCAGGGGCCTGATATTTCAGGACATTTTCACCCGGTCGTGCGGCTGGCGGGGGAGCGGCGCCGCGCCTTTCTGCTGGGCCGCGATCATCTGCTGCTGCCAGCCTTTGGCGCCTATACAGGCGGGCTTTTGCATGATGATGCGACGCTGACGGCACTGGTACCGCAGGGCATCGCCGTTGCCTGCGGTACCAGCCCGATCATCCTGCCGCTGGCACCTCGCCGAATGGGCTAGACAACAAAAAAGGGCCGCCAGAGGCGGCCCTTTTTGTCCGTGGAGCCGGACCAACTTGCCCCGGATCAGAACCGGAAGTTCAGACCCAGTTTGATGTTGTGATAATCAGGGGTCGCCCGGGTTTCATAAACACCGTCCGACAGGGTTTCC
>Ga0182743_1004384_pt1 | contig 10722 bp, 8 predicted proteins | sample eDN3rd30CKraftOP_FD_128522 | JGI IMG/M metagenome (GOLD analysis project Ga0182743, IMG submission 128522) | Enriched Organic Plus compost microbial communities from Emeryville, California, USA - eDNA 3rd pass 30_C Kraft OP (version 2) (version 2) ... | reverse complement strand
GACGGTCTTTCCGAGCACGACGGCGGCCGCGCTCACGACGTTGCTGACCGGTGTCATGCCCGGGGAACACGGCGTCGTCGGCTACAAGGCGTTCGTGCCGGAGCGGGAGGAGGTCGTGAACCAACTCACCGGCTGGGACCAGGGGCTGCTCGACCCGCTCACCTGGCAGCGGGCCGAGCCGTTCTTCGCCGCTGACGCGGCCGCGGGGCGCCCGGCGTTCGTGGTGTCCCGTCCCGAGTACACCGACTCCGGGTTCACCCGGGCGACCCTCCGCGGCGCGGGGGTCTACGGCGAGGCCGCGCTGGCCGACCGGGTGGACCTCGCCGTGCACCTGGCACGCTCGACCCCGGGCTCGCTCACCTATCTCTACGTGCCTGAGCTCGACACGGTCGGCCACCGCCGCGGCTCGGAGTCCGAGGAGTGGGCGTTCGCGCTCGAGGAGCTCGACGGCGCCGCGTCCCGGCTGCACGCGGCCGCCGGCCGTGAGGTCGGCATCCTCGTCACCGCCGACCACGGCATGGTGGACGTGCCCGCGCATCGGCAGATTCTGTTCGGTGACGGATCGCTCACGGACGGGCTGCGCATGGTCGGGGGAGAGCCCCGGATGCTGCACCTCTACGCGGAGCCCGGTGCCGCGGCGGGGCTCCTCGCCGCGTGGCGCGACGCGGAGGCGGCGCGCGCCTGGGTGCTCGGACGGGACGAGGCGATCGACGCGGGCCTGTTCGGCCCGGTCGTGGCGGATGCGGTGCGTCCCCGCATCGGCGACGTGCTCGTCGCGGCGCGCGGCCGCGCGGCGTACTACGACGAGCGGGAACCCGATACGGCACCGCGGCGCATGGTCGGGCAGCACGGCTCGATCACGGACGAGGAGACGGCGGTGCCGCTCATCCGGCTGGGCGCGTTCGCCCGCTGATCAGCTCTCGTCGGTGCGGGCGCCGAACACGATCTCGTCCCACGACGGCATCGAGGTACGGCCCTTCCGGCGCGGCGGTTCGCTGCCCTGCGGCGATGGGGCCTCGGGTTCCGGCTCCGGCTCCGGGGCGGCCTCCTGCGGCTCGAGGAACGCGACCGGGGCGATGGGGGTTGCGGGGCGGTCCTCGGCGCGGTCGAGGTCGGGGGCGGGGGTGCGCTGTCCGCGACGGCGCCGGAGTGCCTCGAGCAGGTCGGCGGTCTCGGGGGAGGTGACCGGGGCGTCCGGCGCGCGCTTGATCGCCGCATCCTGCACCGTGTGGCGGCTGGGGTCCGGGATCGGGTCCGTTGCGCCGCGGGTACCGAAGGCGCCGCTGTCGAACCGGGTGTCGTCCTTGATGCCGGGGGTCTCGAGCGCGCGCAGGCGGGGGATGAGCCCCTCGGGGAGCGAGCCCTGACGCGAGAGCTGCGTGGCATCGGTGTTCAGCGGCGCGAGCGTCGAACGGCGGGGGTCGAACGACCAGCGCGCATCCCGCTCCACCTCGCCGGCGGTGAACGTGAGCTTGACGATCCAGCCGGACGGCTCCTTCCAGCTCGTCCACCGCTCGTCGACGGCGCCGGCCTCGGCGAGCTTGGCGCGCACCGCGGAACCGAAGGTCGTCGAGGGGGAGTCGTCGAAGTCGTTGCCCATCAGGACCGGTACCGCGAGCGCCTGGTCCACGATGAACTCGCGTTCGGCGAGCACCGGCGCCTCGTACCGGCGCACGTCCTCGACGCTTGCGCCGAGCACCTCGGCGACCTCCTCTGCCGACAGGCCGGCGCGGATCTGCGCCTGCACCTCGCGCGGGCTGGGTTTCGCGGTCGCCGGAGCGTGCTCACGGTCGCGCCGTGCCCGGCGCAGTTCTGCGCGCAGCACGTCGTCGACGGGAAGCGTGTAGCGGTCACCGGCCTGCGTGGCCAGGACCAGCGCCCCGTCTTCCGTGCCGATCACCCTCAGCTTTTCCATGCGACACACGCCTCCGATCTGCCGTGTTGGCCCATGCTGACATACGCATCGCCGGACTCCGGGAATATCCGGCGCGCGCCGCGGGTTTCGATCGTGACGGCCCCGCCGAAAGCCGGGATTCTCATTTGCGTTCTGCAGGGCCGTCGTGCAAACTATGCCCGCCCGCCCGGAGGCGGTGCGCTCCACCCGAAGAAACAGAGATACGGACGAATGGCAACGGATTACGACGCCCCCCGCAAGACCGAGGACGACAGCGAGTCGATCGAGGCGCTCAAGGAGCGTGTTCCCGACAAGCTGTCCGGCTCTGTCGACGTCGAGGACGCCGACAACCCCACGGGCTTCGAGCTGCCTGGTGCCGACCTCTCCGACCTGGAGCTCGACGTGGTCGTGCTCCCGCCGCAGGACGACGAGTTCACCTGCATGAGCTGCTTCCTGGTGAAGCACCGCTCGCAGATGGATCACGAAGAGGCGGCCGGGCCTATCTGCGCGGAGTGCTCGGCGTGAGCTGAGCGCGGCGGATCGCCGCAGCGAGACGGTCCGGGGTGCGTGAGGAGATCACCCAGGCGGGCGTCGGGTCGTCCTGGTCGGTGACCGGGACGATGACGAGCCCGTCGATCCCCCCGCGCAACAGATGCCACGCGCGGGCATCGAGCCCTGGGCCCCGGGCCGTCCTCGCATCCTCGCCGCGCAGCGCCTCGGGTTTCCCGAGCAGCGAGACGTCGATGTGGGCACGTCCGGCCCGCAGCGTCGTCCCGTCGATCTCGACGACCGGCGCCGCGGCGACCAGCGCGGCGACCACGAGGACGCCCACCGCGATCCCTGCCCCCAGGGCGAGCGCCGCACCGGCCGGGACGAGGACGAGCGACACCATCGGTGCGCACACGGCGGCGGCCACGAGCACCCACAGCGAGGGGGAGAGTCGCTCCCGATAGGACGGGGCGTCGGCATTCATGTTCTGCATTACCCTCGTTGGGTGACGGAAAGCGTGGACATCCCCATTATCGCCGCCGCCGCGCCGGTGTACGCCCATCCGGGTGATGCCGGCGCCGATCTCGTCGCCGCCGAGCGCGTGCGACTCGAGCCCGGGGCGCGGGCACTGGTCGGCACCGGCGTCCGCATCGCCCTGCCCGACGGCTACGTCGCCTTCGTCGTCCCCCGCAGCGGGCTGGCCGCCAAGCACGGCATCACCGTGCTCAACGCACCCGGCACGGTCGACGCCGGGTACCGGGGTGAGATCAAGGTGTGCCTGCTCAACACCGATCGCACCGAGGCGTACGACATCGAGCCCGGCGACCGCATCGCCCAGCTCATCGTGATGCCCGTCCCGCCGGTACGCTTCGTTCCCGTAGAGGAGTTGCCCGGCTCCGCACGCGGTGAGGGCGGCTTCGGTTCCACCGGCTATGCCACGAACGGAGGCACCCGCGCATGACGGATGCAGCAGCAACCCCCGCCGGGAAGTCCGCACCCGAGGACCGCGCCACCGCCGGCCCGTTCGACGAGAGCGAGGTCAACCCGGTCCGGCCCTACATCGACCTCGGCGCCGTGAAGGTGCTGCCCCGCGAGGGCCTCAACCTGCGTCTCGAGGTCGAGGAGCAGAGCAAGCGCATCGTCGCGGTCGGTCTCGACTACGCCGAGTCCACACTGCAGGTGCAGGCCTTCGCCGCGCCCCGCTCCACCGGGCTCTGGGACGACACCCGTGAGCAGATCCGCCAGCAGGTCCGCCAGCAGGGCGGCCGCGTCGAGGAGCGCACGGGTCCGCTCGGCCCCGAGCTGTTGGCGGAGGTGCCCGTCGCCGCGGGCGCCGACGGCAAGCCCGGGATGCGGCTGGCCCGATTCGTGGGCGTCGACGGTCCTCGGTGGTTCCTCCGCGGGGTCATCGGCGGTGCCGCGACCGGGGATGTGGACGCCGCGGCGCAGGTCGAGGACCTGTTCCGCTCGCTGGTCGTCGTCCGAGGGAACACCCCGATGCCCCCCGGCGACCTCATCCCGCTGAAGATGCCGGCCACGCCGGGCACCGCGTGAGCGAGCAGGACCCGGAAGCGCGCGGCGACGAACCGCTCACCCCGCCGCCCGCATCCGAACTGCTGGGGCAGGCGCTCGGCTCGGCCGCGCGCCGTGCCGGCCTCGACCCGGCGTCGGGAGCGTCGACCGGGCACGTCGTCTGGAAGGCGATGGGCGGATGGCGCGGCATCGCCGAGTCGGTGCTGCCGAGCCTCGTGTTCGTCGTCGTGTTCACGATCACGATCGACCCCGCGACCGGGCAGGGTGATCTCTGGATCTCGCTCGGGCTGTCGGTCGGGCTGGCGGCGGTGTTCACCCTCATCCGTCTCGTCTCGCGCTCCAGCGCCTCCGCCGCGTTCGGCGGCCTCATCGCCGCGGCCGCGGCTGCCGCGCTCGCGTTGTGGACCGGCCGCGGCCAGGACAACTTCCTCCTCGGTTTCATCACCAACGGCGTGTACGGCACGGCGTTCCTCGTCTCCGTGCTCGTCGGCTGGCCCCTCATCGGTCTCGCCGCCGGCTGGCTCATGAACGACGGCACGGCGTGGCGGACGAACCGCCGACGACGCCGGGTGTTCTCGTGGCTCTCGCTCGCGTGGGCCGGGCTGTTCGCCGTGCGCCTGGCCGTGCAACTGCCGCTCTACCTCGCCGGTGCGGTCGCACTGCTGGGCACCTTCAAGATCGTCATGGGTCTGCCGCTGTTCGCCCCGCTGGTCGCGGTCACCTGGCTGGCGGCGCGCTCCGCATACGGTCGTGGCGACACGTCGGCGAACACCGGCGCGGACGTCGACGTCCGGTGATACATTTATCTCGACATCAAGATAAATTTCCCCGTCTTCAGTAAGGCAGGCCTTCCTAGCCGCGCGACTGGCCGCGCGAGAAGATGGGGACATCGGGCAGGGGAGACGCCTGCCCTCGCCGACGAAGGAGACGATCGTGTCGACGGTAGACAGCTTCGGTGCCAAGAGCACCCTGACAGTCGGCAGCACCGACTACGAGATCTTCCGCCTCGACGCGGTGAAGGGCTTCGAGAAGCTGCCCTTCAGCCTCAAGGTGCTGCTGGAGAACCTCCTCCGCACGGAGGACGGTGCCAACGTCACCAAGGAGCAGATCGAGGCCCTCGGTTCGTGGAACCCGGATGCGGAGCCCGACACCGAGATCCAGTTCACCCCCGCCCGCGTGGTGATGCAGGACTTCACCGGTGTGCCGTGCATCGTCGACCTCGCCACCATGCGCGAGGCCGTGACGGCGCTCGGCGGTGACCCCAACAAGATCAACCCGCTCTCGCCCGCCGAGATGGTCATCGACCACTCGGTCATCGCCGACCTGTTCGGCACCGAGAACGCCCTCGAGCGCAACGTCGAGATCGAGTACGAGCGCAACGGTGAGCGCTACCAGTTCCTGCGCTGGGGTCAGACCGCGTTCGACGACTTCAAGGTCGTGCCCCCGGGCACCGGCATCGTGCACCAGGTCAACATCGAGCACCTGGCCAAGGTCGTCTACGACCGCACCGTCGACGGCGTGCTCCGCGCCTACCCCGACACCTGCGTCGGCACCGACTCGCACACCACCATGGTCAACGGCCTCGGTGTGCTCGGCTGGGGCGTCGGCGGCATCGAGGCCGAGGCGGCCATGCTCGGCCAGCCGGTCTCCATGCTCATCCCGCGTGTGGTCGGCTTCAAGCTCACCGGCGAGATTCCCGCCGGCGTGACCGCGACCGACGTCGTGCTCACGATCACCGACATGCTGCGCAAGCACGGTGTGGTCGGCAAGTTCGTCGAGTTCTACGGCGAGGGCGTCGCCCAGGTGCCGCTGGCGAACCGCGCCACCATCGGCAACATGAGCCCCGAGTTCGGCTCGACCGCCGCCATGTTCCCGATCGACGACGTCACGATCGACTACCTGCGCCTGACCGGCCGCGACGAGCAGACCGTCGCGCTCGTCGAGGCGTACGCCAAGGAGCAGTCGCTCTGGCACGACCCGTCGCGTGAGCTCGTGTTCAGCGAGTACATGGAGCTCGACCTCTCCACGGTCGTCCCCTCCATCGCCGGTCCGAAGCGTCCGCAGGACCGCATCCTCCTCTCCGAGGCGAAGGCGCAGTTCCAGAAGGACATCCTCAACTACGCGACCCCCACCGAGGAGGACGCCGTCGAGGTCGAGGGCACTTTCCCCGCATCCGACCCGGGCGTCGCCCCCGGCGTCGAGCACGAGACGGTGACCACGGACGAGGTGTCCCACCAGCACGACGACGAGGTGCTCCGCTCCGGCGCGGCCCACGCCGCATCCAAGCCGGTGCGCGTGACCACGCCCGACGGCGAGGTGTACATGCTCGACAACGGTGCGGTCACCCTCGCGGCCATCACCTCGTGCACCAACACCTCGAACCCCTCGGTGATGATCGCGGCGGGCCTGCTCGCCAAGAAGGCCGTCGAGAAGGGCCTCAAGCGCAAGCCGTGGGTGAAGACCACGCTCGGCCCCGGTTCGAAGGTCGTCACCGACTACTACGAGAAGAGCGGCCTGGACAAGGCGCTCGAGGGGCTCGACTTCTACACGGTCGGCTACGGCTGCACCATCTGCATCGGCAACTCCGGTCCGCTCATCGAAGAGGTCTCCAAGGCCATCAACGAGAACGACCTGGCCGTCACCGCGGTGCTCTCGGGCAACCGCAACTTCGAGGGCCGCATCAGCCCCGACGTGAAGATGAACTACCTCGCGTCGCCGCCCCTGGTCGTCGCCTACGCGCTGGCCGGCTCGATGAACTTCGACTTCGAGACCGACGCGCTCGGCAAGGACGCGGACGGCAACGAGGTCTTCCTCAAGGACATCTGGCCCTCGCCGGAGGAGGTCCAGGAGGTCATCGACAACTCGATCTCGCGTGAGCAGTTCATCAAGCAGTACGCGACCGTCTTCGACGGCGACGAGCGCTGGCGCAACCTGCCCACCCCGACCGGTCCGGTCTTCGAGTGGGACGAGTCGTCGACCTACGTGCGCAAGGCGCCGTACTTCGACGGCATGGAGCTGCAGCCGGAGCCCGTGACCGACATCAAGGGTGCGCGCGTCATGGCGACCCTGGGCGACTCGGTCACGACCGACCACATCAGCCCCGCGGGCAGCATCAAGGCCGGCACCCCGGCCGCGCAGTACCTCGAGTCGCACGGCGTGGCGCAGAAGGACTTCAACTCGTACGGCTCGCGCCGTGGCAACCACGAGGTGATGATCCGCGGCACGTTCGCGAACATCCGTCTGAAGAACGAGATGGTCGCGGCCGTCAACGACGGCAAGATCATCGAGGGCGGCTACACCCGCGACTTCACCCAGGCCGGCGGTCCGCAGTCCTACATCTACGACGCCTGCATGAACTACCAGGAGCAGGGCACCCCGCTCGTCGTGTTCGGCGGCAAGGAGTACGGCTCCGGTTCGTCCCGTGACTGGGCTGCGAAGGGCACGCGCCTCCTCGGCGTCAAGGCGGTCATCACCGAGAGCTTCGAACGCATCCACCGTTCGAACCTCATCGGCATGGGCGTCGTGCCGCTGCAGTTCCCGGCCGGCGAGAGCTGGAAGTCGCTGGGCCTGGACGGCACCGAGATCGTCACGATCGAGGGCCTCGAGCAGCTCAACGAGGGCATCACCCCGAAGACGGTGAAGGTCACCTGCGAGCCGAGCGAGTTCTCGCCCGAGGGCAAGCAGACCGTCACCTTCGACGCGGTCGTGCGCATCGACACCCCCGGTGAGGCGGACTACTACCGCAACGGCGGCATCCTGCAGTACGTGCTGCGCTCGCTCGTCTGAGCATCGGCGCACCGGTGGCGAGGCCCCGGCATCCATCACGGGTGCCGGGGCCTCGTCCGTACCACACGGCCGAACACCGGCCCGCCCCGAACTAGACTTGGCCGGAAGGACTGCCCACCGGCGTCCTTCCACCGATCGGCGGAAAGGAGAGCGATGTCGATCCTCGACTCCCTCTCGGGCCCTCGCGATCTCGACGCGCTGAGCGTCGCCGAGCTGGAGCAGCTCGCAGCCGAGATCCGCACGTTCCTCATCGAGAACGTGGCACGCACGGGCGGCCATCTGGGCCCGAACCTCGGGGTCGTGGAACTCACGATCGCGCTCCATCGGGTCTTCGACTCACCGAACGACCCGATCGTCTTCGACACCGGGCACCAGTCCTACGTGCACAAGCTGCTCACCGGTCGCAAGGACTTCAGCGGACTCCGGTCCCGCGGTGGCCTCGCCGGCTACCCGCAGCGCTCGGAGAGCCCGCACGACATCGTCGAGTCCTCCCACGCGTCCAGCTCGCTCAGCTGGGCGGACGGCATCTCCCGCGCCTTCGCCGCCACCGGCCGCCGTGACCGCCACGTCGTGGCCGTCGTCGGCGACGGCGCCCTCACCGGCGGGATGACGTGGGAAGCCCTGAACAACATCACCGACGACAACGACCGCAACCTCGTCATCGTCGTCAACGACAACGGCCGCTCCTACGCGCCGACGATCGGCGGCATGGCCCGCTTCCTCAACCGGGTGCGCACCGCGGACACCTACCGCACGCTCCACCACGGGTCCCGCAGCATCACCCAGAAGCTCGGTCCCGCCGCGCGGGCGTTCTACCGCGGCATCCGCGGCGGCACCCACGGGTTCCTCTCGCGCTTCACGAACAACGAAGCCCTGTACTCGAACCTCGACATCAAGTACCTGGGCCCGGTCGACGGACACGACATCGAAGCGCTCACCGAGTCGCTCGAGCTCGCCAAGCGCTACGGCGCCCCGGTCATCGTGCACGTCATCACCGAGAAGGGTCGCGGGTACCAGCCGGCGATCGACGACGAGGCCGACCAGTTCCACGCCGTCGGCAAGATCGACCCCGTGACGGGGGAGACGATCGGCGGCGGCGGCGTCTCCTGGACCGACGTGTTCGCGGCCGAGCTGGCCGAGATCGGCGCGGAGCGGGACGACGTGATCGCGATCACCGCGGCCATGCTCCGGCCGACCGGCCTGCTGCCGTTCGCGGAGCGCTTCCCGGACCGTACCTACGACGTCGGCATCGCCGAGCAGCATGCCGTCGCGTCCTCCGCCGGCCTCGCCTACGGCGGGCTGCACCCCGTCGTCGCGCTGTATGCCACCTTCATGAACCGCGCGTTCGACCAGATGCTCATGGATGTCGCGCTGCACAAGGCCGGCGTCACCTTCGTGCTCGACCGGTCCGGCGTCACCGGGCCCGACGGGCCGAGCCATCACGGCATCTGGGACCTCGCGATGCTCCAGATCGTGCCCGGCATCCGCATTGCGGCGCCCCGGGACGCGGAGCGGCTGCAGGAGGAGCTGCGCGAGGCGGTGGCAGTCGAAGACGCGCCCACCGTCGTGCGCTACCCGAAGGGGTCGGTCCCGTCGCCGCTGCCCGCGCTGGAGCGGCTGGAGGACGGCGTCGACGTGCTCGTGCAGGCAGAGGCCAAAGACGTGCTCCTCGTGGGCATCGGCGCGATGGCCCACGTCGCCGTCGACGTCGCCGCGCGACTGCGCGACCAGGGGATCGGTGCGACCGTCGTCGACCCGCGCTGGGTCATTCCGGTGCCCGGCTCGCTCGTCCGACTGGCGGCGGAGCACCGGCTCGTCATCACGATCGAGGACGGCATCCGCGTCGGCGGCATCGGCACCCGCATCCGTCAGGTGCTGCGCGAGGCCGGGGTCGACACGGCGGTGGACGAGCTCGGCGTCCCGGACGCGTTCATCGATCACGCCAGCCGCGATCAGATCCTCGCCGACGCCGGCCTCACCCCGGCGAAGATCGCACAGGACGTGGTCGCGCAGGTGCTCGGCACCCGCATTCCGGTCGCCCGGGGCGCGCAGACGGCCGAGATCACCACGATCCAGTCGCTCACCGAGGACCAGCGGCGACGCTGAGAGGCCCGCACAACCGGCCGTGAAAGCATGGTCGGATGAGCACCGCGAACCTGACCCGTGAGGAGACGGCCGCACGTGCGGCCGCCGTCACCGTGCACACCGTGCGCGTCGAACTCGACGTGACCGGCGCGCCCGACTCGGACCGCACCGGCTTCACGACCGTCAGCACGCTGGAGATCGAGACGGATGGCGCGGCCGCCGGCGTCGACACCTGGATCGACTTCCTCGGTGAGGCGGTCGAGCAGGTCGAGGTGGACGGTGCCCCGCAGCCCGTCGAGTGGGACGGTGCCCGCATCCGGGTGCGCGGTCTGCACGGCCGTCACCGGGTGCGGATCACGGCGCGTGCGGCGTACAGCCGTTCCGGGGAGGGCATGCACCGGTTCGTCGACCCCGTCGACGGGCAGACCTACCTGTACACGCACTATGAGCCCGCCGACGCGCGTCGGGTGATGCCGTGCTTCGAGCAGCCCGACATGAAGGCGCGGTGGACGTTCGTCGTGACCGCGCCCGCGGGCTGGCGTGTGCTGTCGAACCAGCCTGCCGTGTCGACGAGTGTCGACGGCGGGGCGCAGCGCGTCGAGTTCGCCGAGACGCCGCCGCTGTCGAGCTACATCACCTCGGTCGCGGCGGGGCCGTACCACCGCGTCGAGGGGGAGTGGCGGCGCGGGGAGCAGACCGTCGCGCTGGGCGTGCTGTGCCGCGCGTCGCTCGCGCCGCACCTGGATGCGGACGAGATCCTCGAGATCACCCGCCAGGGCCTCGACTTCTTCACCGACGCCTTCGCCTACCCGTATCCGTGGGGCAAGTACGACCAGATCTTCGTGCCCGAGTACAACATCGGCGCGATGGAGAACCCCGGCCTGGTGACGTTCACGGAGGCGTACGTGTTCCGCGGGGCGTCCACCGTGGCGCAG
>Ga0182743_1004379_pt1 | contig 10729 bp, 9 predicted proteins | sample eDN3rd30CKraftOP_FD_128522 | JGI IMG/M metagenome (GOLD analysis project Ga0182743, IMG submission 128522) | Enriched Organic Plus compost microbial communities from Emeryville, California, USA - eDNA 3rd pass 30_C Kraft OP (version 2) (version 2) ... | reverse complement strand
TGCTGCATTTCCAGCCTTGCCGTAGCCAGGTCGCCTACCCCTGCGAAAAGCTAGCAACCGCGTCATCCACGCTTTTGGCAATGGTGAAGAAGGTGTTCAGTTTGCTGGTTTCAAACACCATGGACAGAAACGTCGGCACGCAGCACAGCACGACCCGGCTGGCGTTGGTGTTGGCGTGGACGACCAGCGTCACGAGATGCCCCAGGCCCGAGGAATTGATCCGCGGGGAGTTCGACAGATCGATGACCAGCCGAGCGCCGCGCTCCCCGACGATGGGATGCAACGTATCTCGAAAAACTTCCCGGGCCGATTCGTCGATGTAGCCTTCGGTCTTGGCCAACGTGTAGCCGGGGGGCGACTCAATGGTGAGCTTCATAAGGTGTCTCGCCGGGCAGAAGTGACAGCGAAGCTAGTCTAGCAGAACGGGCAGGAGAGGTCGGAATTTTCTACTAGCGCAGGGCGATTTACGACGTTGAAGGCTACGGCTTAATCGGCAAATCCCGACCGGCTTTGCGTTCGCCTCGCACAACTTCGGCGCCCACGGCCGTCAGCCGCAGATACCAGTCGCTCGGAAGCCCCTCGTAGGTTTGAAACCGAGCCTCGCGCGGCGGCGAGTTGGTCACTTTGAAAATGGCTGTCGCTTCGTCGACCTCGTCGAACATGGCCACATACGCCATGTCGATCCCCAGCTCGCCGACCGCCGCGAATTGTCGCCAAAAGAACTCGCCACCCAGCCGCGGAACCGTGTCGCCCGCGGCTCGCTTCCCCTTGAGATTCGTCCAGCCGAAGCCCGGATAGACGACCGGCAGATAACGCATGTTGTGACGCCGCGCTTCCGCGAGATCGTCCTTCCAATACGCTGTCGCCGCGTGCTTCTGGCCGGCTGTGGTCGTGGCATTCCCGACGTTCCAAGGGCTGATGACGTCGAAGCGACGAAACGCTCGGGCCCACTCGGGATCGGCTTCGCGTCGCCAGTACCAGGGACAGCCGCCAATGAGCGTCGCCGCGTAACGATCGTCGCTCTGGAACAAGTCGATGAGTTGATGGGCTGTCGCCGAGCTGAACCGGTCGGGAAAGAAGCCCCACACGAACACGACCGGCTTGCCGTCATGTCGCAAATAGCGGTCGTCCTGGGGCACTCTTAGTTCGTCGATGCAGCGCCGCCAGTCGGCTTGGAGCGTCTTCACGAGCTGCGGCTCGGGCATGCCGCTGAGATCGTAGCCGATCGCGTAAACGCGCCCAGTCTTCTCCGCCGACTCGCGGACGTGCTGCAACACGCGATCGCCCGATCGACGGCGAAGCTCCACCAGGAACCGCTGCACGAACACGCCGTCGATTCCGTACTGCTCCATCCACTCGAAGTGGCGCAGGACGGTCCGCGCGTTGTGCGAACTGAAGAGATAGGCCGGCGTGCCGTCGGAATGCGTGAAGCCGGGGGCCGGGAACTTTTCCTCGTCCGAATACTCGCTCAGGTCGGGCCACATCTCGAACGTAAGCTGATCTGGCGTAAGCGAGCGGGAGTTGCGGCTCCAATGCCGCCAGCCTTCGCCCGAGCCGTCGCCGGGGCAGCGAAACCACCCCTGATAGCCGCAGAGCGTCTTGCGCGTGAGCGTGCTCGCGTCCACCACTGCTCGCGGCGAGTTGGCTGGCGCCTCACCGCGAATGTCAGCCGGCAGGGCGAGCCAGAAAGCGACCAGAAAAGCAACGAGCAACGTTCTCATTCGCCACGTTGGGCCAATACGTCGAGCGATGGTGGCGTTAGTTTACAGCCAGCAGTTTTCGTCCTTCGCACAGGCCGCCGACCACGCGCAGAAGTTCGACTTCGTTCGCGACTTTGGCCTTCTCCAAAACCCGCGTGCGGTGCTTGGCGGCCGTCTGGAAACTGACGCCGAGCGTTGACGCGATTTGCTTGAGCGTTTGACCGTCGAGCAGATAGGTTGCCACCTCGCGTTCGCGGTCGGTCAGTTGGCTGAGCAACTCCTTGATCGATTCCGACTGAGCGCGCTCGGTTCCTTTTTCGGCTGCTTCGCGTCCCCGTCGTTCCAGGTCGCGAGCGATGGCGGCCTGAACCGTGTCGATCAGCATCTGATCGTTCACCGGCTTCTGCAAAAAGTCGAACGCGCCGGCGCGAAACGCGCGCACGCAGACCGGCAAGTCGCCGTGCCCGGTGAGAAAGATGAGGGGCAACTTGAAATCGGCTGCCACCAGCGCCTCTTGCAACTCGAGGCCGCTCATCTGCGGCATGCGAATGTCGAGCAACGCGCATCCGGTCATGTCGGGGCAAATCCGCGCCAGAAAATCCGGACCCGAGTGAAACACCTCGACTTGAAAATCGGCCGATTCGAGCAACCACCGCATCGAACGACCGGCGCCAATATCGTCGTCGACGATGTAGACCGAAGCCTGACGATTCATGTTGCACTCGTTCCTTAAACGTCTAACGGAAGCGTAAAGCGGAAAGTTGCGCCGCACGGCTCGAGCTGCTGCGCCGTGAGCCGACCGCCGTGGGCTTCGATAATCGACCGGGCAATGGGGAGCCCCATGCCCAACCCGTCGCTTTTCGTGGTGTAGAACTGTTCAAACAGCCGTTCTTCGTTCTCAGCAGCATAACCACGGCCGGAATCGGACACCAGAATTTCGACAATTCGCTCGTTGAGCGAGCGAATCTCGATCGCCAGCCGACGCGGTCCGTCCACGCCCTTCATCGCGTCGATTGCGTTGCGCACCAGGTTCAGTAGCACTTGCTCGATAAGCACGGCGTCGACGCGAATCGTCGAAACGGGGCTGGTATCGGAAAATGTCGCCCGAATGTCGTTGACAACCAGCTCGTGCTGGCAAATTTGCAGCACCCGGCGAACCATCTCGGCCAGCACGACGGGAGAACGGTCGAGGTTCCGCCGGCGAAAATGTCGCCGCAATCCTGCGATGATCTCACCCGCCCGGGTGGCTTCCTGCGAGATGCTTTCCAGCGCCGACTCGAGCGCCTTCATATCGGGCGAGGCGCTCTGCAGCCGACGCACGCAGCCGCGGGCATAGTTGTGAATCGCCGACAACGGCTGATTCAACTCGTGGGCCAGGCCGCCGGCCAGCTCCCCCATCGTCGTCAGCCGCGAAATCTTGTCGAGATCGGCCTGATAGCGGCGAAGCTGTTCCTCGACCGCCTTTTGCTGCGTCACGTCGGTCGCGTGGCAATAAAACCCTAGCTGCTCGCCGTTAGCGCCCTCATGCGGAACGTAGCTAATCCGCAGCTGGCAGGGGGTGCCATTAATACGCTGATAGCTCGTTTCAAAACTTACCTTCTCGCCGGCGAGCACCCGCTGAACATACGGTTCAAGCCGCTCGTAGTTATCTTCACCAACCACTTCCCGCAGCGGCCTGCTGATCAAAGTCGTGGGGCTTGGCTCGCCGATGCCGTGCGGCTGATTCGTGAACTGCAGCATCCCCTCCCGGGTGATGTAGGCGATGTAGTCGGGAATCGCGTCCGTGACGAGCCGCAAGTGCTCGAGCCGCTCCATCTCAGCGTGTGCGGCCGTGGCGCGGAGCAGCCTTCTGGCCTGCCGGGCGCGCTCGCTAATGAGCGCCGAAACCAACAGCGACGTTGCGGCGATCATCGTGAGATACAATTCGGCGTCGATCAACTGATCCAGGGGCGGCGCATGGGTCAGCGCAAACGGACCTTGGCCGTGGGTCGTGAACCAGATGGCAACGAAGGTCGTCAGCGCGACCAGCGCGGCTGCATCGCGAGCCCGCAACCGAAGCGCCGCCCAGCAGTGCAGCACGATCAGCACGTACTGCCGACGCAGATCGATCTCCTGCTCGGCTTCGGTGATCGAAAACATCCACCAGACCAGCACCGCGTCCACTACCGCGAAGGCAAGCAACTCCACGTAGTACGCCTTGGGTCGCGAAGTGCGCCGCGAACTCAAGGCTAGAAGCACGAACGGCGCCGTCGCGACAAAACCGAGCGTGTCGGCGATCACCCAACTGCGCAGCGTCGTCTGAAAATTGACTTCCGCGTACCAACACAGCATGGCCGCGCCGATCAAAGCGGCGACGATCGACGCGAGCGGCGTCACGATGAAGAGCAGCACCGTCGAACGCCGCAGCGAATCGACGCGCAACGACCGACCGGCAAAGCGACGATAGAGCCAGGCTGAAAACGCGCCCTGAACCAAATTGGGGACGATGATCCAGGCGCCCAGCATCGGGGGCCGGCCGGCTAGCAAGTTGGCGGCCCAAACGGCAGTCCCCAGCGCCGGCACGAGCATCCAGCGGTGCGAGCGTCCCAGCGTCATAAATGCTGCCAGCCCGACGCCAGCAGGCGGCCAAATCGCCGCCGAGCCTCCCTCCTCAAAAACAAACACGAGCCCCAACCGGCAAAACACAAAATAGACCAGCGCAAAGCCAGCCACAGCAGCAATGGGGCGGCTGCGGGGAGCGGAGTTTGGAGCGATGGCGGAAGCGAGTGACACAGAAACACCTTGTAACTAGGTGATTCTGCAGAGTATCGACCGTCCCGCAATGCAGACAGACGCTAAAAATTCGCCAAAGGCCCTAATCGCGCAGGGCACAGCGAATCTTGCGATTTATAAGACTGGCGAGGAGATTCTCGGCGCCGCGCTAGGGAAGCGTCTTGTGATCGGTCACAACAATTCGACCGACGAGGGCCCATACGGCCAGAAAGGCTACGCCGAGAGCGACTTGGGTCACTTCCAGGCCCATGGCTTTTCCCAACTCCGATTCGCCTGACAGGCTGCGTGGTCGTTATTGCTAACTACGGGCTCAAAGCAACGCGAGTTCACCGAGCCGTAGAACTCAAAGCGGTGGCGGCAACGCGGATCAACGAAGCCTCACGTCGATGATCGGCAGTCGGGCCGGTAGAGTCTCAAGAATTTGCCCCAGCTCGCTTCCACCGACACAAGTCTCGCAGCTTTACCGGTCCGTTCGCGGGAGTTAAGCGCAGCGGTGATCTGGGCGAGTTTCGGCCCTAAGTGCCATCGCCCGTTGGCGTTGGATTGGTCGCGGGTCGGCCATTTTCCGTTGTGACTAGCCCGCAGGGGTGGTAGAGTGGCATGTGCCCCCACCCTGCTAATCCAATCGCCGCCGGCGCTTCGCCGAGAAGATCTGTCATTGCCATGAGCCGTTCGACGCACAAGCACCCTGCCGTCGGTATCGACCTGGGAACCACCTTCTCCGTGATCGCGGCTCTCGACGATCTCGGCCGGCCCCAGACCTTTCCCAATGCCGAAGGGGACAAAATCACCCCCAGCGCGGTCTTCTTTGAGGGGGACAATGTAGTCGTCGGTAAGGAAGCCGTGAAAGCGCTCGCCACCGACGCCGAGCAGGTCGCTGAGCTCGCCAAGCGCGACCTGGGCAACCGCTTCTTCCACAAAACGCTGGGCGGACGTCAGTATCCACCCGAAGCGCTGCAAGCTTGGGTGCTCAACAAGCTGCGGCGCGACGCGGAAAAGCAGATCGGCCCGTTCAGCAAGGTGGTGGTGACGGTGCCAGCCTACTTCGACGAAGTTCGTCGCAAGGCGACGCAAGACGCCGGCTACATCGCCGGACTCGAGGTAATGGACATCATCAACGAGCCCACGGCTGCCGCTGTCGCCTTCGGCTTTCAGCAGGGGTTCATGCGCCCCGACGGAGAGGCGATCGAGAAGCGAAAGATTTTGGTCTACGACCTGGGGGGCGGCACGTTCGACGTCACGGTTATGGAAATTGGCGGCCGAAGGTTCACCGCCCTGGCGACCGATGGCGACGTGCAACTCGGCGGCAAGGACTGGGACCAGCGGCTGGTCGACTACGTCGCCGAAGAGTTTATCCGCAAGTTTGGCGTCGACCCGCGCGAGGATCCCAACACGCACGGCCGATTGTGGCGCGAGTGCGAAGACGCAAAACGCACGCTCTCAGCCCGAACCAAGGCCAGCATAGCGACGGACTATCGCGGCCACGCCATTCGCATCGAAGTAACGCGGCAGACGTTCCAGGAGCTGACGCAAGACCTGCTCGACCGTACCGCGTTCACTACCAAGCAAACGCTGCAAGCCGCGGGCCTGACCTGGGGTGACATCGACCGCGTGTTGCTTGTCGGCGGTTCGAGCCGAATGCCCGCCGTCGTCGACATGCTGCGGCAATTGAGCGGCAAAGAGCCCGATTGTTCGGTTTCGCCCGACGAAGCGGTGGCCCACGGCGCCGCCTTGCACGCAGGCATCTTGCTGGCCCACCACGAAGGCAAATCCCCTTCGTTCCAGATCAAGAACGTCAACTCCCACAGCCTCGGCGTCGTCGCCGTGGATGCCCTGACGAAGCGCAGCCGCAACGCCATTCTGATCCCCCGCAACACGCCCCTGCCGGTCGTCGCGCGTCGCGTGTTCAAAACCCAGAAGGCGGCGCAGAAATCGATCCTGGTTCAAATCGTCGAAGGCGAAAGCCTGTCTCCCGACGACTGCTCGCCACTCGGCAAATGCTCGGTTCGCAACCTACCCGAAAACCTTCCCGCCAAAACGCCAATCGAAGTCCGCTTCCGCTACGAAGAAAACGGCCGCCTGACCGTCGTCGTCAAGATCGAAGGGACCGATAAGACGCTCAAGCACGAAATCATGCGCGAGAACAGCCTCACGCAAGAACAACTCGACAGTTGGCGGAAGTACATCTCCGGCCTCGATCCCGCCGGGCAGCCAGCGGCGGTCGATTTTTCGGCCGACGAATTCGTCGAGGCGCTTGGGTCGCCCGAATCGGCCAGGCAGAGCGCAGCGCAGACGACAGCGACCGCAACTCCGAAAGCCCCCAACAAGACGCCCGACTCCGATCCGTCGGGCATCAAAAAACGTTGGGCATGAGAGCGATTCCGCCGACTATTCGGGCGTGATGCCGCGCTCGCGGAGCAATGTCAGAATCTGCTCCACGCACTCGCTGACGCTCAGCTTGTCGGTCTTCAGCACCAGGTCGGGTTTGACCGGCGGCTCGTACGGCGCGCTCACGCCGGGGAACAGCGCCGCATCGCCGCTGTCGGCCAATTTGTACTGCCCTTCCGTATCGCGCTGCCGGCACACTTCGAGCGGCGCGTCGAGGTGCACGACCAGGAAGCGGTCAGCTCCGATAACCTCCGCTGCCTTCTGACGGACTGCTTCGTCCGGCGCGACGAACGCTGCGATGCACAAAATGCCGGCGTCGTTGAGGATCTTGGCCACTTCAGCGCTGCGGCGCAGGTTCTCGCTCCGCTCGTCGGCTGTGAAGCCGAGGTCTTTGCTGATGCCGCGTCGCATGTTTTGGCCGTCGAGCACGGCGACCGCGCGGCCTTGGTCGAACAGGCGGCGTTCCAGGGCGTAGGCGGTCGTGGTCTTGCCTGCGCCGGTCAAACCGGTCAGCAGCACCGTCGCCGGCTTTTGGCCGAACCGGTTGGCTCGCTCCTCAGCCGTCACGTTGCTTCGCTCGGCGTGCAGGTGAGCTCCAACCGGCGAGTCGTCCCAGTGATCGTGCCGCCCGTCCGCATTTTCGCGGTCGAGAATCATACCGGCTGCGACGGTGGCGTTCGTGATGCGATCGACGATCACGAAAGCGCCCGTGCTCCGATTGCGACGGTAAGCGTCGTAGGCGATCGGCTGATTTAGAGCGATCGAACAACGGCCGATCTCGTTCAGCTTCAGCGTCGGCGCGTCCTTGCGATGAAGCGAATTGACGTCGACCTGATAGCGCAGCGTCTGGACGACGCCGGGCGTCACCTTGGTCGTCTGCTTGAACCAGTACGACTTGCCGGGAACCATCGGGTCCTCCGACATCCAGACGACCATCGCCTCGAACTTTTGATCGACGCGCGGCACGTTGCCGGGACGGACCAGCATGTCGCCGCGAGCGATGTCGATTTCGTCTTCAAGCGTGAGCGTGACCGACTGCGGAGCGAACGCTTCCTCCAGTTCGCCGTCGAACGTGACGATCGACTTCACGCGGCTGGTCTTGCGCGAGGGCAACACCATCACTTCGTCACCCTTACGGATGATGCCCGACGAAAGCGTGCCCGAGAAGCCGCGGAAATCGAGATTCGGCCGCAGCACGTACTGCACCGGAAAGCGGAAGTCTTCCAGGTTGCGATCCGAGCCGATGTACACCGTCTCAAGCAGGTGCATCAGCGGCGGGCCCTGATACCAGGGCATGTTTGGGCTGTTCTCGGTGATGTTGTCACCGTTAAGCGCGCTGATCGGCAGAAAATGGACGTCCGGCAGGTCGAGCCGAGTCGAAAACTCCTGATACTCGCTGCGGATCTCGTTAAACCGCTCTTCGCTGTAGTCGACGAGGTCCATCTTGTTGATGGCCACGACGACGTGCTTGATGCCTAGCAGCGATACGATGAAGCTGTGCCGCTTGGTCTGCGTCAACACGCCGTGGCGGGCGTCGACCAGAATGATCGCCAGGTCGGCGGTCGAAGCGCCTGTCGCCATGTTGCGCGTGTACTGCTCGTGCCCCGGCGTATCGGCGATGATGAACTTCCGCTTCTCGGTCGAGATATAGCGGTAGGCCACGTCGATCGTAATGCCCTGAGTGATCTCGTCCTGAAAGCCTTCGACGAGCATCGCGAAGTCAATCTTGCCGCCGGTCGTGCCGTGCTTTTCCGAGATTTTCTCGGCTGCGGCCAATTGGTCCTGAAAGACCATCTTCGACTCGTACAGCAACCGGCCGATCAGCGTGCTTTTGCCGTCGTCCACGCTGCCGCACGTGATGAAACGCAACAGCTCCTTCCGCTCATGCTGAGCCAGGTAAGCGTTGATGTCCGAAGCGATAAGATCTGACTTGTGCATATCGGGAGAAGATCGATTTCAGAAGGCTAATTTCAGATTTCAGAAGGCAAACCCAATTTAGAAGTAGCCTTCCCTTTTCTTCTTCTCCATCGAGCCGGCTTCGTCCGTATCAATCAGGCGGCCTTGGCGTTCCGAGAAGGTCGTGAGCAGCATTTCCTGGATGATTTCCGGCAGGGTCGTGGCGTTCGACTCGACCGCGCCGCTAAGCGGATAGCAACCGAGCGTGCGGAAGCGGACCCGGCGCATCTGCGGCTTCTCGCCCGGCTTCATCGGCAGCCGATCATCGTCGACCATGATCAGCGTGCCGTCGCGTTCGACGACCGGCCGTTCCTTGGCGAAGTACAGCGGCACGATCGGGATGTTCTCGAGGTGGATGTACTGCCACACGTCCAGCTCGGTCCAGTTCGAAAGGGGAAAGACGCGAATGCTTTCCCCCTTGTGAACCTTCGTGTTGTACAGGTTCCACAGCTCGGGACGCTGGTTCTTCGGGTCCCACTGGTGCAGCTCGTTACGGAACGAAAAGACGCGTTCCTTGGCTCGCGACTTTTCCTCGTCGCGGCGGGCGCCACCGAAGGCGGCGTCGAACTTGTATTTGTTGAGCGCCTGCTTCAGCGCTTCGGTCTTCATCACGTCGGTGTGCACCTTGCTGCCGTGCGTGATCGGGCTAATTCCCTGCTTAACGCCTTCCTCGTTGACGTGCACGATCAGCTTCAAGCCGAGTTCCTTGGCGACGTAGTTGTCGCGCAGGTCGTACATGTCGCGGAATTTCCACGTCGTGTCGACGTGCATCAGCGGAAACGGCGGCTTGGCGGGGTAGAAGGCCTTCTGGGCCAGCCGAACCATCACCGCCGAGTCCTTACCGATCGAGTAGAGCATGACCGGGTTTTCAAACTCGGCGACTACCTCGCGGATAATGTGGATGCTCTCGGCTTCGAGCTGTTTGAGATGCGTTAAGCTGTAACCAGACATGCCTTCGACGCCCTGAAGAAATAGCGGGCGTTTCCCGTACGCCAAGCGAACCCAGAATTCTACCGACCGGGCCCTAAGCCGACCCGGCCGTAACCCCTGTTATCGGCAAAATCGGCAGAATCCGTAAGGGGCGTTGAGATTTCGGGCAAATCGAAGGCGAAAACCGTGCTACCGGTGCAACTTACAAGCACCGTCTTCGCATTCGGCCGTCTTTCCGAACAAATACCGATTTCGAGCCACCAGGCCGTACAGGGCCTGCCAGAGCGGCATCGAAAACGGAATGTGCATCAGCGGGGCAATCGGAAACAGAAGAGGCAGATGCCGGCTGAGGTAGCGAAACGCAGCCGCCCCGGCGTGCCGACCACCTTTGCGGTCGACGACATACATTTCCTTCATCAACTGGTCGTAAGTCAAATCCGGATAACGCTTTTTGACCTCCGGATCGTGCAGCGACAAAAACGCCAGCCGGTGGCTTCGATCGAGCCACGCCAGTTGCTTCACCCGGGCCCGGCAAAAGCTGCAATGACCATCGTAAATAACCACATCCGGGTTGGTCACGTCCTCAGGGCGAGGCAACGCAAGTTCGCCGGCGGCGGTCGGACGCTGGATTTGAGTGGCGGTAGTCATGGTTGGCGCCTGTAACGAGTTGGCAATTCTATCGTATGAACCGTGCCCGAAGAGCGCCGCTTAACCTGCGTCGGCGGGAATGTTGCAGCCGAAATGATAGCGACTCGCGTCCGAACAGCCCTATAATGATTTCACGCTGCCCCCTCACTCCGGGCAGTCGGATCGGCCTCGTCTTCAGACCGCAGCCACCCTTACGGTAGGTACCGCGCCATGGAAGAGATCTATCGGCAAGTCGCCAAAGCCCGTCGCCGGCTTATCCTGCAGCAATTCATGAGCGTGGTGGTTTGGACGCTGTTCGCAGCCTTGATCCTGGCTGCCATTGGGCTGGCCGCGCC
>Ga0182743_1004373_pt1 | contig 10740 bp, 11 predicted proteins | sample eDN3rd30CKraftOP_FD_128522 | JGI IMG/M metagenome (GOLD analysis project Ga0182743, IMG submission 128522) | Enriched Organic Plus compost microbial communities from Emeryville, California, USA - eDNA 3rd pass 30_C Kraft OP (version 2) (version 2) ... | reverse complement strand
TGACGAGCGGAAGCGGCGGCGGGAGGAGGGGGGCACGTCTGCCTAGCGCGCGGCGGGCGTGACGCTTAGGCTCTGCGGCGACCATCCCTGCCGGAGACAAGACGGCGATGATCCTTCAGGAAACGCTCATTGCGCTGGCGATCTTCCTCTGCCTGGCACTGTCAGCCCTCGGGACGCTCGCGCTTTACGACAAGGTGCCGGCCCGCTTCCACCACGACGACACGGTTGGCGTTGTGCGGCTGATTGCCGGTCTCTTCATCGTCATGACCTCGCTGGTCATCGGCCTGATGATCAATTCCTCCCGAAACACGTTCGAGACCGCAGATCACACCGTCCATGTCTTCGGCACCGAACTGATTCTGTTCGACCGCGCCCTTCAGCGCTACGGACCAGCCACCGCCGAGGTGCGCCAGGCTCTCAGGGATTATGCGATTCGCGCGAGCCAGCCGCCGATCTCGATCAGCGGGGCGTTTGCGCGCAGCGACTCCAGGTCGGAGAGCCTGCTCACCGATGTCGGCGGTGCGCTTGGCGCCATCCGGCCGGGCGATCCCGAGCATGCCGATATGCTGCGCGACCTGCGCCAGCAGTTCCAGAACATCGTCAAGCTGCGCTGGGACATCGTGGAGCAATCGGACGGCGACATTCCCACGCCGATGGTCGTCATGGTCGCAACCTGGCTGGTGCTGATCTTCGGCAGCTTCGGATATCGCGCGCCACGCAATGTGACGGTGGTTTCATCGCTGCTGGTCGCAGCCGCCCTGATGTCCGGGACGATCTATCTCGTTCTCGACATGGATATTCCCTTCAGCGGGATCATCCAGGTTCCGGATGCGCCGCTGCAGCGGGCGGTCACCGAATTGCGCTAGGCGGGATGTTCAGCGCGCGAAGCTCTCGACGAGGCTGCCCGCGACGAGGTGCCAGCCATCCACCAGCACGAAGAAGATCAGCTTGAAGGGCAGCGACACCACTGTCGGTGGCAGCATCATCATGCCCATGGACATCAAGACGGAGGCCACGACGAGGTCGATGATCAGGAACGGCACGAACAGCAGGAAGCCGATCTCGAAGGCGCGGCGCAGCTCGGAGATCATGAAGGCCGGCACCAGCGAGCGCAGGCTGACCTGATCGGGCGTGCTCGGTGTTTCCTTGGCCAGGTCCATGAACAGCCGCAGATCTTCCTGCCGGACATGTTCGAGCATGAAGGTGCGGAACGGCACCACGCCGCGGTCGAAGGCCTCCTGCGGCTGGATCGTGCCGGCGATGAGCGGTGCGACGCCGGCGTCATAGGCCGTCTGGAAGGTCGGCATCATCACGAACATGGTCAGGAACAGCGCCAGGCTGATGATCACCGTGTTCGGCGGCGCGCTCTGCGTGCCGAAGGCCGAGCGCAGCAGTGACAGCACGACGACGATGCGCGTGAACGAGGTGACCATCACCAGGATCGACGGCGCCAGGCTGAGCACCGTGATCAGGGCGACGATCTGCAGCGCGCGTTCGGTGACGCCGCCAGTTCCCAGGTCGATATTGATGGCTTGCGCGTGCGCTGCGCCCGTCAGGGCGAGGCTCGCCGCGACGAGGGCAAGGCCCGCCGCGGCGGCACGCTTTCCTATCACCGGTCGTCCCGGTCGAAGCCGCGGCCGAGCAGGCTGGCCATTTCCTCTTCCAGAGCGTCGAGGGCCGACTTGGATGCCTCGCCGCCGGCGGGCGCCGGGGCGGGAGTCGGCTGCGCGGGGCGCGGCGCGCTCTCGGCGGCGGGAGCCTGCGGAGCCCGCCCGGGGGCCGGCTGCTCGGAACGCGACGGTTCGCTGCGGCCGAAGGAGGGCGCCGGGCGCTTCAAGGCCTCGTCGAGCTTGCGCTCGATGTCGGCGAACAGCGGGTCGACCTCGCCGCGCTTGGGAACGGGAGTCGCCGCCGGCCGCGGAGGTTCGGGAGCCGGCTCGGCCGCGCGCCGTTCGGCGGCAACGCGCTCGGAAGCGGGCAGGGGCTTCTCATCCGTGCGGCCCGGTTCGCGGTTCATGATCGCGCGGTAGAAATTGGTGGTGCGCGCCGGGTCGCCGAAGGAGGGCCGTTCCGCGCGCGGCTCGCCCGGCCGGGCCGCAGCGGGCTGCGCCTGGGCGGGAGCTGCCGGAGGCTGGGGAGGCTGCGCCTGGGGAGCCGGGACCTGGGGAGCCGGCGCTGGAGCCTGGGGCGTGGCGGCCACCGGAGGAACCGGCGCCTGCAGGCGCGGTTCCGGCTCGGGCGGCGGCAGCGGGCCGGGAACCGCGGCGGCCGGGATCGGGGCGGGGGCAGACGGAGCCGGCGCCTGCGGCGCGCGCTGGCCGGCCTGCTGCTGGCGTGGCGCCATCGTGCCCGCCGGAACCGGGGCGCCCTGGCCGATCGGCGCGCGGATGATCTGGCTTTCGATCACCAAATCGTTGGGGCCGCCGATCATAATCAGATGCTCGACATTGTCGCGGCGGATCAGCACCAGCCGGCGCCGCGCATCGACGGCGAAGGCATCCAGCACGCCGAGCCGGGGCTGGCGGCCGCGGCCGTTGGCGGGAAGCGGAAGCCGCTTGCCGGCAAATTGCCGCAGAAGCCAGGCGGTCAGTGCGATCAAGCCGAGGACAACGGCGAAGGCAATGATGAACCGGGCCGCGAGCGGCATCTCCGTCCCGAAGATCTGGTCAAAGAAGCTCATACATCCCCCGCCCTGCAGCGCCTGTTTCTGGACATGCGCCTTCGCGGCGCTGGACAAGCTGTCTCGCCCCGAAACCTAACAAAAGGTTTTCTGCGAGCCTAGTCCGACTTTTCCATGACACAGAACGGGTTCTCGCGCTGTGGATCAGGAGCCTGTTAACGCCTGGTTAACCATGGACCCGGCAAATTCTTCCTAGTGGACGAGGGACTGGGGGGACCTGCGATGCTTTTCGGCGGCATTCCGGTTCTGGGCATGCTGAAGCAGCGCATGGCCTGGCAGCAGGAGCGGCAAACCGTTCTTGCGCAGAACATCGCCAATGCGAACACGCCGGGTTACCAGGCGCGCGACCTCAAAGACCTGAGATTCGGGGTGGACGGACGCGTCGCTACGGGGGAGCCGGTGGTGCAACTCGCGGCCACCAATCCTGCCCACTTCCATCTCGACGGCAGCCCTCCGGAGGCCGAGAGCCATCGCGCCAAGAGCTTCGAAACCACGCCACGCGGCAACAGCGTCGTGCTCGAGGACGAGGTCATGCGCATCAGCCAGAACGTCATGGACTACCAGATGGTCTCGGAGCTCTACAGCCGCGGCATCGGCATGATCAAAACCGCCCTCGGGCGCAGCGCCTGAGCGCTTTGGGAGACGACCTAGATGGATTTCATGCGCTCACTGGTTGTCGCCGCTTCGGGCCTCAAGGCGCAGTCCGGCCGGATGCGGGTCATCGCGGAAAACATCGCCAACGCCGATTCGACAGCGAGCACGCCGGGCGGCGATCCCTACCGGCGCAAGCTGCCGACCTTCAAGGCGGAGCTCGATCGCGAGCTTGGCGTGAAGACGGTCGAGCTCGGCCGCGTCCGCGAGGATTCGTCGGCTTTCCCGACCCGTTACGACCCCGGCAATCCTGCCGCCGGCCCTGACGGCTATGTGAAGCTGCCCAATGTGCAGCCGCTGGTCGAGCAGATGGACCTGCGCGAGGCCCAGCGCACCTACGAGGCCAATATCGGCGTCGTCACCGCCACCCGGCAGATGATCAGCCGCACCCTTCAGATCCTGCGCGCCTGAGCGCTCTCCCGAGGAGAACTGAGCCATGTCCACGCCCGCTCTGGCCGCCGGCGCCTATCAGCGCCTCGCACAGCTCGGCAATGCCGGGTCGTCGTCCTCGTTGGCTCCGGGTGGCCTTCCCGGCGCCGGGGGCGGGGAATCGTTCGGCAATCTCCTGAAAGACGCTCTGAGCTCCGTCGCCGAGGCCGGCAAGACGGCGGACACCCAGACGGTGGCAGCCGCCCAGGGCAAGGGCAACCTGGTGGACGTGGTGACCGCGGTGACCGAAAGCGATGTCGCGCTGCAGACCCTGGTCAGCGTGCGCGACAAGGTCATTTCGGCCTACGAGGAAATCATGCGGATGCCGATCTGAGGCACGTGGGACATGACCGGACCTGAAATCCTCGATGTCGGCCGCGACGCCATCATCACGCTGCTGAAAGTCTCGGCGCCGCTGCTGCTCACCGGTCTTCTTGTCGGCGTGCTGATCTCGCTGGTGCAGGCGCTGACCCAGATCCAGGAAATGACGCTCGTCTTCGTGCCGAAGATCGTCGCCATGTTCGTGGTGCTGATCCTGACCCTGCCATTCATGGGGGATGTGCTGCAGGCGCATATGGCGCGAATCGCCCAGCTCATCGTAAGCGGAGGCTAGCTTCCGGAGGGGAACCGTTGCGCTTCGAGTTCCTGCCTGACCTGGCCATCGTCTTCATGCTGATGTTCGCTCGCATCGGCACTTTGGTCATGCTCCTGCCGGGACTTGGCGAGAGCGTCTTCCCGACCCGCATCCGGCTGGCCTCCGCGCTGCTGCTCACCCTGGTCTTCCTGCCGCTGGAGCGGCAGACCTATCCCGCTTCCTTCACCAATCTCTGGGCGATCCTCGTCCTGCTCGGCGGCGAGCTCCTGGTCGGCTTCACGCTCGGCATCACCGGGCGGCTCCTGATGTCGAGCCTGCAGACGGCGGGCACCGTCATCGCCCAGCAGCTCGGGCTCGGCTTCGTCACCACCATCGATCCGACCCAGGGCCAGCAGGGCGCGCTGGTCGGCTCGTTCCTGTCGCTGGTCGGCATGGCGCTGCTGTTCGCCACCAACCTGCACCATCTGGTGATCGCGGCACTCGGCGAGAGCTACCAGATCTTCCGCCCCGGAGCGCTGCCGATCGCCGGCGATTCGCTGCGCTATGTGGTCGATCTCGTGGCCAGCACCTTCAAGGTGGCGATCCAGATTTCCGCGCCGTTCCTGCTGTTCGGCCTCGTCTTCAATGCGGGGCTCGGCATCCTGGCGCGGCTGATGCCGCAGATGCAGGTGTTCTTCGTCGCCGTGCCGGCCTCCATCCTGATTGGCTTCTCCATGCTGATCCTGGTGCTGGCCGCGGTGATGACGGTCTTCCTCGACAGCCTCCGCGAGGGTCTCGGCGCCCTCCTGATGCTGCGCTAGGAGCTTCGGATTAGATGGCCGAGAGCTCGGAAGACGACGGCGAAAAATCGCAAGAACCAACACACAAGCGGTTGGACGACGCGCGCAAGCGCGGCGACGTTCCCAAGAGTCAGGAGGTCAACAACTGGTTCCTGCTCTCGGCCGGCGCGCTGGTGCTGCTGATCTTCGCGGGCGACGGCGCGCACTACCTGACCGTCAGCATGAAGGGCATCCTCGCCAATGCCGGCGACATGGCCACCGACGGCCTGGCGTTGCGCGCTCTCGCGGGGCATCTGGCGGTCACCCTGCTGGTGGTGCTCGGCCTGCCCTTCCTGATGCTGATGGGCGCCGCGGTGTTCGGCAATGTCGTGCAGAACGGCCTGCTGTGGTCCAGCGAATCGCTGACGCCGAAATTCTCCAAGATCTCGCCCATCGCGGGCATCGGCCGGCTGTTCTCCAAGCAGAGCCTCGCCAATTTCATCAAGGGCCTGGTCAAGCTGACCCTTGTCGGCTGCGGCGTCTTCTTCGCGGTCTGGCCCGAGCGCGAGAAGCTGAGCCTCCTGACCGAGCTCGACCTCCCCGCGCTGGCGCCGCACATCCTCTCGCTGATGCTGAAGATGATAGGCACGGCGCTTGCCGTTCTGACGGTGCTGGCCGGCGCCGACTGGTTCTGGCAGCGCCAGACCTGGCTTGCCCGCCAGCGCATGTCGCACCGTGAGGTGCGCGAGGAACACAAGCAGATGGAAGGCGATCCGCAGATCAAGGCGCGCATCCGCCAGATTCGCGTGCAGCGCTCGCGCAAGCGCATGATGGCGCAGGTGCCGCAGGCCAGCGTCATCATCACCAACCCGACCCATTACGCGGTTGCGCTGCGTTACGACGCCGGCATGGGCGCGCCGGTGTGCCTGGCCAAGGGCATGGACGCGGTGGCGCTGCGCATCCGCGCTTTGGCCACCGAGCACGAAATTCCCATCGTCGAGAACCCGCCTCTGGCGCGTGCGCTTTACGCCAGCGTGGATGTGGACGACGAAATCCCCACCGAACACTATAAGGCCGTGGCCGAAGTCATCGGCTATGTCATGAAGTTGCGGCGGGAAACCCGTCTGTTCCATTGACCGCGGCACGGCCGGGCGCAATTGCTTGAAGAATCCGAGGCGCACCCCGAATCCTTGAAAAAGGGCCTGATGACCAGCATGAGCGAAGAGCGCGACGATCCGGCGGTGTTCGAGGCGCCGGTTGACCGCACCCACCGCGCCCACGGCATCGTGCCGGTCCTGGTGCTGGCCGCCGCACTGGTGGGCACCGCCTTCGTGCTGTCGCAGGCCGCGCCCGAGAACGAGCCGATCTACATTCTCTTCTTCCTCGCCGTCCTGGCGGCGGTCGGCATCTTCGCGCTGTTCGCCGGCGCCATCGGCATCCTGCGCTTCGCCGGACGGCCCGGCCGCGACGACTTCGCCCGCGCGCTCCTCGCCGAGGCCGAGAACGGCATGATCGTGGTCGGCGGCGAGGGCTCGGTGCTGTTCGCCAACAGCGCCTATCTCGACCTCACCGGCGCCGAGCATCCGCGCGACGTGCGCACCGTGGAGCGCGTCTTCGCCTCCGATCCGGACGTGGCGGAAGCCATCTACCGCCTGGCGCAGGCCGCGCGCGAGCAGCGGCGCCTGCAGGAGGAATTCCGCGTCGCCAAGGGGCCGCGCGGCGAGCCGGCGTGGTTCCGCATCCGCGTGCGCCCGCTCACCGGCGGCAGCGCCCGGGGCGCCAGCGTCTGGAGCCTGGAAGACGTCACCCGCGACCGCGAGCGGCAGGAAAACATCTTCCAGGAGCTCCAGCACGCCATCGACTTCCTGGACCATGCGCCCGCCGGCTTCTTCTCCGCCGAGCCGGACGGCGCCATCACCTATATGAACGCCACGCTCGCCGGCTGGCTCGACCACGACCTCGCGGCGATCGGCGCGGGCACGCTGCGGCTGGAGGATATCTTCTCCGGCGACGGCGCCTCGCTGCTCTCCACGCTGTCGGGGACGCCGGGCGCGGTCTCGACCGATGTGCTTGACGTCGACCTGCGCACCCGCGCCGGGCAGACGCTTCCCGTCCGCATCCTGCACAAGGTGGTCTATTCGGCGGACGGCGTGGCCGGCGCCTCGCGCACCCTGGTGCTCGACCGCTCGCGCGGCGAGGGCGTGGCCGACCCGCTGCGCGCCGCCGAGGTGCGCTTCGCGCGCTTCTTCAACAACACGCCCATCGCCATCGCCGCGGTGGACCGCGAGGGCCGCGTGGTGCGCGCCAACGCCGCCTTTGCCCGCCTGTTCGGCGAAAAGCTCAAGGCGGGCGACGGTCGCTCCGTGCTGACCTCGCTGGAGGACCGCGACCGCGAGAACCTGGCGCGGGCGCTGGAAGCCGCCAACAACCGCAACGAGGTGCGTCCCTTCGATGCCGCGCTGGAAGGCGAGGGTGGCCGCTCGGTGCGCTTCTATGTCTCCGCGGTGGAGGACGCCGACATCGACGGCGAGGCGGCGATCCTCTACGCGCTTGACACCAGCGAGCAGCGGGCGCTGGAGCTGCAGTTCGCGCAGAGCCAGAAGATGCAGGCCATCGGTCAGCTTGCCGGCGGCGTGGCGCACGACTTCAACAACGTGCTGACCGCCATCATCGGCTATTCCGACCTGCTTCTGGCCAGCCACCGGCCGACCGATCCGTCCTTCCAGGACATCATGCAGATCAAGCAGAACGCCAACCGCGCGGCGGGGCTGGTGCGCCAGCTTCTCGCCTTCTCGCGGCGGCAGACCCTGCGGCCGCAGGTGCTGGCGCTGGGTGATGTGCTGGAAGATCTGCGCATGCTGCTCGGCCGGCTGCTCGGCGAGCAGGTCAAGCTGGACGTGGTCCACGGCCGCGATCTGTGGAGCGTCAAGGCCGACCTCAACCAGTTCGAGCAGGTGGTGGTCAACCTCGTCGTCAACGCGCGCGACGCCATGCCTGACGGCGGCGCGGTGACGCTGCGCACGCGCAATGTGCCGGCGGCTGAGGTGGCAAGCTTCAACGAGCCCATGCTGCCGGCGCAGGAGTGGATCCTGATCGAGGTGCAGGACACCGGCAGCGGCATCCCCGCCCAGATCCGCGACCAGATCTTCGAGCCCTTCTTCTCCACCAAGGAAGTCGGCAAGGGCACCGGGCTCGGCCTCTCCACGGTCTATGGCATCGTCAAGCAGACCGGCGGTTTCATCTTCGTCGAAAGCGAGATGGGGCAGGGCACCACCTTCCGCATCTTCCTGCCGCGCCACATCGTCGAGGAAGAGGCGGCGCCCAAGCCCAAGGCCGCCGAGCCGGCCCGAGCCGCCGACATGACCGGGCAGGGCACCGTGCTTCTCGTCGAGGACGAGGACGCGGTGCGCTCGTTCGCGGCCCGCGCCCTCGAATCGCGCGGCTATACCGTGCTTGCCGCCAATTCCGGCGCCGAGGCGCTGCGGGTGATGGCGGAGAACGATTCGGCGGTGGACCTCGTCGTCTCCGACGTCGTGATGCCGGAAATGGACGGCCCCACCCTTCTCAAGGAGCTGCGCTCCAAACAGCCCGAGCTCAAGATCATCTTCGTCTCGGGCTATGCCGAGGACGCCTTCAAGAAGAATCTCGGTGACGAGGAGCGCTTCGTCTTCCTGCCCAAGCCCTTCACCCTGAAACAGCTCATCCAGGCCGTGAAGGAAACCATGGATTCCTGAGTGTCGCGGCGCCGGGGCGCGCCGGACACAGGGCGAAACGTCCTGAAAAGGCATGGTTAAACGGCATAAGAATAAAACGAGAACATCCCTTGCGAATGCGAACAAAACATGTACACTGACGGCTCAGTTGATAGCCCGCTAGGCCCGTGGCACAAGGAGCGCAGCCGTGACTCAACCCAGTCTCAAGCTTGTCGAAGGCACCTCCATGAACAAGTCGAAGGCGCTTGACGCCGCGCTCTCCCAGATCGAGCGCAGCTTCGGCAAGGGCTCCATCATGCGGCTGGGGCAGACCCAGACGCTCGATATCGAAACCGTTTCCACCGGCTCGCTCGGGCTCGACATCGCGCTCGGCGTCGGCGGTCTGCCGCGCGGCCGCGTCGTCGAGATCTACGGGCCGGAAAGCTCGGGCAAGACGACGCTCGCGCTGCACACCGTTGCCGAGGCCCAGAAGAAGGGCGGCATCTGCGCTTTCATCGACGCCGAGCACGCGCTCGACCCGGTCTATGCCCGCAAGCTCGGCGTCAATCTCGACGACCTGCTGATCTCCCAGCCCGACGCCGGCGAGCAGGCGCTGGAGATCGCCGACACCCTGGTGCGCTCCGGCGCGGTGGACGTGCTGGTGGTCGATTCGGTGGCGGCCCTGGTGCCGCGCGCGGAACTCGACGGCGAGATGGGCGACATGCAGCCCGGCCAGCAGGCGCGCATGATGAGCCAGGCGCTGCGCAAGCTGACCTCCTCGATCTCGCGCTCAAACACGCTGGTCATCTTCATCAACCAGATCCGCATGAAGATCGGCGTCATGTATGGCAGCCCGGAGACGACGACGGGCGGCAATGCACTGAAATTCTATGCCTCGGTGCGCCTCGACATCCGCCGCATCGGCGCCATCAAGGACCGCGACGAGGTCATCGGCAACCAGACCCGCGTGAAGGTGGTGAAGAACAAGGTGGCGCCGCCGTTCAAGCAGGTCGAGTTCGACATCATGTACGGTGAGGGCGTCTCCAAGCTGGGCGAACTGATCGACCTCGGCGTCAAGGCGGGCATCGTCGAGAAGTCCGGCGCGTGGTTCTCCTATGAGAGCCAGCGGCTTGGCCAGGGCCGCGAGAACGCCAAGGTCTTCCTGCGCGAGAACCCCGATGTCGCCAACATCATCGAGGCCGCGATCCGCCAGAACATGGGCCTTATCGCTGGCCAGATCCTCGACAAGATCAGTCCCGAAGAGGCTGAGGACGACGAGGGCGATCTCGACTGAGAGCGCGTCTTGCCGGCAGGGCCGGCGAGGCTGTGATGATCCTGCAGGACGGCGGCCTCCGGTCGCCGTTTTTGCATGTTCTGGGGCGTTTTCTGGACAGGTTCGGGGCGGGCGGGTAAACACAGCCGCCGAGCGCGCGGGCCAATGCGCGCGACGATTATTCCGGAACAGGCGGTCAGTGCTTCCATGAGCGGCGTCAACGACATCCGTGCGGCCTTTCTCGATTTCTTCGCGAAGGAGGGCCACGAAGTGCTGCCCTCCAGCCCGCTGGTGCCGCGCAACGATCCCACCTTGCTCTTTACCAATGCCGGCATGGTGCAGTTCAAGAACACCTTCACCGGCCTTGAGAAGCGCCCCTATTCGACGGCGACGACGGCGCAGAAATGCGTCCGCGCCGGCGGCAAGCACAACGACCTCGAGAATGTCGGCTACACGGCGCGCCATCACACCTTCTTCGAGATGCTCGGCAATTTCTCGTTCGGCGACTATTTCAAGGAGCGCGCGATCGATCTGGCCTGGCGCCTGACGACCGACGTCTTCGGCCTTCCCAAAGACAAGCTGCTCGTCACCGTCTACCACGAGGACGATGAGGCCTTCGGTCTGTGGAAGAAGATCGCCGGCCTGCCGGATTCCAAGATCAT
>Ga0182743_1004371_pt1 | contig 10747 bp, 11 predicted proteins | sample eDN3rd30CKraftOP_FD_128522 | JGI IMG/M metagenome (GOLD analysis project Ga0182743, IMG submission 128522) | Enriched Organic Plus compost microbial communities from Emeryville, California, USA - eDNA 3rd pass 30_C Kraft OP (version 2) (version 2) ... | reverse complement strand
TCAAACACGCGTCGCTTTTCAACCTAAAGGCAACCTCTAATGACCACACACGTTTCCGACGCCAACTTCGGCGAGGAAGTCCTTAACTCCAAAGAGCCCGTGCTCGTAGATTTCTGGGCTGAGTGGTGCGGGCCCTGCCGCGCGATCGCACCGGTCCTTGATGAACTCTCTTCCGAACTCGCCGGCAAGGTGAAGATCGTCAAGCTCAATATCGACGAGAATCCCTCGACGACCGTCAAGTACGGTGTCCGCTCGATCCCCACGATGATCCTCTTCAAGGACGGCGAAGCCGCCGACATGAAGATTGGCGCCGGGACCCCGAAGGCGGGCCTTTCCAAGTGGCTCGAGAGCCACGCCGCAGCCTGATCAGCAATCACGGCGCGTAAGAATTCGAAAACGCCATCGGCCCGGCCGGTGGCGTTTTTGTTTGCCTTGCCGGCGGCCAGCGGCCACTCTCGCTGCCAGATTGATCCTGGGGGGAGAATCGATTGGTCAGCGTCAACCTGCGTGCAGCGCCGTTCAACCTCGATGACGAGGCCGTGGCCTGGGTGGAAAGCACCCTCGAGGGCCTGACGCCCGAGGACCGGATCGGTCAGCTCTTCGTGCTCATTTCCATGGGCGAGCCGAACGAGGCGCTGGCCCAGCTCGAGCGCCTCCAGCCCGGCGGCATCACGCGCTTTTATGGTCCCGATCTCGAGACCGAGATCGGCTTTGCGCGCGCCTTCATCTCCTCGGCCAAGGTGCCGCCGCTGCTGAGCGCGGACCTCGAGGGCAGCCGGATGAGCCTGCCGTTCGGCACGCCGGTGCCCAATCCGCTCGGGCTCGCCGCGGTGGACGATCTTCAGGCGACCTCTGCCATCAGCTCGATCATGGCGCGCGAGGCGCGTGAAATGGGCCTTAACTGGTCGTTCACGCCGGTCATCGACATCAACAAGGCCTTCCGCTCGGCCATCGTGGGCACGCGCTCCTATGGCAGCGAAGTGGACCGCATCGAGCGCCATGCCCTGGCCCAGATCGCCGCCTTCCAGCACGAGGGCGTCGCCGCCACGGTCAAGCACTGGCCGGGCGAGGGGTATGACGACCGCGACCAGCACCTGGTGACGACCATCAATCCGCTCAGCGTCGAGGAGTGGGAGAAGACCTTCGGCCGGCTCTATCGCGCCGCAATCGATGCCGGCGTGCTTTCGGTGATGTCGGCTCATATTGCCTTTCCGGCGTTCGTCCGCTCGATCGATCCCGATGCAGGCATCGAGGCCTACCGGCCAGCCTCGATCAGCAAGATCCTCAACCAGACGCTGCTGCGCGAGCGCCTGGGCTTTAACGGCCTCATCGTCTCCGATGCCACGCCCATGGGCGGTCTCGGCGCCTATTCGAGCCGGGACGAGCACCTGGCCGAACTGATCGCCAATGGCTGCGACGTGATCCTCTTCTCGGACGATCCGGATGCCGATTTCGCCCGCATTCGAAAAGCGCTTGCCGAGGGAACACTGCCCCAGGCTCGCTTCGAGGATGCCTTGCGCCGGATTCTCGGACTCAAGGCGCGCCTTGGGCTCCACAAGCCGCATCGCATTCCGGATCTCGATCACGCCCGCACCAACCTCGCGACCCCGCAGAGCCTCAAGGCGGCAGCGGAGGCGACGGCGCGCGTGCCGACGCTGGTCAAGGATACCCAGAAGCTCCTGCCGCTCGATCCGGCCCGCCACAAGCGGGTTCTCGTCTATTCCGGCGGCATCGTGCAGCCGCTCGCCCCCGCGCCCTTTGCCTTTTCGGTTCCCGACCTGCTCCGGGCCGAGGGTTTTGACGTGACGGTCTTCGAGCGCGGCTCGGACCTCGAACCCACCGATTTCGACCTGGTACTCTATCTTTTCGGGGACGAGACCCTGCTGACCCGCTCGAGCATCTTCATCGACTGGATGAAGCTGACCGGGCGCCTGCATGGCGCCATGTCGCGCCCCTGGCATGATGTCCCCACGCTGATGATCTCGTTCGGCTATCCGTACCTGCTCTACGATGCGCCGCGCGTGCCCACCTATATCAATGCCTATGGCACCTATGAGGGCATGCAAAAGGCGGTGGTCGAGGCCATTCTCGGGCGCGCGCCCTTTGCGGGCACCAATCCGGTCGATCCATTTTGTGGCCTGGAAGACGCACGCTACTAGATGTTGCGGTCGTGGTCGACTCGGAGTAGCTTCCATCGGCTATCAACGATGGAAGCTACGATGTCTCTTGCCGTCAACGACTCCAATTTCGATGCCGAAGTCCTCAACGCCAGCGAGCCGGTGCTGGTCGATTTCTGGGCCGAGTGGTGCCCGCCCTGCAAGGCCATGGACCCGATCCTGGATGCGCTGAGCGTCGAGATGGCCGGCAAGGTCAAGATCGTCAAGCTCGACGTCGAGAACAATCCGCGCATCACCTCGCGCTACAATGTGCGCGCCATGCCCACCATGATCGTCTTCAAGGGCGGCGAGCCCGCCGACGCCAAGATTGGCGCGGGGCAATCCCGCGTGCAGCTGGTCAAGTGGCTGGAATCGCACGCTCATTGAGGGTGGTTTTGTCGGGCGTGACCCGCACGATCCAGCAGGTATCCCTCCCCACAGGGGGGAGGGAAGCGGTGGATCTCCATCTCCGTAAAGCAGCGCCCCGCTTAAACCGGCGGCGTGCCGTTGAGGGCCAGCACGTGGCCGGCCAGATGCAGTGAGCCGCAGATCACCACCCGCGCATTCTTGACCTCGGCAGCCGCCTCGAGCGCCGCCTTGACCCCGCGCTTGGGGCTGGCCTTGAGCCCGAGGCTCCGGGCCAGGTCCGCCAGCGTCGAGGCTTTCCAGGCGGCTCGGTCGCCGGGGATTGGAACGGTGAACACCGCCACCGGCGTATCGCCGAAATGCCTGAGGTAGCCCGCCGCGTCCTTGTTGGCGAACGTGCCCATGATCAGCACCAGCGGCCTCGGGTTGCGCGCATCCATGGCGCGCAGTGAATCGGCGAGTACACCGCCGCCCGCCTCGTTGTGCCCGCCATCGAGCCAGAGCTCCTGGCCCGGCGACAGCAGGGCGGAGAGCTTGCCCTTGACTGGAGCGAGCCGCGCCGGCCAGTCCACGCTCTGCAGGCCCCTGGCGATATCGGCATCGCTGACCGGCAGGTCGAAATGACGGGCCGCCGCGATGGCGACGGCGGCATTGCCGATCTGGTGGGTGCCGGCCAGACGGGGCAGGGGCAGGTCGAGAAGGCCGCTTTCATCCTGGTAGACGAGCCGCCCGTTCTGTTCGAACCCGTCGAAATCCTGGCCGGCGACAAAGGGCGTGACCCCGAGCTTTCGGGCTTCCGCCTCGATTGCGGCGAGTCCGGCATCGGTCTGCCGTGCGATCACGGCCCTGGCCCCGCGCTTGAGGATGCCGGCCTTTTCCCTGGCGATGCCGGCGACCTCCGGGCCAAGGTACTCGACATGGTCCACCGAGACGGGCGTGATGATGGTGCCCAGTGGGTGGTCGATGACATTGGTGGCGTCGTAGCGGCCGCCCATGCCCACCTCGAGCAGCAGGTAGTCGGCGGGCTCTTCGGCGAAGAGATAGAGCGCCACGGCGGTGGTGATCTCGAAATAGGTGATCGCCTCGCCCTTGTTGACGCGCTCGCAATGTTCGAGCGCCGCGTTGAGGCGGCGATTGGAGACGAGCTTACCGGCCAGCCGGATGCGCTCGCGGAAATGCACCAGGTGAGGGGAGGTATAGACATGCACCTTCTTGCCCGAGGCTTCGAGCATGGCGCGCAGGGTCGCCACGGTCGAGCCCTTGCCGTTGGTGCCCGCCACATGGATCACCGGCGGCAGCCTGTCCTGCGGACGGCCGAGGTCCTCGAGCAGCCGCAGGATGCGGTCCAGCGTCAGGTCGATGAGCTTGGGATGGAGCGCCAGGAGGCGCGAGAGAATGGCGTCGGTGCGGGACAAGGAGGGCTCCCGGGAATCAGGGACTTGGAAAATAGGCCATTGGCCGATGCGGGGCTACTGGGCAGAAGGGAGGGTGCCGCTCCAATGTGTCTTTCTCGGCGAAGGCCGGGTCACATCGCAGTTTTGAGGCGCTCGCAGCAATCACGGGGCCCCGGCCTTCGCCGGGAAGAGGGGCCGCGACGAGGGGAACGAAGGCCGTGAGGGCCTGCTAGATCGCCGTGCGCGCTTTCAGCGCCTGGCTGAGCGTGCCCTCGTCCAGATAGTCGAGCTCCCCGCCCACCGGCACGCCATGGGCGAGGCGGGTCACCTTGACGCCGGACCCGGCCAGCCGGTCGGTGATATAGTGCGCCGTCGTCTGGCCTTCGACCGTAGCGTTGACCGCCAGCACGATTTCGGAGAACTCGGGCGCACGCCGGACGAGGGCATCGATCGAAAGATCCTCCGGGCCCACGCCATCGAGCGGGGACAGCACACCGCCCAGCACGTGATACTTGACCATGCCAACCCCGGCGCGTTCGAGCGCCCAGAGGTCCGAGACATCTTCGACCACGATCAGCAACCCGCCCTCGGCGCGGCGCGGATCGGCGCAGATGCCGCAGGGCGAGCGCGTATCGATATTGCCGCACACCTCGCACACCCGCACCGCATCGACAGCCCGGTCCAGTGCCGCCGACAGCGGCACCATGAGGGTTTCCTTCTTCTTGATGAGCTGCAGCACCGCCCGTCGCGCCGAGCGCGGGCCGAGGCCCGGTAGGCGCGCCATGAGCTGGATGAGCTGCTCGATCTCGGGACCGCCCGAAGTGGCCATCAAATCCTCAGAACGGGAACTTCATGCCCGGAGGCAGCGGCAGACCGGCCGTGACTTCCTGCATGCGGCTGTTCATCTCGACCTCGGCCTTGCTCTTGGCATCGGCATGGGCGGCCACGATCAGGTCCTCGAGGATCTCGCCCTCGTCGGCCTTGAGCAGGGACGGATCGATCTTGAGGCCCTTGAGCTCGCCCTTGCCCGAGAGCGAAACCTTCACCAGTCCGCCGCCCGACTGACCTTCCACGACCAGATTACCCAGCTCGGCCTGCATCTGCTGCATCTTGGCCTGCATTTCCTGGGCCTTCTTCATCATGTTCAGGAAGTCTGCCATCAATCGTCCTCGTCGGGTTCGGGTAGGGGATGTTCGGTTATGCCAAGCGGTATTTCGTCACGAACCTGGACGTTGACAACCTTGGCGCCCGGAAATGTTTCGAGAATGGCCTGAACCAGCGGGTCGTCATGGGCGTCGGCCACCTGCCGGGCGCGACGCTCCTCGCGCTCCTGGCGAATGGTGAGCCCCTCGACCTTGCTGGTGGAAACCGTCACGAGCCAGGGCTTGCCCGTCCAGGTCTTGAGCCGGGCGGCCAGCGTCTGCACGACGGTGGGGTTGGCTGTTTCGGTGAGCGCGATCTCGATGCGGCCCTCGTTGAACGAGACCGGTCGCATGTCGCTTTCAAGCGCATGCTTGAGGAGAATGTCGCGCTTCTCGCCGGCCAGCGCCACCAGTTCCGCATAGCTGCGCGGATTAGGCATCGCCGGCGCGGCCACCGCCTGGGGAACGTTGTCGTAGACCGGGGCGGGGTTCTCGTAGTTCGGCGCCGGGCTCTCCACACGCAGCGCCTGCGCCCCGCCGCCATTGCCGCCGCCGCGTGGCAGCGAAGGAGGCGCTGAGGGTGCCGAAGCCATGGGCTGGCGCGCCAGCTTGCTCAGCAGCTCGTCGGGCGAGGGCAGGTCGGCCGCGTAGGCCAGCCGCACCAGCACCATGTCGGCGGCCTGGAGCGCATTGCCGGCCTTGGAGACCTCCTCGTAACCCTTGAAGAGAATCTGCCAGGCGCGCGTCAGCGCCCGCATGCCGAGCTTTCCGGCGAGCTCGGAGCCGCGCTTGCGCTCGTCGGGCGTCAGCGACACGTCGTCGGCTGCCGCCGGCACGATCTTGATGCGGGTCACCAGGTGCGTGAAATCGGCGAGGTCGGTGACGATCGTCTGCGGATCGGCGCCGGCATTGTAGAGCGCCTTGACAGCTTCCAGCGCTTCGGCGATGCGGCCGGCCATGAGGTCTTCGAACAGGTCGATGGTCTTGGCACGATCGCCCAGCCCGAGCATGGCCTTGACCGTGTCGGCCGTCACCTTGCCGTCGCCATGGGCGATGCCCTGGTCGAGCAGGGACAGGCAGTCGCGCGCCGAGCCCTCGCCGGCACGCACGATCATGGCCAGCGCGTCCTCCTCGAAGGGCACGCCTTCCTTTTCGAGGATGCCGGCAAGATAGGGCGTCATGACCTCGGGCGGAATGCGCCGCAGGTCGAACCGCATGCACCGCGACAGGATCGTCACCGGCACCTTGCGGATTTCGGTGGTCGCGAAGATGAACTTCACATAGGGGGGCGGCTCTTCGAGCGTCTTGAGCAGCCCGTTGAAGGCCGCCGTCGAGAGCATGTGCACTTCGTCGATGATATAGACCTTGTAGGGCGCCGAAACCGGGCCGTACTTCACCGAGTCGATGATCTCGCGAATATCGTTGATGGAGGTATTGGAGGCGGCGTCCATCTCGACGACGTCCACATGCCGCCCCTCGATGATGGCGCGGTCATGCACGCCCTCGCGATCGAGATCGAGCGTGGGGTGCCGGCCGGTCTCGTCTTCATAGTTGAAGGCGCGCGCCAGGATGCGGGCGGTCGTCGTCTTGCCCACGCCGCGCACGCCGGTGAGGATGAAGGCGTGGTGGATGCGGTTGGACTTGAAGGCGTTGCCCAGCGTCTGGACCATCGCGTCCTGGCCGATGAGCGTGGAAAAGCTCGACGGTCGATACTTGCGTGCCAGAACGAGATAGGGGGATGAATCTGTGGTCGCCATGCCCAGCCGTTAAACCGTAATCCAGGGGAAATTGCCAGTGGCCTTAGCCGACTATGGGGCATGAGTAGGAGGCTGGCAACGACCCGTGAAGGTCTCGTTGGGGCTGCTTCCTTCCGGACCTGACCCGGTTGGCGAGGAACACGTCCGCGCCAACCTCCCGAGGGCCTATATGGAAGAGGATTGGGGCAAAGGCAAGACCCTAGGCCGAACCAATCCGGCCGAGGAGGTTCTGCAGCCGGCTCTCGATGCTCTCGGGTTCCAGATAGACGAGCTCGAACCCCTGCTCGCGATAGACCGCCTCGTGCATGGCTTCGAAGGCGCGCGCCTCCTCCAGGCCGATGCGCCGTGCCTGGGTGTGGGTGATGAAGCCGAAGAGGCGCGGAAAGAACACTAGAGGCGCGAACTGCGCCCTGGCCTCTTCGACCGCCTCCGCTAGCGCCACCGAGACCGGGTGCCCAAGCCAGCGCGCCAGTGCCAGCGTGCAAATGGCCGACCGATCATGGAACTGCGTGTCCCCGCCGGCGCGCGCAAGCCGCTGGCGCTGCAGCCGCGCGATCCTGGCGGTGAAGTCCTGCTCCGTCCAGGGCTCGGCGATTCCTTGGGCCTGATCGAGGGCGATGAGATCGGTCGCCGCTTCGTTGACCACGTCGTGCCCTTGCCATTCGAGGGCGCGGATGAGCACGGTCTTGCCGGCGCCTGGAGCGCCGGTGAGGATGTATTTGGGCATGGAACTCTCCCTTGGTGCCCTGATGATCGAGGTGGAAAACGGCGAGGGCGGCTGAGCCGCGCGCGATGGCACAGCTTTCCAGCCCTCTGGTCAGTCAGCGGGGGAAGGAGATCGGGGAGGGGTGCGCTCGTTGCGGGCGCCTAGCTTTCCAGGAGCGCTGCGATCTCGGTGCGCAGGAGCTGGATACCGTCGCCCTTCTGGGACGAGGTGATGATGAGCTCGGGGTGCGCGGCGGGGCGCTTGGCGATCGCGGCCTTGGTGGCGGCGATGTTCTTCTCGAGCTCCCGGGCGGTAAGCTTGTCCGCCTTGGTCAGCACAACCTGATAGCTCACCGCGGCGCGGTCAAGCTCGTTCATGACGGTGAGGTCGTGGGCCTTGGGGCCGTGACGGGAATCGACCAGCACATAGACGCGCCGCAGCGTGGCGCGCCCGGTGAGATAGGCGTGGATCAGCCGCGTCCAGGCAGCGACCTTGTCCTTGGGCGCCTGGGCGAAACCGTAGCCGGGCATATCCACGATCCGCAGCGGCTTGTCGGTCGATTCGAAGATGTTGAGTTCCTGCGTGCGACCCGGCGTGTTGGACGTCCGGGCCAGCGCCGAGGTGCCGGCCAGCGCGTTGATCAGGGAGGACTTGCCCACGTTCGAGCGACCCGCAAAGGCGATCTCGACGCGATCCATCTCCGGCAGGTCGGCGATGCGCACCGCGCCTTTGACGAAAGTGAAAGGCCGGGCGAACAGCAGTCGCCCGGTCTCGATGGTTTCCGGTGGGAAGTCGGAGAGCTCAGCCAATTCGGCCTCAACTCTTCTCGTTGGCGGGCTTGCGCTTGAACGTCGACATGATGTTGCCGAGCAGGTTCACCTCGGCGCCATGGCGCTTCATGATAAACCATTGCTGGGTGACCGAGAGCGTATTGTTCCACGCCCAGTAGATCACCAGGCCCGCCGGGAACGTGCCGAGCATGAAGGTGAAGATCACCGGCATCCAGTTGAAGATCATCGCCTGCGTCGGATCGGGCGGCGGCGGGTTGAGCTTCATCTGCACCCACATGGTGATGCCCATGATGACCGGCCAGATGCCCAGGTGCAGGAACGAGCCCAGGAGCGGCAGCGCGGTCGGGTCCCATGGGATGAGGCCGAACAGGGTGAAGATATTGGTGGGGTCGGGCGCCGAGAGGTCGCGAATCCAGCCGAAGAACGGGGCATGGCGCATCTCGAGCGAGATGAAGATAACCGTATAGAGCGAGAAGAAGACCGGGATCTGGATCAGGATCGGCCAGCAGCCCGAGAGCGGGTTGATCTTCTCTTTCTTGTAGAGCTCCATCATCGCCTGCTGCTGCTGCACGCGATCGTCCTTGAAGCGCTCCTGGATCGCCTTCATCTCCGGCTGCACGCGCCGCATCGCCGCCATCGAGGCGTAGGAGCGGTTGGCCAGCGGGAAGAACAGCGCCTTGACGATGACCGTCACGGCCAGGATCGCCAGGCCGAAATTGCCGATGATCTGGTAGAGGAAGCGCAGCAGGTAGAACATCGGCTTGGTCAGGAAGTGGAACCAGCCCCAGTCGATGAGCAGTTCGAGCCGGTCGAACTTGTAGGTGGATTCGTAGTTGGCGATGACCGCCTCTTCCTTGGCGCCGGCGAACACGAACGACTTGTCGCTGGCCGTGGCGCCGGGCGCGATGACCTCGGGCTGCTGGTCCACGAAGCTCGTCTGGTAGATGTCCAGGTTCCCCGGGTTGGTCCAGGAGAAGCGCGCGCTGATGGGCGTGGTGATATCGGGCATGACCACGGTCGCCCAGTACTTGTCACCGAAGCCGAGCCAGCCACCGGTCGCCGAAGCGTCGATCTGCTGCTCGTGCTGCATGTCCGAGTACTTCTTGGAGATGAGGTTGTAGGACCCCAGGACTCCGTAAGGACCCTCGTGCTGGATGAAGAAGTTCTGAACCTTAGGCGTGCCGTGCCGCGCCACGCGCGAGAACGGGAAGAGCGTCACCGGCGTTGTGCCGTGGTTCTCCACGGTCTGGGTGACGGTAAAGAGATAACGCTCGTCCACCGCGAAGGTGCGGCGGAAGGTGAGACCTTCGCCATTGTCCCACTTGATGGTAAGCGGGGTCTTCTCGGTGAGCGTGGCGGCATCGCCTTCCACGGTCCAGACCGAGGAGGCATCGGGAACCTTGACGCTCCCCGCAGTCTGGGGAACCCAGCCCTGCTCGACAAAATAGGCATGCTCGACCCCTGCCGGGGTGAGGAGCGTGATGATCGGGCTATTGGGGTCGACCGTCTCGCGGTAATTCTTGAGGTGCAGGTCGTCCAGGCGCCCGCCAGTGAGATTGACCGAGCCTTCGAGCGACGCGGTCTCGATCTTGGCGCGCTGCGTGGCAGCGATGGCCGCGTCACGCGTCGCGAACGAGGTGCCCACCGCGTTGTCCGTTGCCGTGGGCGTCGTGCCCGGCGTGGCGTTGGCGGCGTTGCCATTCGGATGCGCCAGCCCGGGGTCGGCCTGCTTGGCCTGCTGGGCGGCGATTTCGGCCTGGCGCTGGGCGCGCTCGAGCTGGGGGCCGGCCACGAAGTATTGCCACCCGAAGAGGACAACCACGCTCAGGACGATGGCCAGGATCACGTTGCGATTATTTTCGAACATTATCTCGAATTCCGAAGGCCACCGGCCTTGTTGGGTCGCGCCTTGTCGGCATGCACTTTGATAAGGAGGGCGGAGAGGTCCTGGACCATCTGCCCGAACGGCTCGCTCAGCGCTTCGCGGCGGCCTACTAGCACATAGTCGTGTTGCGGCTGGAAGTCACCAGCGGAGGCTCTAACAACTTCTCGAAGTCTGCGCTTGATGCGATTGCGCTCGGGGGAGTTGCCGACCTTCTTGGTCACGGTGAACCCCACGCCCGGCGCCATGTCGTCGCTGGCGATCGCCTGCAACGCAAAAGCACGGCGCCCGGCGCGATTGCCCCGGGCTGCCCGTAAAAATTGGGAGCGTTTGTTGAGCCGGCGCAAGGAGAGTCCGGCCTCAGACTTGGCCGTGTCCGGCCCGGTCATGCTTAGGCCGACAGCTTCTTGCGGCCTTCGGCGCGGCGCATGTTCAGGATCTTGCGGCCATTCTTGGTGGCCATGCGGGCGCGGAAGCCGTGGCGGCGCTTACGCACAAGCTTGCTCGGCTGATAAGTACGTTTCATGTCGTCAGACCACGCCGGGCGCGGTTC
>Ga0182743_1004367_pt1 | contig 10759 bp, 12 predicted proteins | sample eDN3rd30CKraftOP_FD_128522 | JGI IMG/M metagenome (GOLD analysis project Ga0182743, IMG submission 128522) | Enriched Organic Plus compost microbial communities from Emeryville, California, USA - eDNA 3rd pass 30_C Kraft OP (version 2) (version 2) ... | reverse complement strand
GCGACCTCGGCGGGCTCGGGATCGCGTGGAAGGCGTACCGCATCCACCTCGAGCGCCGCGGCCTCGCCGAGCCGCCGACGATCGACGGCCTCACGGGTGCGCAGCGCTTCTTCCTGTCGTGGGCGCAGGTTTGGCAGCAGAAGGCGCGCGACGAGGAAGTCATCAGACTCCTGGCGATCGACCCGCATTCTCCGAGCGAATTCCGGTGCAATCAGATCGTGAGGAATATCGACGCCTTTTACGAGGCGTTCAGCGTCGGCGAGGAAGATGCACTCTGGCTCGACCAACGCGAGCGCGTCACAATCTGGTAGGCAGTACCGACGGACGGAGGACCCATGAACGGCAAGCTCTTCATCCTTGCGGTGGGAATCGGGGTCGGATACCTCCTCGGCTCTCGGGCGGGTCGCGAGCCGTACGAGAAGTTCTCCCGGTGCGTCAACAAGATCTGGCACGACCCGCGCGTGCAGCAGCAGGTCGATCGCACGATGCAGTTCGCGAACGACAAGTTCGAGGACGTCGCCGAGATCGTCACGACCGGGACGAAGAACGTCGTCGACCGAGTGACCGCGGGCAAGAAGCGGCCCGCGCCGGACGTCAAGTGAGCGACGGAATGCGCGGGCCGGACACGACGCCTCGGCCCCGCGTGCGGCGCTCGCTCTTCGAGATCCTCGGCCAGCTCCCGGGCCTCGTCGGCGAGCTCATCAAGGCGGAGATCGAGCAGATCAAGGCCGACATCGCGACTCGCGCGAAGCAGGTCGGGATCGGCGCGGGCCTCTTCGCCGGCGCCGCGTTCATCCTGTTCTTCGCCTTCGGCGTCCTCCTCGCCGCGGCCGTCGCCGGCCTCGCCGTCGTCCTCCCGGTCTGGGCCTCGGCGCTCATCGTCGGGGGCGCGCTCCTCATCATCGCGGTCGTGCTCGCGCTCGTCGGGGTCTCGCGGTTCAAGGCCGCAGGGAAGGATTCCGACCGCATCAAGGAGTCGATCCAGAGCGACATCCGCGCGATCAAGGGCATCGGCCGGACACAGGCGCCCGACTACGACCCCACGGTCAAGCCCGTGGACCCGAGGAGGCGAGCATGAAGGAGGAGCTCGCGGTCGCTCGCGTCGCGGAGGCGCGGGCGGAGCTCGCGGCCGCGCTCGACGCGATCGAGGAGAAGCTCAACGTCAAGCGCAAGGCGCGGCGGCTGAGCCGGAGGATCCGGGCGTCGATCGAGACGAACCCGACGCCGTGGATCGCCGCGGGCGCGGTCGTCGTCCTCGGCGTCGCGGGCGCGGTCGTCTGGGTCATCGTCAAGCACGACTGAGCGGCCGACCGCCTCAGCCGAACAGGATCGCGGCCTCGTCGTAGCGCGATTGCGGCACGGCGTTGAGCCGACCGATCGCGTCATCGATCGGGACGTGCGTGATGTCGGTCCCGCGGAGCGCGACCATGCGCCCGAAGCGCCCGTGGACGACGGCGTCGATCGCCGCGAGCCCGAACCGCGTCGCGAGGACGCGGTCGTACGCGCTCGGCGTCCCGCCCCGCTGGATGTGGCCGAGCGTCGTGCAGCGCGACTCGATGCCCGTGCGCGTCTCGATCTCGCGCGTCACGATCTCGCCGACGCCGCCCAGGCGCGGTCGACCGAACGAGTCGAGCCCGAGATCCGAGTAGGCCTCCGTGCCGCCCTCGGGGATGAAGCCCTCGGCGACGACGACGAGGGGCGCGCGCCCGCGATCTCGGGCGGAGGTCACCCACGAAGTCAGCTGCGCCCACGTCGTGCGCTGCTCCGGAATGAGGATCGCGTGCGCCCCCGCCGCCATGCCCGAGTGGAGGGCGATCCACCCGACGTGGCGCCCCATGACCTCGGCGACCATGACGCGGCCGTGCGAATCGCCCGTCGTCCGCAACCGGTCGAAGGCGTCGGTCGCGATGCCGACCGCGGTGTCGAAGCCGAACGTGTAGTCCGTCGCCGAGAGGTCGTTGTCGATCGTCTTCGGGACCCCGACGATGTTCACGCCGAGGTCGGCGAGGCGCCGCGCGGCCGCGAGCGAGCCCTCTCCGCCGACGACGATGAGCGAATCGACGCCGAGCCGCTCGAGCGTCGCTCGCGCGCGGACCGCCTGCTCATCGCCGCCCTCGAAGGGGTTCGAGCGGCTCGTGCCGAGAATCGTCCCCCCGAGCTTGCCGATGCCGACGATGTCCTTGCGCTCGAGTGGCGTCGCGTCGCCCTCGACGACGCCGCGCCAGCCGTTGCGGAACCCGACGAACTCCTCGCCGTAGACCTGCGTGCCCTTGAGCACGACGGCGCGGATGACGGCGTTGAGCCCGGGGCAGTCGCCCCCGCTCGTGAGGATGCCTACGGCCATGCGTCCATCATTCCGCCCGCGCCGATCGGCGCCTAATCCGCATTCCGGCGGTCTGGCGCGACACGGCGCCGCGCGAAACAGTCGCGGTCCGCGCGACCCGGGCGCTACGCTCACGCTGTCGCAATGACGCACATTCACACCGAAGGGACTCGATGTCGTACTCCGCCCCAGCTCCCGCTCCCGCCGACTATCCGGGCAAGACCCTCGGCATCGTCGGGCTCGTCCTCGCGATCCTCGTCCCGATCGTCGGCCTCATCATCAGCTACGTCGCGCGCGGGCAGTCGCGCGGCGCCGGCGTCGAGAACGGCCCCGCGAAGGCGGGCATCATCGTCGGCTGGATCCTCACGATCCTCTGGATCCTCGGCATCATCCTCTGGGTCGTCTTCATCGGCGCGCTCCTCGCGACGACCGCGACGTACACGGGCTGACGTCCCCTCCCACCCTCCCAACACAGAGAGAAAGCGACTCATGACCGACACCCCTCCGCCTCCCGCCCCCGACCCCGCGGCGCCGAACCCGTACGCCGCCCCCGCGTCGCCCGCCCCCGCGGCCGGCAGCAAGGGCCTCAGCATCACGTCGCTCATCCTCGGCATCCTCGGCTTCATCGGTGCCTGGATCTTCGGCTCGGGCCTGCTCTTCTCGATCGCCGCCGTCATCACGGGCCACATCGGGCTGAAGAAGGAGCCGAGCGGCAGGCCGCTGTCGATCACCGGTCTCGTGCTCGGCTACATCGGCATCGCGATCGCGGTGATCGTGCTCATCTTCGTCATCATCGGCTTCGCGCTCGCCGGGTCGGTGTTCAGCAGCCTCATGGAGATCTGCAACCAGTACGGCCCGGGCGAGCACGTCATCGACGGCGTCACCTACACCTGCAGCTGACCCGCGGCAGGTGATCGGGTCGGCTCCGGGCTCCAGCCTCGGGGCTCGGGGCCGACCCGGCCGTCCCCCAGTGTGCGCCCCCGCGCCGAGTGTGCGGGCGCGAGCCGGCACACTCGGCGCGGGGGCGCACAGTGGGCTGGTCAGAGCGACTCGAGGACGGCCATCGCGGCGTTGTGGCCGCCGACCGCCGACACGCCGCCGCCGCGCCGCGCGCCCGCTCCCGCGACGAGAATGCGCTCGTGCCGCGTCGCCACACCCCACCGGTCGGCCGGGGTGTCGAACGCCGCGTCGTCGTCCGCGAATGGCCACTCGAGCGGGCCGTGGAAGATGTTGCCGCCCGGCAGGCGCAGCGAATGCTCGAGGTCGAGCGTCGTCCTCGTCTCGATCGCGGGCCGACCCTCGGCATCCTCGAGGATGAGCGACTCGATGGGCTCCGCGAGGACGGCGTCGAGGCTCCGGATGACGGCCTCCTGCAGCCGCGCCCGGTACTCCGCCGCATCGGCCCCGCCGGCCCCGCCGATCTCATCGGCTCTCGGCGCGAGGCGGTGCGGGACGTGGAGTCCGAACACCGTGATCGTCTGCGCCCCCGTCGCCCGCAGGTCCTCGGAGAGGATCGAGGGGTCGGCGAGCGAGTGGCAGTAGATCTCGAGCGGCAGCGGATCCGGGATCGCCCCGGCGGACGCCGTCGCGAACGCCGCCTCGAACTGCGCCCACGACTCGTTGACGTGGAACGTCCCGCCGAATGCGGCGCGCGGGTCGACCGCCGGGTCGAGCAGGCGGGGGAGGCGGGACAGGAGCAGGTTGACCTTGACCTGGGCGCCCTCGGGCGCCGAGGCGGGGGCCTCGCCGAGGAGCCGAGCGAGCTCAGCCGGTGAGCAGCCCGCGAGCACCCAGCGCGCGCCGAGCCGGCGCTCCGCGTCGCGATCGCGGTACACGACCTCGCCGTCGGGTGTGACGGAGACGGCTTCCGCATTCGTCCGAAGCTCAGCGCCCGCGAGCAGCGCCGCGCGGCGCAGCTCGCCCGAGACGGCGCCCATTCCGCCGATCGGCACGTCCCAGTCGCCCGTGCCGCCGCCGATCACGTGGTAGAGGAAGCATCGGTTGGTCGCGAGCGTGTCGTCGATGTTCGGTGCGAATGTGCCGATGAGGGCGTCCGTGAGGGCGACGCCGCGAGCGACATCGTCGGCGATCGCGTCGCGCACCACGCGGCCGACGGGCTCCTCGATGAAGTCCCGCCACACGCGATCGTCGCCGATCGCGCGCCGCGCCTCCGAGCGCGTCATGAGCGGCGAGGTGAGCGTGGGGAAGAGCGTCCGGGCGAGGAGCTCGGCGTCCTCGTAGAACGCCCGCCAGCCCGCCGCGTCCGCGCCGAGCGCTGCCGCATTCGCGCTCGCGTCGACGCGGTCGATCAGGAGACCGCTGCGCTCCCCGGGGCGCGGCGTGTACGAGGACCAGCGCCGGCGCGCGAGCCGGATGTCGAGTCGCAGGTCCCGCACGATCGACGCCGGCAGGAGCGAGACGAGGTACGAGTACCGCGAGAGGCGCGCGCCCAGCCCAGGGAACGCCTCGGCGGACACCGCGGCGCCGCCGACGTCGTCGAGGCGCTCGAGGACGACGACCGAGAGCCCAGCCTGGGCGAGGTAGGCCGCCGCGGCGAGCGCGTTGTGCCCGCCGCCGACGATGACGACGTCCTTCCGCTCGGTGCCGCTCGGGAGGCTCGCCCCGGCCGCTGCGCTCACGCGCCGAGCCTATCGGCCGTCGCCCGGCCGGCCCGTGGGAGGATGACGTGATGCCCGCGCGCGAAGTCCTCATGTGCCGTCCGGCGCACTTCACGGTGAGCTATTCGATCAACCCGTGGATGCATCCGGAGGAGCCGACCGACACGGGTCTCGCGCTCGCCCAGTGGGACTCGCTCTACCGCACCTACCTCGACCTCGGTTTCGAGGTGCACCTCATCGACCCGATCCCCGGCCTGCCGGACATGGTGTACGCCGCGAACGGCGGTCTGGTGTTCGACGGCATCGCGTACGGCGCGAAGTTCACGTACCCGGAGCGGCAGCCCGAGGCGCCCGCGTACAACGCGCGTCTCGCCGAACTCGGTCTGCGGGTCGTCGAGGCGGAGCACGTGAACGAGGGCGAGGGCGACATCCTCATGGTCGGCGAGCGCTTCCTCGCGGGGACCGGCTTCCGCACGAGCCTCGAGGCGCACGACGAGCTCCGCCGCGTCTCCGGCCGCGAAGTCATCGGCTTGCGACTCGTCAACCCGAGCTTCTACCACCTCGACACGGCGCTCGCCGTCGTCGACGGCGCTCGCGACCTCATCGCCTACTTGCCCGCCGCATTCGACGAGCCCTCGCTCGAGATCCTCCGGACGCGCTACCCCGACGCGATCATCGCGACCGACCGCGACGCGGCGGTCTTCGGGCTCAACTCGTACAGCGACGGCGAGCACGTCGTCATCGCGAAGCAGGCGATCGACTTCCCCGCCCAGTTGCGCGAGCGCGGGCTCGAGCCGATCGGCGTCGACCTGTCCGAGCTCCTGCTCGGCGGCGGCGGCGTCAAGTGCTGCACCCTCGAGATCCGCCGCTGACCCCGCCCCCGGACCCCGACCGGCTCGCCCGCCCCGAAGGTGCACGTTGTCGACGAGCGTGCACGGTGCATCGGGGTATCTCGTCGACAAGGTGCACGTTCGGGGGAGGGGGTCGGCGGCATGAGCCGAGGCGGCGGGCGGAATAGGCTCGCGGCGTGAGCGAGTTCGCGTTCCCCGCCCCGCGCACGGCCCCGCTGCGGGGCGGCGCCGCCCTCCGGTGGGGCGTCATCGCGCCGGGCTGGATCTCTCGCGCCTGGTCGCGGACCGTGCTCGCGAACACCGACCAGCGCATTCTCGCCGTCGCCTCTCGCTCGCTCGAGCGCGCCGAGGCGTTCGCGCGCGACCTCGGGATCGAGCGAGCCTACGGGAGCGCGGAGGCGCTCGTCGCCGACCCCGGCATCGACGCCGTCTACGTCGGGTCGCTCAACGAACTGCACCGCGAGCACGCGCTCCTCGCGATCGCGGCCGGCAAGCACGTCCTCGTCGAGAAGCCACTCGCGTGCACGGCCGAGGAGGCGCGCGAGATCGCCGCCGCCGCAGCAGCGGCGGGCGTCCTCGCGATGGAGGCGATGTGGACGAGATTCCTCCCGCAGACCGACGTCCTCATGCAGCTGTGCGAGGCGGGCGAGCTCGGCGAGCTCGGCCTCGTCTCCGCGACGTTCTCCGGCCGATTCGATCGACAGCGGAATGCGCGCGTCTTCGCGACGACGCTCGGCGGCGGGGCGCTCCTCGACATCGGCATCTACCCGGTGAGCTTCGGGCGGTTCTTCCTCGGCTCGGCGCCGACGTCGATCGCCGTGAGCGGCACGGTCGCGAGGCCCGAGGGCATCGACGCCCGCTCGGTCGTCGTCCAGGCGTACGCGAACGGCGCGCGAGCGATCGCGACGACCGCGCTCGACCTCGCCCCGGCCGCGACCGCCGACGTGCTCGGGACCCGCGGTCGGGCCCTCCTCACCGAGCCGTTCTTCACGGCGACCGGCTTCGAGCTCCTCATCGACGACGACATCGCGCGCTACCGCGACCCGAATGGCCTCGAGCGGCACGAGGGCCTGTGCTATCAGGCGGCCGCGTTCGCCCAGCACGTCGCGGATGGCAGGACGGAGGCGCCCGAGCGGCCGCTCGCCGAGTCCGTCGCCGTCCTCGAGATCATCGACGAGGCGCGACGCAGGATCGGTGCGATCGCACCCCCGGCTCCCGCGGAGCACGCGTGACGGCGTTCCGCCGGCCCATGATCGCGCGCGACACGCGCGAGCGCGGCCGGGTGTCGACGCCGCTCGAGCTCCTCTTCGACCTCACCTTCGTCATCGCCGTCTCGCTCCTCGTCAACGAGTTCGGCGACGCGATCGTCGCTGGCGACGGGCTGCGCGCGATCGGGCCGTTCCTCATGACGTTCTTCGCGATCTGGTGGGCGTGGGACCAGTTCGCGTGGCTCGCCTCCGCGTACGACACGGACGACGTGCCCTACCGGCTCCTCACGATGGTGCAGATGGCGGGCGTGCTCGTGCTCGCCGCCGGCGTCCCGCAGGCCTTCGAGGCCGAGAACTGGGTGCCCGTCACGATCGGGTACGCGATCATGCGCATCGGCCTCCTCGCCTCGATCTCCCGTGCCGCGATGACCGACCCGATCGCCCGCCGATACGTCATCGGCATCGCGGCGGCGCAGGTCCTGTGGCTCCTCCGGCTCTTCCTGCCGACCGAGTGGATGGTCCCGAGCTTCCTCGTCGTCGTGCTCGCCGAACTCGCCGTGCCGGTGTGGGCCGACCGCGCCGGTCGCGGCGGGATCCGATTCCACCCGCACCACATCACCGAGCGGCACGGGCTCTTCACGCTCATCCTGCTCGGCGAGAGCGTCTACGCCGCGAGCGTCGGGTTCCGAGACGCGCTCGCGGAGGTCGATCTCGGTGTCCCGCTCGTCGTCGTCGCGCTCGCCGGGCTCGTCATCCTGTTCGGCCTGTGGTGGGTGTACTTCTCCGAGCCCGCCGCGGAGGGGCTCGAGTCGCGCCGGAGCCGCTCATTCCTGTGGGCGTATGGGCACTTCTTCATATTCGGGGGGCTCGCCGCGGTCGGCTCAGGACTCGAGGCGGTCATCGCCGAGGTCACGGCGCGCAGCGGCGCGGGTGCGATGGCGGCGTCGCTCGCGCTCGCGATCCCGCTCGCGATCTTCGTCGTCGCGCTGTGGGCCGTGCACGCCCCGCTCCTCGGGCACGGCTGGGGCCGTGCCGCGACGAGCGGGGCCGCGGCGCTCCTGCTCGCCGGCTCGCCGCTCCTCACGCCGGTCGTCGGCGTCCTGGGCGTGACGCTCGTCGTCGCCGCGGTCGTCGTCGCGGTCGTCGTCGTGATGCTCGTCCGGAATGCGCGGGCCTCGACGCGAACGGTCGGGGATACCCTGTCGGGGGAGGTCGGCTGATGCGACTCGACGACGGGATGCTCGAGCGGATCCGGGAGCGCGCGCCCGAGTACGACCGGGACAATCGCTTCTTCGACGAGGACCTCGCGGAGCTCCGCGACGCCGGGTACCTCCGTCCGCGCCCGCTGCTCGAAATGGTGCGGGACCAGCGCGTGCTCGCCGCGCACGCGCCGGCGACCGCGCTCGCCGTCAACATGCACCTCGTGTGGATGGGCGTCGCCCGGGTCCTGCGCGACCGCGGCGACCATTCCCTCGACTGGGTCCTCGCCGATGGCGAGGCGGGCGAGCTGTTCGCGTTCGGCATCAGCGAAGCCGGGAACGACCTCGTCCTCTGGGACTCGGCGACGGTCGTGGAGCGCGTCGACGGCGGCTTCGCGTTCACGGGCACCAAGGTCTTCACGTCGCTCGCGCCCGCGTGGACGCGGCTCGGCGTGTTCGGCAAGCAGTCGAGCGGCGAGGGCGCCGAGTCGGGCCCGCGGCTCGTGCACGGCTTCCTGACGCGCGAGGACCAGGGGGTCACGACGCTCGACGACTGGGACACGCTCGGCATGCGCGCGACGCAGAGCCGCTCGACCCGCCTCGAGCGCGCGGTCGTGCCCGACGCGCGGGTCTCCCGATTCCTTCCGGTCGGGCCGAGCCAGGACCCGTTCGTGTTCGGCGTCTTCGCGAGCTTCCTGCTCCTCATCGGCTCGGTCTACGCGGGCATCGCGGACCGGGCGCTCGAACTGGCCGTCGAGGCGGTGCGCTCCCGCGAGAGTCGACGGACGGGGCGGCCCTACGCGAAGGACCCGGACTTCCGCTGGCGCGTCGCCGACATCGCGCTCGCCGTGGATCCGCTCCGTCCGGAGCTCGAGTCGCTCGCCGCCGACGTCGACCGGCTTCGCGACCACGGTTCGGCGTGGTTCCGCTACCTCGCGGGCGCGAAGCACCGGGCGACGGAGACGGCGCGCTTCGCGGTCGACCAGGCCGCGCGGTGCGCGGGCGGAGGCGGGTACCGGAACGCGGCGGAGCTCGCGCGGCTCCAGCGCGATGTCCTCGCGGGCGTCTTCCACCCGAGCGACACGGAGTCGGTGCACGCGACCGTCGCGACGCACCTCCTCGGGCCGCTCGAGGGCTGAGCGCTCAGACGGCGGCCTGCTCGGTCGCCGCGGCCGGTCGGTCCGCGCCGGTCCGGAGCGCCTCGCGGCCGGCGGGGACGCCGACCGCGACGACGATCGCGATGAAGGACAGCATGCCGGCGGCGAGGAAGAGCCAGACGAGGTCGACGACGTCGGCGAGCGGGCCGAAGAGCATCATCCCGATCGGCATCCCCATCGTCATCGCGACGTTGACGAGGCCGAACACGCGGCCGTGGAACTCGGGCTCGACCCGCTCCTGGAGCAGCGTCATCGACGGGGTCGCCATGAACGGGATGGTCGCGCCCGAGCAGAACATGAACACGAAGAACAGCCACGCGACGGGCGACAGGCCGAGACCGATGTTGAGGACGCCGAACACGAGGCACGCGAGCACGATCATGAGGACGCGGTTCCGCATCCCGCCCCACGCGGCGACGGTCGCGCCGGCCGCGAGCATGCCGATCGAGAACGACAGCTCGTTGATCGCGAGGAGCCAGATGTCCTCGCCGAATTCGCGCGCGACGAAGAGCGGGGTGAGGTACGAGGGAGCGGCGCCGAGGATCATCATGATCGCGTAGATCGCGATGAGCCACAGCGCGAACCGGTGCGCGCGCGTGTACTTGAGGCCGAGCACGAGATCCGTGAAGTAGCCCTTGCGATCGTCCGGCGCCCGGAGCGTCGGGACCTTGATCGTCAGGAGCAGGAGGATGCCGATGATCGCCGTGACGACGTCGATGAAGAAGATCGCCTCGATCGACGCGACGGCGTAGATCGCCGCGCCGACGGCCGGCGCGACGAGCATGATGCCGGAGCTGATCGTCTGAAAGAGCCCGTTCACGCGCATGAGGTGCTCGGTCGGCACGATCTGGGGGATGAGCGCCATGACGGCGGGCTGCTGAATGCCGGCGCCGGTGGAGCGGATGGCGAGCGCGAGGTAGATGAGCCAGAGCTCCTTGTACCCGGAGAGCATGACGATCGCGAGGACGAGCGTCGTGGCGGCGATGGACGCGTCGGCGGCGACGATGAGGACGCGCCGGTTGAGCCGGTCCGCCCAGACGCCGCCGAAGATCGACACGATCGCCTGGGGGAGCATGCCGAACACGATCGAGAGCGTGAGCACGACGCCGGAGCCCGTCTCGAGCGTCAGGTACCACATGATCGCGTACTGCACGAGCATCGAGCCGAACATCGAGGCGGTCTGTCCCGCTCAGGAAGACCGCGGTGTCGCGCTTCCACCGCGCGCGAGGGGCTGCGTCCGTCACGGCGTCAACCGTACGGCAGTCCTCCGACTCGCGGTGCGAGGATGAATGCGCCATGTTCCGTTCCCTCCGACTGCACAACTACCGAGCATGGTTCTTCGGAGCCCTCATCTCCTTCATCGGCCAGTGGATGCAGTCGACCGCGCAGAGCTGGGTCGTCCT
>Ga0182743_1004355_pt1 | contig 10785 bp, 6 predicted proteins | sample eDN3rd30CKraftOP_FD_128522 | JGI IMG/M metagenome (GOLD analysis project Ga0182743, IMG submission 128522) | Enriched Organic Plus compost microbial communities from Emeryville, California, USA - eDNA 3rd pass 30_C Kraft OP (version 2) (version 2) ... | reverse complement strand
ACCTGCCGCGCGGCTACGGCGCCGGCGCGGTCGGCGACTGGCCCGCGGCCTACAAGAGCTGGGATGAGCTCGACGCGCCCGTCACCGACGTCGACGTCATCCTCGAGATGAACGCGCAGTCGGGGCGTCCGCAGTCGGCGGCCGAGCTCGTGCAGGATGTCGCGGCCGAGAAGTCCGCGGGGCGGCTGGCCGTCGTGGGTGGCGATTTCAACGAGCCGTCGGCGGAAGACTGGGTCGAGGCCACGAAGGACCTCTTCGACCACCGCGGCACGGTCGTGCCATGGCAGACCACGACGACGCTGATCGCCGGCGGTCTCGTCGGCGCCTACCGCGCGTCGCATCCCGATCCGGTGGCCAACCCCGGCTTCACCTGGCCGGCCAGCAACCCGGGCATCGCCGTCGACACGCTCACGTGGGCGCCGAAGGCCGACGAGCGCGACCGCATCGACTACGTCTTCTACGCCCCCTCGGATCGCCTCGCGCTCACGTCGTCGAAGATCGTCGGACCCCGGGGCACGATCGTGCGCAGCGAGCGCGTCGACGACGACAGCAGCGACGAGATCTTCACGCCCACCGCCGTCTGACCGAGCGACCACAAGGCGGTGCTCAGCACCTTCCGGGTCTGCGCCGAGAGCTGCGAGCCCACAGAGCCCGTGGATCCGAAGCTCACGGTGTCCGGCTCGCTCCACGCAGGTGGAACGATCACGATCGACGGTACGGGCTTCCCGACGGGTGCCGAGGTCGCCTTCGAGCTGCACTCGGACCCGATCGCGCTCGGCTCCGCGACGGCGGATGCGCTGGGCGCGCTGCACCTGGGTGCGACGATCCCGGCGTCGCTCGCCGGAGGATCGCATTCCGTGGTCGCGCTCGTCGGAGGGGTGCAGCTCGTGAGCGTCGCGGTGCAGATCGAGGCGCCGCCCGGCTCCGGTGGTCCGGGCCCCGGGCCGGGTTCCAGCGCGGGTGTGGGGGAAGGCGTTCTGGCTCGGACGGGCGCCGACGCGTCAGGGGGCGCTGTGCTGGCTGCGTCGGCGGTGCTGCTCGGCCTGGGGCTCGTGATGCTTCGCCGTCGCCGGGCGACGAGCTAGCCGATTCACGCGTCACCGAAGGGGTCGGTCGACAAGCTCGACGGGCCCCATTATCATGCATCCGCTCACAGTTTAGTCATCGTTTAGTCACGGTTGCGCCGAACGATTCTCCTGAAAACTCAACGAGATCGCACGGCTCTCGCGTCTTCGCGACGCGCGATTGACATCTGTATTCAAAACCGGTTTACTATCCCTCATCCCGGTACCCGCCCGAACGGGTTCGGCTGCCGGGCCCACATCACCAAGACAACAGCCGGAGGCCCGACGGCCTCCGAACGAAGGAGTTCTGCGCAATGAAGCGTTACGCAGCAGCCGCCCTGGTTGCGGCCGTCGCGCTGCCCCTGGCCGCGTGCAGTGCCAGCCAGCCCGAGGCGGGGGGTTCCGACCTCACGTCCGGCCCGATCAAGATCTGGTACTCGACCAACGAGCAGGAGATCGCGTGGGCCGAGAAGGTCGTCGAGGCCTGGAACGCCGAGCACCCCGATGAGCAGGTCACCGCCGAGGCGATCCCCGCCGGCAAGTCGTCGGAGGACGCGATCTCGGCCGCCATCACCGCGGGCAACACGCCGTGCCTCGTCTACAACACGGCGCCCGCCGCCGTGCCGTCCTTCCAGAAGCAGGGCGGCCTCGTCGACATCTCGACGACGTTCGAGGACGGCGAGTCGTTCATCACGGGCCGCTCGGGGGACGCCGCCGACGGCTTCCGCTCGCCTGACGGCGACCTCTACCAGGTGCCGTGGAAGGCCAACCCCTTCATGCTCTACTACAACAAGGACGTCTTCGCGGCCGCGGGTCTCGACCCCGAGAACCCCGAGCTGTCGACCTACGACGACGTGCTCGCCGCGGCGAAGGCCATCAAGGATGCCGGCGCCGCCGACTTCGTGCTCTACCCGCCCGCCTCGAGCGACTACACCAACCCGCTGTTCGACTTCTACCCGTTCTACCTCGCGAACTCGGGCGGCACGCAGCTCGTCGCCGACGGCGCGGCGACCTTCACGAGCGACGAGGGCATCGAGACCCTCGAGTTCTGGAAGACGCTCTACGCCGAGGGCTATTCCTCGGCCGAGGCCTACAGCGGCGACGCGTGGGCTGGCCCCTTCGCGGATGGCGTCGCGGCGCTCGGGATCGCGGGCCCCTGGGGCGCCGGGTCGTTCGACGGCAAGGTGAACTACGGCATCGTGCCGCTGCCGACCGCCGAGGGCACGGCGGCCGAGGAGACCTACACCTTCGGCGACTCGAAGAACGTCGGCCTCTACACCTCGTGCGCGAACAAGCAGACGGCGTGGGACTTCGTGAAGTTCTCGATGAACGCCGACAACGACCTCGCGCTGCTCGAGACGACGGGTCAGTTCCCGATCCGCACCGACCTCCCCGAGGTCGCCGGTGACTACCTCGCGGCGAACCCCCTGTTCGCGACCTTCGCGCAGTCGGTTCCGCTCACCGTGGACGTGCCCAACATCCCCAACTCGACGGAGATCTGGCAGACCTTCCGCGACGCGTGGAGCGCCGCCGTGCAGGGCCAGGACGACCTGCAGTCGACGATGGACGCCGCCGCCGAGAAGATCGACGGCCTCGTCGCCAAGGGCTGAGCGCCCGGCTCGGGGCGGGGGACTGCGGTCCTCCGCCCCGCAGCCGCATCCTCCCGTGCGGAGACCCGACGCGCGGACGCACCCCTCGGGTGCACATCTCTCTGACACGGCCGAAGGAGCCCGGAATGAGACACATCAAGGCCTTGACCGCCCTCACGCTCGCCCTCGCACTCGGCGTCACGGGCCTCGGCTCGACCGCCGCCGTCGCGGCGACGCCCGACGACGACGTCACGACGATGATCGGGCGTCTCCAGGACTACTACCTCGCGCAAGGCGACGAGATCATCGTCGCCAACGGCATCTACCTCGCGCGCACCTCCGACGCCCTCGATTACGTCGCCTCCCAGCGGCCGGACGGATCGTGGGCCGACGTGAACTACGCCGACCGCACGAGCTCCGCGAACGGCGCCACGTGGTCCGCCTACATCGCGCTGTACCGCATGCTCGCGCTCGCGCAGGCCTACCGCGACCCGGATGCCGCGGGCTTCGAGGACCCGGCCGTTCTCGCAGCGGTCGAGCGCGCGCTCCTCTATTGGGACGCCGTCGACCCGGGCAACACCAACTGGTGGGAGACCGAGATCGGCGAGTCGATCGCGATGGGCCGCATCTCGATCTTCCTCGGCGACGTGCTGAGCGCCGAGGCGCTCGCCGTGAGCCTCGAGCACAACACCGGCAAGCTCGATCCCGCGGGCGCCAACGGAGCGTGGCGCACGACGAACTACCTCTTCGAGGCGGTCGCGACGCACGACTTCGCCAAGATCACGAGCGGCTTCGCGACACTCGTGCAGACGGTCGCGGTGGACGACTCGGGCACGGTGCAGGAGGCGGTGCAGCCCGACGCGAGCTTCTGGGCGCATGGCGCCCAGCTCTACAGCGAGGGCTACGGCATGGCCCTCTTCACGATGGTCGCGATGTGGGCGGATGTTGCGCGCGGCACGAGCCTCGCCTTCACGCGCGACCAGCTCGACACGATCGCCTTCTACATCATCGACGGCACGCGATGGATGATCCGCGAGGAGTTCGGGATGCTGTACCTCCTCTACCGCCCCGCGAAGACGATCGACGGCGTCACGAGCTACGCATCCGAGTTCCTCGACCCCCTCGACCGGATGGCGCGCACGGATGCGCTCTACGCGCGGGACTACCGAGCGCTCGCCGCCAACATCCGCGGGACGACGCAGGGCAACGGCCGGACGGGTGACAAGTACTTCTGGCGGTCCGAGTTCCTCTCGCACGTGCGCGACGACTACGGCATCTTCACGGCTCTCAACTCGAGCCGCACGGTAGGCAGCGAGTACCGCTCGACCCTGCGCAAGGACGTCGGCAACGAGGTCGTGTGGGCGAAGGCGGGGGCCACCGCGATCCAGGTGACGAACGAGGAGTACACGGCCCTCGGCCCGGCCTTCGACTGGTATCACTACCCCGGTGTCACGGCTCCCTACGTCAAGGAGACGACGCTCGGCCCGGCCGGGCGCTCGAGCAACGGTGGCAGCTTCACGGGAGGCGTCTCGGACGGGCGCTACAGCGTCGCGGTGCACAGCCTCGATCGCGCGAGCACGCAAGCGCAGAAGAGCTACTTCTTCTTCGACGACGAGATGGTCGCCCTCGGAAGCGGCATCCGCTCGACGTCGACGGCCGAGATCCACACGACCGTCAACCAGGTCGCCGCGAAGTCCAATGCGTCGGTCGACGGCGAGAGCATCGCCGCGGGCACGAGCTCGCGCGTCGTCAGCGACCCGTCGTGGGCGTACAACGACAAGGTCGGCTACGTCTTCCCGACGCACGACGCGATCACCGTCTCGAACGTGACGCAGACGGGCAGCTACTACGGCGACGAGCCGCAGAGTCACGACGCGTTCACGCTCTACGTCGACCACGGCGTGAATCCGAGCGACGCGGGCTACGAGTACATCGTGCTGCCCGCGGCGACGGCGGAGGAGACGAAGGCCTACGCGGCGAGGCCCGCGGTCTCGGTGCTGCGCAACGACACGGCGGTGCAGGCGGTGCGTCATCCCGGCCTCGAGCGCACGATGGCGACCTTCTACCGCGCCGGATCGCTCGACCTCGGGGACGGCCGCACGCTCACGGTCAGCCAGCCGAGCATCGTGATCCTCGACGAGTCGGGCCCGACGCCCGTCGTGAGCGTCTCCAACCCGAGCCAGCCCGGACTGCTCGTCGACGTGTCGCTCACGGGCGGCGGCACGGATGCGCGAGGCACCTTCGTGCTCGGATCCGGCGCGTCGCTCGGCAAGACGGTGACGGCGCCGCTCGCCGCGGACGACTCCGCCGGATCGCCCTACACCGCGAGCGGCTCGGCCTCGGGCCACGGGCCGAGCCTTGCCGGAGACGGCGACGAGAGCACGTTCTGGCGATCGGCGGGCGAGACGCCCTGGCTGCGGGCGCAGCTGACGGCGGGGTCGTTCGCGACGGGTGTCGAGCTCGACTGGGGCGCCGACTTCGCGACGCGCTATCTCGTGCAGACCTCGATGGACGGCGTGGCGTGGACCGACCAGAAGCTCGTGCAGAACGGCGCGGGAGGTCATGAGAGCGTCGAGTTCCCCGCCACGGCCGCGAACTTCGTGCGCGTCGTGATGCTCGACGGAGCGGGCCCCTATGCGGTGCGCGAGCTCGGCGTGAACGCGAGCGTGAACCTCGCCCTCGGCTCGCCGACCACGGCATCCGACGGCACGGGGCCTGCCAGCGCGACCGACGGCAACCTCACCACCCGATGGATCGCCGATCGTACGGGAAGCCCCGACACCTCGTGGATCCAGGTCGACCTCGGCTCGGTGCAGCAGGTCGACGCCGTGCGGTTGTGGTGGGAGGCCTCGTACGCGAGCAAGTACAAGCTGCAGGTGTCGGATGACGGGAACGCCTGGCGCGATATCTACACGACGCCGACGGCGGGCAGCGACGGCGGGATGGACCTCGTGCCGGTCGACGCGACCGGACGCTATGTGCGGATGCAGACGGTCGCACGCGCCCTCACGGCGTACGGCGTCTCGCTGTGGGAGTTCGAGGTCTTCGGGGGCGACGCGATCGTGGACGCCCCGGCGGCATCCGGTCGCGTGAACCTCGCACTCAATCGGCCCACGACCGCCGACAGCGTCTACAACAACCTCGCCAACATCGTGCCCACGATGGCGACCGATGGTTCGACGGCGACCAAGTGGTCGTCGAACCGCCCTTCGGGCTCGGCTCCCTACACGACGGAGTACTGGCTCGAGGTCGACCTCGGGCAGGCGCGCTCGGTGTCGCAAGCGGTCGTCGACTGGGAATCGGGCAATTCGACCGACTACCGGATCGAGGGCTCGGTCGATGGTGAGGCGTGGACGCAGCTCGCCCGCGTGCAGAACACCGGGACGGCGAACCACCGCCGCGACACGGTCGACTTCACGACGGCCCATGTGCGCTACATCCGCGTGATCGGCACCCCGGCGACAAAATACGGCCTCAACATCTGGGAGTTCGAGGTCTACGGCGGCTACAGCCTCTCGTGCGTCGCGCCGGTCTCGGCAGATCGCGACGCCACTGCCACGCTCGCCGCGGCGATCACGCCCGTCGACGCGGACGACACCTTTACCGCGGTCTCACTCGACCCGAGCATCGTCTCGGTGGCCGGTGCCGGTCGCGCGAACGATGACGGGCGGATCGAGTTCGAGCTCGCGACGCACGCATCCGGCTCGACGTCGGTCCTCGTCACGCACGGCAACGGCGACGAGTTCGCCTGGTGCCCCGTGACGGTCGCCGTCGACACGAGCGAGCTCGAGGAGCTCGTGAACGTCGCCAACGGGCTCGAGAGCACGCGCTACACGCCTGCGAGCTGGGAGCCTCTTCTCCCGGCTCTCGCCGCGGCGAAGGCGACGCTCGCGGCGACGGGTGCGACGCAAGCCGACATCGACGCGAAGGCGGCAGCGCTGCGCGCCGCGATCGAGGGCCTCGCCGAGCCGGGCGCGCCCACGCTCCAGGTGGACGGCTCGCTCGTCGTGGGCGGCGAGATCACGGTGACGGGCGAGGCGTTCGAGCCTGGCACGCGAGTGACCGTGGAGCTGCACTCGGAGCCTGTCGAGCTCGGCAGCCTCGTGGTCGACGAGACCGGTGCGTTCCGCCTCGTCGCGACGATCCCCGCCGACACGACCCCCGGGCAGCATGCGATCGTCGTGCTCGGTGACGGCGCGGAGCTCGCGACGCTCGCCATCACGGTCCGGGCCGCCGCCGGCGGAGGCGGAGGCGGAGGCGGGGCCGGGGGAGGCGACGACCCGCTCGCGCAGTCGGGTGTCGACGCCGTCGCGATCGGGGGGACGATCGCCCTTGCGTCGCTGCTCCTCGCCGCCGGTGCCGTGCTCCTCGTGGCGCGCCGCCGCCGCATGGAGCACTGACAGCGGATGGGCCCCGGCCGGGCAACGCGGCCGGGGCCCATCGGTTTGCGGGCCATCCGATCTCGCGACCGGACGTCGGCGCGAGTCAGGAGTCGGAGCGCGCGTGCGCCTGCCCCGTGCTCCCGCGCACGATGAACTCGACGGGGGGCAGCTCGACGGGATCGGGCGTGCGTCCCTCGACGATCGCCACGAGCGTCTCGGCGCATGCCCGCCCCCACTCGAAGACGTCCTGCCGCACGGTCGTGAGCGGCGGCACGATGTAGGGCGCGAGCGGGATGTCGTCGAATCCGACGATCGACAGATCGTGGGGCACCCGGATGCCGCGGTCGACGGCCACGGACATGCCCGCGATCGCCATGAGGTCGTTCGCGTAGATGATCGCGGTGGGCGGACGCGAGAGGTCGAGGAGCTCGTGCGTCGCCCGAGCGCCCGACGCGCCCGTGAAGTCCGCGTCGACGACGGGACCCGGATCGAGCCCGAGCTGCTCGAGCTCGTCGGCCCAGGCGCGACGCCGCACGTCGGAGTGCACGTAGCGCGCCGAGCCGCCGACATGCGCGATGCGCCGATGGCCGAGGGCGAACAGATGCCGCACGGCGCGCCGGATGCCGGCGGCGTCGTCGAGGCCGATCGGGTGGAGGTCTCCGCCGTCGGGCGCGGTCGGGCCGACGAGCACGTAGGGGAGGCCGAGCCGCGACAGCTCGGCGGGGCGCTCGTCGCGCGTGCGCAAGTCGGTGAGGAAGACGCCGTCGACCCGCGATTCGTGGGCGAACCGTGTGTAGGCGTCGCTCTCGCTCTGCTCGCCGTCGACGACCTGGAGCACGAGCGCGTACTCGACCTTGGCGAGCCCGCTCTCGACGCCCGCCACGAACTGCGGGAAGAACGGGTCGGTGCTGAGCAGCTCGGGTTCGCGGCGGATGACGAGGCCGAGCGCCTGCGCGCGGCTGCGGGAGAGCGCGCGAGCGCGGGCATCCGGTCGCCAACCGAGCTCGTCGGCCGCCTGGAGGATCCGCTCGCGCGCCTCCGCCCCGACGCCGCCCCGACCGTTGAAGACGAAGGAGACCGCGCTCTTGGAGACTCGGGCACGCGCCGCGACGTCGCCGATCGTGACGCGTCGCTCGCGCGCGTCGCCTCGACGCCGGCCTCCCGGGGTCGCGCTCACGGACGCGCGGGCGTCGTCGGCCGGTTCGGTGGTCACACGAGGAGCATAGCGACGTTTAGCGCAACTTTAGTGAGTCGGGGACATCGCGGTCTCGAGCGTCATCATTGACATGTCTCCCATTGCGGCTCCTCAGATTGACCGACGGGATAAGAACCGGTTTACTAGTCGAGACCGGAACGGGCCGTGAGCGAGGAGTGGGCGCGATGAGGCGTGGGGTGCAGGTGCCGCAGCGCGGCGCGAGCGACGGCGCGGTGGCGATCCGCAGCCGCCCGCGTGCGCGCCGCCTGCAGGTGTGGCTCGGTGAGAACCCGCTCGGGATCGCGCTCAGCGCTCCCTACCTCGTGTTCGTCGTCGTGGTGTTCCTCGTGCCGTTCGGATTCGGCGTCTGGATGTCGTTCCACGACTTCTACTTCACGGCCCCCGGGGTCGAGGTGCCGCATCCGTTCGTGGGCCTCGAGAACTTCGTCGAGGTGCTCGGCGATCCCGTCGTGCGGCAGGCGTTCCTCAACCTCCTCATCTTCCTCGTCATCAATGTGCCGCTCACGATCGTGCTCGGTCTCCTGCTGTCGTCGGCGCTCGACGCGGTCGTGCACGCGAAGGCCTTCTTCCGCGTGTCGTACTACATCCCGTACGTCACGGCCTCGGTCGCTACGATCTCCGTCTGGATCTTCCTCTTCAGCGGCAACGGCGTCGTCAACTCGCTCCTCGGCGATCTCGCGCCCGAACCGTCGTGGCTCGCGAACCCGGCGCTCATCATGCCGCTCATCGCGGCGTACGTCACGTGGAAGAACCTGGGGTTCTATATCCTGCTCTACCTTGCGGCGCTACAGAATGTGCCGAAGGAGCTGCACGAGGCCGCACAGCTCGACGGTGCGGGGCGCTGGGATCGGTTCCGCTCGGTGACGCTGCCCGCCGTGCGGCCCGTGACCTCGCTCGTCGTGCTGCTGTCGATCATCACGACCGGGCAGATCTTCACGGAGCCGTACCTGCTGACGGGCGGAGGCCCGAACGGGGCGTCGATGACGCCCGCGCTCCTCATGTATCAGAAGGGCATCCAGCAGGGCCAGCCGGACATCGCGGCGGCGATCGGGATGATCCTCGTGGTCGTCGTCATGATCGTGTCGCTCGTATCGCGACGCATCACGGAGGGGAAGAACTGATGCAGTCCTCGAACGCGGCCGCCGGCATCCGCCGCCATCCCTCAGTCGTGCTCCGCGCCGTGCGGTTCGTGCTGCTCATCGTCGGCGCGCTCGCGGCGCTCGTGCCCTTCTACTACATGGTGATCGGGGCGCTCCAGGCCAAGCGCGACACGAGCCTCATCGGTCTCCTGCCGCTGCCCGGCAACCTGACGCTCGGCAACTTCGGCGAGATCAACGAGTCCATCAACCTGCTGCAGTCGCTCCTCAACTCGCTCATCTTCACGGCCGGCGTCGTCGCGTGCACGCTCGTCTTCGGCCTGCTCGTGGGCTACGCGCTCGCGGTGCTGTCATTCCGGGGGCAGGGGCTCGTGTTCGCCCTCGTGCTGCTCGTGCAGGCGATCCCGTTCCAGCTGCTCATGATCCCGCTCTACGTCATGGTCGTGCGCTACCTGAACCTCGCCGACAACTATCTCGGCATGATCCTGCCCTTCGCGATCAATTCGGTCGCGGTGCTCGTGTTCCGGCAGTACTTCCTCCAGATCCCCAAGGAGGTCTTCGACGCCGCGCGCATCGACGGAGCGAGCGAGCTGCGCATCCTCCGCTCGATCGCCGTGCCGCTCGTGCGCCCTGCCGTGCTCACGGCGATGCTCGTGACCTTCATCGGGCCGTGGAACGAGTTCCTGTGGCCGTTCCTCGTGACCAAGAACGGCGCGATGCAGCCCCTCGCGGTGAGCCTCGCGAACTTCTCGCAGTCGAACGGCACCTTCGTCGACAACCCCATGGGCGCGGTGCTGGCCGGCGCGTGCGTGCTCGCGGTGCCCGTCGTCGTGCTCTTCCTGCTCTTCCAGCGCCAGTTCACCTCGGCGAACCTCGGCTCCGCCGTCAAGGGTTGAACGCCGCATCTGGCCAACGACCTCATCGATCACAAGGCAAGGTAATGAATCAGTCCGTTCTCACCTCGGTTCCGTACGCCCTGCGCCGAGTCGGCATCCTCATGTCGGCGAACCCCGACGACCCGTTCGAGGTCGAGGGCGTGCTCAACCCGGGCACGGCGTGGGGACCGGATGGCGAGCTCTACCTCTACCCGCGGATCGTCGCGCGCGGCAACGTCTCGCGGATCGCGCGGGCCCGCGTCGTCATCGACGACGGCGAGCCTGTCGGAGTCGAGCGGCTCGGCGTCGTGCTCGCACCGGATGAGGGCTGGGAGCGAGGCCGGCAGAACGCGGGCGTCGAGGACCCGCGCATCACCTTCATCGAGCCGCTCGGCGTGCACGTCATGAGCTACGTCGCCTACGGTCCGCTCGGCCCCAAGCCCGCGCTCGCGATCTCACGCGACACCATCACCTGGACGCGCCTCGGTCCGATCCGCTTCGCCTACCAGAGCGAGCTCGGCACCGACCTGAACCTCTTCCCCAACAAGGACATCGTCTTCTT
>Ga0182743_1004348_pt1 | contig 10794 bp, 12 predicted proteins | sample eDN3rd30CKraftOP_FD_128522 | JGI IMG/M metagenome (GOLD analysis project Ga0182743, IMG submission 128522) | Enriched Organic Plus compost microbial communities from Emeryville, California, USA - eDNA 3rd pass 30_C Kraft OP (version 2) (version 2) ... | reverse complement strand
TTTCAGCCTGTGGAGAGGAAGGCGCTGGCCGCACTCGCAAGAGCGCGGTGAAACCGGCCTCTACGAAGCAGGAAGTCAGCTTTGAGCCTGTTTAGGCAGGTTTGAGTAGGTATGACAGAACGGATCTGACCCGGTGTGCGACAAGCCCGGTTTGAGGCCAGGATGAGTGCTGTAGGAATCTCCTGCTTTCAGATCGGGGTGTATGTCAACGAACAGCGGATCATCAACGAAGGTATTCTGCATGAAAGCAAAAAACCCATCGCGTTTGAAATGCGATGGGTTTTTCAATTGGGTGGAGAACCCAAGAAAAGTCAGGTGTGTGTCAATGGTTCGGCATGCAACAGCACTGTGTCAGCATCTTTTGGATGCTGAGGGTACCTTTGCATGACAAGAGGGTCGTGCCCGGGAATGATGTGCTGCGGGGATTGTGCAGCAGATTCAAGCCGTGCATAGCCACTGAGCATTTCCAGTACGTTAAAAACGATCGGAAAAGGCCTGTGGTTCTGCATGTTTTCGTAATAGTGTGAGGCATCCGAGGCCAGGACGACCCAGCCACGTTGGGTGTTGACCCGCACCGACTGCAAGCCTTTGGTATGACCGCCGATTCTGATGAGTTCGATTCCAGGCGCGATCACGGCATCGCCATCGTGGAACACAACACGGTCTTCATAGACCCTGCGAACCAGGGTGACGACGTCCTCGACGTTGTAGGCATGCCGCATGGGTTCGAAACACATGCAACGGCCTGTTGCATATTCCACTTCGGCATCCTGGATGTGGAACTTGGCGTTGGGAAGCCTGTCCAGATTGCCTGCATGGTCATAGTGCAGGTGGGTGATGATGACATCGCTGACCTGGGCTGGATCCACACCCAGGCCAGTCAAGGCGTCAACCGGGTTGCGCAGTAACTCACGTTTGCGTTGCAAAGCCGTGGCCTCGTTAAAACCAGTGTCGACCAGCACAGTGCGGTCTTGGCTTTTGAGCAGCCACACGAAGAAGTCCATCGGCATGTCTGAATCATGCAGATCACCGCCGATGAAATTGTCACGCCGCTTGCGCGGCATGCGCGCATAGCGGATGGCATAGACTTCGTAGCAGGGAAGGTCAGCGCTCATGCCTCAGACTCCCAGGTAAGCCTTTTGCACATAAGGATCGGCCAGGAGTTCTTCACCCTTGCCACTACGGATGATTTCGCCATTCTCCAGCGCGTAGGCCTGGTGTGACAGGCGCAGGGCCAGACGAGCGTTTTGTTCCACCAGGATGATGGACATTTTCTTTTCCTGGTTGATGCGCTCGATGGCGTGGGCGATCTCGGCCACGATCTTGGGGGCGATACCCAATGATGGTTCGTCCAGCATCAGCAACTTGGGATCGGCCATCATCGCACGGCCGATGGCAACCATCTGTTGCTCACCACCAGACAAGGAGCCAGCAAGTTGATGGCGGCGTTCCTTGACGCGGGGAAAGATCGTGTAGATTTCGTCCAGGATGCGGTCACGGACAGTTTTGGAGGTGACGATGTGAGAGCCCGTCAGAAGATTGTCGAGCACGGTCATGCGTCCAAAAAGCCTGCGGCCTTCCGGTGAGAGCGAAATACCGGCACGCACCCGGCTGGCCGAGGGCATGCGCGTGATGTCCTGCCCCTCAAAAGAGATCGAACCGGATGAGGGAATGAGCAGGCCAATGATGGATTTGAGCGTCGTGCTTTTGCCAGCACCGTTGGAGCCGACCAATGCAACGATCTGTCCAGCTTCGATCTGAAAATTGACTTTTCTGACTGCTTCGAGCCGTCCATAGGAGACGGTCAGGTTTTTCGCCTCAAGCATGGGCATAATCAGGCGCTCCCAAGTAAGCTTCAATAACTGCCGGATTCTGGCGGATTTCGTCCGGTGTACCTTCGGCGATCTTTTCACCTTGAACGAGCACAACAATGCGCTCGCACAGTTCCATGACCAGAGCCATGTGGTGCTCAACCAGCAACAACGTCAAGCCATGTTCATCGCGCAGGCGACGCAGCAGCTTGGTCAGTTCGTTACATTCCTCATGGTTCAGACCGGCTGCGGGTTCGTCCAAGAGCAGCATGGTCGGGCGTGTGGCCATGCCAACGGCAATGCCCAGAATTTTTTGCAAACCGTAGGGAAGGCTGCCCGCCTGTGCGTCTTTCCATTCAAGCAGGTCGGTGACCTTCAGGATGTCCTCGATTTCCTTGCGAATGTCTTCTTCGCGCAGTTCGCGGTTGCGGCGGCCCACCAGGGTGCCGACGATGGAGCCAGAGATGCGCGAGAGCAGGCCGCGGTAGACGTTCTCGTAGACAGTCTCGTTCGGGTAGGTTGAAGTCGACTGAAAAGTACGGGCCAGTCCAGCAACCACGACTTTGCTTGGGGGCAGGCCAGAGATTTTCTGGCCATTGAAGTTCACTTCGCCGGAAGAGGGTGGGATGGTACCGGTGATCAGGTTGAATGCCGTGGTCTTGCCAGCACCATTGGGGCCGATCAACCCGACGATTTCACCTTTCTTGACCTCGAAGGACAGGTTGCGCACGGCAACCAGGCCGCCGAAACGGCGGGTAAGTCCGTTCAAACGCAATAGACTCTCGCTCATGCGGCCTCCTTGCCGGTAAGTTTGCGCAATACACCAGGAAGCGATGACAGACCGCCTGGCAGGAAGCGCAGGATCAGGATCAGTGCGGCGCCATAGAAAATGTGCTGCGTCTGAACAGCGCCACGGAAGAGTTCTGGCAGCGGTGTCAGAACGATGGCACCAACCAGTGGGCCCCAGACAGAGTTGCGTCCACCAATGACGAGCATCACGATCAGGCCCACGGAGATTGATGTGTTGTATGTCTCGGGCGAGATGTAGCCGATATAGTGAGCTTGCAGGACGCTTCCCAGGCCAGCCAGTCCGCAACCGATCACGAAGGAGAAGACTTGCAGACGGTGCACACTCAGCCCTGTGGATTCGGCCAGAGCAGGGTTGACGGCGACTGAGTCGATGGCATGACCGATGGGACGGTTGAACAATCGCTTCAACATCCATGTGGTCAGCAAAGCGACAGCCGCGCACAACGCATACATGCTGGCACGTGAGTCGAACTTGAAACCGAAAATTTCTGCAGCGGCAATGGAGGTGATGCCATTGGCACCACCCGTGATGTCGGTAAAGTCCAGCAGGACCAGACGCACCAGCTCACCAAAGGCGAAGGTAACCAGTACGAAATAGACTCCGCGCAGCCGCAGGATGATCCAGCCCAGTACGAGAGCGACCACCATGGAAGCGATGATGCCCACAACGCTGGTTAGGAAAAATGGCAAGCCAAAGCGCTGGCCCAAGATGACCGCGACATAGGCACCGACCGCCATGAAGGCAGCATGTCCCAGTGAGAGTTGTCCTGAGCGACTGATCAGTGCCAGTCCGTTAACAACGATGATGTTGATGGCTGTCAAGACAGCGAGGTGCAGCACAAATGGCCCGGAAAACCATGGGAAAACCACCAGTGCTGCGAGAATGATAAGTCCAAGAATGGCGCAGGCAGGGTTCTTGGCGCCTGAGGTTGATACCGTACTCATTATTTAGACCTCTCCCTGCCCAAGCAAGCCTTTCGGGCGCACAATCAGCATGACAATCACGATCAGGAAAATCAGCATGTCGGCTGTGCTGGTGCTCAAGAACAGGCTGCTGTAGCTTTCAACCAGTCCCAAGGCCAGTCCAGCGACTGCTGCACCAGGAATGCTTCCAAGGCCGCCCAGGATCACAACCATGAATGCCTTGAGCAATGGGGCAGCACCGACAAAGGGTGAAACAGAGAACAGAGGTGCCATCAAGGCGCCAGCTGCTGCAGCCAGCCCGACACCGATGCCAAATCCAAGCGGGTAATAGACTTTTGAACGGATCCCTTGAATAGAGGCGATTTCAAAGTCTTCCACTACCGCACGTAATGCGCGACCAGGCTTGGATTTCTTGAGAAAAATGTAAAGTGCACAAAGTACGGCCAGGGCGAAGATCACCACATAGATACGGGCCGTAGGAATGGCGATCTGGCCCAGCCGGGTTGCGCCGCGAGCGATTGATGGCATGGAGACAGGATCCGGGCCAAAGAACATGAGAGCCAGGTTTTGCAGGATCATTGCCAGACCGATGGTCGCAATCATCCCGTTAAGCTCGTCATGCCTGAAGGGCTTCAGGATGCTCCATTCCACGGCAGCGCCAAATACAACTGCGCCAGCAAAGGTAATTGCCAGTGCCGGAAGAAATGAAATGCCTAAAGTGGTTGTCAGGAAATAAGCGCCAAATGCGCCAAGCATGTAGAACTCGCCATGGGCAAAGTTCACCATGCGCATGACCCCGAAAACCAAAGTAAAGCCAATGGCCATCAACAGGTACAGCAGGCCTACGATGAGGCCGTTGACTGTTGCCTGAGCAATCAAAATGCTCCAATCCACAATCGCTCTCCAGCGTTATTCGCAACCGCTAACGGTGCATGTAGCCCTGATGACTTCTTTGCCGTCGATAACTTCGGCGACATAGAAGGGGGCGTTCAACTGATGGTTGCTTCCGTAAACTTCTTGACCAGTCCAGTTCAGGTTGCCCAAAGCACCTGGAAAGTCCTTGATCTGTTCCATTTCCTTGGCGATGGCTTCAGTGTCGGTAACCGTGCCAGCGCGTTTCATGGCCTCAAACAGAAGTTTGGTGCCGTCATAGAACGCAGGGCTGAAGCCGTTCATCGGATGCTTGTATTTGGCAGCGTATGCGTCGGCATAAGCCTTGGTCGATGGCAGATCGGGGTTGACTGGGGTGTGAACAAACATGCCTTCAGTTGAATCCGGGCCGGCAACGTTGATGATTTCCTGTGTGGCCGGGCCGCCTGTGCGGATGATCTTGCCGGTAAAGCCGATTTCACGTGCTTGCTTGACGATCAGGCCTGCTGTCGTTGGCGAGTTACCGTCGAGTTCGATGGCGTCAACGCCTTTGGAAAGGATGCGTGTCAGCAGTGGAACAAAGTCAACGCGATCGCGCTCAAAAAACTCGGTGGCTGCGAGGTCTGCACCGGCCTTCTTGTAGGCTTCAGCCAGGTCCTTGGCGATCTGGTGACCGGTTTCGTCGTTGGGGAACAGGGCGCCAACTTTCTTCAGGCCTTGGCTCTTGACCAACCATGTGATCTGAGGTTCGGCCACTTCAACTGTGGTCACGTTGGGACGGAACGTGAATTTCTTGTCTTTGTCCAGGGCCTTGTCCGTAAAGCCCAGGGTGATCACGATGACACCATTCTTCTCGGTGATGGGTTGGATGGCAAGCACGGGTGCAGAACCAACCGGTCCGATGATGTACTTGACTTTGTCTTCGAACACGAGGCGGTTTGCAACCGTCACAGCTTCGTTGGCCTGGTATTTGTCATCGTATGCGACAACTTGTACTTTGTATTTTTTGCCATTGATATCCAGACCGCCTTGGGCGTTGACTTCGTCGGCAGCGATTTCAGCGGCATTTTTCATACCTTGACCCCAGGATGCGCCTGCGCCAGAGAGCGTTACCAGTGCGCCGATCTTCAGGGTTTCAGCCTCCTGGGCTGTGGCTGACAAAGGCAAAGCCAGTGCCAGTGCTGCTGCCAGAGCTTTGATATGCATATAAGTCTCCTTGGGAGATGGTCGTTTACATGAAGTAAAGTGAGAGTTGATATGGCACCCGAACGTTTCCCCCGCCGGTTCAGGTGTTGATGGCGATTTCCTCAAGGACCGGAAGGATGTACTTGCGGAACTGCTGAGGGTTTTCGCTCATTGGGAAGTGGCCAAGTTCTTTCATGACAGTGACTTTGGCTCCAGGAATTGATTCAGCCGTGCGGACAGTGTCTTGCGGTGAGCATGAGAAGTCATATTCACCGGTAAGCAGATAGAGCGGGCAGATGTCGGTGCGGATGCCACCGAGCTTGCCGCGCAGGTCGCTGTCGACACGGTAGAAGTACAGGTCACCCTTGAATATTCCAGGGCCGCTCTGCATGTATTGCCAGAGCGTTTCATGCCGATGGACCGCGGGAGATTGGGGTGCGACCAGGCCTGAAACAAGTGCAGCACAGACCTCGCCGCCATGTACGTCGCCGCGGTGCAACCATGCTGTGTCATACCATGGCTGTTGGTAGTCGGCACCTTCCACACCAATCAGGGCGCGAAAGCGATCCGAATGCAGGTTTGCCAACTGCAGCACGATACGACCGCCAATTGAGCAGCCGATCACCACGGGCTTGTCCAGCTCGAGCGCACGGCAGAACGCCATGATTGTCTCGACATAGAGTTCTGTTGTCAGGCGGTATTCTTCGTTTTGCCATCCCTCAGGCGGGTATGACTTGCCATGCCATGGCATGTCAAATGCCAGAACACGATAACGGGATGTAATTTCCGGGTCGCACAGCATGTGACGGTACTGACGGTTGTCAGATCCCGCGGTGTGCAGACACACCAAGGGAATGCCGCTGCCGGCTTCTTCAAAGTAGACACGGCAGCTCTTGCCGGCGATATCAAAAGTGATGTAGCGGCCGATAATCGGTTCGAATTGACTGGTCATTGCACTGATCCTCGAGCTGTGGCAAGCAAGTCTTTGATGAATTGCAGGTTGGACATCAGCGGGTGCAGGTTGCCCTGAATCTGCATCTGGCCATAGCGTGTCAGTGCGAAGATGTCGTGGCTGCCAGCTTTGGGCACAGGCTCCCAGAATCGAATCCAGTCTTCAGCCGGAGCCTTGATCATGAAGTCATAGCTTTGCAAAGGACGCAGGTCACGCAAGTTGTCGATGGCTGTGACTTTGCCGTCCTGAACGCGAACCAAAAGCGCTTCGCTGCCGAATTGCACCAGAAAGCTCAAGTTCACGGTGCGGTTGCGACTGAATCCTGCTGCATTGTTCCTGAACACTTCGGCCAGTGCCTGATCAGTCTCAGGCGATCCGGTCGAAGCCGGGTTAATTGTTTGCATTGATACCCTCAATCATTCTTCTGTGCAGAACGTTTATTCTTTCTAGCAGTATACAAAAATAGAACGGCCGTGCCACCTGATGAAAACCCTAGTTAAAAGTTTTCATGCCAGTGTGAAGATTGATTTGAATGGAATTTTCAAACTGGCCAGGCCGATTCGCAGAAAGGATCAGGCCTGTTTGGGCAATTGCTGGGTAATAAAACGGTTACAAAATAGGCGAGATTGTACACATCCAAAGACGCCGTCGCTGCCAAAGTGGCTGCAACGGCAGTGCAGGGCTATTCACCAAAACTGAACATTAATTCCCAAAAATGGTGCGTCAGTTGGCTTCAGGACCTGGCCAACGCCCGCCCAGCAACCTGGTTCCAGTTGCTGCCGCTTTTCGGCATTGTTCGATCATGAATGCGATCGATTCTGGCGTGAACCGTTCCTTGGGGCCAGAAACTGAGATCGCACCGAGTATTTCATTATTCGGTCCAAACACGGCAGCAGCAACTGCCGCACAATAGGGATCCCGTTCGCCGATTGAAACGGCAACGACATTGGATGCACTGGGGACAAGCCCTGTGGCGTGGAATGCACAGATAAGTCGGCCTGCTGCACCACGATCCAGGGGCAGCACGTCGCCGGCACGAATGCTGTCCAGTGTCGAATGGCTGGAATCTATCCTGAGAATACACAACCGGGTCTTTGGACTGTCATAGACGTGAAATGATGCACTTTCCGTCCCTTTGGCGACAAGATCGGCAAGGATGGGCCGCAGGACTGCTGCCAGCTGGTGCGTAGCCTCATAGGCACGACCAAGTTGGAATGCATAGGAGCCAAGGACGTAAGTGCCATCCGCGCGTCTACTGACCAGGGAGGCTTTTTCGAGCGATGCAATCAACCTGAGCGCCGTGCTCTTGTACAGGCCGGTTGATCTGGAAAGATCAGCCAATGTCATGGGACCCGCCTGTGCGGACATGGCTTTCAGAATGGACACTGCACGATCAACTGCTGCAACACCGGTTTCTGTGGCTTGTTGTTTTTCCATAGGCGTTTTGGTATCAGAATGCAGCGGATTATGCCATTGCCGCCACCGGTCTGGTGCTTGCTGGAGACCGGTGGCGGGAATACCCTTATTTTTGCGGGGCTTGCTCAAAAACAAGGCTGATGGCGGGAGCGTACTTTTCGCCATGACCCATGGCGATGGCTTGGTCGAAGCATTCGATCAAGTTCTTGGCTCCAGTTGCATTGACTCCGACTGACTCTGCGAGGTCTACCGCAAACATCAGATCCTTCTTGGCGTAGGTGACTGGGAAAGCACGTTCTGGGAACTGCTGCGGAACAATCGCTTTCATGCCATGGTTACGCAGGGCAAAGCTGTCAGCGGAGCCTGTTGACAGGGCATTGAACAACCTTTCGGGATCCACGCCGGCACGTGCGCCAATGGCACGTGCTTCAGCCAGAGCCAGAACGGTTTCATAGAGCACCATGTTGTTCAGGATCTTGATGACCTGGCCTGCACCGATGCCACCGCCGTGTGTGATGTCAGTTGCAAAGGTGGCGATCAATGGACGGATCCTTGTGAACAGTTCGTCGCTCGCGCCAACTGGAACAGCAAGGGCTCCAGCTTCTGCGGCAGTCCTGGTGCGCATGACCGGTGCATCGGCAAATTCGACGCCATTGGCAGCAAACTTGTCAGCCAGTTCACGGGTCAGGCTCACGGGCGAGGTGCTCAGGTCAACGACGACCTGACCTTTGCGGCACAGTGAGAGCAGACCGGGTTGCTCTGCTGATCCTTCGACGACTGCACGTACCACCTTGTCCGAAGGCAGGGACATGAAGATGATGTCGGCCTGCTGGGTGATTTCCTGCACGGTTGCTGATTTGGCACCATGTTCAGCCAGTCGTTGCAGAGGAGCTGGATCACGGTCGTTGGCCAGAACGGTTGCACCTGATTTTGTGGCCAGGTGGCGGCACATGGGTTCGCCCATGACGCCAACACCGATAAAGCCGATAGTCTTGAAGTCACTCATGAAAATAGTTCCTGTTGATACGGGTTCTTGTAATTTCTGTGATTAGGCGAAGTTCTTGGGATCCATGCTCCAGTACAAGCCTTTGCTTTGCTGGTATAGACGCACGCCGTTGATTCCTTTTTCACGACCGATGCCGCTGGACTTGAAGCCGCCAAACGGTGTCGAGATCGAAAGCTGCTTGTAGGTGTTGATCCAGATAAGTCCAGTTTCGAGTGCACGTGCAACGCGCCATGCACGCTGGTAGCTTGATGTCCAGACGCCGCCAGCCAGTCCATAGGCTGTATCGTTGGCTTGCTTGATCAGGTCTTCCTCATCATCAAACGGCAAGACGCAGAGAACGGGCCCGAAAATCTCTTCGCGCACGCAGGTGTTGCTGTTGTTCAAGCCAGCAATGATCGTGGGCAGGTAGAAGGCTCCGTCCTGGAGTTCCGGTGCGCTGGGGCGTGCTCCGCCAGTCAGGATCTGACCGCCTTCTTCGCGGGCTGTCTGGACGAACTGCTCGACACGGGCGCGGTGTGGGAAGCTTGCCAGAGGACCCATTTCTGAGCCAGGCTGATCGGGCAGGCCAACCTTGATCTGGCTGGTTTTTTCTACCAGTTTGTTGATCAGGGTGTCATAGATGCTGCGTTGTACAAACAGGCGTGAGCCTGCGACACATGACTGGCCGCTGCCTTCGAAGATGCCGCCCATGATGTTTTCGATGGCTGCATCGATGTTGGCATCTTCGAACACGATGTGAGGAGACTTGCCTCCAAGTTCAAGTGCTACCGGGATCAGGCGCTGGGCAGCAACCTGGCCGATGCGACGGCCACTTTCTGTGCCGCCTGTGAACGAGACCATGCGCACGCCTGGGTGCTCGACCAGTGCCTTGCCTGTGATCGAACCGAATCCGGTGACGACGTTCAGGATCCCGGGTGGCAGACCGGCTTCCAGGCCGATCTGGGCCAGCAGGATAGCTGCAGACGGGGTGACTTCGGAAGGCTTGAGGATGACGGCGTTGCCGGCAGCCAGTGCAGGAGCCACTTTCTGGGCTTCCATGGTCAGCGGCGAGTTCCAGGGGGTGATGGCTGCAACGACACCATAGGGCTCGTAAACGGTCATCGACAGATAGTTGCCGCGTGCGGGGGTGACTTCAGCACCCAGTGTCTCGCAGACGCCTGCAAAGTAGCGGAATGTTGCTGCAGCGCTGGCAGCCTGGGCCTTGCACTCGGACCAGACCTTGCCGTTTTCAATCATCTGCAGGCGTGCAAATTCTTCAGACTTCTGTGTGATCAGCTCTGACATGCGATAGAGAAGCTGCGCGCGTACATGAGGGAGCATGTTGCGCCATGAAGGCTTGTTGACTGCTTCGGTGGCGCTGCGCACAGCGGCATCAACATCTTCTGCCGAGGCTGTAGAGACGAGGTAGTTGACTTTGCCGGTTGCCGGATTGACGGACTCAAAGGCGTCTTCACTGCGGCTGATCAACTGTCCGTTGATCAGAAATGGTTTGGGTTCTTGACCAGAAGGGTTGGACATCCAAGTGCTCCGAGTTTATGAAACAAGATCATTCTGTTCTACAGAACAGACATTCTATTTTTATTATGATTGCGAGCGGACACACATGTCAACAAGGGTTAGCCCATGGGTCATGGGAAAACATAGGGGACCATAAGGGTTAGTCCCGGGTCATGGTCCAATGGGAAACCAAGAAAATGAGGGGCTTTAACAGCTTGAACAGTATCTGCGCAAAACTATGCTAAACTATCCATTATGGAGAGATTGGTTAGCATCGGGGTCGCGGCGTCGGCGCTGGGCGTGTCGATCACAACCCTGCGCCG
>Ga0182743_1004346_pt1 | contig 10797 bp, 10 predicted proteins | sample eDN3rd30CKraftOP_FD_128522 | JGI IMG/M metagenome (GOLD analysis project Ga0182743, IMG submission 128522) | Enriched Organic Plus compost microbial communities from Emeryville, California, USA - eDNA 3rd pass 30_C Kraft OP (version 2) (version 2) ... | reverse complement strand
CGGAAAGATCGTGCGCACGGGCGGCCCCGCGACGCAGGAGATCATCAATGTGGCGGGACAGGAGGCGGCCGAAGGGATGTTCGTGCACACGCCTGTCGACCCAGCGCTGCCCTCGACCAAAGCCTATGCCGACCTCTATGCAGCCAAATACAAGCATGCGATGAACGGCTTCAGCCCCGCTTTCTATGACGGCACCAATCTGTTGTTTGAAGCGATGCGCCGTGCCGGCACGGTGTCAGACACTGAAAAGGTCCGCGATGAATTGCAGAAGATCAGTAATTTCGACGGGGCCCTGGGCACATTGAATTGGACCGGTCAGGCCATGTATGGCATCAACCATCAGTTGAATGCGCCATTCTATGTGGCGCAAGTGCACGAGGCCAAGGAAGTCATTCGCGCTCGCTGCACCGTTGACGGCTGCCAATAACCCGGGGAGGCGTGCGTGGACTGGAGCATTCTGGTGGCGCAAGCCACCATCAACGGGCTGGTCGTGGGCCTGCTGTATCTATTGATGGCGGTGGGTTTCACGCTGGTGTTCGGCGTCATGCGCATGGTGAACTTTGCGCATGGCGAGTTCTACATGCTGGGCGCCTTTGGCGCGTATTTTCTGACGAGCAATCTGCATCTGCCTTTTCTGGCAGCCGTGGCCGTCACGTTCGCTGGCGCAGTGGTCATAGGGGCGCTGCTGGAATGGGTGATATTGCAGCCATTCCGGCACGATGAACTCAACGGCATGATCGCTACCATCGGATTGGCCATGATCTTGCAGAACCTGGCCCTGATGTTCTTTGGTCCCGATCCGCTGTCTATGCCCGCCGTGGTAAAGGGCGTGACCAGACTGGGATCGGTCGTGATTCCCTCGGCACGTGTCTACGTCGTGATCTTTGCGCTCGGGGTGCTGGCGTTGCTGTATGGTTTTTTGCGCTATTCGCGTCCCGGACGTGCATTGCGTGCTGTGGTCGAGGATTTCGAGATTGCTTCTATCCAAGGCATACGCGCTCGTATCTATTATCCCTTGGGCTTTGGCATTGGTGTGGGCTTGGCTGCCGTGGCAGGGGCCTTGATGGCGCCGTTGTTTTCGGTGTCGCCATTCGTGGGCGCTACGCCATTGCTCAAGGCCTTTATTGTGGTGATCCTGGGTGGGCTGGGCAGTATTCCTGGCGCAGCGGTCGCCGGGCTGGTGTTGGGATTGGTGGAAAGCTATGCCAGCCTGTATCTCACAAGCAGCACGGCCGACATGTTGATTTTCGCCTTGGTGATTCTGATGCTCGTGGTACGCCCCAAGGGCTTACTCGGTCGAGGAGAGGTCTGATATGACGGCATTGGCTCTGACGTCTCGACAAACGATTCGTCCCGGTTGGCGGGTAGCAGCGTTGGCAGCTATCGTGCTGGCTGGGATGCTGCCATGGTTCGGCAGTCCTTTCGTGCTGCATCTGGCAGTATTGGCGGCGTTGAACATCCTGATCGTCAATGGTTTGGCGCTCATTAATCTCGGGGGACAATTGTCTCTAGGCCATGCTGCATTCGTTGCCGTAGGCGCCTATGCCTCCGTGCTGGCGGGCCAGCATCTGGGATGGTCTTTTCTCCCGGCCGCCGCAATAGGGGTGATCGTGGCGGCGTTGATTGCCGCACTCTTGGGATGGGTCATCCTGCGCCTGCGTGGCGTGTATTTTGTGCTGGTCACGTTCGCCTTTGGGGAACTGGTCAGGTTGGCGTTGCTGGACGGGGCGAGTTGGAGCGGCGGCGCGAACGGGATAGCAGGTATCCCGGCGGCTTCGCTGCTAGGATTCGAATTCGATACGCGCGGCCGTTTCTATGGTTTGGCATTGGTGACGGCACTCTTGTCCACGGCAGGCTTGTGGTGGCTGTTTCGGCGTCCTCTGGGGCATGCGATCGAGTCCGTGCGTGATAACGCTGCCTTGGCGGAATCCACAGGCCTGAATGTGCACAGATTGCAGCTGCTGTGCTTTGTCTTGGGTTGCATGTTGGCTGCACTAGGTGGCGCATTGCAGGCGCGCTATATCGGCTTTGTGTCGCCCGAGTCTTTCAATACCGGGATGTCCGTTGCGTTTGTCATCATGCTGGTGATAGGCGGACGTCAATCGGTATGGGGCCCGTTGATCGGCGCCTTGGTGCTGACGCCGTTACCGGAACTGTTTCGTGGGGCGGTGCAGACACAGCACGTGTTCTACGGCGCCGCGTTGATCTTGATCCTGCGCTTTTTACCCGATGGGTTGGTCGGTATTGCGCGCCATGTCTATCGTCGACGCAAGGAGCACGCATGAGTTCCCCACCGCTATTGCAGGTCAACAATCTGTCGCGCCGATTTGGCGGATTGACTGCGTTGCGCGACTTGACGTTCTCGGTGGCAGAGGGCGAGATATTCGGTCTCATCGGCCCCAATGGTGCGGGCAAGACAACGGCTTTCAATGTGCTCAGCGGCAGCATGCCGCCGTCGTCGGGAACGGTGAGGTTCGCGGATCATGATGTCACGGGAGGCCCGCCGAGCCGTGTTGTCGCGGTGGGGCTGGCTCGTACATTCCAGGCGACCTGCACCTATCCTGCTGTGTCGGTCGCAGAGAATATTTATCGAGGGCTGCTGTCGCGAATCTCTGGATCGATGGCTGCGCGCCTGGTCGGGCGGCGTGATGCTGCGTTGTCCAGAGGGCAAGTGGGCGAGGAAATCGATCGCATCCTGGCCATGACGGATCTTGAGTCGTGGCGTGAGACACCTGCCAGCGCATTAGCCTATGGTCTGCAGAAAAAACTGGGTATTGCTGTGGCATTAGCAGCTAGGCCACGCATGTTGCTGCTCGATGAGCCGGCCGCTGGCTTGAATCATGAAGAGTGCCGGGAACTGGGCCATTTGTTGCGCCGCCTGCGCAACGAACATGGTTTGACCTTGCTGCTGGTCGAGCACCATATGGCCTTGGTGATGGAGCTGTGCCAACGTATCGTGGTCCTGGTGCAAGGAGAAAAAATCGCCGAAGGCACGCCACAGCAGATCCGTGAACATCCCGCCGTCATTGAAGCCTACTTAGGAGCACCCGACTATGCCCATGCTTGAGGTGAGCGGCCTGACGGTGCGCTATGGCGCGTTGCGTGCCGTGCATAACATCGATTTCTCGGTCGATGCGGGCCAGATCGTTGCGTTGATCGGTTCAAATGGCGCCGGCAAGAGCACGGCGTTGAAGGCTGTCATTGGTTTGGTTCGCGCCGCCGAAGGCACCATACGTTTTGATGGTCACGACATCGCTGCGCAGGGAGCTGCTGCCAGAGTCTCTGCCGGAATTGCCCTGTCGCCAGAAGGCCGGCGCCTGTTTGGCCGCATGTCTGTGCGTGATAATCTGTTGGCGGGGGCGCACGGTGTGCGGTCGCGTTCGGCGGTGGCGCATAGCCTGGATGAGGTATATGCGCTGTTTCCCAGAGTGAAAGAGCGCAGCGCGCAGTTGGCGGGCTCATTGTCCGGGGGAGAGCAGCAGATGGTGGCGATAGGCAGAGCCCTCATGGCCAATCCCAGACTGCTGATGCTGGATGAACCGTCCCTGGGTATTGCTCCTAAAATTGTCGGTGAAATTGCTGCCGCGATCGAACGGATCAATCGCGATAAAGGGATGTCGATCGTGCTGGTCGAGCAAAATGCCCGCTTGGCGCTGCGTTTATCGCATCGTGCCTATGCGCTCGAACATGGAGAGATCGTAAGGACCGGTAAAGGCGTGGAGTTGCTCGCCGATCCCTTTGTACAAAAGGCTTATCTTGGAATCTGACCTATGACCGGCATCGCTTCACAGGCCTTACCAGAATACGAAGTCTATGCAGTTCGCTACGCGACAGTGTCGCGGCGACGAGCCGAGAATTTCTTGGGAGGCGATCCGCACGACGGGCCAATGCCCATGGATTTTTTTGTGTGGTTGATACGGGATCAGCATCGCAGTGTGCTGGTGGACACCGGTTTCAGCGCGGAAATGGCAGCCCGGCGCCGTCGGGATTTTATTGCCTGTCCGGTGGAGCGCCTTGAACGATTGAGGGTGATGCCAGGGCAGATCCGCGATGTGGTGTTGACGCATTTGCACTATGACCATGCGGGTAATCTGGCCAAGGTGCCGGGCGCACGCTTGCATGTGCAAGACGACGAGCTCGACTATGCGACAGGCCGTTGTATGTGCCATGCATCGTTGCGCCACGCCTACGAGGTGGAGGACGTGGTGTCGATGGTGCGCCGCGTGTACGAGGAACTCGTCGTGTTTCATGACGGCGACGCCACGCTGTACCCGGGCATCGAATTATTGAAAATCGGCGGCCATACAAAGGGACTGCAGGCGGTCCGCGTACATACCCGCCGCGGCTGGATCGTCCTGGCCTCGGATGCCAGCCACTTTTACGAGAACATGGATGAGGGCCGCCCGTTCCCCATCGTCTTCAATGTGGCCGACATGTTGGCAGGCCATCAGCGGCTACGCGAGGCGGTCGCCGGCCCGGACTATGTCGTGCCTGGGCACGACCCGCAAGTATTGCGGCGCTATCCCGCGTATTCCGGCGAGCCGGACATCGTCATGCTGCACGAGATGCCCGAGCCTTTCGGGTCGTGAAAGCCTGCACGTGCTTATAGCTTCGCCTGCACGCGCTCGGCAACGTCCGTGGGAACCCACTTTTGCCACACGTCCGGATACTTGCGCAGGAAGTACAGCGCAGCGTCGTCGGGCTCGGCCTTTTCATTTTCCAGCCATCCCAATGTGTCGTCGATGGCCGCATCAGGCACATTGAGTTTCGTGAAAAATGCTTTGAGCTGTGGCGCCTGGCGTGCGAAATCGGCATTCAAACCAGTGACCACCTGATTGGATTTGAACTCGGTAGCAACCGGCTTTTCGCATTTAGGATCGGTCATACAGGTGTAGGCTGCTTGATCGAACGGCGGCAGTTCCAGCTTGACCAAGTCCAGCGAGCCCACCAATGCCGTGGGCGTCCAGTAATAAAACACAATGTCGCGTTTGCGTTTATAGGCCGAGATGATGGCGGCCTTTTGCGCGGCACCGGAGCCGGGTGCAAAGAGCGTGTACTGGTCTTCGAGTTTCAGGGCCTTGAGCAGATTTGCATTCAGGGTCCCGCATGCCCAGCCGGCGGGGCAACCATAGATGCGCCCTTTGGATGGATCCTCCGGATCGGCAAAGACTTTGGTAAATGCCGCCAGATCGGCGGCCTGTTTGAGCTCGGGATGGCGTTCCTGTGTGTAGCGCGGTATGTACCAGCCTTCACCCGCGTCAAAGACGTGGCCTGCGGCGAGTACCTTGCCGGACTTTTGAGCTTTCTCCCAGGCGACTTCAATCTGGCCGGGCCAGACTTCGGGCGTCACGTCCACATCGCCGCGCTGCAAGGCGGCCAGCATGGCCAAGGTCTCGCCGATTTCCACTGATGTTTTGCAACCATAGCCGTGCTCCACGATAAAACGTTCGATACCGGCGAGGACGAGATTGGATTCCCAGTTCAGCCCGCTAAAGCGGACAGGGCGGTCGATTTCGCAAGAGGCGGTTGAGGAGGCCGTGGCCGCGGAGGCGGATGAGGCCCAGAGCAGCGCCGTGGCACTGGTCAGGACGACGAGAAAGCTCAGAGCAGAACGCATCAGGCTCATGGGAACTCCTGGGCTGGCGGGAGATGGGTTTTTCATTGTACGTATGGCCTTGTCGGGTTTTTGTAAGGTGATCAAAACTAGACTGAACGTCTCAGTTCATTTTGTGCGTTGCAAAAACTCATGGAAAACGATTCGACTCCTAAAGGCGGCTCGGCGCAGGACGCCAATCATGCGCCGGATGCGGCTGGGGCCGCGGCGCAGGGCCAGGACGCCTCACAGAGCACTGGTCCGGGGCGTACAGATGTCCGGGGCAAACCGGCAAATAAGAGATCCCTATTCATTCTGATTGTGGTGGTCTTGATCATCGTCATTCTAGGTGTGGGGTGGTGGTTTCTGACCCGCAATCAAGAATCTACCGACGATGCTTTCACCGAGGGCAACACGGTCAGTATGGCGGCGCAGGTCAGCGGCTATGTCGAGGAACTGCACATTCAGGATAATGCTTACGTTAAACGGGGCGATCTGTTGTTGCGTATCGATCCGCGTGATTATGTGACACGACGTGATCGTGCCAAGGCGCAGTTGGGGTTGGCCCAGGCGCAATACGACCAGGCTCAGGTGCAGCTCACCTTGGCGCAGACGCAGTACCCCGCGCAGTTGGATCAGGCCAAGGCGCAAGAGGCCTCGGCTGCCGCCGCCTTGCAACGTGCCGAGCAGTCGTATCGCCGCCAGCGGTCCGTCAACGAGCGCGCGACAACCCAAGAGAACATCGATGCAGCGACCGCCCAGTTACGCGACGCGCGGGCTACGTTGCAATCGGCTCAGGCGCAAGTGCGTATCGCCGGTCAGGCATCGCAACAAGTGGCCGAAGTCCAGACTGTAGTGGCGCAGCGTAAACAACAGGTAGAGCAAGCGCGGGCCGAGCTGGCGCAGGCCGAGCTGGACCTGTCGCGTACGGAGATCCGCGCGCCGAGCGACGGCTGGATTGCACGTCGCAACGTGCAGGTGGGCACGCTGGTGCAACAGGGCAGTGCGATGTTCACCCTCGTCATGCCCGAGCGCTGGATCACTGCGAACTTCAAGGAGTCTCAGCTGGATCGCATGCAGCCGGGAGACAAGGTGGACATCGAAGTCGATGCCTATCCCAGCCTGAAGCTCAGCGGCCATGTCGATAGCATTCAACAAGGCAGCGGCTCGCGCTTTTCTGCGTTCCCCGCGGAAAACGCGACCGGCAACTTCGTCAAGGTGGTGCAGCGCGTACCGGTAAAGATCGTCATTGACGAGGGCCTGGATGCGAATCATCCCTTGCCGCTGGGCTTGTCCGTGATTCCCACGGTGACGGTCCAATGAGTGCGGCCGCCGGCAGCGTGCAGGGCCAGCTGGGTTGGACGCCGCGCGCCAATCCTTGGGCAGTCGCTGTGATCGTGACCTTGGCCGCGTTCATGGAGGTGCTGGACACCACCATTGTCAACGTCGCATTGCCGCATATTGCGGGCACCATGTCGGCCAGCTATGACGAGTCCACCTGGGCGTTGACCTCGTATCTGGTGGCCAACAGCATCGTATTGCCTATTTCGGCTTTTTTAGGACGCTGGATGGGCCGCAAGCGGTACTTCATGGTGTGCATTGTGATGTTCACCGTGTGCTCGTTCATGTGCGGCGTTGCGACCGAGTTGTGGCAACTGATTCTGTTTCGCTTGCTGCAAGGATTTTTCGGCGGTGGGCTGCAGCCGAATCAGCAGGCGATCCTGCTGGACTACTTTCCGCCCGAGGACCGCAGCAAGGCATTCTCTGTTTCTGCTATCGCCATCATCGTGGCGCCGATCTGCGGCCCGACATTGGGCGGCTGGATTACCGATACGTTCTCGTGGCGTTGGGTGTTCCTGATCAACGTGCCGGTGGGGATCGTTACGGCGTTGGCGGTCATGCAGTTTGTCGAGGACCCGCCCTGGGAGAAACGCGCTGATAAAGGCACGCTCAGCATCGACTATATCGGTATCGGATTGATCGCTTTGGGTCTGGGGGCATTGGAGGTGACCTTGGACCGTGGCGAAAACCTGGACTGGTTAGGGTCAAACTTTATCCGGGTGTCGGCCGTGTTGACGGTGGTGGGCCTCGTGGGCGCAGTGATTTGGCTGTTGCGCACGCGTCATCCGGTGGTGGAGTTGCGCGCCCTGAAAGATCGCAATTTTGCCCTGGCATGCGTGTGCATATTCGGGTTTGCGACGGTGCTGTATGGCAGCGCAGTGTTGATTCCGCAGTTGGCGCAACAACAGCTCGGCTACACCGCGATGTGGGCAGGGCTGGTGCTGACACCGGGCGCGGTGCTTATCATCCTGATCATTCCCATCGTCAGCAAAATCATGCCGTATGTTCAGACACGCTACATCGTGGCGACGGGATTTTTATTGCTGGGCTTGGCGATGGTGTACTCGCACGGGTTGACCCCGAATATTGATTTCCACAATTTGGCAATGATGCGCAGCGCGCAATCGATGGCGATCGGATTGTTGTTTGTGCCGGTGACGACGCTGGCCTATATCACGCTGCCCACGCGTTTTCAGGCAGATGGCACGGCCTTGTTTACGATGTTTCGCAACATTGCAGGTTCGGTCGGTATTTCGACGGCATCGTCATTGTTGCGTGAGCGTTCGCAGGTGCGGCAGGCGTATTTATCCGAGCACCTGAGCACCACCAATCAGAACTATCAAGACACCCTGCATGGCCTGACGAATTCGATCCAGGATTATGCGCATGTTGCTGGCGACAGCACCCAGGCTGCCGCTGCACACATGTACCAGACGCTGATCGCGCAATCGACCATCCTGGCCTACAAGGACGTGTTCATCTATTGCGCCATTCTTGCCTTTTGTTTAATCCCGCTAACGCTATTGTTTTCCAAAGTGAAGACCGCGGGCGCTGCGCCGGGACATTGAGCCATGGCTATTCATCATTCATTACGTATGCTCAGTCACTTTCATCGCTTTACCCCGCGAAGCACGAGTGTCTTGCTCGCCTTGGTGCTGGCAGGTTGCGCGGTAGGGCCCGATTATCATCAGCCGGATTCTCAAGCACCCGCGCAATTCAACGATACGGCGCACCCATCAGCGGCTGCGGCTTCGGTGACGATGCAATCCGAACCAGACCCGCGTTGGTGGCGAGGTTTTAATGATCCAGTGCTGGATAGCCTGATCGACCGTGCCATCGCGGGCAACCTGACTTTGCGTATGGCTGTGCTGCGGATCGCGCAAGGCCGAGCGCAGACCCAGATGGAGGGGGCGGCAGGATTGCCCAGTATCAGCGCCAACGCCAGCTACAACCGGCAGTTGCTGGGGTTGAAGGGCTTGTTGCAGTCCAACGGTGCGTACGACAAAGCCAAGGACTATGACGGCGCCTCAAACGTGCTTGATCAAATCACCCAGCCGACGGGCTTGTTTCAGGTCGGCTTTGATGCCTCGTGGGAACTGGATCTGTTCGGCCGTGTGCGCCGTGCCGAAGAGGCTGCCCAGGCCCAAACGGATGCAGTCATAGAAAGCCGCAACGACGCCTTGGTCAGCCTGCAAGCCGAGGTGGCGCAGGCCTATGCGCAACTGCGGGGCGCACAAGCGATGCGGCAGGTTTTGCAGAATGAATTGAATGTCGCGCGCGATACGTTGGATCTGACACAGAGCCGCCAGCGTTCAGGACTGGCAAGTCAGATGGATGTTGCGAACCAGCAAACGCAACTCGCCCAGCTGGAGTCGCGTTTGCCGTCGACCGAGCGGCAAGAACGTCAGGCATCCAATGCGTTGGCGGTGCTGCTGGGATTGACGCCAGGAGCGTTGGATGCCGAACTCAGTGCGCCGGCAGCCATTCCTGCCGTACCGCAAATGGTGCCTGTGGGCGTGCCATCGACGTTGGCCCGCCGCCGTCCCGATGTGCGTCAGGCCGAAGCCCAGCTGCATGCCGCGACGGCACAAACTGGTGTCTCGATCGCGCAGCTATTTCCCGATGTCTCGCTGTCAGGGCAATTCGGTACACGTGCCACCGATGGCGACTACATTGGACGGTGGGCCAGCCGGTTCTGGTCCATCGGTCCGAGCGTGTCTTTGCCGATTTTTCAAGGCGGCCGTTTGATCGAAAATGTGAAGCTCGCCAAAGCCCAACAAGCCGAGATGGCGTTGAACTACCGGCAAACTGTGCTGACCGCGTTGCAAGATGTAGAGAACGCATTGGTTGCGTATCGCAGCGATCAGGTCAAGCGTGATTCTCTGCAACGCGCGGTAGATGCGGGACAGGAGGCTTTCGATCTCGCGCGGGATGCGTATCGGGGAGGATTGGGCAGTTTTCTGGATGTGCTGTCTGCCGAGTCGCGATTGGATGAGTCCCGTCAAGCCTGGGTCGAGGCCAATCTTCAGGTGACTACCGATCTGGTGGCGCTATACAAGGCCTTGGGGGGAGGTTGGCAGGACGATGCGCAGCCAGGCGCGCCAGTGCCGCCGGTCGGATCTATCGGCAATGCCGGACATGTCGCGCCATCGGAGCCGATAGAGGGTGCCGGAGATTCACGCGATAATGCCGATCTCGAAAAATCGGAGCCAGCGCAATGACGCAATCCGCGATGCCCACGAACGCGTTGGGGCGCAAGCAAGAGCAGGTCATCAATGCTGCACGTGATCTGTTCTTGCAGCACGGCTTTGAAGGAGCGACGATGAATATGATCGCCGCACAGGCTGAGGTGTCAAAGGCAACGCTCTACGCATACTACCCGACGAAGGAGCAGGTCTTTGTCGCGGTCATTCAGCGCGAGGTCACGACGCTGCGCGCGACCATCATGTCGACTAGCGAAGACGAGAGCCGGCCTATTCGAGATAAGTTGCTCGAGATCGGCAATACGGTGATTTGCGCGGCGACGATGCCGGATCATGTGTTTTTCTTTCGCGCGATCATTGCTGCGACTTTGCGATTTCCGGAGCTGGGACGCATCATCAATCAGGATTTTCGGGCGCCGTTGCGGGATAGCGTTGCGCAGATGTTGCTGCAGGCGTCGCAAAGAGGGGAGCTTTCCTGTCCGGATCCTCAGTTTGCTGCGCAGACGTTTCTCTCTATCGTACGGGGGGATGTTGCGATGACGGCGCTGTTTGATGCGGGGGCGGCGCGGGAGCTACAGGCGGGAATTCAGGAGCATGTGAGGGAGAGTGTGGAGGTGTTCTTGCGGGCGTTTGGTGGGGGGCGTTGAGCCGGGGCGTTTG
>Ga0182743_1004343_pt1 | contig 10800 bp, 10 predicted proteins | sample eDN3rd30CKraftOP_FD_128522 | JGI IMG/M metagenome (GOLD analysis project Ga0182743, IMG submission 128522) | Enriched Organic Plus compost microbial communities from Emeryville, California, USA - eDNA 3rd pass 30_C Kraft OP (version 2) (version 2) ... | reverse complement strand
GAAGCTATTGCAGCAGGAGTTTCGGCGGTTGCGGGATCGGCCGCGTAAACATCATCGCTTCCAGCGAAGTCAATGTGTTCACCAATGGTGGTTTCGGCGGCTGTCCATTGCTGGGGCAACTGCCGTGAAAAATGCGGCACTTCCCATTGCGCGGTAAAACCCGAATCCCGAATTTCACGCTCGTCAGGCAGAAATGCTCCGAAAAATTTCGGTGCACCCCAATTGCCCGTCACGTCGACGTGGGTATGCTTGGCCAGTTGCAGGAAACGCAGGCTTTCGCTACCGCGCAAATCCAGTGTAAACGAAAAAGGAAGCTGTTCCCACGGCTCTCCGGAAAGCTCGGGCGCAACCACCACATTACTGCTGAATACCCCGATGTCGGCATACTCCGTTTCCGGTTCATACGCCCGTCCACCCAAGGTAATGGCCGGACTGTTCTTAAGGCCGCGGAGATCGCCGACGCCGATAGCCAACCTTGCCTTGTTCCATAACACCTGGTCAGGCTCGACGTCCGCTTTGGCCAAGTCCAATGCACCGAACCTTCCCTCCATAGCCACCTTGGCCTCGTATACCGCGGCGTCGAATATGCCGCGATGCAGCAGCTTGGCGTCCGTCTCCGCACCGATACGGAGTTCTTCGGGCAACAAGTAAAGATGCTGAATGCGCTCTTCGAGTTTCTCCACCTCGCCCATCACGGTCCTGACCATTGTCCTATACGGAACGACCAATACGGGACCGCCCAATACCTGCGGGCCCGACCAACTACGGCCGATTTCAGCTACCACGCTCCGTTGCCGCTCCTGACGCTCCTGGATGAGCGACATGATCTGAAATGACGGGATCAGCAATACAACCGCCAGCAGGCCAATTACAAAAAGTTTGAGCGTTACCGAATTGTTGAGCCAATAGCCCAACCCCGATGTCAATTGAGATTTTGTTTCCATGTTGTTTGATTTAAAAGCACTTTGAAATACAAAGTAATTGGATAAAAAAATTTATTTTTTTTGTTGTTTAATCAGATTTTCGAGAGTTTCCAGGTGTTTTGCAAATGCTTGTTTCCCTTTTTCCGAGGCTTCATAACTGGTATTGGTTTTTCGGCCTACAAATGCCTTGTTTACCCGGATGTATGCAACCTTTTCCAGTGCCTTCAGGTGCGAAGCGAGGTTTCCGTCGGTCACCTCCAGCAACTCCTTGAGTGCATTGAAATCGTAACGCTCATTGGCAGCGAGCACCGCCATGATCTGTAGGCGCACCCGGTTTTCAAACGCCTTGTCGAAGTGTTCGAGCATCACGCTATCCTCCGGTCATATTTGAAGTACATGATAAATCCGTACAGGATGTGCAGCACACCGAATCCGAGCGACCAGAAAATCAGGCCGTAGCCGGGCAAACACGCTGCCAGCAGCCCCAGCACAATCTGCAGGATGCCCAATCCCTTCACATCGCTGTAGGTATACTGCCCACCTGCCACCAGCGCCAATCCATAAAAAATCAAGCAGGACGGAGCCACCAATCCGTATGTGCCACGGGCGATCATAATCACCACAAACAAGCCACCGGTCACCAAAGGCACACCCATGGCTTTAAGCAGCCCACGGCTTGCCGGATTCCAGATACCCTGCTTCTGCTTCCGACCTTTCCGAACGGATAGCCAAACCGCCGTGCCCACCGACAGCAATAGCACGACTGAAGCAATAATTACCAACCTGACCAAAACCGCGTCCTCCGTCACGTAGTGGTCGCGATAACCGATCTTACTCGAGAAACCATATACCTCACGGTAACCCAAAGCTGCACCGATCAGGGCATAGCATCCGGCCAAGATCCCCGATAGGCCGCTTAATGAAATGAATTTGGCCGACCGCTCCATCAAATGGCGGATAGAAAGTAGTTCGGATTGCAGCTGCTCGTGATTCATACTAAAAGCACTTTGAAATACAAAGTAAAGAAAGGTCTTTTATAATTGCAAGGATTTTTTTCAAGGTTCAATTTTATTTTACGTTCGGCCAACCAAGCGTTCCTCGTATTTGTCTGATATTTGCATCTTTACAAAAAACGAAATGCGAATACTTATTTTTCTCTTGATATTTTTTACCTGGCTGGCGTATTATTCATTCATCGCCGTACATACCGGGCTCCGTTACTTGGATGAGCCTGCCAGACTGTTCTGGCTAGCGGCCTATTCATTGGTGGGGGTTTGCGCATTGATCAGTCCGTTCCTTTACCGCCGTTTATCGGAAAACGGTTGGCCCAATGCGTTCGTTAAGTACGCTGTGCACACCCTAATTGCGCTATTTTTGAGCCAGTTGGTTATGGCTGCGGTGATGTTTGTCGGCGATGTGCTGACGGGAGTCAAGGCGCTGTTTACCATTGACGGCCCGGCCATCTCCCGCAGCCCTTTTGTTGGCCAGCTGGCCATGTTATCCGGCGGTCTGCTGTTCCTTGGATTACTGTATGGCGTGTCGCGGCGCTACCGGTATCAGGTGCGGACGGTACGGGTGCCTATTTCCGGTCTGCCAAAGGGTTTTCAGGGCTTGCGCATTGTCCAGCTCTCGGATATACATTCCGGCAGCTTTGACAATCCCGAAGCCGTACGCCGGGGCGTGGACCAAGCTCTGGCGCTACGGCCGGATCTTATCCTGTTTTCAGGGGATCTCGTCAACAACCGGGCGGACGAGTTTGCTCCGTATCTCGATATCTTCGCCCAACTGCATGCGCCGTTGGGCGTCTACTCCGTGTTGGGCAACCACGACTATGGCGACTATGTCCGCTGGCCGTCGCGCCTGGCAAAAGAAGAAAACCTGAAGCGGCTGATGCACTATCAACGCCAGGCGGGTTGGCGGTTGTTACTGAACGAATCGGTGACCTTACATAAAGACGGGGATACCCTTACCCTGCTCGGCGCGGAAAATTGGAGCGGCCGGGCCTCCTTCTCCCGTTACGGCAATCTGAATCAGGCACTTCAAGGCACCCCGCGGGACCAACCTGCCATTCTACTCAGCCACGACCCTTCGCACTGGACCGCCGAGGTCGTAGGTGCGCATCCCCAAATCGTACTCACACTAAGCGGACATACGCATGGTATGCAGTTTGGTATCGAATCGCGATGGGTCAGATGGAGCCCTGTTCAGTATTTTTACCGGCAATGGGCAGGCCTTTATCAACAGGGACAGCAATACCTCTACGTGAACCGGGGCTTCGGTTTCCTAGGCTACCTGGGCCGGCTGGGCATGCCACCGGAAATTACCCTCATCGAATTAGTGGGTTCGCCATAGCTTCTGTACGCAAGCGAACACCCGACTGTCCGCTATCGGACAACGCATTTTCCCGAAGAAAAATTATCTCGCTGTCTATCAATACATTATGGTTTTGGTATAGAAATGTAATGCATTGGCACAGACGGCAATGCCAACCTGGGGACGCCCAGAAAAGGTGAAGCCCTTGGAATTAAAAAACAAAACGATCACGTACAAAAAAACATCATGAAAACTTTAGCAATTATTGCACTCTTTATCACTGCCAATCTGGGCACCGCTCTTTTCGCCAACCCGCTTGAAAAGCCCACATCGTCCAATGCCGACGCGCTCAAATCACAAGTCGCTTTTCACCAACGCAATGTCAGCGCCTTATGGCAGCAATACGACTTGAGGGTCCAGCAAATCCGCAACAGTGTAGGCAACCATGCCGAACTGGAACGTGACGAAGCGTTCTTCGTAAGCGTATACCAAAAGGACATTGACAACAACATCCGCGTAGAAGAAAGCAAAAAAGCCATTACCGAAATCAAGGAGCGGTATGCCAAGGCTCATGCAAAACGATCCGCCGAAGAAGCCCGCCGCATCGCCGCTCTGCAAACGCAATTGAAAAAAGCCTTGACACGCGAAGCAAAGGCACTGGGCAAAACCAAGCGTAACTACGCTGATCTGGCAAAAACGCTGCCCGTATTTTCGGAAGTAGAAGGCTATGTCAATGAATCGATCGAACGGGTAGACCTGCTACTGGCCGATTCTGACCGGACTACGATAGCCGCCCGTTAGTAGCCGATAGGTAGTCTGCCGCAAGTACCGGAAAACGAGAAACAAATCTTACATAAGCCCCGCCGCGCGACGGGGCTTATGTATTTTGTTCGGTAGCCGCAGAGTCGGGCCGTTCATTATACAGCGCCTGCATCTGCGCGATGCGTTTCACCACCCGCTGTTGCAGGTCGCGCGGCGACAGCACCTTTATGGCCTCCCCGAAGCCCAGCAGCTCACGCTCGAGTTCGAAGTTGAGCACCACGCAGATACAGATAATCGTACCCGTCTCATCCTGTTTCACCAGCTCCTGCGACGCATGCAGGGGTTTGGTGAGCACGTATGGCGCATGGCGTGGATGCAACCACAGCACCACCTTACGCCCGCGATCACGCCCCGATTTCGTCACCCCAATCGTATCGGCATAATAGCGTTCAAAGTCCACACCATCGTATTCGACAAACCCATTGGCAGCCATTTCCTGTACATCTACCATACGGTCGAGTGCAAGGGTAGCCAGGGTTTTTCCTTTTTTGGGTTTAGCAATCAGAAACCAGCGGTTCCGGTATTCCTTTAACAGGTAGGGATAATAGACCCCCGGCGTAGGCGCTGCCGCTTTGAACGATTGGTATTCAATGAGCAGCGGTATTTTGTGCAGGATTGCTTGATGCAGGGGCGTAATGAAGTGCAATCCTTTCAGCTGGCCGTTCCCCTCAAACTGAATATGGCTTCGGCCACCTGCTGAGCGCTGCTGCAGGGTGTTTTCCAATCGTGCCACCAAATAACTCATGTCTTCGAAATACTGGAACCCATTCAATTGCCGGAGTACCGACACGACCTCACGCATCTTTTCCATATCCGCGTCGTTGATGGGCGAGTTGGAGATGCTATAGTCCGCATCGGCATACGTATAGTATTTCCTGTCCTTCACCACGATGGGCGCATTGTACCCGAGCTTGTCGCTCCGCATCAGCTGAATATCCGCTTGGATCGTACGCTTGCTCACGCCGTCCTTGATTCCTTCGTATTCGTACAATGCATCCGAGACCTTTTCAATCAGGCTGTCCAACGTCCATTTGCGGTAACGGTTGCGCAAGCAGTTATCAATGGTCTTATAGCGGATGAGGGCAAGTTTATTGGTCGCCATAGCGAATGGTATTGATTTTCGTGCTTCAAATATAAATGTTCCAATGGCAACTACGCAATGCAATTGCGCAGTTACGATCCGTATTCAAATTGCTCGACAGAAAATTTAATTTATAACATTAACAGCCAATCACTTACAATAAAATCAACCCCTTATATCAAGCTACGCAAAAGCACTGCGCAGTACCCGCCGCATCTTTGTACCGTCAGGAATGACAATTGTTCTTTGATAGCGATCCGAGTTGACACGAGGCCCTGGGGCACACGTTTCACCAGGCGTGGCAGTGTGGCCGCCGATGGCGCGCCACATACTGGCCGAGCAAGACCCGGATGGTTCCATTACGTTGGCGTCGTGGGTTCGAGTCCCACTGCCGGTTAAGGCCGGTATAGCTCAGAGGTAGAGCACAACCCCTATGCAGGTTCGAATCCTGCTTCCAAATTTGGGTTTGGAATAGCAAAATGGTAATGCAAGTAATCAATAAGTTGGGCAGGCACGGCATCCGTGGTGCAATCGGCACCACAACCGCCGTTGGGCCTGCAGCCGGACAACGCAAAGGAGAGGCCCCGAGCCTTTGAATGACCGACGTCTGCTGTGCTAACCGTTACGCCTCCGGGCATTGCGGTGGGCATAACGGGAACACGTCTTTCAGCACGGGGATACACCAGCGCCGCATCCGGCTCCGCCGCAACGACGGGGACACCCGGCATGCCCAACTTTGTAATCGAATGAATTAATTTTAAACAATAACACCATGAAACGAGTAAACATCACCACCAACACGGTTGGTTTGGTTTTCAAAAATGGCGAACTGAAGCGCGTGCTGCAAAAAGGTGCACACTGGCTCTACTGGGGCGAGCGGGTGCAATGTTTTGACATGACCAAGGCATTTGCGCCGGAGCAGGAGTTGCGCACGCTGCTCGCCCACGATGCCCTGGCCGCCCTGCTGGAGGTAGTGGATGTCGCCGACAATGAGCTGGTGCTGGTCTATCAGGATCAACGCTTTGCCACGGTGCTCACTGCCGGCAAATATGCGTTCTGGAAAGGTGTAGGCGGGTATCGTTTCATCCGTACTGCCACCGACCAATTGGAAATTGCGGAAGCGGTCGATCGCAACCTGCTGAACAGGCAGCCGCTTTACCAATACGTGCGGGCATACACCGTCGATCCGTTCGAAAAGGGTCTTCTGTTTGTAGACGGCAAGTTTGATCGTGTGCTGGAACCCGGCAATTACGTGTACTGGAAAAACACGATCACCACCACGGTGACCAAGGCTGATATGCGCCAGCTAAGCATGGAAATTCTCGGTCAGGAAATCCTCACCAAGGACAAAGCGCAGCTACGCATCAACTTCACGCTCACGTACCAAGTGGTAGACCTGGTGAAGGCCGTGGTGCTCAACAAGGAGTTTGAAAAACAACTGTACGTGCTCGTACAACTGGCCCTGCGGGAGTTCATCTCCACCAAAGGCTTCGACGAGCTGATGGAAGGCAAGGAAGCCATGGCTTCGGTTGTGAAAAACACCTGCGCCGCCAAGGCCGAAGCGCTGGGCGTGCAACTCATTGACTGCGGCGTGAAAGACATCATCCTGCCGGGCGACGTGAAAGACATCATGAATCAAGTGCTGGTGGCCGAAAAACGCGCACAGGCCAATGGGATCACCCGTCGGGAAGAAACTGCCGCGATGCGCAGCTTGCTGAATACGGCCAAGCTGATGGAGGACAACGCCATGCTCTGGAAGATCAAAGAAATGGAGCACGTAGAGAAAATCGCCGAAAAAATCGGCGAGATCACCCTCTCCGGGGGCGGCAACATCGTCGGCCAGTTGAAGGAACTGTTTTCCAAATAACGAAAATCACGTATCTTGCCGGGAGGTTCCGCTCTCGGCAAGGTTTAAACACAACTAACACGTTGAGCAATGGATACACGAACACTTATATTGAAGCAATTGGATTCCGTCGCAGCATCGAAAAACATCGAGATCTTGTATGTCTGCGAATCCGGGAGCCGGGCATGGGGATTCCCATCGCCCGACAGTGATTTCGATGTACGTTTCATTTATCGACAACCCTTGCGTCGTTACCTTTCCGTAGCGGAACAACCGGATCAGATCGGTATGCCTATAAACGATGACCTAGATATCTACGGTTGGGACGTCCGGAAAGTTCTTCGGCTGGTCGGCACATCCAACTGCACCCCCTTCGAATGGCTGCAGTCGCCCATCGTTTATTATGAAACGCCCGGCTTCAGGACAGGCCTTTGGCAAGCAATGCAACATTATTTCTGCGCGCGCAGGCACATCCATCACTACCTTGGCGTAGCACGAAGCGCCTTGGAAAGCATGGACGACGAGGGTACCATCAAAATCAAAAAGCTTTTTTATGTACTGCGTCCTTTATTGGCGGCCCAGTGGTGTTTGGATAGGCAGCAAATCGCGCCGATGAACATTCAGCCTCTCATGGACGCACTAACGGCTGATATCCGACGCAGCATCAAAGCGCTTATCGAGCAAAAAGAACACGCACCCGAAGGTTGGCAAATTTTACCACCACCGTCATTGATGAGTTTCATTGACGATGCGTACCGTAGGTTATCATCAGCAGTAGGGCAACTCGAAAAGAAACAGTTTGACCTGCCACCGCTGGACGATTACTTTTATTCATTAATTAACGGTTATGACGATACAGGCGTTACGCGATAGCAGACTCATCCTGTTTGAGGCCGTTAGCGGCAGCAAGGCATATGGACTGGATACCGCCACATCCGACACCGACGTAAAAGGCGTATTTTACCTTCCTAAGGAACAGTTCTATGGGTTGGAATATATCGGACAGGTAAGTAACGAAAGCAATGACGAGGTGTTCTTCGAGCTAGGTCGATTTGTCGAACTGGCCTGCAAAAGCAATCCCAATATACTGGAACTGTTAGCGAGCCCGTCGGATTGCATACGGTATCGCCATCCTGTTATGGACCTTTTCCCGCTGGAGCTGTTCCTTTCCAGGCAGGCGAAAGATACCTTTGCCGCGTATGCGATTACCCAAGTGCGTAAAGCCAAAGGACTCAATAAAAAAATCCGTCGACCGTTTCCGAAAGAACGGCGGGGCATCCTTGACTTTTGCCACATCTTAAACGGGTATGGTACGCAGCCCCTCACCGCGTGGTTGGCCGGACGCGGTTGGAAGCAACAGGATTGTGGACTAACGAAGATTACGCATACCAAGGGGCTTTATGCACTCTTCCACGATGCGAACGGGGCGCTGGGCTACAAAGGAATCGCCAAGGACGCGGTTTCCAATGAGGTATCGCTTTCGTCGATTCCCAAAGGCGAGCAGGAACAAGGCTACCTATTTTTCAACAAGGAAGCTTATTCGACATACTGTAAAGCCCATAAAGAATACTGGGAATGGGTAGACCGCAGAAACGAGGTGCGTTATACATCGACCCTCGCGCACGGCAAAGGATACGACACAAAAAACCTTATGCACACCATCCGGTTACTCCAAATGGCTGAGGAGTTGATGCGTACGGGTACGCTCACCGTTAAACGAGGTAACCGGGAGGAATTGCTTGCGATCAAGGCCGGCGCCCACACCTACGAAGCCTTGATGGATAAAGCGGATCGATTGATCGAACGGCTTAACACGAATACGGATAATACTTTGCCCCTAGCACCACAGCAACAAATCGCAGTGGAACGGTTGGTGGCGGCAAGAACAACACTTTATGGATCATGAGTCACCTCATCAATAGCGAAGAACTGATGGCTTTGGGATACACGCCCGGCCGCGCCTTCGGTGTAGCCCTGCGCACGGCCAACAAGCACGAGCACCTCGGCAAGGAACTGCTGCTTGCGGAACTTGCCAACGTCTTGGCCGAGCCCGACGCATTTGCAACCCATTCCGTATACGGCAAGCTGGCGAAGGCCCTCATCGAGGAAGCTAGCATTCCCGAAGACGCCTACATCCCCCTGCGGGATGCCGGTGCCGACTATGCCATCTACGGCGAATCACACATCGAAGCCGGCGCGCGCACCCAGATGGACGTAGCGATGCAACTACCGGTTACGGTAGCCGGCGCGCTGATGCCCGATGCACACCAAGGATACGGTCTGCCCATCGGCGGCGTACTGGCGGTCAACAATGCCGTTATCCCCTATGGCGTGGGCGTGGATATCGGCTGCCGAATGGCCTTGTCTATCTACGATATTCCCGAGGCGTTTTTCGAGGCGAACCAAGCGCAATTCAAGCGGGAGCTCATTGCGCAAACGCGCTTCGGCGCCGGGCAAGGCTTCAAGCCCCACGAGCGGGCAGACCATGCCGTGCTCAGCGACGCGGCTTTCGGGATGAACCCTTTTGTAGCCGATCTGAAAGATAAAGCCTGGGCGCAATTGGGCACGTCCGGTGGCGGCAACCACTTTGTAGAATTCGGCATCATCGAATTCGCCAAGGCCGACGAGGCGATGGGCGTGCCCGCCGGTAAATACCTCGCCCTCCTGTCTCACTCCGGCTCACGGGGCTTGGGTGCCACGATTGCTGGCCATTATACCAAGCTTGCCAAGGAGCTATGCCGCCTGCCCCATGAAGCCCAAAATTTGGCATACCTCGGCCTGGATACCGAAGCCGGACAGGAATACTGGCGAGCCATGACGTTGGCCGGCGATTATGCCTCGGCAAACCACGAGATCATTCACCGCAAGCTAGCGGCAGCACTGGGTGCAGAAGTAGTGGCCAGCGTGGAAAACCACCATAACTTTGCCTGGAAAGAAGCATGGAACGGGCAGGAGGTCATCGTGCACCGCAAGGGCGCTACCCCCGCGGGCAAGGGCGTGCTGGGCATTATCCCTGGCTCCATGACCGCACCGGGATTCCTCGTACGCGGCAAGGGTGAGACGGCATCGATCAACTCCGCCTCCCATGGGGCGGGGCGGCAGATGAGCCGCACCCAAGCCATCAAGACGATCAATCGTGAGGCCATGCGGGCGCAGTTGAAACAGTACGGCGTTACGCTGGTGGGGGCCGGGCTGGATGAAGCGCCCATGGCCTACAAGGATATCCACATGGTAATGGCTGCACAAGCCGATCTGGTGGACGTATTGGCCACCTTCACACCCCGCCTGGTGCGCATGGCCGACGACGGCAGCCGGGAAGATTAAAAATAATTGTCCCCAAAAGCAGGTGGCCGTTGTCTCAGCAATAAACAAAAATTTAAAACAAAAAAATCAGTTGCAATGAAAGAGTTTTTGATGTTGATCCGTGAGGATGCCAACTACGGCGAGTTATCGGCGGAAGAGATGCAGGCCTGTATCGAGAAACACTACCGTTGGGTAGAAACACTTAGGGAAAAAGGCCAATTCAAAGAGGCCCAGCCTTTGGAAGCCGGCGGTGCCCATATCCGTGGCAAGCAGCGGATCGTATCCGACGGTCCATTCCTCGAAGGCAAGGAATGCGTGAGCGGGTATTACATCTTGCTGGCCGAATCGCTGGAAGCGGCCATTGAGATAGCCAAGGGAAACCCCGATCTGGATTGGGACCGTGCGGTGGAAGTCCGCGAAATCATGCCGATGGAAGATTGATCCATGGACACCAGCGGACAACTTGCGGCGCACTTTTTCCGTGAACACTCGGGCAGGATGGTGGCATCCCT
>Ga0182743_1004342_pt1 | contig 10803 bp, 10 predicted proteins | sample eDN3rd30CKraftOP_FD_128522 | JGI IMG/M metagenome (GOLD analysis project Ga0182743, IMG submission 128522) | Enriched Organic Plus compost microbial communities from Emeryville, California, USA - eDNA 3rd pass 30_C Kraft OP (version 2) (version 2) ... | reverse complement strand
CCACCGTCTGCTCGGGCTGGGCCAGCGCCGCCTCCAGGCTGTCCTTCACGGGCACCAGGCTCTCGGCGAACGACTCGATGCCGAACTTGCGGGCCTTGGATACGTCTTCCTGGGCGCGGCGGCGTACGTTCTCGGACTCGGCCATGGCGCGCAGCACCTGGTCCTGCTGCGCCTTCAGGGCAGTCTGGGCAGCCTCGAGTTCGGCGCGCAGGGCGGCAATCTCGGCCGCGGGATCGGCCTCGGAGCGGTCGTCCGGCTGGCCGCCGGCCTCGGGGCTGGCGGCCTCAGGGGTGGGATCGACAGGCTCTTGGGGTGCCGTCATGAAGCTTCCTCCGGTAATGATTCAGGGACATTGGGGTCCACAATGGGGGCCAATGTCCCTGTTTCAAGTCCGGTCATGCAAAAAACCGGAATATCCGGCGCAGGGCCGGGCCGCCGGCAACGACCGCTATTTCTTGCCGGGCTGTGCCGGCGCGGGCGGGTCGCTCGCCGGGAAGGTATCTTCCAGCGCCTTGTCGACCTCGCGGCTGTCCGTGGGGCCGTCCCCGTCGGCCCTGACGGCGATGGGGTCACTGGCCGGGAAAGTCTCGGCCAGCGCCTCGTCGAGTTCGCGTTCCTGGGGATCCTCGGCCAGGGCATCGTGGCCGGGGGCGCCGGACGTGCCGACAGGGGGTTTGGGCTTGGTGTTCATGCGCAGCCTCCTGGAAGAAACCTGTAGGTGCTTGCGAAAGGGCCCCGAACCGCGAACCGGGACCATACCCCCAGTTTAATGCCCCGTGTCGCGCCGGACAGGCCAGCCTTGTAAGTGATTGTCGACCAGCGCCGTCAGGGCCTCGACCCAGGGCGCGTCGCCATTGAGCGCCGGGATGTAGCGAAAGCGCGTGCCGCCCGCGGCCAGGAAGGCGTCACGGCATTCCTGGTTGATTTCCTCCAGCGTCTCCAGGCAATCGGCCACGAAGCCGGGACACACCACGTCGATTTCCTTCACGCCGCGCGACGCCATTTCCTTCAGCGTGGGCTCGGTATAGGGCTCGAGCCAGCGGGCCGCGCCGAAGCGGCTCTGGAACGTGACTTCGAGTTCGCCCGGCCCCAGGCCCAGGCGCTGGGCCAGCAGCCGGGCGGTCTGCTGGCAGTCGCGATAGTAGGGATCGCCCAGCTCGATGGAATAGCGCGGCAGGCCATGGAAGCTCATCACCAGCATCTGCGGGCGGCCATGGTCTTGCCAGTAGGCGCGGATATGCCCGGCCAGCGCCTCTAGGTAGGCCGGGTCGTCGTGGAAGCGCTTGACGAAACGCAGCGCCGGCTGGTCGCGCAGCCGCGCCGCGTGCCGCGTGACGGCGTCCACGACCGAGGCGGTGGTGCTGGCCGCATATTGCGGATACAGCGGGACGGTGAGGATGTGCTGGCAGCCCCGCGCGCGCAGCGCCGAGATCGCGTCGGGGATGGACGGATTGCCATAGCGCATGCCCAGCTCGACTTCGACGTCGAGCCCGCGCGCGCGCAACCCCGCAGCCACGCCGTCGGCCTGGGCGCGGCTGTGGACCAGCAGCGGCGAACCCTCGGGCAGCCAGATGCCGGCATAGCGCGGCGCCACTTTGCGCGGCCGGGACGTCAGCACCAGGCCGTGCAGGATGGGCAGCCAGAGATAGCGCGGGATCTCGATGACGCGGGGATCGGCCAGGAATTCGGCCAGGTACTTGCGCACGCCGGCCGGCGTGGGCGCGTCGGGCGTGCCCAGGTTCACCAGCAGCACGCCCACCCGGCCCGGGCCCGTGAGCGGCGGCGCCTCGTCGAACGGATCGCCCTCGGCCTGGGCTTCGGGCAGGAAGCGCTCGGGCCACAAATACTTGAAAAGGCGCAGGAACACAAAATCCCCCTTTCGACTGCGCCCCGCGGCGCCAGCCGTCTGTGTCGTTGAACGTGGCGTTATTGGTTCTGGCTGAGCGCGTTGGACAGCAGCCGCGCCGTGATGTCGACGATGGGGATGACGCGCTCGTAGGCCATGCGCGTGGGCCCGATGACCCCCAGCGTGCCCACCACCTTGCCATCGACCCCGTAGGGTGCCGTGATGACCGAGACGTCATCCAGGGGCACCAGCTGGGAATCGCCGCCGATATAGATCTGTACGCCCTGCGCACGGCTGGAGACGTCCAGCAGCTGCAGCAGGTCGGTCTTTTTTTCGAACAGCGAGAACATCTTGCGCAGCCGGTCCATGTCGGACGTGATGTCGGTGACGTCGAGCAGCCTGCGTTCGCCCGAGATGACGACGGAATCGCCGTCGTCGGCCGCCTCGGCGCTGGCCTCGACCGCCGCCTGCATCAACTTGGAGATGTCTTCGCGCAACTGGGCCAGTTCAGTCGACAGGGTGCGCCGCACCGCATCGAACGACTTGCCGGAGAAATGGACGTTGAAGAAATTGCCGGCCTCGAGAAGCTCGGATTCGGCGTAGTCGCGCTGCACCGACAGGATGCGGTTCTGCACGTCGCCGTCGGGCGTGACGATGATGAGCAGCACGCGGCGGTCGGACAGGCGGATGAATTCGATCTGCCGGAACACCTGCGAGCGCTTGGGCGTGAGCACCACGCCGGCGAACTGGGTGAGGTTGGAAAGCAGCGCCGCCGCGGCGTTGACGGCGCGGGCGGGCTCGGACACCGGCAGCAGGTCGCGCACCTTGTCGGGCTCGAACTGGAAAGACCGCACGGCCAGCAGCGAATCGACGAACATGCGGTAGCCCTTGGGCGTGGGCACGCGGCCGGCCGACGTGTGCGGGCTGTGTATGAGCCCGTGATCTTCCAGGTCCGCCATGACGTTGCGGATGGTGGCCGGCGACAGGTCGAACACCTTGGAAAGCGTCCGCGATCCGACGGGCTGGCCATCGGATATGTAGCGTTCGATCAGCGCCTTCAGCAGGGCGTGCGCACGTTCGTCCATGGGCGCTATTTTAGGGAATCTTTTTGGGAATGCGGCGATTTTTGTCCGGCCGTGGCCACAGGCGTCCCCCTATAATCGGCACACTTGCCCATTCGGCTGTCATTCCTACGGGTTCTGCCCATGCACTTTCCCACCGTCGCCCTGATCGGCAGGTACCAGGACACCGGCCTGGATGCGCCGCTGCGCACGCTTGCGCACACGCTTACCGAATCCGGCAGGCGCGTGCTGATCGAAGCCGAGACCGCCCGCAACACCCAGGTGCACGAGTACCCCGCCGCCGATTTCCAGCAGATCGGCCGCAGCGCCTCGCTGGCGGTGGTCATGGGCGGCGACGGCACGGTGCTCGGCGCGGCGCGCCACCTGGCGCCCTACGGCGTGCCGCTGGTGGGGATCAACCACGGCCGCCTGGGGTTCATCACCGACATTCCGCTGCAGGACGCTCGCGACGCGCTCACCCGCGTGTTCGAGGGCAGCTTCCAGATGGAAGAGCGCATGCTGCTGCAAGGCAGCGTGTGGCGGGGCGACGAGCAGATGTACTCGGCCTCGGCCCTGAACGACGTGGTGCTCAACCGCGCCGGCCGCGGCGGCATGATCGAGGTGCGGGTCGAGCTGGACGGCGCGTTCATGTACACGCAGCGCGCCGACGGCCTGATCATCGCCACGCCTACCGGCTCCACCGCCTATGCGCTGTCGGCCAACGGGCCCCTGCTGCACCCTGCCCTGAACGCCATGGTGCTGGTGCCGGTGGCGCCACAGACGCTGTCCAACCGCCCCATCGTCATCCCCGACAGCGGCGTGCTCAACATGACGCTCACCGCCATGGGCCGCGTCGAGGTCGGCGCCAGCGTGCACTTCGACATGCAGACGTGGTCCGACCTGCAGCCCGGCGACCGCATCACCGTGCAGCGCGCCCCGCACACCGTGCGCTTCGTGCACCCCGAGGGCTACAGCTTTTTCTCCACCCTGCGACGCAAGCTGCATTGGAACCTGATGCCGCAGGCCTCCGACAACGTTGAGTAGCCAGACGCGCCCGCCATGCTGCGCACCCTGCATATCCGCGACTTCGTCATCGTCGACCAGGCCGAAATCCATTTCGGCCCGGGCTTCACCGTCTTCTCCGGCGAGACCGGCGCCGGCAAATCCATCCTGATCGACGCCCTGGCCCTGGCCCTGGGCGAACGCGGCGACGCCAGCGTGCTGCGCGAGGGCGCGGCGCGGGCCGACATCACCGCCGTGTTCGACACGCCCGACGCCCTGCAGGGCTGGCTGGCCGAGCGCGAGCTGGACGCCGGCCCCGAGCTGGCGCTGCGGCGGGTCATCGACGCCCAGGGCCGCAGCCGCGCCTACCTCAACGGCACGCCCGTCACCGTCGCGCTGGTGCGCGAGCTCGGCGAGCACCTGGTCGACATCCACGGCCAGCACGCGCACCAGAGCCTGATGCGGCCCGACGCGCAGCGCGACCTGCTGGACGCGCACGGCGGCCACGCCGAGTTGCGCGGCGCGGTGGCGCAGGCCTGGAAGCACTGGCGCGGTTTGGCCCGCCAGCTGGAAACGGCCGAGCGCGACGCCGACGGCCTGGCGGCCGAGCGCGAACGCCTGCAATGGCAGGCCGACGAGCTCGACGCGCTGGCGCTGGGGCCCGACGAGTGGGACGCCCTGCAGGCCGAGCACAACCGGCTGGCGCACGCACAGTCGCTACTGGATGGCGCCACCCAGGTACTCGATGCGCTCGACGGCGAGCAAGATTCGGCGCGCCAGCGCGTCAGCCTGGCGGCGCAGCGCATGCAGCAGATGCGGCGCCACGACGCCGCCCTGCAGGGCATCTGCGACGAACTCGAATCGGCCGGCATCGCCATCAGCGAGGCCGTGTCCGACCTCAACAGCTACATCACCCGGGTGGAACTCGACCCGCAGCGGCTGGCCCAGGTCGAGGCGCGCATGAGCGCGGTGTTCGAGACCGCGCGCAAGTTCAAGACCACGCCCGATGAGCTGCCGGCGCTGCGCGACTCGCTGCATGGCCAGCTTGCCGAGATGCGTGCAAGCGGCGACATCGAGGCGCTGCGCGCCCAGACGGCGCAGGCACAGGCGCGCTACGACACCGCGGCGGGCAAACTGACGACGGCGCGCCGCAAGGTCGCCAAGGACCTGTCCAAACAGGTCAGCCAGGCCATGCAGACGCTGGCCATGCAGGGCGGCGTGTTCGAGGCCGCGCTGGCCGAGACGGCGCCTTCGGCGCATGGCAACGAAACGGCGGAATTCCGCGTGGCCGGCCATGCCGGCGCCACGCCGCGTCCGCTGGCCAAGGTGGCCTCGGGCGGCGAACTCTCGCGCATCTCGCTGGCGCTGTCGGTCATCGCCAGCCGCGCCGCGCGGGTGCCCACGCTGATCTTCGACGAGGTCGACAGCGGCGTGGGCGGTGCGGTGGCCGAGGTGGTGGGCAAGCTGCTGCGCGAACTGGGCGCGCGCCACCAGGTGCTGTGCGTCACGCACCTGCCCCAGGTGGCCGCCTGCGGCAACACGCAATACCGGGTCAGCAAGACCGAGACGAAGGGCGTCACGCGTTCCAGCATTGCCGAACTGGACGCCGAGGCGCGTGTCGAGGAAGTGGCGCGCATGCTGGGCGGCATCAAGATCACCGACACCACCCGCACTCACGCCCGCGAGATGCTGGGCGTATCCGAGCCGGCCTAGGCGGGCCGGCGCGGCCCGTCAGCGGGTCTTCTGGCAGTCGCTGCAGACGCCGTACAGCACCATGGCATGGCTTTCGAGGGCGAAGCCGTTTTCCTTGGCCACCTTGTGCTGGCGCTTTTCGATGTCGAGGTCCGAGAATTCCACGACCTTGCCGCAGTTGGTGCAGATGAGATGGTCGTGGTGGTCGCCGTCGTTCAGCTCGAAAACGGCCTTGCCGGTGTCGAACTGGCTGCGGCTGAGGATGCCGGCCTGCTCGAACTGGGTAAGCACCCGGTAGACGGTGGCCAGGCCGATTTCCACGTTTTCGGCGATAAGCGCGCGATAGACGTCTTCGGCGCTGAGGTGACGCTGGTCGGATTTACGGAAAATATCAAGAATCTTGAGGCGAGGAAATGTCGCCTTCAGCCCCATGTTCTTGAGTTCGCTTTGGTCGCTCATGAGGGTGCTCTCCGTCGGCGTGGGCATGGGTTAGGCGTAGGCCGGCAGGTACAAAAAATCCGTGCGCAGCGTGAAACCTTTATGATAACGGTTTTGTCCGTTTCTCAATAATTGGCGGGGCGCGAGTGTCCATGATTGCACGTTTTCCGATCCGGCCTGTCCGGGCCGGCCTGGCCGCCCTGGGCCTGGCCGTAGCACTGGCCGGCTGCGCCGGGGGCAGCAAATGGGGCTTTCCCTACAAAATCGACGTCCAGCAGGGTAACTGGATCACCCAGGAGCAGGTGGCGCTGCTGCAGCCCGGCATGAGCCGGGAGCAGGTCCGCTTCGCGCTGGGCAGCCCCACCCTGACCAGCGTGCTGCACGCCGATCGCTGGGACTACCCCTACTACTTCAAGCCCGGCTATGGCGACGCCCAGGAGCGCAAGTTCACCGTCTGGTTCGAGAACGACCGGCTGGTGCGCTGGAGCGGCGACGAGCAGCCCGAGTTGCAGCCGTTCCAGATCGACAAGTCGGCGGCGATCCAGGCCGAACGGCGCGAGCGCAGCGAAGAGAGCGATCCGCCGAAGAATGACGACGACAAGCCGGCCGCGCCGTCGCGCAACTCCAACGTCACCATCCAGCGCCCCAGCGCGCCCTCGGGCGGCTACTCGGGCCCGGGCGGCTCGGCCGAACCCCTGCGGTAAAAGAGGAATCTCCATGCGTATCGCCATTGCCGGCGCCAGCGGCCGGATGGGCCACATGCTGATCGAGGCCGTGCTCGAAGCCGACGACCTGCAGCTGGCCGTGGCCCTGGACCGCGCCGGTTCGCCCGCGCTGGGCCAGGACGCCGGTGCCTTCCTGGGCCGCGACACCGGCGTCGCCATCACCGACGACCTGGACGCGCTGGCCGGCGCCGATTGCCTCATCGACTTCACCCGTCCCGAAGGCTCGCTGGAGCACCTGAAAGCCTGCGTGAAGCACGGCACCAAGATGGTCATCGGCACTACCGGTTTCGACGACAGCGGCCGCGCCGCCATCGAAGTGGCCGCGCAGAAGACTGCCGTGGTGTTCGCCCCCAACATGAGCGTGGGTGTCAATGCCACCCTGAAGCTGCTCGAGGTGGCCGCGCGCATCCTCGACTCCGGCTACGACGTGGAAGTCTTCGAGGCCCATCATCGCAACAAGGTCGACGCGCCCTCGGGCACGGCCCTGAAGATGGGCGAGGTGGTCGCCTCGGCGTGGGGCGTGGCCCTGCCCGATGTGGCCACCTGGGCCCGCCACGGCGAAACGGGCCCGCGCAAGTCCGGCACCATCGGCTTCTCGGTGGCGCGCGGCGGCGACATCGTGGGCGACCACACGGTGTATTTCTGCGGCACCGGTGAACGCATCGAGATCACCCATCGTGCCGGCAGCCGTGCCACCTATTCGGCCGGCGCGCTGCGCGCCGCGCGCTTCCTGGCGCAGAAGCAGCATGGGCTGTACGACATGCAGGCTGTGCTGGGGCTGGCGGGCAGCTAGACAGGCGCCCGCACGCGCGGGCGTGCGCCCTCAGCCCACCACCACAGGCTCGGGCTCCAGCATCACCCCATAGCGCTGCTTCACGTCACGCCGCACCGCCTCGGCCAGTGCGAGGATGTCGGCAGCGCGCGCGCCGCCACGGTTCACCAGCACCAAGGCCTGGCGGTCGTGCACGCCCGCGGCCCCCAAGGCCCTGCCCTTCCAGCCGCACTGGTCGATCAGCCAACCCGCCGCCAGCTTGTAGCGGCCGTCCGGCTGTGCATACGACACCAGGCCGGGGAAGCGGGCCACCAGCTCATCGCGCTGGCCCGCCTGCACCAGTGGATTCTTGAAGAAGCTGCCGGCATTGCCGATGACGGCCGGGTCCGGCAGCTTGGCGCGGCGGATGCGGCAGACGGCTTCGAAGATAGCCTGGGCCGTGGGTGCGCCGGCCGCCAGCACCGGATCGCGCTGCAGGTCGGGATAGTCCAGCACCGGACGCCAGGGCCGTGGCAGCGCGAACTGCACCGACACGATCACCCAGTGCCCCGCCGGCTGGTGCTTGAAGACGCTGTCGCGGTAGGCGTATTGGCAATCTTCCGCCGTCATGTGAACCAGGCGCCGTTGCGCCACGTTCCATGCCGTCAGCGCATGGAAGCGCTGCTGCAGTTCGACGCCGTAGGCGCCGATGTTCTGCACCGGCGCGGCGCCCACCGTGCCGGGGATCAGCGCCAGGTTCTCCAGCCCGTCCCAGCCGCGCGCCACGCAGCCGGCCACGAAGTCGTGCCAGTTCTCGCCGGCGGCGGCCTCGACGATCCAGGCATCCGGACGCTCGTCAATCAGCCGCACGCCGCGCAGCGCCACCCGGGCCACCAGCCCGGGCACGCGTTCGGGCAGCACCACGTTGCTGCCGCCCCCCAGCACCAGCAGCGACGCGTGGCGGCCGGCCAGGTCGGACAGCGACTCCAGTTGCGCGGCCTGCGCCAGCGTGACGCAATGCGCGGCCTGGGCGGCCAGTCCGAAGGTGTTGTGGGGGGTGAGGTCGCAGGACTGCGGGACGAGCGTGTCGCCGTACGAATTTGACATGTAAGGGGCGGGCTGTGCTATAGTTTCTGTCTTCGCTCATATTACTTGAACGAGTGTTTGAACACGGCGCTTGCAAAGCGGCTTGCCAAACGCATTCGGCCAAACACATTCGGCCAAACACACGAATCAATTCATGTATAATGCGCGACTTCCGATTCAGCCATGGTGATTTAGCCATGAGGGAATCGGGTGCAGTACCCACGCGGGAATAGCTCAGTTGGTAGAGCGCAACCTTGCCAAGGTTGAGGTCGCGAGTTCGAGACTCGTTTCCCGCTCCAGAATTCCTGGTCTGCCGTGTTCCTCGCGAAAGCTGCAGGCCATCGAAGGGGCGAAATCGCTAGATTCGCCCCTTTTTCGTTGGGCCCCATCGCCCGATGATGCGAATGCCGGCACCGCCGGCATTGCCCGTACGGCCTACCCCCCTCGCCCCGCCCCCGCTCGTTTGCCGGCCGCCTCGCGCCGCCCGAAGCTGCTGGACTGGCGCGCCACTTCGGCCACCTTGTGTCCCAGCGCCGAGTCGGGATACTTCAGGAAATAGCAGGAATAGCCCACGGTGGGTACGGGTGCGGACGTCTTCACCAGCACCAGGCTGCCGGAACGAAGTTCGCTTCGGAACAGCTGCACGGGCAGGCAGCTGATGCCGACGCCCGCCGCGACCAGGCCGGCCAGCGCCTGGATGTTGTTGCCGCCATAGACGCGCTCGGGCTGCACGCCCGCGCTTTCCCAAAGCCGGTTGCACACCAGCGTGATGACCGAGTGCTCGGACTGTTCGACGACGGGCGTCGAGGCAAGCGCATGCAGCGGGTGCGTGACGTCGGGCGCGAACACTCCCGGCGCGGCAAACCACCCGAACTTCACTTCGCCGACGCCGACCTTCACCACGTCTTCCGATGAACGATGGTCGGGCAGGATGGCAAAGTCCACGTCGCCGCGCTCCAGCTTTTCCTGCAGCGCCAGGGAGAAATCGATTTCGGGCTGGACGATGACGGACGGGTACGACGCCTTCATCCGTTTCAGGAAGTCGGCAAACCACGTCAGCGCGACCACTTCGGTCAGGCCCACTCTCAGCGTGCGCAGCGGCGGCTGGCCCGAGTGCTTCAACTGCTCCAGCGCCTGGAGCTGGTCGAACAGGCGCGCGCACTCCATCTCGAGTTCGCGGCCGAGACGCGTCAGTTCGTTCTTGCGGCCTTCCGCGGCAAAAAGCGGCCCCGCGACAGCGGCCTCGACCTCCTGCAGGCGTTTCGTGGCGGCGGATTGCGTGATGTGCAGCTTCTCGGCTGCCTTGTTCAGCGTGCCTAGCTTCGCCACCCAGTAGAACGCCTGCAGCTGCTTGATCGTGAGCATGTCAGTCCGCCTTGCGGGGTGCGGGCGCCCGGTTGAAATCGCAGGTCTTGCGCGCGAGGTCGGCAACGCTGGTGTGGAACTGCGTCATCGGGCCGCCCCGCATCAGCAGCATGTAGTGCAGGCTCGGGGCGCCGATGGGAATCCTCACCTCTCGAAGCAGGCCGGACTCCATGCCCTGCAACGCGACCGCGCGCGGCAGGCTGGCGACTCCCAGCCCCGCGGCGCAGATGCCCGCCAGGGCGGCCAGGCTGTCGCTCTGGATCGAATTGGCAAGCTTGACGCCGCGCTCCAGCAACCAGTTCTCGATCTGGGTGCCGCCGCCCTGCGCCCGGCCTTGCAGCAGCAAGGTCTGCCGCTCGAATTCGGTCAGTTTCAGGGAAGCCGGCAGCGGCGCGTTCGCCGCGCAGAACCAGCCGCATTTGGCAACGCCGATCGGCACCCGCGTCATGTTCTGAGAACGGACGGATTCCATGACCACCGCGGCGTCCAGCAGCCCGTCCTGCATCGACGCGTGCAGGCTCACGGAAGACCCGACCTTCAAATCCAGGCGCAGCCCGGGATAGCGCGTCTTCAGCGCCGCGATGAAAGCGCCCAGCCAGGTGACGGCGGACAACTCGGTGACGCCGAGCCGAAGCATGGGGGCGAACTGGCCGGCGCGGCCGAAGCGCTCGGCCAGGCTCATTCGTTGCCGCAGGATGGCCCGTGCATGCAGCAGGACTTCCTGGCCCTGCATCGTCAGTCTTGCCGAGCGGCGCTCGCGGTTGAACAGCGGCTGGGCAAAGCCCTGCTCGAACTCGTGGATGAGTCGCGAAATGCCGGATTGCGAGGTGCCGAGAT
>Ga0182743_1004340_pt1 | contig 10805 bp, 8 predicted proteins | sample eDN3rd30CKraftOP_FD_128522 | JGI IMG/M metagenome (GOLD analysis project Ga0182743, IMG submission 128522) | Enriched Organic Plus compost microbial communities from Emeryville, California, USA - eDNA 3rd pass 30_C Kraft OP (version 2) (version 2) ... | reverse complement strand
CGCATCGCGGATCATCGCGGCCGCCTCTTCGGGGGTGGTCGACGGGCCGAAGTCGACCGCAAGTGTTCTGTATTCGACCGGTCCCGAACCGCCGAGCCGGACCGCACACGCGGTGAGCGCGGCGACACCAAGAACCGGTACCAGCCAACGAATTGCTTTCATTCCCGTTCTACTCCAGAGCTGACGTTGCGGTGCCGGCTGAGGGCAGCGTCACGATAAAGGCGGCGCCTCCGTCCTTCGCGGACTCGGCGCTGATGCTGCCGCCGTGGGCCTGCACCGATTGAAGCGCAATCGCAAGCCCGAGACCGGTGCCGCGGGCCTTGCCGGTGAAATCCGGTTCGAACAACTGCATGGCAGGGGTGTCCGGCAGCCCGGGGCCATTGTCTTCAATGCGGGCCGTGAGAATGTTCGCATCCGCCGCGCTTACGCCGACAGAGACCCGGATGGCGGGTGCGGCCCGGCCTTCCAGTGCTTCGACGGCATTGCGAACAATGTTACGAAACGCCTGGCGCAACGCATTGTAGTCGCCGTACACCTGCGGCAGTTCCCTCTCCGGGGCGACCAGCTCGGTGTTTATGTCGGGCGGCACGTCGGACTCGAGGAGTGCGCCCAGCAGTTCAACCAGGTCGATGTCGCTGCGCGGGCCGTCCGCGGGACGCCCAAGCTGCGAGAACTGCTTTGCCAGCGCTTCGAGTCGGGCGGTTTCCTCATCAATCACGATGAGCGATTCCCGAACGCTGGACGACTCGGTTGCGGTGGCCTGAAGCCGGTGCGCGGCGAGGCGCAACGGTGTGAGCGGGTTCTTCATCTCGTGTGCGACTCGCCGCGCCATCTCGCCCCAGGCGCGCACACGCTCCTGTTGCAATGCGCGCTCACGTGCTGCACTCAGTTCGACTGCCGCGCGGCGGAACGATTGGCGCAAACTCTGCACTTCCCGGACTTCACGACGCTCGCGTGGCGCGGGATCCGGCAAGGATTGGTTCTGCGCGATGCGGTCGGACCAGTCGACCAGTTCATTGATTGGGCGCGACAGTTCACGCGCGAGTTTGCGGCTGACGTACAGTGCAATGGCCGCGAGCAGAAGTGCAAAGATAAAGACGAGCCATGGCAACAACCCGAGTACACGATGACCGAGGAAGCTCCAGCGTCCCGCCTGGACGAGGGAGGCGGAGAGTTCGGAGCGGTGTCGCTCGGCGGCTCGTGCGATCGTTGTATCGGTACGCGCGATGGGTGCGATCGCATCGACGAGTTCACGGCCGGACTCGGAAACTTCGGCCCAGGGTCCGAGTGTACCGAACCATTGGAGCGCACCGCGCCCGACCCACGCGGTTGTCCCGAGCACCAGCAGCGCAGGCAGCAGTGTGAGGGCGAGCAGCCAGGCGAAGAGCCGGCGTTCCAGGGTTCGACGACGTAAGAGGCGCGGCACGACTCGAAGAGAATTCCTTGACCGGGTTCAGCACGCGGGAGCAACCTAGACCGACACGCGAGCGACCGGCAAGCGCGGGCAAAACCTGACTCCATGTGATCACGGCGCTGTGACTGCGAAAGGAGCGAAAGATGATACTGCCGAACGTACGCGCGACCTTCGGAAGAACGGAGGCCAATTACGTGGTCTGGCTGTTGACCAGGGGCTCTGAACGTGAGCGTGATGCGGCCGAAGTACGACTCCGCGAGGAAGGCTTTGACAACATCCTCGATGACCCGCGCACCTTCAACGCGCTGCTCGCGCATGTCGGACTGAGTACCGCACCGCAGCCCCTCGTCTTCTACGTTCTGGTTAGACACGCACTGCTCGAGGACGGCATCAACGATCGTGTGTTTGCCGACTACCTCGCCGCACTGCTGCTCGAGTTCGGAAAGGGCCGCCGCGCCTGGCGCATCGACAATCAGGACGGCCCGGAATTCAACTACCTCGCCGACCTGGTCGCGGCCGCGGAGGATGCTTCCGGGCATCGCGCATTTCTGCTGCGCGCACACCTCGGCGAGTTCGCGCTGTGGCTGAGCGGACTGTTCCCCGACCAGATCGAGGCGCGCGTACACCGCCGTGGTGCTCCCGGACTCGGGTACTACGAAGCGCTCGGCGCGAGCGGGTTCCGCAGCGCGGCCGACCACCGCTACGCGGAGCGTAACGGCCTCGATCGTGTCTACCGCGCCTGTGCCGACTCGTTCGTTGCGTTGCGCATCGCGCTGAACCGTATTTCGGACCGCCACCTGTTCCCCAATCGCGGGGATCCGATCGATCGGCTGCTGCGTCAGGTCCGCGACGGTTTCCAGAACTAGGGATCCGGCGTCAGCGCAGCCGTGACCGCGGGACAAAGCCGCGGTCACGCGCCTGCGAACTGTCGCTAATGCGCCGCCGGGTGCGGCTCCGAAAGGGCCGGTGCTGCGCAACGCGGGCAGCGTGTCCAATCGCGTTCGAGCACCATCCCACATTTGCAGCGCGAGCGCAGCCTTCTGCCACAGCCGGGGCAGACGTTGAACCCTGCCCGCAGCAATTCGCCGCAACTGCAGAGCGCGGCATCCTCCTCCTGCAACAGAAACGGCTGGACCTCGGCAAAGCTGGTAGTGCCGTCGAGGACGCGAGCGCGCGCGTCGTCGAGCAGGCTGCGCATACCTTCCAGACGTGCCGCCGCGCGGATCGCATCGGCGGAAGCGTTCTTCAACACAAGGGTGCGGATGCGCGAACTCGCGGTCAGCAGTTCGAAGATGCCGACGCGACCGCGGTAGCCGGTGCCGCCACACGCCTTGCAGCCGATCGGTTCGCGGATCCGCGGCGGCGCGCTTCCGCTGACATGGAGCAGTCGTGTTTCGTCGAGCGTCGCCTCGCGTGGTTGTGCGCACGAACTGCACAACCTGCGTACGAGTCTCTGTGCAACAACGCCGGTCAGTGCGGCCGCGACGAGTTGCGGCTGCACGCCGAGTTCGATGAGCCGTGTTACCGTCGATGCGGCGTCGTTGGTGTGCAACGTCGAGAGAACGAGGTGCCCTGTGACCGCCGCAGCCAGTGCGATCTCGGCGGTTTCCTGATCGCGCAGTTCGCCGATCATGATCACGTCCGGATCCTGACGCAGCACGGCTCGCAAGGCTGCGGCGAACGAGAGGCCTGCCTTCTTGTGAACCTGCACCTGCGTGAGTCCGGAAAGCTGGTACTCTACCGGGTCTTCGAGGGTGATGACGTTACGCGTGCTCCGGTCGAGCGCCGCGAGAGCGGCATACAACGTCGTGGTTTTACCGGAGCCGGTCGGGCCGGTGACGAGCAGTAGACCGTGACCGCGGCCGAGCATCGCGCGGAACCGCTGCAATTCATCCGGCGGCAGCCCGGTCTGTTGAAGCGACTGCCCCGAGTTGTTGGGATCGAGCAATCGCAGCACAACCTTTTCCCCGCCCTGCGCAGGCAGCGTCGAGATTCGCAGTGCGTAATCGCGCGACTGTACCCGGACGTGTGCGCGTCCATCCTGGGGGCGCCTCCGCACCGAGATATCCAGCTTGCCCATCACCTTGAGCCTGGACACGAACGGCGCGATCGCGACCGGCGGCAACTCGACCAGTGGCACCAGCACGCCGTCGACGCGCGCCCGGATCAGCAGCCGGTCTGCCCGCGGCTCGACGTGCACATCGCTCGCGCCGAGACCTACGGCGCGCCGCAGCACGTGCTCGACCAGCGCGACGACGGGCGGCGCTTCCGACGCACGTTGCAGCGCTCCGAGGTCATCCGCTTCCCCGCCCCGCTGGGGCAGCCGCCTGACCAGCTCGCTCAGCGTATCGTGTTCGTAGAACGAGAGCGCCTGTTCGATTGTGGCGGCCGATGCGACCACGGGTTCGACCCGCCGGCCGGTGCGGAACTGCAGATCGTCGAGAGCGGCGAGGTCGAGCGGGTCGGCGGCGGCGATGCGAAGGGAGCGGTCCGCCGTGGTGAGCGGGACCATGCGCAGCCGTTCAGCAACCGCGCGGTCGATCAGCGCGAGCGCGCTGCGCTCCGGCCTGAGCGGAGGCTCGGCATAGGCAAGGCGAAGCTGGGTTGCGAGCGCCCGGGCAACCAGCTCCGGGTCCGTACCGCGCCGGACCAGCACCTCGCCGATCCTTTCGCGAGTCCGGCGCTGTTCCTGCAACCCGGCGTGCAGTTCCGGTTCCGTGATCGCGCCCAGCTCGAATAGCAGTCGCCCGAGCACACGTGTGGAGGCAGTTTTATCCATGCGGCCACGATGCCTTTGGATCCGGGGCAGCTCCATAGCCGGGCGGGACAGCTTGCGCCAGGCCGGGCCGGGCGCGCTGTTACAGCGGGCGCGGATCGTGGCGTGGGCGCGGATCGTGGCGTGGGCGCGGATTGTGGCGTGGGCGCGGATCGTGGCGTGGGCGCGGATCGTGGCGTGGGCGCGGATTGTGGCGTGGGCGCGGATCGTGGCGCGGGCGCGGATCGTGGACGTGGGCGCGGAGGGTTTTCAGGCGTGGGCGGGTCATTGGCAGGGCGTGGAATGGTTGAGAATTCGTTCATTCGGTTCGATCGGATCGGCAAACGTTTTGGCGGGCGGCCGCGGGGAGGCGGCGGCGGTGTCGAGGCGCTGCGCAACGTGAGCGTGAGTTTCGAGCGCGGCGAGTGTGTCGGCATCGTGGGACCGAACGGTGCGGGCAAAAGCACGCTATTCGCGCTGCTGCTCGGGTTTCTCCGCCCGAGTTCCGGAACGGTGCGGATCGAGAACGTACCGCCACGCGACTACGCCCGTGCGCGCGGGTACGGCTACCTGCCGGAGCTGTTCGATCTGCCCTCGGAATGGCGCGTCGCCGATGCGTTGGACGCACTCGCCCGGCTCGATGGTTTGATCGACCATCCGGAAGCTGAAGCGAGTCGCGTGCTCGCCCTGCTCGGACTGGATGAACACCGCAACAAGCAGGTGGGCGCCCTGTCACGCGGGTTGCTGCAGCGGCTCGGCATCGCGCAGGCACTGTTGGGCAGTCATGAGCTGGTTGTACTCGACGAGCCGACGGAAGGGCTCGACCCGCTCTGGCGCATTCGGCTGCGGGAAATCATCCAGACGCTGAAAACGCCGGAACGCACCATCATCATCGCCAGCCATGAACTCGCAGAAGTGGAGCTGCTCGCCGACCGTACGATCGTGCTCGATCGCGGCGAAGTCCGCGATTTCCTCGCGATGAACATGACCGGCGAGACGCGCACGGTGCGCATCGTACTGAACGAGGCGCACGATGCTGTGGAGCAGGCGTTTCCACAGTTGGTCAGACACGAAGGCCGCGAATACCTGGTCCAGGTCGAGACCGCCGCCGACCTGACCCAGCGGATCGCTGCGCTGATTGAAGCAGGCGGCGTGATCGAAGCCGTGTCGCCGGCCGAAGGCCTCGAAGAGCGCGTGCGACGCACCCTCGATGCGGGGAGTGTCTCGTGAGATCCTCCGCTCTGACGCGACTCGTCGTTGTAGAGCGACGGATGCGCTACCTCGGGCTGATTGCGTTCGGCATCGTCTTTATCCTGTCCGGCCTGGCCGCACGGGGGCTGGCCGGATCGTCCGGGGGGCATATCGAGCTTGGGCAGCTCCTGCTCATGGGCGGTTACCCACTCGTTTCTGCGATGCTTCTGCTCGGCTGGCTGCTCGGACGTTACCCACTCATCGCGACGCTTGTGCTCCTCGCCGGCGTGATCAGCCGCGATCGGCATAACGGGCACGCACGCATCTACGCCAGTCGACCAACCACCATGCTGCGCATCTACGCGCCGCGTGTGCTGCTCCTCGCGTTCAGCGCATTCCTGCTCAGCGCGATCCTGATGCCGACGTTCGATGTGATTATGCTCGGGCAGTGGAACGGGCCATCGACCCTCGTTCTGATCGCCTGTTATGTCATCGCCTACACGGGACTGATCACACTGCTGTCCGTGTTCACTCGCGGCGAAGCGTGGCTCACGCTGCTGCTGGCGGTGACTGCAATGGTGTGGGATGCGTTGCGCCGCGGCGGACTGCTCGACAATGCACCGCCGGGAATCGCGCAGGTGGTCGCCTTCATCCTTCCACCGCAGGGCGCACTGTTCCGGGTAGAAACCGCGTTCGCAGAGATGCAGCCGCTTCCATGGGCATCTGTGGGTTACGTGATCGGGTACGGCGTGGTCACGCTGATCGCGGCCGCGGTTTTTCTGGAAGACCGCGAACTGTGAGGCGGAGCAAGCAAGGCGGACCGTTCTGCTGCTAGCGCGCGCGCCCGCTCAGCAACTCGAAAACTGAGGGCGCAACATCCATCAGCGAGAAAAGCTTCGGCACGATGCGTTCGCGCCCGGGACCCGTGACGATACAGAGCGCGGGGTTCAGCGTATGGCCGGTGCGCACATCCTCCAGGTTGCCGTGATCGCTTGCGATGACCACCGTCGTGTCGGGCGGCAGCACGTCGAATAGACCGCCCAGAAATTCGTCCACCAGTTCGATGGCCGCGACCGCCGCTTCCATATCCTGCAGGTGGCCGGCGGTATCCGTGCTGTAGTGAGCGAACAGCGTGAGGTCGTGCGCGGCGACGATGCGGGCGAGGTTCTGGCCGGCGTGTCGCGGCGTGATGTCGGGGAGGTCGCGTAAGAGTCGTTCCTGCCAGCCGGTGTTCACAATTTCGCTTGCTACCGCATCGCCGGTGCGAAGCGCCTCCGTGTGGCGGGTCAGTACATCCGCCCCGAGCGCGGCCAGTGGCGGGCCGGCGCGCAGCGGCCCGTGCAGCCGTACCGCCTCGTGCGGCGGCGCGTTGTGGCCCGGCGCGTTGTGGCCCGGCGCGTTGTGCCGCCGTGGAAAGCGCGACCGGGGCACGTGCGGTAGCGGCACTTCCGGTCGCTCTCCGAAAAGTTCCTCCGGGTAGGCGTTCGCAAACGCAACGCTCCGGCCCGCGCGGGAAGCCAGTGCCAGCAGGCTGTTCGTCTGCACCGTGGACCGCAGTGCGGTCGGCACATACGGGCCGTAATGCCGGCCGAACTGCTCGGGCCCGTTGCGGCCGGTAAGCAGCGAATACTGCCCCGTCCCGCTTTGCGGGGTACCCCCCACGCCCAGCGTCGCATCGAGCGCGAGCAGGGTACCTCCCGCCGCATTCGCCGCGAGGCCAGGCCGCCATGCCGCTTCGGCGACGAGCGGCCCTCCCGTCAGGTGGTGGAACCCCGGCAGCGACGCCCTCGCCAGCGGATTCACCGTCGGGTCTTCGGGGCCGAGCCCGACCCCATCCAGGAACAGCAGCAGCACACGCGAACCAGCCATGAGGTAAAGGTACACGCAGGCCACGGGCGGCGCGTGACAGAACGCGCCGGATGCGATGCGGGATATCGATATCGAGCGGGTCTCACCGTGATCGCCGGGCGCGTGGCAAGGCGGCAGCGTGCCCGTCCGGAGTACCTCTATGTGATGTAGCGACAACAGGTTAGATTATTTGCTCGGACCTGGAACGTGTACGGGTCCGTTCTCATTCCGATCTCGAAGGACCAGGATTGGCGAAGAAGCATCAGACCAGGCTGCTCAGCTTGTTGCTGCTGGCGAGCCTGGGCATCGCAGCGTGTTCGGACAGTCCCACCGAGCCGGACGTTGGTGCAGGGCCGGAGCGGCCCACGCCGGCAATCCCGACCCCCACACCGCGGCCGGCCGCATTTGCGATCACGGTGCGGTATCTCGCGCCGGCGACGCCACGGCAGCAGCAAGCAGTTACGGCTGCGGTTGCGCGCTGGGAATCGGTAATCACGCGGGACCTCAGCGACGTGACGCTGAACGTGGCGGCGGCCACGTGTTTCGACACGCAGCCGGCGATCAACGAGCGGATCGACGACCTGTTGCTGTTCGTGGAGTTCGTGGAGATCGACGGGCCCGGGAAAGTGCTGGGCGAAGCGGGGCCGTGTTATGTCCGGAGCGAAAACATGCTCCCGATCGTGGGGCATTTGAAGCTCGATGCGGCGGACCTTGCGAGCATGGAGACGCACGGTACCATGGACGACGTGGTCCTGCATGAGATCGGGCACGTGCTCGGGATCGGCACGCTGTGGCAGGATCGCAATCTGCTGGTCGGGAGTGGCGGCGTGGATCCGCAGTTCATCGGCCCGAATGCCGTGCAGGCGTACCAGACGATGGGCGGTACGCAGAGCACCGTGCCGGTCGAGAATACCGGAGCCGCCGGCACGCGGGACGGCCATTGGCGCGAGAGTGTGTTCGGGACCGAGTTGATGACGGGCTGGATCTCCAGGGGCGGCAATCCGATGAGCGCGCTCACGATCGCGTCACTGCAGGACCTCGGCTACGGCGCCGACCAGAGTGTCGCCACCGCGTACACGCTGACGCGAATGCTGGCGAGCCGGGAAGCGGGCAGTCTATCGTCCGATTCGCCGCGCATCGACCTGCACGGGCGCGAACGCATCCGCCGTCCGAGATTCAAGGTCGACCATCGTGGCAGGGTTTCCAACAGGATGCGTGAATCCGCAGACGGCTCACCACTTCCTCAATAACCTCGGTCCACCGTCCCGGGGTCCGCTGCCGGATGAGCCGCATGGTTGGGTACCAGGGGGTGATGCTGCCTTCGGCAGGCCAGCGCCAGTCGTGGTCGTCGTGCAGGAGTGTCCAGACGGGCACGCCGAGCGCACCGGCCAGGTGGGCCGGCATCGAATCGATCGAGATGACGAGGTCGAGCGCACGCATCGTGGCCGCGGTCATCGGAATCTCGTCGGAGCCGCTCGGCAGCCCCCACCCGTTTCGCACCGCCGCGGCTGCGCGACCGCGCTGCAGGATGTGAAGCCTCACGCCGGGGATGGCGGCCAGGCACTCGATTTCGGCGAACGGAATCGAACGGCGGCTGTCCCAGTCACCCGCCGCCCAGACGATCCCCACGTTACAGCCGTCGACGCGTACACCTGCCCTCGGCCGAGCGTCGATATAGGGGACCTGCGCCGGGACCGTGCTGCGCGTCGTGCGGAAGATGTGCGGGAGTTCCATGATCTCAACATCCAGGTCGCGCGCGATGCCGGGATCGCCCTCGTGCAGCGGAAGCAGTTCATGGATCCCGCGCACGGTGCGCAGCAGCGGAAGCAACGCCCGCTGCGCCCAGACGCTGACCTTGCGGGCTCGTCGGGCCACCAGGGGTGCGTATCGGATGAACTGGAGGGTATCGCCGAGGCCGTGATAGCAGTGGATCAGGACGTGCCTGTCGTCCAGCGGTGTGCCATCCCAGAGCCATTGCTGATGCCGCGGAATCGTCGGCGAACAGCGACCCCGCGACGCCAGCACTGCATCGCTGATCTCCCAGGCTGATTCGTAATCTCCGCGCTGCATGCAGCGCGCCCACTCGAGCCCGGCATCCGCCACCGCGTACCTCGACTCCTTTCCTTCGAGATTCCCGCGCTCCGATACGCAAACTACTGGCCGCCCGGGACCGGCCAGCCCGCGACAGAGGTGCTTCGAACGCAATCGAGGTGCGCGCTGGCGCCTTTTCCGCGACTTGCGTGCGAACGTGGCGCCGGATCCGGCCCTCCCCCATCATCGCCTCATGAAAAATCACGCGATTGTGTTCATGATCGGGCTTGCAGCAGTGATGCAGAGTGCTGCAGCCGCTACTCAGTTGCGAACCGCACCCTCGGATTCGCTCGCAGTGGAACAGTTGCGGCCACACTCGCGCGACTGGGAGCTGCTGCTGCACGCGGAGGACAGCCGGGCCCCGACCGCGGATCTCCTGGACCGGCTGATCACCGGCACCCAGAACAACGTGCCGGAATTCCGGCGCATCGCGGTCCGTGCACTTGGCCGGCTCGAACGCGCGGAACTGGTGGAGCGGATTGCACCGCTTCTGCATGACCGCGATGCGAGCGTCCGTGCAACGGCGGCACACGCGCTCGGACAGGCGGTCTCGCGTGGCGATGGCCAGCCCGCGCGGGCAGTGCTGCTGTCGGTTATGGCCACAGAATCCGAGCCCGTTGTCCTTGCGGCGATTGCGGAAACGCTCGGTCGTACACGCCACGCCGACCGCACTGCGGCGGCGACGACACTGCGCGCACTTGGGCCAATGCTCCGGAATTCCGACCCGAATGTTCGGCTGGGTGCGGTCCGGGGAATGTACTTCTTCACGCGACAGCCGAACGCACGTGGTTCGGTCGATGCCGCTATACGTGCGGAACTGCTGCGCATCGCGACTTCCGATCCGCGCGCGCCGGAACCTCTCGCGACGCGGCTGCGCACGCTTGCCGCCGCGACCTTGGCCGCGGCCGCGCCACCGACCGCCGAAGCTCTGACCACACTGCTCCAGGATGGCAATGCCTGGGTCAGGCGCGAAGCGGCTGCGGGGATTCTGGCAGTGCAGGACACCGCCGCTGCGCGCGCCCTGCTCATCCGAGCGCTGCGCGATCCGGCGGCAACGGTGCGTATTGAGGCAGTGCGCGTGTACGGCCGGCGCTTCGGTACGATCGACTGCGCTCCGGTTCTCGCCGCGAGCCGTGACAACAACCCGCATGTCGCGCTGCTCGCGATCGATCTGCTCGGCCGCTCGTGTGGGGACCGGGCCTCGGCGATCCCTGAATTGTCGGCGATAGCGCGCACGTTGCCCGCGAGCGGCGATACCGGTTGGCATACTGCAGCACACGCACTCGTCGCCCTCGCCGCCGCGGGCGCACAGTCCGAGGCCAGCGCAGTGCTGCCGCAGTTCATTGCACATCCGAATTTCTTTGTGCGGACCTGGGCCGCCGAGGCCGCGGGCCTGCTCAGTGATCGCGCGTCGGCTCGCAAACTTGCGTTCGACACACATCCGAATGTGCGCACGGCCGCAATCCAGGGACTCTCGCGCATCGCAGCGCATTCGGCGGATTCGAT
>Ga0182743_1004333_pt1 | contig 10813 bp, 6 predicted proteins | sample eDN3rd30CKraftOP_FD_128522 | JGI IMG/M metagenome (GOLD analysis project Ga0182743, IMG submission 128522) | Enriched Organic Plus compost microbial communities from Emeryville, California, USA - eDNA 3rd pass 30_C Kraft OP (version 2) (version 2) ... | reverse complement strand
TGGCAACCCTTCTTCCAGGCGATCTGCGTCAGTTCGCCGAGCGTCTCCAGTTCGGCAAATTGCGCGCGGTCGTTGGCGTCTGCAATCGAGCCGGGGCGCAAGCCGTCGCCGAGCGAGAACGAGACGTCATACTTGCGCATGATGTCGCAAATCTCTTCGAAGCGCTCGTAGAGGAAGCTCTCCTTGTGTCGCGACAGGCACCACTTGGCCATGATCGAGCCGCCGCGCGAGACGATGCCGGTGACGCGGTTCGCGGTCAGCGGCACATAGGCGAGGCGGACGCCGGCATGGATGGTGAAATAGTCCACGCCCTGTTCGCATTGCTCGATCAGCGTGTCCTTGTAGACTTCCCAATCCAGCTTGACCGGATCGCCATTCACCTTTTCCAGCGCCTGGTAGATCGGCACGGTGCCGATCGGCACCGGCGAATTGCGGATGATCCATTCGCGGGTGTTGTGGATGTTGCGTCCGGTGGACAGGTCCATCACCGTGTCGGCACCCCAGCGGATCGCCCACACCATCTTCTCGATCTCTTCCTCCACCGAGGAGGTGACCGCGGAGTTGCCGATATTTGCGTTGATCTTCACGAGGAAGTTGCGGCCGATGATCATCGGCTCAAGTTCGCCGTGATTGATGTTCGACGGGATGATCGCCCGCCCACGCGCGATCTCGTCGCGCACGAATTCCGGGGTGATGAAGGGCGGGACCGCGGCACCGAAGCTTTCGCCGTCGGCAAGGGCCGCCTCCGCGCGCTCCAGCATCTGTTTGCGGCCGAGATTTTCGCGCGCCGCGACGTAGATCATCTCCTTGGTGATGATGCCGGCTCTGGCGAATTCGTATTGCGTCACCGGCACGTCGCCCACGCCGCGCAGGGGCTTCGGGGTATTGGGGAAGTTGCGCGCGAGATATTTGCCGGTGGCATTGCCGTTATCGAGAGGCTGGATCGGGCGCCCCTCGTAGGCCTCGACACCGCCGCGCTCCTTCACCCATTGAACGCGTGTACGCGGCAGGCCTTTCTCGACATCGATGGTTGCACTGTCATCGGTATAGGGACCGGACGTGTCATAGACCGGCAGCGGCGGCTCACCGGATTCCTTCGACAGGGCGATCTCGCGCAGCGGCACCCGCAGGTCGGGCGCAGCCTCCGGCGCGACATAGATCTTGCGCGAAGCGGGCAGGGCGCCGGTCGTGACCTTCGGTGTTTCGAGATTGGGGTTGTGGATGTTCATTGTTGTGGTTTCCCGTTCGTCAGTATGGCGGACGCGCGACAGCGCAGCCCCTGTCGGAGCCGTGCGGTAAAGATGCGAAGCGATGTGGAAGTCATGGTGTCCTGTCCCTTCGCCGGCATGACCCGGATCAGGTTCAAAGGGTTACTGCCGGCCGGCAGAATCTCAGCCCCACTCGGGACTCCCCTCGGAACGGTCCCAATGTAGGCCGATCCGGGCCCCTGTCAACGCGGGCACCGAGCCTTGTCCACCCGCCTGTCCCGGCTCATAAGAACGGGATCGCAGAACGAAATGCGCGTCCCTGCGAAGGCGGAGCCTATAGCCGCCGCTCTGGAACAGGAGTTCCCGCCTTTTGGGGGAATGACCAAACAGAAGGTCGTCAAAGCGTGACCCGCCGCGTCAAAAATATCCTCTTCATCATGTGCGACCAGTTGCGCTTCGACTACCTGTCCTGCGCCGGGCATCCGACGTTGAAGACGCCCAATATCGATGCGCTGGCGGTGCGTGGGGTTCGCTTCACCCGCGCCTATGTGCAATCGCCGGTCTGCGGCGCCTCGCGCATGAGCTTCTATACCGGCCGTTACGTGTCCTCCCATGGCGCGTCCTGGAACGGCTTTCCGCTCAAGGTCGGCGAGATGACGATGGGCGATTATCTGCGCCCTCTCGGGGTCGACACCGTGCTGGTCGGCAAAACGCACATGCAGCCGGATACCGAGGGCATGGAGCGGCTCGGCATCGACCCGCAATCGATCATCGGCGTGCGCGTTTCGGAATGCGGCTTCGATCCATACGAGCGCGATGATGGCCTGCACGGCATAGGTCCGGATGGTCGCTACGATCCGCGCGAGCCGCGCTACAATCGCTATCTCAACGAGAAGGGATATCCCGGTCCCAACCCGTGGCACGATTATGCGAATGCGGCCGACGGCGAGGGCAATGCGCTCGCATCCGGCTGGGCGATGCGTCATGCGCGCAAAGCGGCGCGCGTTGCCGACGAGGATTCCGAGACGCCTTACATGACGCGCCGCGCGATGGACTTCATGCGCGAGGCCGGCGAACGGCCCTGGTGCCTGCATCTGTCCTATATCAAGCCGCATTGGCCCTATATCGCGCCTGCGCCCTATAATGACATGTACGGCCCTGGCGATGTGATCCCCGCGGTGAAGAGCGAGAGCGAGCGCATCGACCCGCACCCGGTCTATCGCGCATTCATGGATTTTCTGGTGGCGCGCAACTTCTCGCGCGAGGAGGTCCGGCGCGAGGTGATCCCGGTCTATATGGGGCTCATCAGGCAGATCGACGACCAGCTGGGCCATCTGTTCGGCTTCATGCGAAGCCGAGGGTTGCTCGACAACACGCTGATCGTATTCACCTCCGATCACGGCGATTATCTCGGCGATCACTGGCTTGGCGAAAAGGATCTGTTCCACGAACCGTCGGTGAAGATTCCGCTGATCGTCTGCGACCCGTCGCCCGACGCCGACGGCACACGCGGCAGCACATGCGATGCGCTGATCGAGGCAATCGATTTGCTACCGACCTTTCTCGAGCGCCTCGGCGCCGATCCGCGCGAACAGGGACATCGCCTGGAAGGCCGCTCACTCTTGTCGTGGCTCCGGGGCGAAGCGCCGGCAGACTGGCGTGCTTTCGCGTTCAGCGAGTACGATTATTCGATGCTGCCGGCATCGGCGAAGCTCGGGACAGCGCCGCGCGACGCACGGCTGTTCATGGTCGCGGACAAGCGCTGGAAATATGTCCACGCGGTCGGCTTCCGGCCCATGCTGTTCGACATGCAGGCGGACCCAAACGAGTTTCGCGACCTCGGCAATGATCCCGGTTACGCGGACCAGTGCGACGCTATGCACAACGCGCTCTCCGAATGGGCGATGCGCCAGTCGCAACGGACCACGGTTTCGGAACAGCGGATTCTCAACGCGCGCGGCAAGTCGCAGCGGCGCGGCATCCTGATCGGCGTCTGGGACGAATCCGACATTCCGCAGGATTCCTGGAGCGCCTATCGCGGGGGAGGGTGATTCATCTGAGACGAGGCGATAGCATTCGAGGCAACAACCTTATCCGGGAGGAGGATTGCATGCTTTCCCGCAGAGCCGCCGTGTTGGCGATTGCAGCTGTGCTGGCCGCCGCACTTCCAGGCGCCGCGCATGCGCAGATTGGCGAGCAGCCAATCCGCATCATCTTTCCTTTCACGGCTGGCGGCACGGGCGATGCGCTAGCGCGCATGATCGCCGAGAAGATGCGCGTGGAGTTGAATCGTCCCGTGATCGTCGAGAATCGCACCGGAGCGGGCGGGCGCATCGGGGTGCAGGCGGTGAAGAATGCCGCACCGGATGGCTCGACGCTCCTGATGGTGCCGATCGCGCCGGTCGCGGTCTATCAGCTGGTTTACAAGAACCTCGAATACGACCCGTTCACCGACCTTGCGCCGATTGCGCAACTGGGGACCTTCGATTTCGGCATTGCGGTCGGACCCAAGGTGCCGGCGAAATCCGTGCCGGAACTTGTCGCCTGGGCCAAGGCCAATCCAAACGAGGCGAATTACGGAACGCCGGCGGCCGGCACGCTGCCGCATTTCCTCGCGGCTCTGTTTGGCCAGCGTGCCGGTATCGACTTCCGCCACGTGACCTATAAGGGGTCGGCCGGAGCGCTGACCGACCTGATCGGCGGGCAGATCGCGGTGGTCGTGACGACGACAGCCGATCTTCTGGAAAATCACAAGGGCGGAAAGCTCCGCGTGCTCGCCACCTCCGACGCGCAGCGCTCGAAGTTCCTGCCGGACATCCCGACCTTCCGTGAAGTCGGATACGACCTGCACGCCAGCGGCTGGTACGCCATGTACGCACCCGCCAGGACGCCGCCCGACGTCATCGCGCGTCTGAACGCCGCGATCGTCAAGGCCATCCAGGCGCCGGATGTGCGAGAGCGCATGCTGCAATTTGCGATCGAGCCAACCGGCACGTCGGCGGCGGAGCTTGGCGCCATCATGAAGCGCGACGCGGCCTTCTGGGAGCCGGCCGTGAAGGCGTCGGGCTTCACACCGGATAAGTAGTCCGGCTCATCGTCCCGGGAGTTTCGAGACCGACACCCGCGCCACGCCGTCCACTTCGGCGGTCACGCGCACGATCCTCTGGTCGAATTCCACGTCGGCCAGACGCAGCCCGGTGATCTGGGCGTCGGCTTTGACGCCGTCGCCCTGTACCCGGAAATCCGCAAGCGCCTTGTCGAGGCTCTTTCGGGCATTGGCAAGCGTCGGCCGCAAATCGAAAATGGCTTGCCGTGCGACAGCGGCTTGCAACGCGGGCATCGCGGCACGGGCCGCGGCGCCCAGCAGCCCGAATGCGGCGTCCGATTCCACCGCGAGTTTCACGTCCGAGAGCCGCAGCGTCTGATTTTCCTGATCGAGCACGGGCTTGCCAGAAATATGGATCGTTGCTTCGGCGCCGAGTCCGAACCAGCTCTTGTTTTCCTTGGCATTTACCAGCATCGACACCATGACCTTGTCACCTGCGGCGGCCGCGGCCGCTCGCAGGACGGTAATCTTTGCGAGGCCCGATCCGTCCTCCGGGAAGGTTCTGCCTTTCAGCTGGGTATCGATGAGCCGGTTGAGGTCGGTGAAGGGAATGTCGATCGGCACGCCGATGGCAATCTTGCCCTGCTCAATCGGCGCCACGAGGTCGAGCTTGTCCGGGAACGGGCAGTCAGGCTTGGTCTGCTGCGCGACGACCCGTGTATCGGCCTGTACGCCAATCGTGATCGTGACGGTGTTGGCATCGACGCGCGGTTGCGACGCGAAAGCGCGCGTCGGGCGTGTTTCGAGGAAGAGTGGCGGTACGCCCTGTGCCGACGCTTCAAGCGGAATCGAGCGGCAGAGCTTTGCCCATTCGCGCCGTGCGGCGTTTTCCATGAAGGGATCGTCGCGTACGCGTGCCGCGAGCGCGAGCATCTGATCCGACATCGCGCGGTCCACCAGAAACCTGATCTCGCGCGCGCCATTGAACTTGATGCCGGCGACCTGGAGATTCGCTTCGGAAAGCTCGGTGCGGCCGACAAGGTTGGCTTCCAGCCGCCAGCGATCGGTGATCTTCGGCCGCGAGGTGACAGTCACGCGACCCTTGAGACCGGCACGCAAATCGATCGGCTTGCCGTTCGCGGATCGCGGCTGCGCCTGGCCGATCAGAGATCCGATGACATCGTTCAGCTTGTCGGAAGCCTGCCCGGTGATGGTCAGCGCACCATTCAGATCGGTGGCAATGATCAAGCCTTCGGCACGCCCGGTGAAGGTCAGAGGCGAGCGTTCAAGCGTGTAGTTTATATCAGCCTTCGCCAGCACTTTCGCGATCGGGTTGTCCGGCTTTCCGGACAAGGTGCGCGGGGCGGCCTGTTCTATGGCCTGACCGATGGCGGGTATCGCGATTGCAACAGGAGCAACGATGGTCGAAGGCCGGACGGCATCGGGAAGCGTCGGCGTCTCGGCAACCGTCGGCTTCTCAGGTTCGACTGTCGGCGTCAGGAAGTTGAGCGCCCAGAGCGTTCCCAGGAAAAAGGCAATTCCGATCACGGCTGCAGCGGCGATCTTCACTCCCCAACGAAAGCTGAACATAATGCGACGGACTCCGGCTCTCCGATCGCTGGATCAGATCGGTGCGAGACTAGGCGTTCGCAGAACCTGATACCAGAGCAATCCCGCCGATGTGATGTGGCGTCCTGAGTTTGAGCGCGAGACAGATGAAAGCACGCGACACGTGTGGCGCGTATTGGTCCGCGTCGTCGAGTGTCCGCCGAAAGGGGGGCCGTCGCAGAGCAGGGCCCCGCGACGGCAGCGGGAAGCGATGTTAGTTCTTGCGCGAGGCCAGCAATTCCGCGAGGCGATGGGGCGCTTCGGCCGATCCAAGCTCGCGCGCGCGTTCATACCAGAACGACGCCTTGACGATGTCGGGCTCTAGTCCCCGAACCTTGAACCTGGCAAGCACCACAGGATCGTAGGTCGACGCAAGGGCGAAGGCCGCGGACGCGTCACCGGCCTGTGCGGCACGTTCGAGCACGCCACGCGCTCCGACGAAGTCGCCGCTGGAAATGTAGTCGTCTCCCATCTTGCGCAGCACCGCGATTTCTTCCTGCGTCAACACGCGCGTGGGTGACGCGCTTTCGCGCGGCCGTTCGGGGGCGACTGCTGGGGCTCGGTCCGGTTCGGCGGAAGGCGTCACCTGCCAGCCTGCCGGTTCGCTTCGCTTCGCTTGATCAGGTGAGGGCCATGACGCAGTCGCCGGCTCCCGCCGCTCCGGCGCCTGCGAGATGGACTCGGTTTTCACTTGGACCGCGGAGTCGTGCGAAGGCGGAATGACGACGGCATATCGCATGCCGGGATCAGATGATGCGGCCCGCGTCTCCTTCTGGGCGGCTTCCACGCGAACCCGCAGGCTCGATGCCTTGCCTTCATTGAATACGGCCGCCGCATTGCTCGACAAGCCTCGCATCGTTTGCTGTATGAGGCTTGGAACGTCCATGATCGCGATCACACCGACGATTGCGGCACCGGCCGCGGCAAGGCCGAATGTCGCGAAAATCCTGCTCGCCATGCCACGCCTGCGCGATTGCGGCCAATGTTCGCCAACCGGTTCGGGGATCGGCTCGGGATCCAGCGTTCGCGAAAGCAGCCAGGGCGGTGTTCTCGGATCGCGGAAAGCTTCGCGTACGGTTTCGACATCCGTTGCGATTTGATGATTGGAAACAGGCTCCGCCTCTTCGTCCGCGTTGTGAAAGCTGTCGGCGCTCTCATGCGAAAGGTCGGCGGGTTGCGACCGCACCTCGACGACATCGCGAGCCACTCGCCGCTCGGCGATTTCCTGCGAGGCGAGACGGCTGACATCCGACAACCGCTCGGGATGTTCGCGACCGACATTGCCGTCGATCATCGCTCGCAAACTGAGCTCGATCTCGTCGAGAAGGCGGGCATCCTGGTCGGCTTCCGGGCCGCCGGGCTGATCCTCCGCTTCCGGCTCGGCCACATCGCTGTTCTCGGCCGCCTGATAGGTCGTCTCCGTTTGGATGGACGGGTCGAGATCTAAAATTTTCAACGATATCGTGTTCTGCTCACTCATTACGCACTCCCCCTTACACACGCGCAGTCTGCGGCCGGATTAATTCCGGCTCTTGCTGCGAGGCACAGGTTTGGACTCAGGTATTGCTTCGTTTCTGGCGGACAGGCCGTTCTGCCGGTCGCGCCACGCCAGGAACTCGGAGAACAGCGCGTCGCGGCTTTCCGGTGTGCGCTGCGCGTCGCGCTTTGAATCGGCGCTCTTCAGGTACGCCTGGAATTCGCGATTCAGCTCGGTGTTTGCCGAAGGTGCGGCTGCCTGAAGCTTTTGCAATTCGCGCTCGGCCGAATCCAGCCGCGTCCAGCCTGGCACCGTGGCTGCGAGATTCACATCGCGCCACTTCGGATGGAATGGAGGCTTCTGAAACTTGCCCCAGTTCGCGAACATCCGCTCGACCATGCGCTCGATCTTCTTCTGGCGCTCGGTCCCGCGCGGCCAGTTGAATGCCGCCAGCACCGCCGGCACGGCGATGGTGTCGACCTTGGTTTGGCCCTCCGGCATCAGGTTCGGATACTGGTCCGCGGTGAATTCGCCGATCGTGTAGTAATCGGCGAATGTCTTGGAGAACGGGATTGGCAACAGGTGCAGATTCGCTTCAGCCGGAATGTTGGAGAAGAACCCGATGGGCTTGCCAACCAGACGGATGAGCGCGGAAATCTCGCCGGATTTGAGCTTCTGCATGCCCGTCGCTTCATCGACATTGACCTGTTCGACATCGATGCCGAGCCGCTGGAAGATGATGCTGCCGGTCAGGCTCGAGCCCGCGCCTGCGGGGCCGAAGCTCACCTTCTTGCCGCGCAGATCCTCAAGACTGCGGATGTCGCGCCGCGCGAGGACATGCACCTCCGACACCGGCAGGCGGATGATGTAATGAATCCGGTTGTTGAGATTCCAGATCTTGCGTTCCGTCTTGAAATACTCGAAGACGTCGGACTGGGTGACCGCAACATCGACGCCTCGCAGATACAGCAGGTCGTCGATATTGGACGCCGCTCCATAGGTGACGATCGGCAGGATGCGAAGATTGTCGCCGTCATCCAGCGCCCGTGCGATCTCATTGGCGAACGTCATGTAGGTGCCTGACATGAGGCCGCCGGCAACGCCTACGGTCCCGGCATTGCGTTTTTCCTTGATGCTCGCTTCGGTATTTCCGGTCTGCTTCAGTGCCTCGGGAATCTTCTGGGCGTTCACCGGCAGGACGGCCGCGCGTGCAGCCATGATGATCGCGATCGTCGCCACAACGAAGTTGCGCATTACAAACTCCCCCTTTTGCGACGCCTTTGCCAGGCGTTCGCTATCTCCGTTTTTTGTGAGAAACGGCCAGCGTTGTGTGTCGCCGCGCACATGGACGGCCGATCAGGCTGATGACGATGTGAGAATTGTGCGCGTCAGCGTCGAAAACGCCCGAGTGCCTGGTCGCCATACGCCGCGACATCATTCTCATGACACCCCTCACTCATTCACTCACGCGATCACACCGCGTGTACGCAACAGACTCGCTCGCGCTGTCTCTTGTTCGTTGGCGAGCGGTCGCGGAAAGTTGAGTGGATTAGTGTCACCAATGAGGCGGGAAATTTTTCAAGCGTGTCTTCGAAGCATCTGTTCGCGGCACGCCCGTTGCCGGTTCGCAACGGCGCTGTTGCGTGCAAGCAATCGCACGGTAGCTCCGTAACGACGGCCGGTAGCGACGTAGCGCGATGTTGGTAGTGAAGTAGCGAGAGTGCCCTGCGCAGTGCGTCAAATGACGTAATGAAAAATATTTTAAAAAGCTTCGCGTCCGCGGCTTGTATCGCTCGCGCGGCGCGTCCTGAAAGAACCGCTTTTCTGAAGTCGCGCACAAAAAACGCCGCCCGGGATAGCCGGGCGGCGGAGGATTAAGCGCGGGTTGCTGTCTCAGAAGTAGATGGTCGCCTGCGCTGATGGCTGGGTTACCGAGACGCGATCCGGGGAAGTGGACGTCGGCGTTGGCGCAGCTTGCGCAGGCTCCTGGACCTGCGCCGCGACCGAAACCGCGACCGAATGTTGCGGCACACGTTTCGCTGTTCGGCGCGCGAGGCGCGGTGCAGGCTTTTCGACAACGTCCTGGAGCCGGCGACCGCCATCCGGAAGGACGACAACCTTGGTGCCCACCTTGGCGCGCGCATAAAGATCGATGACGTCATCGTTCAGCATGCGAATGCATCCGGATGATACGCGCCCGCCGATTGTCGACGGCGAATTGGTGCCGTGGATTCGATAGATCGAATTGCCGAGATAGAGCGCGCGTGCGCCCAGTGGGTTGCTCGGGCCGCCGGCCATGAAGCGGGGCAGATAAGGCTGGCGTGCGACCATCTCTGCTGGCGGATGCCAGTCCGGCCATTCCGCCTTGCGCACGACACGCTGGGTTCCCGACCATCGGAAGCCGTCACGGCCAACACCGATGCCGTACCGCACCGCCTTGCCATTGCCGAGCACGTAATAGAGATACGTGTTGGGAGTATCCACCACGATCGTGCCCGGGGCCTCATGGCTCGGATACGAAACGATCTGACGGCGCAGGTGTGCCGGCACTCCGGTGGCGCGTCCATAATCGGCCTCGTCCTCGACCTGAGGCGCGACGCGGGCGAAGGCCGGCGGCGCCTGGAATGAAGGATCGGCATAGGATTGAGCGGCGGCAGGAGCTTGGGGGAGAAGGAGAGCGGCGGTAACGGCGCTCAGAACAAGCACTGGCCTGGACATGGCGTTCACTTTCTGCCGGTCTTCCGCATCCCCCAATGCGAAGTCTTCCGGACTTGGTTTGAACTCTCGACAGTAACTAAGTGCGAGACCGCCGAAGCGTTCCCTCACAATTCCGACCCCTCCCGGACACCTTTAGAGCAAGGGTCTTTCGGCCGGATTTGAGGGATCGGTAAAATTGAGGCGAACTTGCCGCAAAACCGCGTCGGATTGCCGCCGACCAGGCGCCGTGACCCGTGGCCGCACACGCTTTATACTGGTTGCGGCGCAGATCTGAGCTTGCAGAGGGGCGGCAAAGCATCGTTCCATGCCCCCGTGGGGTACCGGCGCCAGTCTCCGGTCTTTTGCCTCGTCCAAAGAAGGATACAGAATATGCTTCGTCGTGTTGCCCAGTTGGGTCTGGCGCTGAGCGCCATCGCGGTCGCCGGGACGGCCTCCGCGCAAAACATTCCGACCATCAGGGTCGGATGGACCATCCCCGCCGAGGAAGCCAAATACTGGATGATGAAGCGCCCGGAAAAGTTCACCAATCTGGGCAAGACCTACAAGATCGAATGGTCGCAATTTCAGGGCACGTCGCCGATGGCAGCGGCGCTGCAGGCCGGCGCGCTCGACTGCGCAACCCAGGGCGTGCTGCCGATCGCGCAGGGCATGGCGACCGGCAACCTCAACGTCTATGTGGTCGCCCAGCATGTGGGCGAACGGCCGGGCAGCTTCTCGGTCTATTGGGCGGTGAAGGACGACTCGCCGATCAAGACC
>Ga0182743_1004325_pt1 | contig 10828 bp, 12 predicted proteins | sample eDN3rd30CKraftOP_FD_128522 | JGI IMG/M metagenome (GOLD analysis project Ga0182743, IMG submission 128522) | Enriched Organic Plus compost microbial communities from Emeryville, California, USA - eDNA 3rd pass 30_C Kraft OP (version 2) (version 2) ... | reverse complement strand
TATCCCGGTGTGGCGCGCTACCGCGTCGAGGCCGAAAACTTCGAGTCCATTCACAACCATTCTGCTTACGCCGTCGTAGAGGGCTGAGCGCGCGAATGAGCGGCTCGTCCGCTTCGGGGCCGGGCTCGCCGGCTGTCGATCAGCCCGTCATGGGCTCGGCCCCGGCTGCCTACCGCGAGGCTGTGACGGCGGACCCGGCTGCACGTGACTGGCCGCTGATTGCGCAACTGGAAGATTGGGAAACCGGTTTGGCTCAGCGCTGGGCTGGCCGCAGCCGGGTGCGTACGGCGCTCTACGAATTTTTCCGCTTTGGCGTCAAGCAGGCATGGGCCTGTCTCTTTGGTGGCCTGATGTGCGCCTTGCTGCTGACGACGCATTGGTGGTATCCGCCCGATGCGGCATTGGCACGCTACGATTTTCTGACCTTGGCGGCGCTAGGCATTCAGGCCGTGTTGTTGATGCTGCGCATGGAAACCTGGGCCGAGGCCCGGGTGATTCTGATGTTCCATGTGGTGGGCACGATCATGGAGCTGTTCAAAACCTCGGTAGGGTCCTGGATCTATCCGGAGGCCAGTGTCCTGCGTCTGGGCGGGGTGCCGCTCTTTACCGGTTTCATGTACGCCGCCGTCGGCAGCTATCTGGCGCGGGTCTGGCGCCTGTTTGATTTCCAGTTCACTTCTCATCCGCCGCTGGCCGCCACGCTGTTGCTGTCGGCGCTGATCTACGCCAATTTTTTCACGCACCACTACATCGTCGATCTGCGAGTGGTTCTATTCGCTTTGACCGGTATGCTGTTTGCGCGCACGTGGGTGTATTACCGTATCTGGCGGGTACACCGGCGTATGCCTTTGCTGGTGGGTTTCGGACTGGTGGCGTTGTTTATCTGGTTTGCCGAAAATATCGGTACCTTTGCGCGGGCTTGGAGTTATCCCAACCAACAGCATGGTTGGGATTGGGTATCGCCTGCGAAGCTGGGGTCATGGTTTCTGCTGATGATAATCAGCTACGTCATGGTGAGCATTGTCAACCGTCCTGTGCGCTACCGCTGCAGTGGCCGCACAGGGCTGCATATTGCTTCATGGCAAAAAATCGGCGATAATTAAAAGCTTTCTTGCTCGATTGCCCATGTTTTTTGGGTGGCGGGCTGCCCCTTGGCGGGGAGCGGCGTGTTTACAGCCATTTTCTGCCAGGACATCCTCAAGGAGTTTTACCTATGCGTCACTACGAAGTAGTGTTCATCGTCCATCCGGACCAAAGCGAGCAAGTGCCCGCCATGGTCGAGCGCTACCAAGCGCTGGTTACCGGCCAAGGCGGCACCGTGCACCGCCTGGAAGACTGGGGCCGCCGCCAACTGGCTTACCCCATTCAAAAGCTCGTCAAGGCCCATTACGTCTGCATCAACATCGAGTGCGGCCAAGCCACGCTGGATGAGCTCGAGCACTCGTTCCGCTACAACGACGCTGTTCTGCGCCACCTGGTCATCAAGACCAAGAAGGCCCAGACCGCTCCCTCGATCATGATGAAATCGGTCGAGCGTGAAGAGGCCCGCAAGGCCAGCGCCGAAGCCGCGGCTCCTGCTCAGGCTCAATAACCCGACGATACTGTTTTTTCACCACGATCTGGCGGATGAATACCCTGGAACTCAGCGCCCGCGTTCTCGAATGCGAGCCTTTGCGCCACACTCCCGCCGGCGTGCCAGCGCTGGAAATGCTGCTGGCCCACGAATCGGAAGTCATCGAAGCCGGCCATCCGCGTCGCGTCGAGCTCACGATTACCGCTGTGGCCTTGGGCGATCTGGCACAACTGCTGGCCGGCACCCCTCTGGGGACCGAGTTGCTGATACAGGGCTTTCTGGCCGCTGCTCGCAAGGATTCGGTAAAGGTCAAGCTGCATATGCAGCAGGCCCGTAAAGTCGGTGGCAGTGCAGGGGATGACCCGTTGGTGGCATAACAGAAACATCGGATTCAGACATCAGATTTTGGGCAAGGCTGTACAAAACCTCGCCCAGCTAGACTAAGAGGCACATCATGGCTTTCTTCGGAAAACGCAAAGAAAAACGTAAATTCACGCAGCAGAACCCGCTGTTCAAGCGCCGCAAGTTCTGCCGCTTCAGCGCCGCTGGCGTCGAAGAGATCGATTACAAAGATCTGGACACCCTGCGCGACTTCGTGCAAGAAAACGGCAAGATCATCCCGGCTCGTTTGACCGGCACCAAGGCTCACTACCAGCGCCAGCTGGACAGCGCCATCAAGCGTGCGCGCTTCCTGGCCCTGTTGCCTTACACCGACAACCACAACTAATCCGGGGCACTGAAATGCAAGTTATCCTGCTCGAAAAAGTCGTCAACCTCGGCAACCTGGGCGAAGTCGTCCGCGTTCGCGATGGTTACGCTCGTAACTTCCTGATCCCTCAGAAAAAGGCTCGTCGTGCTACCGACGCCGCCCTGAAGGAATTCGAAGCTCGCCGCGCCGAACTGGAAAAAATCCAGGCTGAAAAGCTGGCCGCTGCCGAGGCTCTGGGTGCCCGCCTGAACGGCTACCAACTCAAGATCCAACAAAAGGCCGGCGTTGACGGTCGCTTGTTCGGTTCCGTGACCAACGGCGACGTGGCCGAAGGCCTGAAGAAAGCCGGCTTTGACGCCGTCGAAAAGGCTCAAGTCCGCCTGCCCAACGGTCCGCTGAAGGCCGTCGGCGAATTCCCCATCCAAGTCGCGCTGCACGCGGATGTGTTGGTGGACGTGAACGTGCTGGTCGAAGGCGACATCTCCTAAGCACCACTCGGTTCACACCTGCAAAAAAGCCGGCGGTGCCGGCTTTTTTGTTGTCGGCCAGGGTGTGACGTAGGGCTCTCGATATCATTTTGCTTGAGAATGGTAGCCTATGGTTTCAGCTGATCGATTGCTCGATCTCATGTTCGTCCCATCTCTTTCGACCTGTTCCGCGACGCAGGATACGCATCGGCATATCCGTCGCGGCCTGTGTTCATTTATCTGAGCCCCTCTGAGCCTACCTTTGCCTAACCATCCTGCGACGTCACCTCATCACCAAGCCCCCGCTGGACTGCAAGCCTGGCTGGACAGCGTCGACGCTGCGCGCGAGCCCTCGGTGCGTGAAATCGAGATAGATGGCGTGGCGTGCGTGGTAAAGCGCCGCCGGGCGAGCGTGATGCAGGGCCTGAGCTACGGCTTGCGCTATTTGCGGGCGCTGGGTCTGGCAGTGGGCTGCAAAGTGTTTTTGGGCGAGTTTCCGAGACCCAGTGTTCTCTTGCGTAACGGCTTGGCTTACGAGGCCGAACGCCTTCGCCAATTGTCCGAGGCTGGATGCCGCGTCCCCGACGTGTGGATGGAGGCTCCCGGATTGTTGGTGCTGGAGCATGTTGGCGAGGACTTTGCCAATCTGATCCGGCATGCGAGCCCTGAACAGCGCCTGCAATGGGTGCGCGAACTGGCTGTGGACTTGGCTCAGTTTCATGCGCAGGGACACTGCCATGGCGGTGCCCAGATTCGTAATGTGACTTTGCGTGACGGCCTGCTGTGGCGTATCGACTTCGAAGAGAACACCGGCGCAGCGTTGTCGCTGCCGCTCGCCCAGGCCTATGATCTGTACCAGTTACTGTCGTCCCTGCTCGGCTTGCGCAAATTGGACGATGCCGATCCCGTAGGGCTTGGCAAAGTGATGCTGGCAGCGTATTTCGAAACCTATCCTGCCCCGGAGGTCCGTGCCCGTCTGAAACGGCTGGCCCGCGTGATTTGCGGCAGCGCGGCCGTGCTGCGTCCTGTGGCAGGGCGTCTGCCGGGACGTGATATCCGGGGTTTTTTCCAGGTGGCGGATACCTTGCGTACCTTGTTCTGACCGTACCGCTGGCGACTACGTGATTTCTCGCGAGAAATCCAGTCGTAAGTGACTTATTATTGACACTGTCTTTCGCTGCTGCAATAGGGCAGTCGATCCCATTAGGCGTTGAGATACCGGGGCTCATTCATTTGTCCGCGATGCTTCGCCGCCCGCATTCTTGTCTTGTTTATGAATACTCCTGCCGATCCCCAATTAGATTATCTACGCGTTCCTCCACACTCGATCGAGGCCGAGCAGTCGGTCTTGGGTGGACTGTTGCTGGATAACGCCACCTGGGATCGCATTGCCGACGTATTGGACGAACAGGATTTTTATCGCCATGACCATCGTCTGATTTGGCACCACATTGCGCGCCTGATCGGCTTGGCGCGGCCTGCCGACGTGATCACGGTCAACGAGTCCCTGGTCAGCGCGGGCAAGGCCGAGGACACCGGCGGCCTGGCTTATTTGAATGCCTTGGCCCACAACACGCCGTCGGCGGCCAACATCCGCCGCTATGCGGAAATCGTGCGCGAGCGCTCCATGCTGCGCAAGCTGGTGTCCATCGCTGACGAAATTTCAGCTGCGGCATTCAATCCGCAGGGCAAAGAGGCCCGCCAACTGCTGGACGAGGCCGAGTCCAAGGTCTTCAAGATTGCCCAGGAGGGCGAAAAAGGCTCTGCCGGGTTCCAGGAGATCCAACCACTGCTGACCCAGGTGGTGGAGCGCATCGACGAGCTGTATCACCGCGACACGGATTCCGACGTTACCGGTGTGCCGACGGGGTTCGCCGATCTGGACAAGATGACTTCGGGCTTGCAGCCGGGGGATCTGGTGATTGTGGCGGGGCGTCCCTCGATGGGTAAAACCTCGTTCTCGATGAACATCGGTGAGCACGTCGCGATCGAGCAGGGCCTGCCTGTCGCCGTGTTTTCGATGGAAATGGGCGCGGTGCAATTGGCCATGCGTATGCTGGGTTCGGTCGGGATGCTCGATCAGCACCGTATGCGGACCGGGAAACTGATCGCGGACGACTGGCCTCGCGTCACACATGCCGTGCAGTTGATGCAGGACGCACAGGTTTATATTGACGAGACCCCGGCGCTCAGCGCCATGGAAGTCCGGGCCCGTGCACGCCGTCTGGCGCGCCAGTGCGGGCAATTGGGTCTGATCATCATCGACTATATGCAGCTGATGGCAGGCAGCGGCGGGGAAAACCGTGCGACCGAAATTTCGGAAATCAGCCGCTCGCTTAAAGGTCTGGCAAAAGAACTGGGTTGCCCCTTGATTGCGCTGTCGCAGTTGAACCGCAGTCTGGAACAGCGTCCCAACAAGCGTCCCGTGATGAGCGACTTGCGTGAATCGGGCGCTATCGAACAGGATGCCGACTTGATTCTGTTCATTTATCGCGACGAGGTTTACAACCCCGATTCGCCCGACAAGGGGACGGCCGAGATCATCATCGGTAAGCAGCGTAACGGCCCGATTGGCACTGTTCGCTTGACCTTCCAGGGGTCGAGCACGCGCTTCTTGAACTTCACCGGCGCGCAGAGCTATTGAGCGCTGTCAGCGCGGCGGCAGATATCTGCCGCCGCGCTTTATCTCATGGTTCCGACTGCGGTCTGTCGTTCGATTGATGGTCGGGGTGGGCATGGGTATCTTCGATGCCGAATACCGACGTATAGACGGGATAAAAGCTGCAGTACAGCACGCCGCCGGCCGCGATATTGAAGGGAATCTGCAGTGTGCCGGCTATCTGCGGAGATAGTCCAATGCTGACCAGGATCCCCGCGCACAGGTCGATGACTAGAAATGCCAGGATCCAGGTGATGCCATACACCACGAACGGCCATTTATTGCGCCAGCACGCCACGCCGGAAAAGAACAGCGCTTGACCTAAGCGCAAGCCGTGCCAGGCCACCAGTGCGGGCGCATGCCAGAACAGCGCCGCGATGATGACGTAAAAGATGCCGAACAGCGTCAGCGGTACGGTCATGGCGCTGAGAAAGGGCGTCAGATTCTGCTCGATCGACGCGATGCGCAACCCTTCGGTCAACTCGGCCGAAAAGGGCAAAAAGGTAATCAGGCCCGCTGCAATACTGAGTCCCGCGTACAACGCGCCCATGATCAGCAGTTTTTTAAACACGCCGGGGCGCATCAGCGGCTGCGGCCACATCGAGGGCAGCATGATGCGACCTGCCTCGATATGCTTGCAGGCAGACAGCGTCATCAAGGTCACGACGGGCATCAGCGCGACAAAGAGCAATGGGCCCACTGGCGGGGTAAAACTGGCAAACATCACCAGCAGACTGATAGCCAAGGCCCAGGTAAAGACCGCGAGCGGTTGCTTCATGAACAACTTCAGGCCGTCTCGTACCCATTGCCAGCCATAGGATGCGGGTAAGGATGCTGCTTGCATAAGTCTCGATTAGCGTTAAATGGATGTCCCCGCAGTCAGGCTGGGCCTGGACCATCCTCAACATGAGGGCGAGGACGTTCGGAATGGCCCAGATTTTCCTGGACGCACGTTACATTCTATTATGCGGGCCTGGTCGTTCAGGGCAAGGCGGGTAGCGCCTCGCGGTGGCGCGCTTGCAACACTCGTTCAAAATGGCGCGGATCGTGCGGCTTGAGTGTCTGGGCCGGTCGGGGCAGATAGTAGTCGTACAGGCGCGAAAGCCAGAAGCGCAGCGCGGCGGCCCGCAGCATGGTCGGCCAGGCTTGCCGCTCGGCCTCGGTAAAGGGGCGCACCTCGGCATAAGCCTGCAGCCAGGCCTGTACCAGTTCGGGGATGAAACTGCCCGTCTCGCGTTCGATACACCAGTCATTGACGCTGACGGCCACGTCGAACAACCAGGTGTCGCAGCCCGCAAAGTAAAAATCGATGAAGCCGCCCATGAGCGGGCTGTCAAAAGTGCCTGCAAACAGGACGTTGTCGCGAAACAGGTCGCAATGTGCCGGCCCAGCCGGCAAGCTTTGCCACGCAGGGCTCTGCGCCGCCTGTTGCTGAGCCGACAATTCCTGGGTCAGCAACTGAGTTTGGGCAGAGTCGAGAAAAGGCAGGACTTTGGGCGCAGTCTCGACCCACCAGGCCAGACCGCGCAGATTGGGTTGCTGCAGGGGAAAATCCTGGGCGGCCAGATGCGCGCGAGCCAGGGTGGCGCCGGTCAATGCGCAATGGGCCGCGCCAGGTGCGGGCTCATAACCGCCGGGCAGGCGCGTCACGATGGAGCACGGCTTGCCATGCAGGGTGGTCAGGCGGCTGCCGTCACGCAGTGTCTGAGGCTGCGGCACGGGCACGCCGCGCGAGGCCAGATGGTGCATCAGCTCGATATAAAAGGGCAGCTGCGCCTGAGTCAGCACCTCGAATATCGTCAACACGTACTCGCCACGTGTGGTGACCAGAAAATAATTGGTGTTTTCGATGCCGGCGGTAATGCCGCGTAGCGACACCAGGTCGCCTAGATCAAAATGCGCCAGCAGGGCGCGGGCGTCGTTATCGGAAACAGGGGTAAAAACGGCCATGGATCAGCGAGTAAGGGTGGACGTGGGGCAGGGCACCGACGGGGCTCTGCCTGGAGCGGCGCCCCAATTTTAGTCTACGCGCCAGGCCGGCCGCCGGACGATGCGGCTGATTTGGGCGAACGCCGTAAAATACGGCATTCTTCTCCTGCGTTACGTAATGTTGAACCCCTCTGACTGGCGGCTCTGTGTCGCCCCCATGATCGATGTGACAGACCGGCACTGCCGTTATTTTCACCGGCTGCTGGCGCCGCGCGCGCGTCTCTATACCGAGATGATTACCACCGGCGCGCTGCTGCACGGCAATGTCGAGCGTCATCTGGATTTTGACGAGGCCGAACACCCCGTGGCGCTGCAGCTGGGCGGCAGCGAACCTGACGCGCTGGCGCAGGCGGCGCGGCTGGGGCGTCAATGGGGATACGACGAGATCAATCTGAATTGCGGCTGCCCATCAGAGCGTGTGCAACGTGGCGCGTTCGGCGCATGCCTGATGGCCGAACCCGCTCTGGTGGCCGATTGCATCAAGGCGATGCAGGATGCGGTCGACATCCCGGTGACGGTAAAGCATCGTCTGGGGCTGGATTACGACGAGTCTTATGCCTTTGTGCGGGATTTCGTGGGAAAGATTCACGACACGGGTTGCCGTGTGTTTGTTGTACATGCACGTAATGCCGTGTTAAAGGGCTTGTCGCCCAAAGACAATCGCGAGATCCCACCGCTGCGCTACGAGGTCGCAAAGCAGCTCAAGGCCGACTTTCCCGACAGCATTTTTGTGCTCAATGGCGGGTTGGCAGATGCGGATCAGTCGGTAGCTGCCGCGAATGACTTCGATGGCGTGATGTTGGGGCGCGCCGCCTGGCACACGCCGCGCGTGTTGTCCGAGGTGTCACTGCGGCTTTGGCCGTCCGGACGTTTGCCCACGGACGCACAAGTCGTTGACGCCATGGTGCGTTACGCGGCGGAGCAGGTGAGCCGCGGGGTGCCGCTGCGTGTGATGACGCGCCCTATGTTGGGACTGGTCAATGGCCAGTCGGGGGCGCGGCGCTGGCGGCGCATGTTGTCCGATCCAGCGCGTTTGGCAGGGAATGAGCCAGGGTTGATTTACGAAGCATGGCGCAGCCTGCAGAGTCCGTCGCATGTGCCGGCCGCCGCTGCGATGCCGGCCGGCTAGGCCGATAGGCCAGTTGCAGATCGCGTAATCTGCTCACAGCATCAGGCTAACGCACTCTGGCTGCGTCAGCCACAGGGGCTGTTTGCAGATATTTTGATGACAGCCTGGCCCGTACAGCTTGCCTGTACGGACCTCTTTGCGCCGCTCAGGCGGGTTCTGCGGAGGCGTTGTTGCCGTCCACGGGCCAATCGCGGATATAGGCCTTCAGCATGTTGTTTTCAAATTGCTGCGCCGCCACGATGGCTTGGGCCATGTCATAGAACGAAATCACGCCCATCAGCATGGGACCATCCATCACCGGGATATAGCGGGCATGCTTTTCCAGCATGAGGCGTTGGACCTCGTCGGCGCTGGTGTTGGGGGACACACTGACTGGCGCATCGTCCATGATGGCGCGGATGGTGGTCTTGCCCCATTCGCCGTCCGTGTGGTCATGCAGGTGGCGGATGATTTCGCGAAAGGTCAGCATGCCCGTCAGCATGCCGGATTCCATGATGACCAGCGAGCCGATGTCTTGCTCGCTCATGGTTTGAACGGCCAGGGACACGGACATATCGGGCGAGGCCGTATAAAGCGTATCGCCCTTTACTCGTAGAATTTCACTGACTTTCAACATGATGCTTCTCCTGGGGACTGTTGCCCCGATTTTGTATTCTGGCTTGCGAGCGGCGGCACGGGCGCAGCCGCGTCCATAGGCGTATTGTGCGCCAGCTGAGAGAGTTCTTCCAGTGTGGGGGTGTCATGTCTGCCCAGAGCGGCCGCTGCGACGTCCAAAATGTGCGGATCGTCTTGCAGCCTGGGCTGTTGCCGGTCGAGCAGAAAATGATCAACCACGGGCGCGAGCGGGATCTTGCGCGGGTCGCAGGCCAGTATCCAGCGTTGTTCTGACGTGCGGGCGATGATGTCCAATTGTTCCAGTTTTTCCAGGACGGCATTCAACTCGTCGTGGTGCAGATGCAGGCGCTTGGCCAAGGAACTCGTACTGCGGCCGGCGGGCCGGCGCCCTTGGGCGGCATGCAGGGAACGCAGCACGGCCATGGCGTCGATGTACGGCGCGCCGGGGCTGCGGTTGATTTCCCAGCGGCCCAGGCGGATCAAAGGCACGCTGGCCGCTACGGTGGCGCCAAACAGCACGGCCAGCCAAGACAGATAAATCCACAGCAGGAAAATCGGCAGGGTGGCAAATGCGCCGTAAATCACGGTGTATGTTGGAAAACGTGTCAGATAGTACGCAAACGCAGCTTTCATGAGTTCGAGCACTATTGCCGTCCCGAAACCACCTGCCATGGCATCGCGCCAAAACACCTGGCGATTGGGCACCACCACAAACAAGGCCGCAAAGCCCAGACCCGTCAGGATGACAGGGACAAACGAAATGATCAGGCTCAGGATCTCTGGCACGTCGCGCACCAGACCCATGGATTCGCGAGCCACGAAAGAGGTCGCCCAGAGGCTTGCGCCTGCCACCACTGGCCCCAGTGTCACGACGGCCCAGTACACCAGCGCGCGCTGCGGAATTGGGCGTTGGCGCGTCACATGCCAGATATCGTTAAAGGTCTTGTCGATGGTCATGATGAGCAGGATCGACGTGACCACCAGAAAAGCCCCGCCAATCGCGGTGAGCCGTGTCGCCTGGCGGGCGAACTGATTCAGGTAATTCATGATGTTGTCGGACACGGCCGGCGGCATCAGGCTGTGCGTGAGAAAATCCTCGAGCGCGAGCCGAAAATCCTGGAACACCGGAAAAGCCGTGAACAGCGACAGCACTACGGCCAACATGGGCACCAGCCCTAACACTGTGGTGAAAGTCAGACTGGATGCCACCTGCAGCAGCCGTTCCTCGTCAGCCCGTTGAGCGGCGAAACGAAACACCCGGCCGACACGCGTGATCCAGGGGGTACGCGTGCGCGTGACTGGGGGCGGCTCCGGCGCAGCGGTAGCGGGCTCGGCAGAGGGGCTCATCGGGCGATAATAGCAGTTTGGGCGTTTCTTTCCCGACAGCATCCTGGCCTGCATGCCAGGATGCTTGGGGCCGGTGTAGACGGCTTCGCACAGGATTGAGCCGGGGCGTTACTTCTCGAGACCACTGATGAACGTTGAGTTGAATCCCAATCTGCGGCGTCTGGCGTCGGCAGCCTTGTTGGCCCTGATCGTCTTGTGCGTGGCATGGGAAACCGTGCTGGCGCCGATCCGGCCGGGCGGTTCGTGGCTGTTGCTCAAGGCGCTGCCGCTGGCCTTTCCGCTGCGCGGCGTGCTGCGCGGCGACGTCTACACCTTCCAGTGGGCCTCGATGCTGTCGCTG
>Ga0182743_1004323_pt1 | contig 10831 bp, 9 predicted proteins | sample eDN3rd30CKraftOP_FD_128522 | JGI IMG/M metagenome (GOLD analysis project Ga0182743, IMG submission 128522) | Enriched Organic Plus compost microbial communities from Emeryville, California, USA - eDNA 3rd pass 30_C Kraft OP (version 2) (version 2) ... | reverse complement strand
TTCTCAGGGGCGGTTGTGGTCATGGGTTAGCTCTTCTCGATGGTGGGCAGGTAGGCCTCGTAGGCCACGGTGATGAGGAAGTTGCGGCTGGGGGCGCCGACCTCGGCGGTGACGCGGTCGAGGATGTTCCGGTTGGTGTCGCTCATCTTCACGGTGTGCTTGACACGGGCCTCCCCCGACGCCTTGGGCGCGGTGGGGTTAGGGCGGGCGAACAGGACCGTGCGCTCGGCCTTGCGGCTGGCAGCGGCGGTTGCTTCGGCGATGAGTTCAGGCAGGCGCTCATACGTCGTCTCGATCGCGTCGAGGAGGACGTTGTGATGGCTCCAACGGGTGGTAGCCATGTACGCCTGCAGCCGCTCGTTGAGCTCCTCGGTCAGGTGCACCGGGACGCCCTTGGAGGCGGTCTCGCGATCGCTCTCGCCGTCCGCCGCCGTCGCGGTGCGGCGGGGACCGCGCGTCCTGCGGGCCGGGGTGCTGGGCTCCTCTGCGGCGGGAGGCGGCGTCGCCTTTTCGATTGCCGTAGCCGGCGCCGGTTCAGTCTGCACGGGTGGGGTCGGTGCGGCTGCGGGCGCAGGCGCCGCCTGCTCCCCCACGGTCGGCACCGGTGTGTCAGCGTCCTTGCCGACCAGTGATCCCAGGCTCTTGCGTGCCATCAGTTCGCTCCCTTCATGGCGGGCGTGGCCTCTAGTGCGGCCTGCAGTTCGCGGGCGACGGTGGTGAAGTCGAAGATCGCGTTCTGCGTGGCGCGGGTGTCGCTGTACTGAGTGACGACCTTCCCGTCCAGCGGGCCGTCCGCGATGCTCTTGCTTGCCCGGATGTACCCCTCGAACCGGGGCATCTTGAGGCCGTCATCCACGAGCTCCTGCCAGTCCTCGAGTTGGCCGAACACTCGTCGGTCGATCTTGTTCAGCAGCACCCGGTAGTCGAGGCCGCGCGGTGCGATGTGCTGGGCGACAGTGCGACGGAGCGCCGGCACGACCAGGGGCTCAGGGTTCAGCGGGAGGATGACGAAGTCCGCCACGTCGAGAACGGCGGACAGGACAGCGGTGTTGTCGAGGCTGCCTGGGGTGTCGATCAGTACGTAGTCGTAGTCGTCGGCGTTGCGGATCAGCGAGAGGTTGGTTGGGTCGACGTCAGCGGTGAAGTCGAAAGGCAACTCCTCCCCCGCGTTCTCTGCCCACCAGGTCGTGGACTCCTGCGGGTCGACGTCGACCACGAGGACGCGGCTACCACGCGTCAGGCATGCCGCCAGGTTCATGACGTTGGTCGTCTTACCGACCCCGCCCTTCTGTCCGGCGATCGCGATGACCTTCATCCGTCCCTCCCGTTCCTCATAAGCGCCGATGTGGCGGTGACCCTACGACGACGTGGCGCAGTTGCCACGCTCGACTGTAAGCACATGTGCTGATCCATGGCGGCAGTCTAGCGATAGACCCCCGACATAACTGCGGACTACACCCGCCATAACGGCGCAATACTGCGGGCAGATGAAACGGCGACAGAGCGCAGGGTCGGCGCAGTACGGGCGGTAACCGAGCGGAGGTACGGCGGCACATCCCCGGAGCTATTGCCGGAATAGTGGCGAGGATGAGGGGAAACCTATGCGGAAGAGTGCCGCATGACAGGCGCTATATAGATCGCATCACGCGCGCAATACGAGCGCTAGTTGTAGCCCAAATATTGCGAGTGATATTGCGAACATCGGGCAGATGGCGTGCGGTGATCGAGCGCGGTGCATGCGGTGATCAGCCGCCAGACCCCCGCGTCGTATTGCGCCAGTGGAGCGAACGATCGAGCGGAGGGTGTTGCACCGATGAGCCTATCGACGTGCAGCGATGTTGCGGCCGGGGGAGAGACCGCCAGGTGGAGCAAGGGACGGATGTGGCGGAGGCCGGAGAGGGGGGGGATTGGTCGATGAGCGGTGCCGGCTGTGGGGGGAAGGCGATGACGATCATGCCCCCAGCAGGCCGTCAGAGCCATTCTGAGCGTCGAACGGCCCTGCGCTCGTGTGTGAGGGCATCGCCGGACGTGACAAAGCCCCTGGGGGCCATCCAGGGGCTTTGTCGGCGAAAGGGGCGTGTCAGCTGCGGCGAGGGGCGTAGGACACCCGCTCCTGCACGTCACCGCACACCGCGGTCATGAGCTTGGTGCGGATGCGGTGCACCCGGCGGTTGAGGGTGTCGCGGCTGATGCCGAGCTCGTCGGCTGCCTGCTGGCGCTCTTCGCCCGGGTTGCCCTCGGCGAGCTCGATTCGGGCGAGCAGGCGGACCTCGTCGGCCGTCAGAGTGCCGTTGTCGATGGCCCAGGTGAACAGGGTGACGAGGTCGCGCAGAGGGTCGTCGGTCTCGGTGTCGGCGTCCGCGTTCACGAGGTGCTCCAGGGTCTCGTCGTCGACCGCGAGCTCGATGTCGGGCGTAGCCCCGAAGCCTCGCTCGAGGAGCTTGATGCACTCGAGTCGGATGTTGCCGGCGACCGAGCTCGTGCGGTGCAGCGGGTAGGTGCGAATGACCTCCCACAGTGCGCCGATCGTCGTCGCGGTGGCGTCGGTGGGGGAGTTGCGCCAGATGGCGCGGACGCTGCTGCAGGTGCGTGCCAGGCGGAACGCCAGGGGTAGGAAGGACTTGAGGATCACCTTGCCGGCGACGACGTCTCCGCCGTGCTCGAGCTCGAGCAGCTGGCTGAGGATCTGGTCACGGGCCTCGGCCAGCTGGGGCCGGCGGATGAGCTCGATCGCCTCATCGCCGGGGAGTTCCCCGAGGGCGCCGTAGTCGTGGCGCAAGGTCGCGAGCGTGCTGTTCCACTCATTCAGTAGTGCCCGCTCGAGGGTGGTGGCTGCGTTGTAGACGTGCATGGAAATGGCCCTTCGTCGCTACGTCGGTTGACGGCGGCCACGTTCCTCAGCGCCCCAGGGTCAACGTCTGGATAAGGGCGCACGCGATCTGCGCGCGCACGCGCGTACTGGCAGACATGCGCCTGGATCAGATCTAGAAAAATCCTGATCAGGGGAGCAATAAGGCAAGGGGCACAAGGGCGCAATATTCCTGCAAGAAATCTCGTCGTCCGGTGTCCGGGAAGGGCCAGAAGGGGGGCCTATATGACGTAGAGCCCCTGGTGCGGGGGAGTGAAGACGACGACGAGAAGGGAACGTGGCCGTGGCGGATGACAACCTCAGCGACCCGACCTGGGACAGCTTCAAGCCCGACGCCGCGCGCGCCATCCGTGCGACTCAGGGATTCGAGGATGCGGTAGCTCGGACCCTGGATCGCCCGTTCGACACGAGCACCTACGGGGGTGTCGAAGCGGCCCTCGCGGAACTGCGCGAAGCCGCGCCGGCAGCGATGCGGGTGGCCGGCATTCAGCTCAGCGGGGGTGTGTGATGACTCTGCGCAAGCCGAAGGAAGCGAAGCCGGCAAAGGGGTCGAAGACGACGCCGGCGAAGGGCAGCGAGTGGACGGCCGGACGCGGGTTCGGTCAGAAGGCCGTCACCGGTGCGCTGATCGTCGCGGTCGCGTGCGGCCCGCTCGCGCTGGTCAACGCGGCCATCAACGGGCAGCCTCGCCAGGCGGTCGCGCAGGTCGCCGTCGACGCCCCGCTGACCGCCCAGGAGCAGTCGGCAGGGGAGTACGGTGCAGCGTTCGTCGCGGCATGGCTGGGAGCTTCGCGCGAGGACGAAGGCACCCTCGCCACGTACATCAACCCGGCCGCTGTCGGGCAGCTGTCGGCCACCGCATGGAAGTACCGCGACCTCGCCGTGGTGTCGGTGGAGAAGACGGATGAGTCGGATCTGGTGAGCGTGGTCGTCGCCGCCAACGTCGAGGAGTTCGACATGGAGAGCGAGAGCGGCGCCACCGTCTGGCCGCGCCGCTACTTCGCCGTCACCGTCCGCGTCACGGACGCAGGCCTGTCGGTGGTGGGTCTGCCCGCTCCGATTGCTGCGCCGGCGAAGGAAGACAGCGCCGTGCGCCTGGCGTATGGCCAGACGGTGCTGCAGACCTCGAGCGCTCGGCAGACGGTCGAAGCGTTCCTCTCCGCCTACCTGGCTGGCTCCGGCGAGATCAGCCGTTACGTCTCGCCCGGCTCGGAGATCTCCGCGATCACCCCGGCGCCGTACATGACCATCACGGTCACCGACGTCAAGAGCGACGTCGAGCCGAGTGACACCCCCAGCACGGGATCGGTGGTGCACGTCCTCGCGACAGCCGAGGTCTTGAGCGCCAGCGACCAGCGGCTGACCACGACCTACGCCCTCACGCTCACCGCGCGCGACGGGCGTTGGGAGACGACATCCGTCGATCTCGCCCCACTGGAAAGCGCCGCGCCCGGCGCCGACCCCACACCCAACCCGTCTCGATAGCCCGGGACGCACCGAAAGGACAGCACTGCAATGGCACTCTCCGAATACCTCAACAACCTCTTCTCGACGTGGACCGGCGTCGTGCAGGCGTTCGCGCTGCTCGCCTCGATCGTCCTGGTCATCGTCGTGGCGATCGTCACCCGCCTGGCCTGGGGCAAGCTCCTGGTCACGTCGCTGGTGGCCGGCTTCGTCATCTGGGCGGTGACGATGAACGGTCTCGGCTGGTTCTCGCAGACCATCAACAACGAGACCAACGCCGCCCCCGCCGCCATCACCGACGTCGTCGGTCACGACCTGGCTGCCTGACTCGTGGCCAACGAGGAGATCGCCCGCTTCTACACGCGGTCGCGCCGATTCCCGAAGATGATCGGTCGGATGACCGATGGGTCTCGCATCCCGGGTGGGCCGTACACGCTCACCCAGGTCGGCTTCGGCGGCGTGGCTCTCATGGGTCTGCTCGCGACGCGAACGCTGTGGAGCACGGGAGCGACTCTCCTCGATCTGGCTATCACGGTCGGTGTCGCCTGGGGCGTGACCTGGCTCGTCGGACTTATCCCGATGACGCGCCGCAACCTCGTCCTCGCCTTCGTCGGCGCGGTCGCGGCGATGTTCAAGCCGCACGGGGGGAGGTATCAGGCCCGCCCGATCCGCCTAGCGCGTCCGCACCAGGCGATCGGGTCGACCCGGATGCCGCCCCCCGTGGCGGACCACCAGGGCGCCGAGCTCGAGGATGCCGCCCCCGCGCAGCCTCCGGCAGTGCCCGAGCGCCGTCCTGAGCGCCCCGCCCCCGCGCCTGCAGCCAAGCCTCGCGCCGCGGTCAGCGCCGTCGAGCGTCTGCTGCAGCAGTCCAAGAACACGAACTAGGAGCACGTCTCATGCGCATTCCCGCCGCCTCTTTCGCCGGACACCTGATGTGGACCCGCACCGGCACGATCTGGGCCACCTGGCGCCTGCAGGGCCTCCCGCACGGGTACGGCACCGACGAGCTCCGTCAGCTGGTGCTCGGTCAGCACCAGGCGCTGTTCCAGTCGCTCCGGGGAGAGGCGCTGCTGATCGGGCTGTGCGCCACGAGCGACCCCGTCGACATCGTCGACAAGATGCTCGCGGGAGTCGACATCCGCCAGCATCCCGAATGGGCCGAGGAATGCGCCCTCACTCTCGACTCCCTCGAGGAGATCGCACTGGGGGAGCGCGCCTATTGGCTCTCCATCCCCCTGTCTGCCGGCAACTGGCGCACCCGATCGCAGGCCGCCTGGCGCGCCGGCCTCGAGCAGTTCCGCGAGCAGCTGGCCCTTCCTCGCACCACACCGGCCGAACCCGAGATCGCCGCGGCCATGGCCGCTGCCCAGGAGATCGAGAACCGCATCCCCGCCGACTTCTACGCCCGCCCCGCCACCGTCGCGGAATACGTCTGGATGGCACTGCACTCTCAGCACCGCGGCCTGGACATCGACGGCTCCGTCCCCGAGGCCGGCGACGTCGGCATCGCGGAAGTGCCCGCCACCCAGCTGCCTACCGCGATGCCGAACCCCTGGATCGACGAGGGCGGCCAGTCCGACCTCTCCCCGGCCGAGCTCAAGCGGTTCCTGCCGTTCAACCGCCGCTACCTCAAGGTGCAGAGCCCGCACGCCGACGCCCCCAGCTACCAGATCATGCAGGTCGTCGTGGGAGGCCCGAAGGGCGGATGGCTGATGCCCGGCGTCGAGTGGATCTCCCGCGTCGAGCAGTACGAGCTCGCCGTCGACTGGGCGATCCGGCTGACCGTCACCAGCGCCGACGCGGTCAAGCGCCGCAACAAGCGCGCCGAGGAGCAGCTGCTGGATCAGGTCGACCAGCAGTCCGGCACCCTCGCGATCACCGGCAGCGGGTCAGACCTCGCGCAGGTCGCTGAGAGCCTCGCGGCGTACCACGCCTCTCTCAACGCCAGCGACAAAGAGGTCGAGGTCCAAGCGACCGTGATCTACGCGGTCGGCGGCCCCGACCCCGTCACGGCGCAGGCTCGCGCCCGCTACCTCGCCGCCGACTACAAGGCCTCCGACTTCCTCCTGGAAGCGCCCCTCGGCGGCCAGGAAGAGCTCTGGTGGGCGATGCAGCCGGGCGTGCCGACCTCCCGCATCGTGCGCGACCTGTCCCAGATCACCACCGGCCGCGAGTTCGCATCCGGCCTTCCCGTCGTCAGCAGCGCCCTCGGCGATGACCGCGGCATCCGTCTCGGCGACAACATCACCACCGGACGGCACACCCCGATCCTCGTCGACCTGTTCGGCAACATCCAGGCGGACTCCTCCGGCAGCTTCGGAGTGGTCGCCGAGCTCGGCGCCGGCAAGAGCGTCCTGCTCAAGAGCGTCGCCGGTGACGTGCTCGATCGCGGCGGGCTGATCGTGGCGCTGGACCGCACCGTGGCCCGCGAGTACGCCACGTTCGCCGAGTCGCTGCCAGGAACCTCCACCCGCGTCATCGACATGCTCGAGCCGCAGTGGTCGCTGGACCCGCTGCGGGTGCTCGGCCCGCGCAAGGGCGCCCGCATGGTGCAGTCGCTGTTCTCACTGATGCTCGGCATCCAGACCATGGACACCCGCGGCGTGCAGCTGTCGGGGCTGCTCGAGGCGGAGTACATGGAGACGCACCGGATCACCAGCCTCGTTGCGCTCATCGAGCACCTGCGCCAGCTGGGGCAGCAGAACGCGGTGGCGGCGGAACTGCTCGGCCTGATCCGCGTCGTGGCCACCAAGGACTTCGGCGCCGTTCTCTTCGACGAGTCCCTGCCCCCGCTGGATCTCAAGGCCGTCGACGCGGTCGTGTTCACCACTCACGGGCTGAGCCTGCCCGACCGCGCCGAGGTCGAGAACGAGCACCTGTTCAAGCAGATGCCCATCGAGAAGATCGTCGGCCGAGCCATGTACGCGATGCTCGCCCAGCTGACCCGCGAGGTCTGCTTCATGGACCGCCACCGCTTCGCGTTGGCGATCTTCGACGAGACCCACCACATCAGCGCCTCCCGCGACGGCCAGGCCGAACTGCAGACGTTCTTCCGCGACGGCCGCAAGCACGCCGCCGCGGCCGCGGTCGGCTCCCACGACCCGCACGACTTCGGCGACGAGGTCACCCGAGGCCTGATCCCCATCCGGTTCGTCATGCGCCAGCGCGACGAGACCCTCGCCAAGCGCGCCGTCGACTGGCTGGGCCTGCCCGTCTCGCCCGAGCTCGTCCGGGAGGTCATGACCAACCTGAGCCCCATCGGCCCCGACCGGAAGGTGCCGATCGAGCGCCGCGGCGAGGGAATCATGCGCGACATCCGCGGCCGCTACGGCAAGTTCCGCAAGACGCTGCCCGCCCGCCCCGACCGTCGTCAGGCGGTGCTGTCCACTCCCTCCGCCCCCGTGGAGATCTCATGATCACGTTCTACGTCGACGCCTTCCGCTCGATGGGCGGGTGGGCCTGGCGCGCCCGGGTCTGGGCGCACCGGCACCCCCGGTGGGCGAGAACCATCGCCACCATCGCGCTCATCGGGTACTTCACCTTCATCCAGGGCCAGACCGCGCACGCGGTGAGCTTCCTCCCGGACGGCGTCGACTACATCGACAGCCACGGCAACCCGTTCTCCCAGTACGGGGTGATTGACATCAACGCCGGCGACGTGTGGACGCCGGGCACGGTCGTCGTCAACTTCATCGTGCAGCTGCTGTGGTCGATGCAGTACTTCGCGACCGGCGTGATCCTCTGGCTGTTCGACTTCCTCCTCAGCTTCGAGTGGGTCGCGTGGCTGGCCACCCCGTTCAACGCCCTCGCGGTGTGGATGCAGGAGCAGCTGGGCACGGTCAACTGGATTCCGTTCGCGCTGATGATCAGCGCCCTGGTGGGAGGCATCGCCCTCTACGTCGGGCGCGTGTCCGGCGGGCTCTGGGAAATGCTCGTCTCCGCCGTCCTGGCCGTCCTGGCTGTGGGCGTGCTCGCCAACCCGGTCGCCACACTCACCGCCACCGGCGGTGTTCTGGATAACGCGCAGGAGTTCGGCAGCCAGCTGGCCAACTCGATCGTCGTAGATCCAGACGCGCAGAGCAGCGACGGGACGCTTGCGACCGCGGTCAACGCCACGCTGATGGACATCTTCGTGCGCATCCCGTACCAGGTGATCTCCTACGCCCAGGTGCTGCCGGACAACTGCCAGGGAATCTTCGACACCTTCATCCAGTCCGGCGAGCCGCAGTCGGCGCTGCGAGACTGCGCCCCCGAGGCGGCGAGGTTCGCGCACGACAACCCCGGCGGCATGAACATCCTCAACGCCATGGTCGCCGGCGGCGGGGTCTCCGTCATGTTCGTGTTCGGGATGGTGATCGCGGCGCTGCTGATGGTGTCGGTGGTGTTCTTCCTGGTCGCCGCGGTCAAGTCGATGCTGCTGGTGTACCTGTGCATCCTCCCGGTCAACCGCGAGCCGCTGTGGAAGGCGATCTCCGACACCTACATGGGCGCGATCAGCCTCGCGGTGATGACCGTCGTGATGGCGCTGTACCTCAAGCTGACGACCTGGATCATGGGGCAGACCGGCTTCCTCCCGCACCAGCTGCGGATGGTTCTTCTGATCATCTTCCTGATCATCGTCATCGTCCTGGTGTGGCGGGCACGTCGGGCCACCCTGCGCGCCGGCCGCGGTGTCGCGGGCCAGCTGAACAAGCTCGGCCTGGGCATGAAGCCCGGCCCGAAGGACTCCAACGCCCTGCTCAAGATGAGCGCGATCGCCAGCATGGCCAACACCGCGAAGGATCTGATCAAGCGCCGTCCGGCCAAGCCGAGCGCCGCGGCGCTGCCGGAGAAGCCCGCTGCACCGGAGCCCGAGCCCGTGACCCTCACCCAGGTCCGCGACCCCGGCCCTCAGGGCGGCGCAGGAGGCGGCAGAGGCCCCTCCGGCACCCGCGGACCCTCGGTCGGTCCTGGCGCGGCTCGTAAGGCCCTGGGCGCGGCGTCCACAGCGACCTCCGTCGCGAAGGGTGCCGCCACCGTCGCGAAGGGAGCAGCCAGCGGCGGAGTCGCCGGCGCGGCCGCAGCCGGCGCTGTGGTCGTCGGCAAGAGCGTCGCCCGGAAGACCGCGAACAAGGCCACGTCGGCCGTCACCAACGCCGCCGCACGCCGGGTGGCGCCTCAGGTGGTCGACGCCGGCGAGCTCAAGGTCGTGAAGGTCGCCGAAACCCGCGCCAGCCGCATCGAGGTCGACGCGCAGGGGGTGGCCACCGCGCACCGCAAGTCCGCGACCGGGGTGCAGGACATCTCCTCGCTGCCGCCCCGCCCGGCGCAGCGGCCCTCTGCCCGTTCGCTCGAGCGGCGCCGCCAGCTTGAGGCTTACCGGCCTCGGGAGCTCACGCGCTGATGACGGATCTGACAGTGGACGAGGACGAGGCTCGGTCGCCGTGGAAGCGGATCGTCGCGATCCTCTGCGTCGTCGGCCTGATCTTCGCCATGGTCGTCGGTGGGCTCCTCGCGGTGTTCATGGGCGTCATCGCCTCGTCCGCCGGCGCAGTGGGATCGGATGGCGGCGGGTGCGTCCCCGCGTCGACGGCCTCCTCGGCGTCGTGGGGCGATGCGATGTCGACGCGACCGACCCCGCCGGCGTCGTCGAGCTCGAAGCCGCCCGCTTCGTCGACGGGGTGGGGGAGCTCGTCGACGGGCGAGACGGCGCCGGCGGCCGCGGCCGCGCCGCAGTCGATCGAGATCCCCAATGGCCGCGGCGGCAAGATCACGCTGAACGAGAAGCAGATCTCGATCGCCACCCGCATCATCACGGTCGGGCGTGACCTCGGCGTCTCCGACAAGGGTCTCAAGATCGCTCTGATGACGGCGTTGCAGGAGTCCGTGCTGCGCATGTACGCGAACTCCTCCGTCCCCGAGTCGCTCAACTACCCCCACGACGCGGTCGGCAGCGACCACGACAGCGTCAACCCGTTCCAGCAGCGCGTGTCGGGGTGGGGGACCGTCGCGGAGCTCATGAATCTCGACTACTCCATCAAGGCGTTCTTCGGCGGCCCCACCGGCCCCAACGGGGGCTCCCCGCGCGGCCTGCTCGACATCGCCGGCTGGGAGAGCCTGGCGCCCGGTGTCGCGGCTCAGAGGGTTCAGGTCAGCGCCTTCCCCGATGCCTACGACAAGTGGGAGCCCGCGGCCGAGCAGCTGATTGCCACCCTGGGCGAAGGCATCATCGGCGGCGGCTGCAGCGGCAGCATCGACGGCGAGATCCAGCTGCCGCTGCGCTCCGACTACAACATGACCAGCGGTTACGGACCTCGCGCCGCCGGCGTCCCCGGCGCCTCCACCTGGCACGCCGCGATCGACCTGCAGCGGTGGCCCAACCCCTGCGGCGACCCGGTCTACGCGATCCTGCCCGGCAAGGTCGTCCTCTCGAGCGCCCTGTGGCTGTCGATCGAGCACGCAGACGGCTACGTGGTCTCCTACCTGCACATGTACAAGTCGCAGCGCCTGGTCGACGTC
>Ga0182743_1004322_pt1 | contig 10831 bp, 9 predicted proteins | sample eDN3rd30CKraftOP_FD_128522 | JGI IMG/M metagenome (GOLD analysis project Ga0182743, IMG submission 128522) | Enriched Organic Plus compost microbial communities from Emeryville, California, USA - eDNA 3rd pass 30_C Kraft OP (version 2) (version 2) ... | reverse complement strand
GCTGTCGGTGCAGCCCGAACTATTTCTGGTCGGCGAAGCCGAGGGCGCGCTGGTGGCGGCGGTCATGGCCGGCTATGACGGCCACCGCGGCTGGGTCAACTATCTGGCCGTGGCACCGGAACACCGCCGGCGCGGCTATGCCGCCGCACTGATGCGCGAGGTCGAGCGCGGCCTGCTGCGCTACGGCTGCCCCAAGATCAACCTGCTGGTGCGCGGCGACAACACGGCGGTGGTCGACTTCTACACCGGGCTGGGCTTCGGGCGCGACGACGTGATCAGCCTGGGCAAGCGGCTGATTCCCGACACGCCCGAACGGCAGGCCGGCTGACGCGGCGGCCTCAGGCCAGCACCTTCGGCAGGCACTCGCGCATCGCCTCGATGAAGCGCCGCAGCCGCACCGGCTGGAAGCGCGTCTGCGGATACACCAAGTGCACCGGCAGCGGCGCGGCATGCCACTGCGGCGCCAGGTGCAACAGCCTGCCGTCGGCCAGCGCGTCGGCGAAGACCCAGGCCGAACCCAGGCCGACGCCCAGCCCCAGCTCGGCCGCGGAACGCAGCGCATAGAGGCCATCGGTGGACAGCCGCGGCTGGATGCCGAAGCGCACCACCTCGCCCGTCCCGGCATGCGTCAGGCTGACTTCGTCGCGATAGAAGGTGCGCATCGAGAGCCACGGCAGGCGCGCCAGCTGCTGCGGATGCGTGGGCAACGGCGCGCCGGCCAGCAGCGACGGCGCCGCCACCGCGATGCGCGGCACCTCGCCCAGGCGCACCGCCACCACCGACGGATCCTGCAGCGTGCCGACGCGGATGGCGCAGTCCACGCCCTCGGCGATGAAGTCCGGCATGCGGTCGTACAGCAGCCAGTCGATCCGCACGCGCGGATGGCGCCGCAGGAAATCCGCCAACGGCTCCATGAAGTGATGCTGTCCAAAGGCATGGGGCGCCACCACGCGCAGGGTGCCCACCGCCTCTTCGCCAGCGCCGCGCACGTCGCTCTCGAAGGCCTGCCAGGTAGCGATCAGCTCTTTCGCACGGTCGTAGCAGCGCTGGCCGTCTTCGGTCAGCTTCATGGCATGGGTGGAACGCTGCAGCAGGCGCACCCCCAGCAGGCGCTCCAGCGCTTGCAGCCGGCGGCTGATCGTGGGCTGGGTACCGCCCAGCTGCTCGGCCGCCGCCGACAGGCTGCCGGCCTCGACGATGCGCACGAAGGTCTCGATGAGCAGCATGCGGTCGGGACCGCCGGCCAGGGAAGCGAGGGATTCTGTCATGCATTCATCGTATAACCGATGTGCCACCGAAGCTACTACCAAACCCCGCTTTGGGCGAGGACAATGGCGACCTACTGGTAAACCCCAGAATTTCCGCCATGTCTTCCATTCACCCTATGCATACCTCTCCCGCCGAGCCCTCCCGTGCGCTGCTGTTCCTGCTGGCCGTCGCCACCGGCCTGTCGGTCGCATCCATCTACTACGTGCAGCCCGTGCTGGGCATCCTGGGCGCCGATTTCCAGGCCGACGCGCGCACGGTCGGCTGGCTGCCCACGCTGACGCAGTTCGGTTACGCCGTTGGCATCCTGCTACTGGCGCCGCTGGGCGACCGCTACGACCGCAAGCGGATCATCCTGCTCAAGATCGCCGGCCTGGCCGCCGCGCTGCTGGCCAGCGGGCTGGCGCCCTCCATCGGGGTCCTGCTGGCCGCCAGCTTCGCCGTGGGCCTGACCGCCACGCTGGCCCAGGACGTGGTGCCCGCCGCGGCGGCCCTGGCGCCGGCAGCGCAGCGCGGCCGCATCGTCGGCACCGTCATGACGGGCCTGCTGCTGGGAATCCTGCTGTCGCGCGTGGTCAGCGGTTTCGTGGCCGGACAGTTCGGCTGGCGCAGTGTGTTCTGCGTCGCCACCCTTGCCATCGCGGCGCTCGGCGTGGCCCTGTGGCGCGGGCTGCCGGCCTTCGCGCCGACCACGCGCATGCCGTACCGCGCCTTGCTCGGCTCGCTGCTTGCGCTGTGGCGCCAGTACCCCGCACTGCGCCGCGCCACGCTGGCCCAGAGTCTGCTGTCGCTGGGCTTCAGCGCGTTCTGGTCCACGCTGGCCGTAATGCTGCATGACGCGCCGTTCCATCTCGGCTCGGGCGCGGCGGGCGCCTTCGGGCTGGCCGGCGCCGCGGGGGCCCTGGCCGCGCCGCTGGCGGGCCGCCTGGCCGACCGCCGCGGCCCGGCGACCGTCACGCGCCTGGGCGCCGGCCTGACGACGCTGTCGTTCGCTGTCATGGCGGTGCTGCCGTGGCTGCCGCCGCACGCCGCGCTGTGGCTCATCGCCGCCAGCACGGTCGGTTTCGACCTGGGCATCCAGGTGGCGATGATCGCGCACCAGAGCATCATCTACGGCCTGGACCCGGCCGCGCGCAGCCGCCTGAACGCGATCCTGCTGACCAGCATGTTCATCGGCATGGCGGCCGGCGGCGCGCTGGGCAGCCTGGCGCTGGACAGCTGGGGCTGGATGGGCGTCACCGCCATCGCCACGGCGTCGGCCGCCGGCGCATTCGTGCTGCGCCTGTGCACGCCCGGCCCGCGCGGCGCGTTGACGCAACCGGCGGCATAGCCGATGCGCGCCCCGGCGGCCAACGCGGCGACCGGCTGATTCGGCCTGCCGGCGCGACACCGCGCGGCGCACGTAGGTCAGTGGGACCGGTCCTTCTCGTCGTCCGCCGACAGGCCCGCGCCCAACCCCAGGCCCAGTCCTGCCCCGGCCGCACCGCCGCCCATTCCCATGCCGCGGCCGCCCCCGCCGCCGGCCCCCTGCCGGCCTCCGCCATCCGGCCTGCGGCCCGATGCCGCGGGCCGCGTGGGCCCCTGCGCCGGAATCGACACGTCCACCGGCACGGCCTCCAGGTTCAATACCTGCCGGATGAAGTTGCGCAGCGACACCACCAGTTCGGCGGTATGGATGGGCCGTCCCGCGGCCAGCTCGGAGGCCGCGCGGGCGGCCAGCCGCACCTGTTCCTCGGTGCCCAGCAGGATGATGTCCGACAGCGCGGCCTCCACGGCATCGCGCACGCGGCGCGGGCGGTCGAAATCCGTATTGCCGCGCGCGGGCCCCGCAAAGGCGCTGCCCGATGCCGGCACGAGCCCCGACTCAGCGGCCACGGCGTCCTGCACGGCCGGCACCGTGGCCGCCACGTCGGTGCGCCGCAACTCGCGCAGATGCGTGGGATCCACGGCGAGGTTGCCGGTGAACGAGCCGCCCAGCGTCTTGTACGCTGCGATCAAGGTGCGCAGCCGCTCGTTGATCTGGCGGTTCTCGCGCTCGCGCCGCTGCTGGATGGTCTGCATCACCACCAGGCGGATACCCACACCGATCAGCGTGATGAGCGCCAAGCCCAGCAACGTGGAAAGCAAGCCGTGCCACGAGGTGAAGTCGAGGTTGCGCATGGGCGGGGCGCCTAGCGGCGGCCGCGGGTCATCCACAGGGCCGCGCCGCCGATCAGGGCGGCGGCCGCCACCCACGAGGTGCCCTGGTGCATGGCCGCATAGGTGTAGACGCTGCGCCGGCGGCCCGGCCGTTGCGGGGCCGGATGCGCGCCGCCGCCTTCGTACAGCGAATCCTGGCCGCGCACCGCGGGCTCCTTGCTGCGCTGGTGGCGCATCAGCCAGCCCGCCATGCGGTCGGCCAGGCCCGGCATGTTCTGGCCCAGCGCCGAGATGGCACGCGAAGCACTGCCCACGTACAGGTCGCGCACCGGATGCTCGGCCGCGTGCAGGATGGCCTCGGCCACCGTCTCGGCGGCGTACACGGGCGGCGGCAGCTCGGGCTGCACGTCCATGTAGTTGCGCGCATGTCCGGTGAAGCCGGTGGCGATGGACGCGGGCTTGATCAGCGTGACCGACACCGGCGCTCCCTGCTCGCGAAGCTCCATGCGCAGGGCATCGGTAAAGCCCTTGACCGCATGCTTGGCCGCGGAATAGGCGCCCTGCAGCGGCACCGCACGGTCGGACACCTCGCTGCCCACGTTGATCACCGCGCCGCCGCCCGTCACCTTCATGTGCCGCACCGCCGTCATCGAGCCATACACCACGCCCCAGTAGTCCGTCTCGAACAGCTTGCGCTGGTCCTCGATCGGCACTTCCTCCAGCGCGCCGAAGATCGACACGCCGGCGTTGTTCACCCACGTATCCACGCGGCCATGGGCCTGGAGCGCTTCCTGCAGGATGCGCTCGTGATCTTCCTGGATGCCGGCGTCGGCCACCACGACCATGGCCTGCCCACCGGCGCTGGCAATCTCCTCGGCCAATTGCCGTAGCGCCTGCTCGCTGCGGCCGCACAGCACCACCTTCGCGCCGCGGCGGGCCGCCATGCGCGCGGTGGCCGCACCGATGCCGCTACCGGCGCCGGTGATGACGATGACCTGCTCTCGTAGGGGTTTCAGTTGCAGTCTCATGGAAATTCGCTCCCGGTTGGAACGCGGCGCGCCTGCCACGCCGCCTGGTTACGGCTCGCAGCAAGCCCTATTCCCATGCGGCGGGCGAAACAGGCACGGGGCTTGCGGCCGTTGCCACGCCAAGCGAGTGCGTCGCCACAACGGGCCGCGCCGCCTTCAGGAGACCCGCCATGCCCAAGTCCCCCTCCAACACGCCCGAACCTTCCGCCCCCGACCGCATTCCCGGCCAGCCCGACATGAACGCCGGCGCGCCGCGGCCGTCGGGCCATGCCGACAACCCGGAAGGCAAGCCAGACATGGATCATCCGCCGCGCGCCGTCCCGGGAGACACGCCGGTCTTCGACCAGGGCACCGCCGCCGAAGAGGAAGAAGCCCGCGACGGCACACTGCCTGACGCGGGGCCGCGGCACACGGCCGGACAGCAGCGCGCGGCGTCTGCCGCCGACACGCCTCACCGGCCCGGCACGCCGGCGAACAAGCCCGGGCGCTGAGCCCTGGCCCAACCCGCCCTTCCTTCACCTGCGGGCCGGCGCGGGGCCTGCCCGCAGCCCTTACAACACCAGCCGGCTCCAGGCCCCATAGCTGCCGATGATCCGTCCGCGCGGCACGCACAAAACGATCAGCGCCAACCCGGCCGCGACGTCGGCGCCGATCTGCAGCCATCCCTCGCCATAAATGGGCGCGGCCACCAGCAGGCCCGCGCCCAGCGGCACCAGCAGAAAGCGCGCCAGCCGCGCCACCTCGGCCGCGGACACCGCCACCACCGTCAAGGCCAGCGCCCCGATCAGGTGATCGATATTGGCCATCGTGCCCGTGGTGCCCAGCGTCAGGCGCGTGCACATCAGCCATGCGCCCACCGCGGCGGCCAGCCACAGCCCCGGCGGCAGCGACACGCCGCCCGCCACGATGTCGCGCAGAACGGCGCCGGGCCGGCGGTCGAACTCGTCGCGTGGCGCCGCTCGCGGGCCGTCGTCCGTGTCGCCGAACAGGAACACGCGCAGCAGCGACTTGCCCGCCTTGCGGCGCCGCTGCAGGAACTGGCAGGCGGCAAGCAGCTCGTCCAGCGAATACGGGATTTGCACCAGCATGGCCGCCGCGCCGATCAGCGCCAGCGTGCTCCACGTGCCGATGACGATGGGCTGGATGATGACGAACGTGATGGACACGATGCCCAGCGGCGCGATCATCAGCCCGAACAGCACCACCAGCCACGGCATGGTGCGCCAGCGCGCCCGCGAGCCGACGATGCCCGTCAGGATCTCGAGCATGTAGGTGTACGCACCCACCGCCGCGTCGGGCACCGGCCACGCACGCGACACGCTGGAGGTGATGATCTCTTCCGTGCCGTTGCGCGGGTCGCCTGGCGCACCGGCGAAGAACGGCTCCCACACGCCGTCGATCTGCTCCATCTGGTAGGCCGCCAGATAGCGGGAGACGTACAGGCCCACCAGGGCCAGCAGGATGATGGGTACGCGTTGCGTCCAGTCCGACGGGTTGTAGCTCCAGCCCGGCGGGACCTCAGGGCCGCTCAGCCGGGCCAGCGGCGACGGGCCCGGCTCGGGCTTCAGGCCTACCGCCAGGCCGAACGCCAACCCGCCCACCAGCGTATCCGACAGATAGGCGGCCGCGTTGGTCGTCCAGAACACGAAGGGTGCGGCCATGACGAGCGCGCCGATGGCGGCGCAGGCCCATCGGGCGAAGGCCATGCGCCAGCCCAGCGACAGGAACGCGAACAGCGCCAGCAGCAGGCCCAGCACCACTTCGGTGGTGCGCAGCCAGGGTTCGGCCACGCCGATCAGCGGCGGCTGGCAGACCAGCCAGGTCCCCAGCGCGATGTTCACGAAATGCGGCCAGCGGTTCTCGGCATGGGCGGCACGGTAGCTGTCGACGTGGCGTCGGCGGAACGCCTCCGCATCGCCGTCCTGGCTCGCGCCCTCGCGCAACGCCGGCGGCGGTGTCATGCCATGGGCGCGATACCAGCCCAGCGGGTCGCGCTTGAGCGCCTCGACGATGGCGGGCAGGCTGTGCTTCAGACGGTGGCGCGCACGCCATCCCAGCCATTGCTCGGCGCGCGTGGTGTCCAGCGCGTAGTGCGCGTCCGACATGGCGATCATGTAGGGCTTGATGAACGGCTTCTCGCCCTCGTCCAGCGCATCGGGCACCAGCGGCTCGGTCTTCTCGCGCACCCAGGTGCCGACCGTGGCCACTACCTTGGGCACGCGCAGCGTCGGCCAGTCTTCCACGCCATGGATCAGGTAGCCGATCTCGTCCTGCAGCACGTCGTAGCCCAGCGCCTCGGTTTCGCCGATCAGCATCTCGGCATCGGGCGGCAGCGTGTTGCGGCGCGCCAGCGTCAGGCGCATTGCCTCGTGCAGGTCATCGCGGTGCAGCATGGACTGCCCCACCAGGTTCGAGGCCGAATAGAAATAGCTTTCCAGGTCGCGCTCGTAGATGCGCGCGATCTGCTGGGCCAGCGTAGGCACCACCGTGACCTCGTCATAGACGCCGGCCAGCCGCAGGATGGCGTAGGGCATGGTGCCGTGCTCGCGGCGGATCACCTCCTCCGCCTCGAGCTTGGACCGGGGGTAAACGTATTGCGGGCCGAAAGGCTGGGTTTCGTCGATCAGCTCGCCGGGCCGGCCGGGCCGGTGCACCAGCATCGTGCTCGCGTAGACGAAGCGCTCCACCGTGAAGCCGTCGCGCAGGCCGCGCAGCAGCCGGGCCGTGCCGTTGACATTGACGCTCTGGTACAGCGGGCTGTCCTCGCCGGTGCTGTCGAAATAGGCCACCAGGTGGATGACCCCCGCCAATGTTCCTCCGCACGCGTCGTGCACCTGGGCCAACGCCTGCTGCACCGAATCGTCCGAGGCCAGGTCGACCTCGAAGAGCGGAAAGCCGGTGTCCTTGCCCGCCTTGCGGTCCATCCCGAGGATGCGGTAGTCGTCGGCCAGGAACCGCGCCAGCGAGCGGCCGAGATTGCCGCCCGCGCCGGTGATCAGCACCGCCGGGCGTTGGGTCGCGTGGGGCATGAGGCACTCCTGGGAAGGAAACACGGTGGGCCCCTACGCACAGCAAGCCTCGTGCCGCGCGCGCCGCCGCCGGCCCACGCCGCTGCGTCACCGATACGCCCGGCTGCGCCCGCCCCTCCCACGCCTACGGAAAAAACTACATGGCGGCACGCGTACGGTTGGAGACCGGCATGCGGAAAGCGGCAGGCACGCCAGTTGCATGCGCCTTGCGCCCGAGAGGCGGTGCCGTCATGGATAGCGCCTGGCTTTTCGGCAAGGAGACCATCATGGAACGCATAGGAGAACGCGTGTGGGTGATCGCCGAGGGCTATCTCCCTCCCTCCAGCACGGGCGACACCCGGCAGCTGGAAAGCCACGAGACTGCCTGCATCCTCAATACCGGCGAGCGCGATGCCCACATCCGCATCACCATCTTCTTCGCCGATCGCGAACCGGTGGGCCCCTACCACGTGGTGGCGCCGGCGCGCCGCACGCTGCATCTGCGCTTCAACGACCTGCGCTCGCCCGAGCCCATCCCGGTCGACACAGATTTCTCCAGCGTGATCGTGTCGGACGAGCCGATCGTGGTGCAACACACGCGGCTGGACTCACGCCAGGCCGCGCTGGCGCTGATGACGACCACCGCCTACGCCGCGCATGGCTGACGCCGCCGACGCACCCGGAGCCGGACATCCGCTGCCGGCCCCCCCTGAAAGGCTGGACGCGGCCGGCTGAGCTACTCGCCCCTGATCCCTGCCTCGCGGATGACGGTGCTCCACTTCTGTGTCTCGGCGGCGATGAACTTGCCGAATTCGGCAGCGCTGCCCGGACGCGGCTCCATGCCCTGGGCCAGCAGCCGCCGTTTCATGTCGGCGTCGGCCAGCGCCCGGTTGATCTCGCTGTCCAGGCGATCGACGATAGGCTGCGGCGTGGCGCCCGGCGCCATGAAGCCGTACCAGCCAGCTGCCACGACGTTCGGCAACCCCTGTTCGCGCAGCGTGGGCGCCTGCGAATAGATTTCGCTGCGCGCGGCCGATGCCACGCCAAGCACGCGCAGCTTGCCGGCCTGCACGTGCGGCAGCGCGGCGGTGATGGCGGTCAGCGTGCCGTCCAGGCGTCCGGCCAGCAGGTCCGTGTAGGCCATGGCGTCGCCGCGGTACTGCACCGTCAGGCCCTTCACGCCGGCGTCGCGGTAGAGCAGTTCGGCGGCCAGGTGCGGCTGCGAGCCGTTTCCGGGCGACCCGAACGTCAGCCCCTGGGGCCGCGACTTCCCGTAGGCGATCAGCTCCTGCACGTTCTTCACCGGCATCTGCGCATTGACCACCAGGAACAGGGGCACCGTCGCGACCATGGCCACCGGCCGCAGGTCTTTCTTCGGGTCGTACCCCAGCTTTCCGTAAAGCGCTTCCAGCGTCGCATACGGCGCGGCGGCGTACAGGATGGTGTAGCCGTCGGCGGCGGCATGCGCCACGAATTCGTTGCCCAGCCGCGTGCCCGCGCCCGCCTTGTTCTCGACGACGAAGGTCTGTCCCAGGCGCTGCGCGAGATATTCGCCCAGCATCCGGGCGGAAGCGTCGTTGGGGCCCCCGGCGCCGTACGGCGAAATGATCTTGACGGGACGGGACGGCCAGCCGTCCTGCGCAAAGACGCGCGGCGCGATTGCACTGCCCAGGCCCGCGGCGGCCACGCCCAGCAGCGTGCGTCGATTCATTCTCATGTGTTGTCTCCGAAGCGTTCTAGGTATCGGCAGCCGCGTCCGGGTTGGCGCTGGCGTGCGCTTGGAGAATCGATGATAGAGGCGCCGTATTATCGGAACAATTTTAGATTTATTAAGGATCTAGAAGATCAGGTTATAAATCGCTGTCGCCCGACGAAGGAGATCCCATGGCGCTCGAAGTCACCCTCAGGCAATTGCGCGCATTCGTGGCCGTGCTGGAATGCGGCAGCTTCTCCGAGGCCGCCGATGCCATGCACCTGTCGCAGGCGGCGTTGAGCGGGCTGGTGAAGGAACTGGAAGGCCGGCTGGGCGTGCGCCTGCTCGACCGCAACACCCGCAGCGTCAGCCCATCGGTGGTCGGCGCCGCCTTCGAGCCCATGGTGCGGCGGGTGCTGGCCAGCCTGGACGAAGCGCTGGAAGGCGTCACCAACCTGAAGGAGCTGCGCCGCGGCCTGGTGCGCGTGGCGGCACCCGAACCGCTGTCGTGCACGCTGCTGCCGGAACTGATCGCCGGCTACGGCAGGCGCCATCCTGGCGTGGACGTACGCTTCGACGACGTGCCGATCGAACAGGTGCTGGCCGGCCTGCACAGCGGCAGCGCCGACATCGGCTTCGGTCCCGCCGGCGTGCCGCCCGACGACGCCATCGAGGTGCATACCATCCGGGCCGACCCGCTCTGGGCGGCGCTGCGCCCCGACGATCCGCTGTCCGACGGCGAGTCGGTCAGCTGGAAGGCGCTGCGCGACCGGCCGCTCATCAACTACATGCCCAATCTGGCGCTGAACGTGCTGAGCAACGTGCCGCCGCGCCACCATCCCGGCGACGTGATCCCCGTGCATCGCGTCAACACCGCCCTGTCGCTGCTGCGCGTGCGGCCGGGCTACGTCCTCTGCCCCGCCATGGCCCGCGCCCTGGTCGAGGGCTTCGGGCTGGCGTTCCTGCCCTTGCGCCAGCCCACGGTGACGTGGCGCGTCTCGGTCTATGCCCGCGGCCGGGCATTGCTGTCTCCGGCGGTGGAAAGCTTTCTCGACTTCACGCTGGACACCGCCAAAGGTTGACCCGACACGGCCGGGCCGGCCGCGGGCTGGCGTTGGAACGCACGTGGGAACGCGCATTCGACTTATAAGTTGATCCGATAAGTCGGACGGAAAACTCGTCTTGTCCGATAAAACACGGGCGGGTATCTTGGGCTGCCCGCCTTGGCCGTGCGCGTCGCACGCCGGGCCATCGCGCACAGGCGCATCGCCTCCCTCGCAACACTGCCCATGACATCGCAAGACCTGGACTCCTTTCTGGCCCCCCGATCCATCGCCATCGTGGGTGCCTCCTCCAATCCCGCCAAGATCGGCGCCGTGCCCGTGCGCTACCTGATCGAACAGGGTTATGCCGGCGACATCTACCCGGTGAATCCGCGCGCGGCCGAGATCGCAGGCCGGCGCGCGTATGCGTCGCTGCGGGGGATCGGCCGCCCCGTCGACCTGGCGATCCTGGCGGTGCCGGCCGCCGGCGCCGAGGCCGCGCTGGACGACGCGATCAACGCGGGCGTACGCAACCTGGTCATGTTCTCCGCGGGCTTCGCCGAGGCCGGCGCGGCGGGCGAAGCGGCACAGCAGCGTATCGCCGACCGCGCACGCGCGGCCGGCATCCGCGTGCTGGGGCCGAACTGCCTGGGG
>Ga0182743_1004321_pt1 | contig 10833 bp, 8 predicted proteins | sample eDN3rd30CKraftOP_FD_128522 | JGI IMG/M metagenome (GOLD analysis project Ga0182743, IMG submission 128522) | Enriched Organic Plus compost microbial communities from Emeryville, California, USA - eDNA 3rd pass 30_C Kraft OP (version 2) (version 2) ... | reverse complement strand
GAGCGCGACGCGGAACAGACTCGCAAAGTGCTGCAGGCGAGCAACGAAATCCTCGCCGAGTGCCTGGCTTGCGGCGGCAGCGTGACCGGGGAGCACGGCATCGGCGTCGAAAAGATTCATTTCATGAATCGGATGTTCACGCCGAGCGATTTGCAGGCGATGGCCAACTTGCGGGGGGCGTTCAATCCCCGCGGCAATCTCAGCCCCGATAAAATGTTGCCTACAGCCGGCGGCTGCGGCATGGAACAGAAACATCCGGGCCGGCGGGCGGCCATGTAGCGGAACTGGCGAGAAGTCCCGAGGTTCGGCAGGTGGCCCGGCAAACGTAATGGGTCTGAATTCGGGTGAATTCAGCGACGGGGGAAATAGTGGCGGCTGTTGTGACTGCATTACCCACGAAGACCACGCTTCAACCGGCCGATCAGGCGGAAGTCGCCGCGCTGGTGCGCCAGGCGTACGCCGACGCGACGCCGCTCTACATCGTCGGCGGCGGGACGAGCCTCGACTACGGCCTGCCGGCGCGCGATCCGGGCATGGCCCTTTCGACGGCTGGGCTCAACCGGGTGGTCGATTATCCGGCGCGCGATCTGACCGTGACCGTCGAAGCCGGGATGACGATGCGCACACTTGCCGAACTGCTCGCCAAGGAGCGGCAGCGGTTGCCGATCGACGTGCCGCAAGCCGACCGGGCGACGATTGGGGGCGTGATTGCCACCAACTTCAACGGCCCGCGGCGTTACGGGCAGGGGACGGTTCGCGATCACGTAATCGGCATCACGGCGGTGGACGGCCGGGGGGAGACGTTCAAAGGCGGCGGACGCGTGGTGAAGAACGTTGCCGGCTACGATTTTTGCAAGCTGCTGACCGGCTCGCTCGGCACGCTCGGGGTGATCACGCAAGTGACGCTAAAGCTCAAGCCGATGGTCGAACAATCGCGGCTGATGGCCTGCGTCGTGCCCGACGCCGCCAGCGCCGAGCGAATGCTCGCAGCCCTTTCGGCCAGCCAGACGACGCCGGTGGCGATCGAACTGCTCGCCGGACCCGCGTGGGACGACAATCGGCATCTGGCAGCCGTGGGCCGGGCGCCGGCTGGCGGAATGTATATCGTCGTCGGCCTCGAAGGGACCGCCGCCGAAGTCGAATGGATGTGCAGTCGACTCTCGCAGGAATGGACCGAGCTAGGCGTGGAGATGCCGTTCCCGCTCGGCAGTTCGGCGGAGCTGTGGCAGGACCTGATCGAATTTCCGGCCCAGGGGGAATCGCCGCTGGTGCTCAAGGCGAGCGTCGTGCCGAGCGGAACGACGGCGATCGTCGAGGCGGCGCGGCGGATCGATCCCGAAGTTTCGGTTCAGGCCCACGCGGGGAACGGCGTGGCGATCTTGAAATTTGCCCGCTTTCCGAGCGAAGGACTCTCGCGAGCGCTCGTCGGCAACTTGCAGCCGACGGCTGCGAAGTTTCACGGTTCGATCAGCGTGCTTTCGAATCCTGCGGGGACTGAAATGACGCATCAGAGCGCATGGGGCGGCATCGACGCTCCGTTCGACCTGATGACGGCGGTGAAGCGGCAGTTCGATCCGAAAGATCTGCTGAACCGCGGCCGGTTTGTGTACATTTGAGAGTTTGCGGACCACGTTTGCTGAATTGGCGTTATGACAACAGCTTCGGAATCTTTGCCGCCAGCTTCAGCGACTTCGTCGCCCGCCGCCGCTGCGCCGCGCCTGGTGCAGATCGGCCCGCCGGCGGCGAATCCCGGCTCGACGATCGACTACGAGCGGTTTCTCGACTGCGTGCATTGCGGGCTTTGCACGGCTTCGTGTCCGACCTACGTCGAAACGGGGAACGAAAACGACAGCCCGCGCGGCCGCATCTACTTGATGCGGGCGGTGACCGACGGCCGTTTGGAGCTGAATCACGAAGTGCGGCGGCATTTGGAGCTGTGTCTCGATTGCCGGGCGTGCGAAACGGCTTGTCCGAGCGGCGTGCAATATGGCCGGCTGATCGAGCCGTTTCGCATCGGCATGGAGCAGACCGGGGAAGTGGCCGGCGCTCCGCCCAAGAAAGAAGATTGGTTCCACCGCTACATCCTGTTCGGCCTGTTTCCGTATCCCGATCGGCTGCGGAAGTCGCTCATTCCGGCGCGCATCGCGCAGCGGCTGGGGCTCGACAAACTGGTGATGGCGGTTGGGCTGTGGCGGTTGTTGCCGTCGCGTCTGGGGCGGCTGGTCACGATGTTGCCGCCGCTCGAAAAGCCGCTGCCGCCGTTGCCGAACTTTCTGCCGGCGATTGGGCGGCGGCGGGCTCGCGTCGCGCTGTTCACGGGCTGCGTGGGGGACGTGATGTTCCGCCAGACGAACTGGGCGACGGCCCGCGTGCTGCAGCAGAACGGCTGCGACGTGGTGGTGCCCGAAAGCCAGGTCTGCTGCGGAGCGATTCACCTGCACGCGGGGAGCTGCGAGCCGGCCCGCGCGATGGCCGACGCGAATGTGGCGGCGTTTGAAGCCGACAGCGTCGACGCGGTGATCGCCAACGTCGCCGGCTGCGGCGCGATGCTCAAAGACTACGGCCATCACTGGGCGGACGAGCACTCCGAGCAGCGGCAGGCGCTCGCCAGCAAGGTGCGCGACGTGAGCGAGTTTCTCGATCAACTCGGCCTCATAACGCCGCAAGGCCCGCTGCCTGTGACGGCGACCTACCACGACGCCTGTCACCTGGTACACGCGCAGAAGGTGCGCGAGCAGCCGCGGAACTTGCTCAAGAAAATTCCCGGCCTGAAGCTCGTCGAACTTCCCGAGTCGGAGCTGTGCTGCGGCGCAGCCGGCACCTACAACCTGACCGAGCCGGAGATGGCTGAGCGGTTGGGGCGGCGGAAGCTCGACAACATTCGCAAAACGAGCGCGCAGCTCGTTATCACCGCCAACGCCGGCTGTTTGCTACAGATCATGCGCGAAGCGCGGATGCAGGGAGAAAGGCTGAAGATCCTGCACCCAATGGAAGTGCTCGATCTGAGCTATCGGAAGGAACCGCTGCGGTTTTAGCAGGCCAAACGTAAAGCCGAGTGCGGGCGAAGTCGGCTAACGCATCGCGAGCGTGTCGATTTCCAGTTCGACAATCCAATCGATCAGCTCGCTCATCGACGGGCGGCGGAGCGGCTCTCGCGCGAGCATCGCTCGTAGCAGGCGGGCCAGCCGCAGCGGCGCGTGGGGCAGCACGGCTCGCAGATCGGGGGCCACCTGGCGCAGATGCCACGAGATCACCGCCCCGCGATTGGTCGTTTCCATCGGCAGCCGGCCGGTGAGTAGCTCGAACAGCGTCACGCCGAGGCTGTAGACGTCGCTCGCCGGAGTGAGCGGACCGCGGGGGACGATCATTTCGGGCGAAACGTAGACGTAGCTCCCCGCGAACGGCTCGTCGCCGACGCTTTCTTCGCCGTCGAGCCGCCGGGCGAAGCCGAGGTCGATCAGCGTGGCGCGCCCTTGCGGCGAAACTAGCAGATTTTCGGGCTGGACATCGCCGTGCAGCCAACCGGCGGCGTGCAGGGCTGCGAGCGCTTCGGCAGCTTGCCGGGCGATCCAAAGGGCCTGCGGAATCTTGAGGCGCGCGCTATGCACGGTTTCGTCGCGCGTGTCCGTCGCAGCGATTTCGGGCTGCAACAATCGCCGCGCCGTCACTGCGGGCTCGTAGAGAAAGGCCAGATGCGGCGGCGAGCGATTCAGTTGGGCCGCCAGCAGCACGGGCAAATTCGGATGGGTCAACTGGCTGGCGATTCGTGCCTCGCGCTTGAGCGCCGCGAGCGCAATTGGATCGTCGGCGAAGTCGGGAGCGAGCCCTTTGATGACGTAGTCGGCAGGCGCGTCGGCTGCGGCGTGAATCGGCCGAGCCTGAAAGACGATCGTCTTCCGCCCGCGGCCGAGCAAATGCACCGGCTGCCAGGCTGCGAATGGGGCGAACGCCGCCATTTGAGGGACAAGCTTCGCGGCGACCGGTGGGGAGGTCGGCGAGACAAACGGACTCGAAATGGCGCCCGTTGTTGGCATGACCCGGTGGGCAGGAGCAGAGCAGAAGCGGAGAGAAGACAGGCAACAAAAAGCTTCGGCTGGCGGAGCGTCTGTGCATTGAACGGACGAGCGCCGTCGGCAAAGTCTTCGCCCGTTGGGCGGCAAAGTTTGCCTGACGCGCACAGTGTCGCGGCGCGGCCGCGGCTGGCCGTAATCTCGCTGCTTGCAAGGGGGGGCGAGCGAAATTAAGATTTGGTGGCTACATTGGTTGCAACTTGTTGATGGGGAATGGCTTCACGGTTCGAACCTGGCTTCCCCTGGCGATTCAACGGGCGCACTGCCCAGGGCCGTGACTGGCAGCAGCCGTCGCGAGGCTCTTGAGCGGGGCGCATCGGTCGTGGCGGGCTAATCTCCTCCGCGCGCGTCTCGCAGCTTGAAAAGCCAGGCGGCCGACAACGATTGTCGCTTCCCATCTCCTCTCCCTCTTCTCTGCCTTCGGGCAGCGAGCGAACACACTATGCGGAACTTTCTGGCTACGGGCTGGTTGAGCGTCGCCTTCGCGCTCTTCTGCAGCGCATTGATCGGCTGCGGCGGTGAAGGTGGGAACGCTACGGGCGGTGGATCGTCTGGCGGCGGTTCGGGATCGAAGCGAATCGTCTTCCTCACCAACGGCGACGATCCCTATTGGGACACCTGCCACGCCGGTCTGAAGGAAGGGGCGAAGGAACTCAACGTCGAAGCCGACGGCTACACCGTCGTGATGGACAAGGGGAACTTCAAGCCCGAAGGCCAGATCGACAAGCTGCGGCAGTACATGACCGAGCCCGACGTCGTGGGCATCGCCATCTCGGTCGTACAGGCCGATAACCGGACCATCGCCGACCTGCTTCGCGATTTGCAGAAGGCGGGCAAGAAGGTGATCACGGTCGACGGCGACGTGAACCTCGACCGCTTCCGCGACGCGCGAACCTACTACATCGGCACCGACAACTTCGTCGCCGGCCAGCAGCTCGGCAAAGCGGGCCGCCAGATTCTGCAGTCGAAGGGCGTCGACAAAGGCGGCTACGTGCAGTTCGTCGGCTACACCGACAACGACAACGCCCGCAAGCGGATGGACGGCGTGAAGGACTCGATGGGGGACGCCTATGAGGAAATCGCCCGTCGCGCCGATCAAGGTGACCGCGACAGGGCCCGCGACAACGTGCGAACCACGCTCGATAACGAAGGGGACCGCGTAGCGGCCCTGTTTGGCATTTGGGCCTACAACGCGCCGGCCATCGCCGGCGTCGTGCAGGAGCGCGGCGTGCGCGACAAGACGGTCGTCGGCACGTTCGACGCCGCGAGCGACGCCATCAAGGCGATGGGAGACGGCGGCATCGACGTGATGGTCGTGCAGAACCCGTTCGAGATGGGCAAGCAGGCGGTCCGACTGCTCAAGGCGATGATCGAGGACGATCAGGCGGTCATCACCGAAATGTTCCCCAACAAGGACGCCCAGGACGGGGACATTTACACGACCGGCGTGCGCGTGGTCGTGCCGAATGCCGATTCGCCGGTGAAGGCCGAGCAATTCGACGAAAAGGTGGTCGAGTTTATGACGCTCGATCAGTTCCAGGCCTGGCTCAACAAGTACAACCTGAAAAGCTCATGAGCAGCGAAACCGCGCCGCCGCTGTCTCGCACGTTGGGCCGAGGCGCGATCTTTGGCTTCTTGCGGCCCAATGAATGGGCGCTGGTCTTCTCGATCCTGGTCGTGATCGCGGGGACCGCTGCGCTCGACCGAAGCCACGCCTACGTCAATTTCCCGAAGACGGCGCTGCAGGACAACGCCCGGCGGATTGCTCCGCTGGGCATTTTGGCGCTTGGCGCCGCCGTGGTGATTATCTCGGGGGGCATCGATCTGTCGGTGGCGGCGGTCGCGGCGCTGAGCGGTACGATCTGCGCCACGCTGCTGCTGGCGATGGGAGGCGAGCGGTTCGACAGCGACGAAGGCCTGCCCGCAGGCGTGCTGGCGGCGGCGATCGGCGTCTCCATAGGTTCCGGGTTAGCGATAGGCACGTTACATACGTGGCTGATCACCGTATTGCGTCTGCCGCCGTTCATTGTGACGCTCGGATCGCTCGTCGGCCTGCGCAGCTTTGCCCGGGCGCTCTGCTACTACATGACGGGCAAGTTCAAAGGGAGCGCGTCGGAAGAGCTGCCGTTTAGCGATCCGTTTTTTCGCTACATCAACGCGGGGGACCATATTTGGATTCCCGTGCTGATCATGCTGGTAATCGCAGCCGGCACTTGGGTGCTGCTCAACTGGACGGTGCTGGGTCGGCACATCTATGCGATGGGGGGCAACGAGCAGGCGGCCCGGCTGAGCGGCATTCGCACCGAAAACGTGAAATGGTTCGTCTACTGCTTCAGCGCAACGTGCGCGAGCCTGGCCGGCGTGTTCTACATCGCCGAGTCGGGGGCGAAGCCGTCGACCTTGGCTGCCGGGTATGAATTGAACGCCATTGCCGCAGCCGTCGTTGGCGGATGTAGCCTGCAGGGTGGCGTCGGCACGGTGGCGGGCACGGTGCTGGGCGTCGTGTTCCTGCGAGCGGTGGTCGACTCGGTGGCGCGTATCGTTCGCGGCCAGTCGGACATGTACGAGGGGATCATCGTCGGCATGGTCGTGGTACTGGCTGTCACGTTCAGCCAACTGCGGCAGATCCGGCAATCGGGGCGGCAACTCTTCCCCGGAGCGCTCGGCTGGCTGGCGATGCCCGGCTTGGCGGTGGCGGCGGGGCTGGTCGTGCTGGTGTCGCTCGGCGTGAAGGCTGCGATTGTGACCGGCAGCTTCGTGCTGGTCGTGCTTGTCGGCTGGAAGGTTGCCGAAATCGTTCGCACTCGCAAAACGCTGGAGTGAGAAGCATGTCGCAGTCGGCCGCAGCGACCGAGACGCCGATCATCGAAATCCGCGACGTCACGAAGCGGTTCCCCGGCGTGGTGGCGCTCGAAGGAATTTCGCTCGCCGTGCGGCCGGGCGAACTGCACGCGATATGCGGCGAAAACGGGGCCGGCAAAAGCACGCTGATGAAAATTTTGTCGGGCGTGATTCCCGACTATTCCGGTCAGCTTCTCATCCGCGGCAGGCAGGTCGCCTTTCGCGGCACTCGCGACGCCGAGGCGGCCGGCGTGAGCATCATCCATCAGGAGCTGAACCTGGTGGAGCAGCTTTCGGCGGCGGCCAACATCTTTCTCGGGCGCGAAATGCGCGGCTGGCTCGGCCTGCGGGACGATCGCTTGATGGAGGCGGCGGCTCGCGAGCTACTGCAAGAGCTGGAGTGCGATATCGATCCGCGCGCCCCGGCCGGAAGCCTGCGCGTCGGCGATCAGCAGCTCATCGAGATCGCCAAGGCCCTCTCGCTGCAGAGCGAGATCCTGATCATGGACGAGCCGACGAGCGCGCTTACCGAAGCCGAAGTCAGCCGGCTGTATCGCGTGATCGCCCGGCTGCGGCAGCGCGGCGTGACGATCCTCTACATCTCGCACAAGATGGACGAGGTGTTTTACTTGTCGGACCGAATCACGGTGATGCGCGACGGTCGGCACGTGAAAACGCTCGACACCAAGGACACCTCGGCCGGCGAAATCACGCGGCTGATGGTCGGCCGCGAATTGGAAGCGATCGACTTCGGCGGGCAGCGCCAGCCGGGCGAAACGCTGCTCCGCGTGAGCAATCTGTCGCTTCCCTGGCGCGGCCACGCCCGCGGCTGGCGCTTGAAAGACGTCAGCTTTGAGCTGCGCCGCGGCGAGGTGCTCGGCATCGCCGGTCTGATGGGCGCGGGACGCACGGAACTGCTCGAATGCCTCTTTGGCGCCTCGAGCGAGCCGCCGCAAGGAAAGATCGAGCTGCTCGGGCGCTCGGTCCGGTTTCAACATCCGCGCGAAGCCTGCAGAGCGGGCATTGCGCTGGTGACCGAGGACCGCAAGCGGCTGGGCTTGTTCGCGGCGATGAACGTGGGCGAGAACATCTCGATTTGCAAGCTCAACGAGCTGCGCAGCGGGGGCCTCGTCAGCCGAGCGCGCGAATGGCAAGTGGCCGGCGACGTGGCCCGCAAGTTGAACGTCAAAACGGCTGGCCTTTCGGCAGCCATCACCAGCCTAAGCGGCGGCAACCAACAGAAGTGCATCATCGGCCGCTGGCTGCTGACCAATCCGACGGTGCTGCTGCTCGACGACCCGACGCGCGGCGTCGACGTGGGGGCCAAGGCGGAGCTTTATCGCCTGATCGACCAGCTTTGCCGCGACGGCATCGGCATCATCATCACGTCGAGCGAATTGCCCGAGCTGCTTACCGTCTCGGATCGCATCCTGGTGCTGAGCGAAGGTCGCCTGACGGCTGAGTTCAGCCGAGCGGAGGCGACCGAGCACAAGATCATGGAAGCGGCCACGCTCGGGGCCAAGAAAACGTCCGTCGCATGAGCCCATAGCCGGGGGCAAACTGCCCCCGGAGAATTGCAGCCAGACGTTCTACGCGCGTCGAGTTAGTTCCCCTTCTTCTCCTCCGGCCGCGGCCCCGCCAGCTTGCCGCGATTTCGCGCCATCTCGCGAATTTCGTCGCGCGCCTTCGCCAACCGCTCGGGCCAGAGGAACTTCGGCGCGGTCGACGGATCGTAGCCGGCCAGGTGGCCCGTCAGACGAGTTGTGGGCTTCGTGTAGACCAGTTCCGTCTCGCCGAAAATTTCTTCGCAAAGTTTGGCGAGTTCCGGATCGTACTCGCGCAGTTCTTCACGCGTGTTGACGTGATTGTGATCGTGGTCGTTTTCGCGATTGTTGTTGAACCACGACTGCACCCCCTCGGCCCAATACTCGCGGCTGTTGGTGGCCGCATACTTGTTCTTCCACAAGCCCGCCTCCATCGCCGCGTTGTAGGCTTTCTTCAGCCGATCGTCGAACGAAGGATCGACCCGCAAGACGCCGCGCAGGTGGATGTTGTGGGCAAACTCGTGAATGAGGATGTTTTCGGCTGAGTAGGGGTCGCCGTCGTAGCCCAAGAGATTTTCCTCGCCGCAGGAGCAGACCGGATCGGTCTCGGAGCCGCCGAGGCCGCGGGCCCGCGCGTCCCAATATTCTTTCGGCTTCAGATGCGAATGTTCGGGAACGTCGGTCGTGAATTCGTTGTGCGCCATGATGATCAGCCGCGAGCCGCTGTCGATCATCGCTTTGCGGATGTCGGGGCGCCGGGCGAGCATCATGTCGATTAGCCAGGCGGCTTCCTTCAGGGCGTAGTCGTTCACCTGGGCCGACGCGACGATCGGATAGCCGCCGGCGCTCGTGTACTTCTGATAGAACTCGGGCAGGTTCAGCTCGGCGGGCGGGGCGGTCACGACATAGTCGGCGCCGAGGGTGGGAAGCGTCGCGAAAGCACTAAACGTCGCCGCCAAGGCTATCAGCAGGGAGAATCGCACAGTTTTCCTTTCATCGGGAGGTGTCGAAAAATCGGTCGTCAGGTACCCACTAGAATACGGGGGACTTGTTACGGGTGTAAATCGTGTTAGGCTCTTGGTTTCGAGCGTTCTTCTCGCACCTCAAGCCGAGTCCTTGGCCGTGAGCACTGCCACCGTGAGCCCGCCCCAAGCCATTGCCGGCGTCACTCCCGCGGAAGTTGCGGAAACGACGATCATGATCGTTTGGCCGTCGAACGCGAAGTTCGCGCTCGGCCGAGCGCTCGGCTCGCTCTTTGCGATCCGCTTTCCGGACTTCTACTTCTTCCGGCTTGGCAACCTGTTCGCGCTGCTGTCGATCCCGATTGCGCTGGCGCTCTATTTCCTGCGGATTGCGCCGGGCGTCGGTTTGCGGTATCGCCTGACCAATCGGCGCGTGCTGGTCGAGAAGGGCTTGCGGGCGGTCATTGAAAAATCGGTCGAGCTGGACCGATTCGACGCGATCGATGTCGTCGTCCGCCCCGGGCAGGAGTGGTACCACGCGGGGGACCTGGTGTTTCGACTGGGCAATGTCGAGACGTTTCGCCTCGAAGGGGTCTCGCGGCCGGAAGCCTTCAAGGCGGTTTGCCTGAAGGCCCATCAGGCATATGTGAGCGTTCGCAAAGCGCTCCGCCGGGCGTAAAGACGGGCCTTCAAGTGGAAAAGGCGTCCCGCCTGTTCACTGAGGAGTCCGAGCGCCCAATTTGTGCAGCGAGTTCTTGGCTCTCAATTTGCACAGGCCAGACGCCTGTACCACGGCTAGCTTTCCCCTTGCTGGTGGCAGTCCTAAAATAAAGGTTGTGTCGGCGTTTGCGTGCGCTGCACGCCATTTTGGGTTGCTTATCCGTCGCGGGCCGGTCGCTGCCGGCCGTCCGCGCACCTCTCTCCGGTGGAGCACAGAATCATGGCCACGATTGTGGAACCGTCCCGTCGCAAATTGCCCGAGATTCGTCAAACGCAACTCTTCATCGACGGCCAATGGGTGCCGGCCCGCAGCGGCAAGACGTTCGCCACGGTGAACCCCGCCACCGAAGAAACCATCGCCGAGGTGGCCGAAGGGGACGCTGCCGACATCGATCTGGCGGTGAAGGCGGCTCGCCGGGCCTTCGAAGATAGCGAGTGGTCGCGGATGGACGCCCGCGATCGCGGCCGGCTGATGTATCGCCTGGCCGACTTGATCGAGGAGGAAATCGACGAGCTGGCCGCGCTCGAATCGCTCGACAACGGCAAGCCGATCCGCGACTCGCGCAACGCCGACCTGCCGCTGGTGATCGACTGCTTGCGCTACTACGCCGGTTTTGCCGACAAGATTCACGGGCAGACGATTCCGATTCGCGGCAACTTCTTTACCTACACCCGCAAAGAGCCGGTCGGCGTCGT
>Ga0182743_1004320_pt1 | contig 10836 bp, 7 predicted proteins | sample eDN3rd30CKraftOP_FD_128522 | JGI IMG/M metagenome (GOLD analysis project Ga0182743, IMG submission 128522) | Enriched Organic Plus compost microbial communities from Emeryville, California, USA - eDNA 3rd pass 30_C Kraft OP (version 2) (version 2) ... | reverse complement strand
TTCGTTGGGATTCATCGCTTGGGGGCGGCCCGCCTTGACGGACGGGGCCGGGCATCATAATTTACGTTTACGTAAACTGCCACACATCGCATGCCGCCGTCAACCTGGACTATTTCCGAGCTCTCGCGCGAGTTCGACATTACGCCGCGGACCATCCGCTTCTACGAAGACCAGGGCATCGTCAGCCCCGCGCGCGACGGCCGCAATCGCGTGTATGGCGCGCGCGACCGCACGCGCCTGAAGCTTGCCCTGCGCGGCAAGCGGCTGGGCCTGCAGCTGTCGGAGATCCGCGCGCTGATCGACATGTACGACAGCCCCGTGGACACCGGCGCGCAACTGCGCGAGTACCTCAATGTGCTGGCGCGCCATCGCGCCATGCTCGAGCGGCAGCGGCAGGACATCGACGACACCCTGCAGGAGATCTCGGCGCAGGAGGACCAATGCCGCGCGCTGCTGGCGCAGAAGGGCTGAGCCGCCGATTCCGGTTCCACCGCGACATGATTTGTGCGGGTTATCCCTGATCAAATTTACGTTTACGTAAACGTAATATTTGCGCTGCATCATTGCCCATGACGCCCCGCCGCGCGCATCATGGACAGCGCCCGGCCTGCCGCGGCAGCCGCCGGCCGTGCAGCCAAAAGCAAGCACTTACTATCGGAGACACCCATGGACATTCCCGGCCTCGATTTCGACCTCGGCGAAGACCTGGAGATGCTGCGCGATGCCGTGCGCGACTTCTCCGCCCGCGAGATCGCCCCGCGCGCGGCCGAGATCGACCGCACCGATCAGTTCCCCATGGAGCTCTGGCGCAAGTTCGGCGAACTGGGCGTGCTGGGCATGACGGTCAGTGAGGAATACGGCGGCACGGCCATGGGCTACCTGGCCCACATGGTCGTCATGGAAGAGATCTCGCGCGCCAGCGCCTCGGTCGGCCTGTCGTACGGGGCCCACTCCAATCTGTGCGTCAACCAGATCTACCGCAACGGCACGGACGAACAGAAGGCGCGCTACCTGCCCCGGCTGGTGTCGGGCGAGCATGTGGGCGCGCTCGCCATGAGCGAACCCGGCGCCGGTTCGGATGTGGTCAGCATGCGACTGCGCGCGGACAAGAAGGGCGACCGCTACGTGCTCAACGGCACCAAGATGTGGATCACCAACGGCCCCGACGCCGACACGCTGGTGGTCTACGCCAAGACCGATCCCGAGGCCCACCAGCACGGCATCACCGCCTTCCTGGTCGAGAAGACCTTCAAGGGCTTCTCGGTGGCGCAGAAGCTCGACAAGCTGGGCATGCGCGGCAGCCACACCGGCGAGCTGGTGTTCCAGGACTGCGAGATCCCCGAGGAAAACGTGCTGGGCCAGGTCAACGGTGGCGTGAAGGTGCTGATGAGCGGCCTGGACTACGAGCGCGCCGTGCTGTCGGGCGGGCCGCTGGGCATCATGCAGGCCGTGATGGACGTGACCGTGCCCTATGTGCACGACCGCAAGCAGTTCGGCCAGCCCATCGGCCAGTTCCAGCTGATCCAGGGCAAGATCGCCGACATGTACAGCGTGCTGCAGGCCAGCCGCGCGTTCTGCTATGCCGTGGGCAAGAACCTCGACCGCGTGGGCCGCGAACACGTGCGCCGCGTGCGCAAGGACTGCGCCGCGCTGATCCTGTACACCGCCGAGAAGGCCACCTGGATGGCCGGCGAGGGGGTGCAGATCCTGGGCGGCAACGGCTACATCAACGAATACCCCGTGGGTCGCCTGTGGCGCGACGCCAAGCTCTACGAGATCGGCGCCGGCACCAGCGAGATCCGCCGCATGCTGATCGGCCGCGAACTCTTCAACGAGACCGCCTGACGCGCGCGAGGCCGCGGGAATATCCCTTACGATACCTACACAGGCGGCCGTGCCGCCGGGCGGTGCGCCGCGCCGTTTCGCCGGCCCCCTCGCGCCCGCCCTGTCCCGATTTTCAGGAGCCCTATCATGTCTGATCCCATTGTCATTGTTTCCGTTGCCCGCACGCCCATGGGCGGCATGCTCGGCAGCCTCTCGGGCCTGGCGGCCCACGAACTGGGCTCGGTTGCCATCAAGGCCGCGGTCGAGCGCGCCGGTCTCAAGCCCGAACAGGTCGACGAAGTCATCATGGGCAACGTGCTGCAGGCCGGCCAGGGCCAGGCGCCTGCGCGCCAGGCCGCGCTGGGCGCGGGCCTGCCCCTGGGGGTTTCGTGCACCACCATCCACAAGGTGTGCGGCTCGGGCTTGAAGGCCGCCATGTTCGGCCACGACCTGCTGCTGGCCGGCACCGCCGACGTGGTGGTGGCGGGCGGCCAGGAAAGCATGAGCAACGCGCCCTATCTGATGCTCAAGGGCCGCCAGGGCTATCGCTATGGCCATGCCACCGTGTACGACCACATGGCGCTGGACGGCCTGGAAGACGCCTACGACCGTGGCAAGGCCATGGGCGTGTTCGCCGAAGACTGCGCCAGCAAGTACGAGTTCAGCCGCGAGGCCCAGGACGCCTTCTCGCTCGAATCGCTGCGCCGTGCGCGCGCCGCCTCCGAAGACGGCAGCTTCAAGTGGGAGATCGCCCCCGTCACCGTGGCCGGCCGCAAGGGCGACACGGTCGTCGACACCGACGAGGCCCCCACCAAGGCCATGCCCGAAAAGATCCCGACCCTCAAGCCCGCCTTCAAGAAAGACGGCACGGTCACGGCCGCCAATTCCTCGTCCATCTCCGACGGCGCCGCCGCCATGGTGTTGATGCGCGAATCGACCGCCCAGAAGCTGGGCGTCAAGCCGCTGGCCCGCATCGTGGCGCACGCCCAGCACTCGCAGGAACCGCAGTGGTTCACCACCGCGCCGGTGGGCGCGCTGAAGAACCTCTTCGGCAAGACGGGCTGGAAGGCCCAGGACGTGGACCTGTACGAAATCAACGAGGCCTTCGCTGTCGTCACCATGGCCGCCATGAAGGACTTCGACCTGCCGCACGACAAGGTCAACATCCACGGCGGCGCCACCGCGCTGGGCCATCCCATCGGCGCCTCGGGCGCCCGCCTGATGGCCACCCTGGTCGGCGGCTTGCGCAAGACGGGAGGCAAGCGTGGCGTGGCCACGCTGTGCATCGGCGGTGGCGAGGCGGTCGCGATGGCGATCGAGATGGTGTGACGTTGTTTCCTACGTATTTGGCGTACGTAGGGGATGTGGTGATCTGAGTTCTTGAGTCGCATCGTGGCCGGCCGGCCACGATGCTGGCGTCTTGCAAACTCGGCATGTTCCCAATTCATCGTGCATGTAAAGGGACGTGCAGTAGCAAGCCGACGGTCGTCCCATGTTGTCGTGAGTCCTGCCTGTGTGGGCGAGGGCCGCGGCGGCCAATTGGAGGCGGGGCAGTCGCCCGCAGGGCGACCGAGGGCGCCTGATGGCGCGCCCGAGCCCGACGACTTGGCCGCCGCGGCCCTCGCCCGCGCAGGCAGGACGTCTCAAGAACCAGCACCCTTCCGCTGAAGCGGAAGCAAGAAGCAAGCAGCAAGCAGCAAGACCCAGCAAAACGCAAGAACAGAGACAACCCTTCCCCGGGAACCCCATGCCCATCATCGAATCCCGCATCAACCCCCGCTCGCAGGATTTCGCCGACAACGCGCGCGCCATGCAGGCGCAACTGGATGACCTGGCCGACCAGCTGGCCCAGGCCGCGCAGGGCGGCAGCGAATCGGCGCGCGCCAAGCACACCGCCCGCGGCAAGCTGCTGCCGCGCGAGCGCGTCGAGCGCCTGGTGGACCCGGGCAGCCCGTTCCTGGAGCTGTCGCCGATGGCGGCCCATGGCATGTATGACGACGAGGCGCCCGGCGCCGGCATCATCACCGGCATCGGCCGCATCGCCGGCACCGAGTGCGTCATCGTCTGCAACGATGCCACCGTCAAGGGCGGCACCTACTATCCCATGACGGTGAAGAAGCACCTGCGCGCCCAGGAGATCGCCGCGCAGAACCGCCTGCCGTGCGTGTACCTGGTGGATTCCGGCGGCGCCAACCTGCCGCGGCAGGACGAGGTGTTTCCCGACCGCGACCATTTTGGCCGCATCTTCTACAACCAGGCGACCATGTCCGCGCAGGGCATCGCGCAGATCGCCGTGGTGATGGGCTCGTGCACCGCCGGCGGCGCCTACGTGCCCGCCATGAGCGACGAGTCCATCATCGTCCGCAACCAGGGCACCATCTTCCTGGGCGGCCCGCCGCTGGTGCGCGCCGCCACCGGCGAGGTTGTCAGCGCCGAGGACCTGGGCGGCGGCGACGTGCACACGCGGCTGTCCGGCGTGGCCGACCACCTGGCCGCCAACGACCTGCACGCGCTGCAGCTGGCGCGCGGCGCCGTGGCGCGGCTCAATCGCGTCAAGCCGCAGCCGCTGGCCCTGGCCCCGGTGCGCGAGCCCCGCTACGACCCGGCCGAACTCAACGGCATCATCCCGGCCGATACCCGCAAGCCGTACGACGTGCGCGAAGTGATCGCGCGCATCGTGGACGGTTCCGAGTTCGACGAATTCAAGGCGCGCTTCGGCGCCACGCTGGTCACCGGCTTCGCGCACATCCACGGCATGCCCGTGGGCATCGTGGCCAACAACGGCATCTTGTTTTCCGAGTCGGCGCAGAAGGGCGCGCACTTCATCGAACTGTGCGCGCAGCGCAAGATCCCGCTGGTGTTCCTGCAGAACATCACGGGCTTCATGGTGGGCCGCAAGTACGAGAACGAAGGCATCGCGCGCCATGGCGCCAAGATGGTCACCGCCGTGGCCACCGCGGCGGTGCCGAAGTTCACCGTGCTGATCGGCGGCTCGTTCGGTGCCGGCAACTATGGCATGTGCGGCCGCGCGTACTCTCCGCGGCTGCTGTTCATGTGGCCCAACGCGCGCATCTCCGTCATGGGCGGCGAACAGGCGGCCAGCGTGCTGGCCACCGTGCGGCGCGAAGGCATCGAGGCACGGGGCGGACAGTGGACCGGCGAGGAAGAGGAAGCCTTCAAGTCGCCTATCCGCGCGCAATACGAGCGCGAGGGCCATCCGTACTACGCCACCGCGCGGCTGTGGGACGACGGCATCATCGCGCCGGCCGACACGCGCCGCGTGCTGGCGCTGGGCCTGTCGGCCGCGCTCAATGCGCCCATCGAAGATACGCGCTTCGGCGTGTTCCGCATGTAGCAAGGCGCCCGCCTGCGCGTGCCAGGCGGGCTTGCGTGCGCCGGCACCGCCGGCCCGCCGGCCGTTGTAGAGCAGCCTTTTTCTGGACGAGCGATATGTTTGACACCCTGCTGATTGCCAACCGCGGCGAGATCGCTTGCCGCGTTGCCGCGACCGCCCGCCGCCTGGGTATCCGCACCGTGGCGGTGTATTCGGATGCCGACGCGCAGGCGCGCCACGTAGCCGCCTGCGACCTGGCCGTGCACATCGGCGGGGCCGAGCCGCGCGCCAGCTACCTGCGCGGCGACGCGGTGCTGCAGGCCGCGCGCGCCACGGGTGCGCAGGCGATCCACCCGGGCTATGGCTTCCTGTCCGAGAACGAAACCTTCGCCCGTGCGGTGGCCGAGGCCGGCATGGTCTTCGTGGGTCCGCCGGCCGCGGCGATTGCCGCCATGGGCAGCAAGTCGGCCGCCAAGACGCTGATAGAGGGCGCGGGCGTGCCGCTGGTGCCGGGCTACCACGGACAGGAGCAGGACGCCGATTTCCTCAAGGCGCAGGCCGACGCCATCGGCTATCCCGTGCTCATCAAGGCCAGCGCGGGCGGTGGCGGCAAGGGCATGCGCGTGGTCGAGTCCTCCGGCGCGTTCCTGGATGCGCTGGCGTCGTGCCGGCGCGAGGCCGCGGCCAGCTTCGGCGACGAGCGCGTGCTGATCGAGCGCTACCTGCAGAAGCCGCGCCACATCGAGATCCAGGTGTTCGCCGACACGCAGGGCAACTGCGTGTACCTGTTCGAGCGCGACTGCTCGGTGCAGCGGCGCCACCAGAAGGTCATCGAGGAAGCGCCCGCGCCGGGCATGACGGCCGAGCGCCGCCGCGCCATGGGCGAGGCCGCCGTCGCCGCCGCGCGGGCGGTGGGCTACGTGGGCGCCGGCACCGTGGAGTTCATTGCCGAGCCGGACGGCCGCTTCTACTTCATGGAAATGAACACGCGGCTGCAGGTCGAACATCCCGTCACCGAGATGATCACCGGGCTGGACCTGGTCGAATGGCAGTTGCGCGTGGCCGCGGGCCAGCCGCTGCCGCTGGCGCAGGACGCGTTGCGCTTCGAGGGCCATGCCATCGAGGCGCGCCTGTACGCCGAGAACCCCGACACCGGCTTCCTGCCATCCATCGGCACGCTGGCGCGTCTGGACCTGCCGCCGCACGCGGCCTTCGCCAACGGCGACGTGCGGGTCGACGGCGGCGTGCGCCCGGGCGATGCCATCACGCCGTTCTACGATCCCATGATTGCCAAGCTGATCGTGCGCGGCGCCGACCGCGACCAGGCGCGCCAGCGCATGCTGCAGGCCCTGGCGCAGACGCGCGTGGTGGGCGTGCAGACCAACGTGGCCTTCCTGGCCCGGCTGATGCGCGACGAGGCCTTCGCTGCGGCGGACCTGGACACCGGCTTGATCGAACGCCGCCGCGCCACGCTGCTGCCGCCGCCGGCCGCGGCCGATGCCGACGTGCTGGCGCTGGCGGCGGCGGCCGAACTGGCGCGCCAGGGCCTGGCCGCGCCGCGCGCGGGCGCCGACGGCGCGGATCCCTGGTCAGCGCGCGACGGCTGGCGCCTGGACGGACGCTATGCCTGCCGCTTCGAATGGATCGACAACGGCGCGCCGCGCGCCGTGTCGCTGGAGCGCACCGCGGGCGGCTGGCGCATCGATTGCGGCGACGGGATGCAGGCCTTCGACTGGCACGCCGGCCCGGCCGAGGACGCGCCGGCCGGGGCCGACCCCGCCGGCCTGGCGCTGGTCCCGGCCCTGGCGCTGCGCGTGCGCCGCAACGGCCACGAGTGCGGCGGCACGGCGGTGCTGCATGGCGAGCGCGTGTACGTGTTCCGCGACGATGCGGCCTGGACGCTGGAGCGCCATGACGCACTGGCCCATGCGGGCGACGACGACGCCGGCCACGGCGGCGGACTGACCGCCCCGATGCCCGGCAAGATCATCGCCATCGCCGTGCAACCCGGCCAGGCCGTCAGCAAGGGCCAGCCGCTGCTGGTGATGGAGGCCATGAAGATGGAGCACACCATCTCCGCGCCCGCCGATGGCCAGGTGCGCGAGCTGTTCTACGCCGTGGGCGACCAGGTGGCCGAAGGGGCCGAGCTGGTGGCCATCGAGGCGCCGGCGGCGTAGCGCCCGCGCGGGCAGCGGGCTGCCGGCCGCTTGGCGGGCTTGCCCCAGCGGCTTTAGCGTCCCGTCAGCCCCTGCTGGCTAGAATCGCCGGTTCCGGCGCCGGCTGTGCGCCCTGCCTCGCGCGCCCCGCGCCATGTCCGACACCGATCCCGCATCAGCGTCATCCCGGCCGCTATCGCGCCCGGCCTTCCGCCATTTCGTGGCCGCCCGTTTCGGGGCATCGCTGGCCTACCAGATCGTCGGGGTCGCCCTGGGCTGGCAGGTCTATGCGCTGAGCGGCAGCGCCCTGGATCTGGGCCTGATCGGCCTGGCGCAGTTCCTGCCCATGGCCGTGCTGACCCTGGCGGTGGGCCATGTGGCCGACCGCTACGACCGCCGCAGGATCGTCGCCGTGTGCATGGCGATCGAAGCGTGCGCCGCGCTGGTCCTGGCGGTGGCGGCGCTGCATGGCTTCGGCGGCCGCGCACTGCTCTACACCACCATCGTCGTGATGAGCTCGGCGCGTGCCTTCGAGGCGCCCACGCTGCCTGCGCTGTTGCCCGCCGTGGTGCCGCGCGCCTGGATCCCGCGCGCCACGGCGCTGTCCACCTCCACCAACCAGGCCGCGCTGATCGCCGGCCCGTCGCTGGGCGGCGTGGGCTACGGGCTGGGCGCGGGCTGGGTGTATTGCGCGGCCGCGGCCATGTACCTGGTCGGCTTCCTGTGCATCGCCACCCTGGTCATCGAACGCGCCCCGCCGCGCAAGGAGGTGACCACGCTGCGTACGCTGTTCGCCGGCATCACCTTCATCGTCCAGCGCCGCGTGCTGCTGGGCACGCTGTCGCTGGACCTGTTCGCGGTGCTGCTGGGCGGCGCCACGGCGCTGTTGCCGATCTACGCCAAGGACATCCTGCACGCAGGCCCGTGGGCGCTGGGCGCCCTGCGCGCGTCGCCGGCCTGCGGCGCGGTGCTGATGGCCCTGCTGCTGGCGCGCCGCGACATGCTGTCGGGCAACGTCGGCGGCATGCTGTTCGGCGCGCTGATGGTGTTCGGCGTGGCCACGGTGGTGTTCGGCCTGTCGACCTCGATTCCGCTGTCGGTGCTGGCCCTGGCCGCCCTGGGCGCGGCCGATGCGATCAGCGTGGTGGTGCGCTCGTCGCTGGTGCAGCTGAACACGCCCGACGCGATGCTGGGCCGCGTCAGCGCGGTGAATACGCTGTTCGTGGGCACGTCGAACCAGCTGGGTGAATTCCGCGCCGGCCTCAGTGCCGCGGCGCTGGGCGCCGTGCCGGCCGTGGTGCTGGGCGGGGTCGGTACCCTGGCGGTGGCGTGCCTGTGGATGTGGTGGTTTCCGGAACTGCGCCGGCTGCGCTCGCTGCACGCGGCGGCATAGCCCATGGCGGGCATGCCGGTTGGCAGGCCACCATGGCACAAACGTAAAACGGCCTGGCGCCCATCGGGGCCAGGCCGCCATGCCTGCCGGAAAGCAGGACAGTCTGCGCTTACTTGCGCACCGCCGCGATCACGCCGTCGAGTTGCTCCAGCATGCGGGCCATCTCGGCCTCGGTGACGTTCAGCGCCGGCATGAAGCGCAGCAGATTGGGACGCGGCGCGTTCAGCAGCAAGCCTTCGGGTTCGAGGTTGCGCGCGGCGTCGACAATGGCCGGGCCGTCGTCGCGATCCATGATCAGCGCGCGCAACAGGCCCATGCCACGCTCGCCCTTCATCTGCCACTTGGCCGACAGGGCCAGCAGGCCTTCCGACAACTGCTTGGCGCGCGCCCGTACGCCGTCCATGAAGCCCGGCTGCATCAGCGTGTCGAACACCGCCACGCCCACCGCCGTCATCAGCGGGTTGCCGTTGTACGTGCCGCCCTGGTCGCCGTGCGCGAACACGCAGACGTCCTGGCGGGCCAGCATCGCGGCCAGCGGCACGCCGCCGCCGATGCCCTTGGCCAGCGTCATGATGTCGGGCACCACGTCGAACTGCTGGTACGCGAACATCGTGCCGGTGCGGCCCATGCCCGTCTGCACTTCATCCACGATCAGCAGCAGCTGGTGTTCGTCGGCCAGCTTGCGCAGGCCCTGCATGAACTCACGCGTGGCCGGCAGCACGCCGCCCTCGCCCTGCACGGGCTCGAGCATGATGGCGACGGTCTTGTCGTCGATCAGGCGGCGCACCGAGTCCAGGTCGTTCAGGTTGGCCTTCGGGAAACCGTCGACCTGCGGCGCGAACATCTTGTCCCAGCCCGGCTTGCCCGAGGCCGACATGGTGGCCAGGGTGCGGCCGTGGAAGCCGTGGTCCATGGTGATGATCTTGTACGCGCCGTTGCGCCGGACCTGGCCCCATTTGCGCGCCAGCTTGATGGCGCCCTCATTGGCCTCGGCGCCGCTGTTGGCGAAGAACACCCGGTCGAATACCGAGGCGCCCGTCAGGCGCTGCGCCAGTTCGATGGACGGCACGTTGTAGAACGCCGGCGAGGGGTTCATCAGCTTGTCGGCCTGCTCGACCAGGGCGCGCTTCATCTCGGGGGCGCAGTGGCCCAGGGTGTTCACCGCCCAGCCCTGCACGAAATCCAGGTATCGCTTGCCTGCATGGTCTTCCAGCCAGGAGCCCTGGCCTCGCACGAACACGAGGTCCGGGCGGGCGGTGATCTCCATCAGGGTGTTGACGTTGAACTGGCTGAAATCCATGGCGGTTCCTGGCTGAAAGAAACGAGGAAAAGAAACGGGAAAAAGAGGAACGGGGGAAAGGGGAAATGTAGCACCGTAGGGCGCTGTCATCGCGGCCGCGCATGTCGGGCCGGCCGCCGGGCCGGGGAGGTGTTGCAGGCCGGCACGGGCATGGAATTTGCTTTATCTGAACTTGACGGATTATTGCAAAAATTATTGACACATACCCTGGTGTCTCCGTCCTTCCTCAATTCCTTCGGGTTACGCAATGCCATGAACGCTTCCCAGAACGTCGCCGAGCTGTCGTTGCGGATCGAGCACATCACCTCTGTCAAGATCCAGGAGATCAAGGAGATCACGCTGGAGACCCGGCTGCTGAGCCTGAACGCGGCCATCGAGGCCTCGCACGTGGGCGAGGCGGGCCGCAGTTTCGCCGTCGTGGCGGGCCGGGTGCGCGAGGTGTCCGACCGGGTCGAGGCCCTGGCCAGCTCGCTGCAGGACGAACTGCGCGACGTCGGCACCCGCATGCAGCAGGCGCTGCGCCGTGCCCGCGGGCAGCGCCTGGCGGACCTGGCCCTCAATGTTATCGAAACGATCGACCGCAACCTGTATGAGCGCACCTGCGACGTGCGCTGGTGGGCCACCGAGGCGGCCGTGCAAGCGATGGCGGCCGAGCCGGACGCACGCATGGCGCAGCTGGCGCGCCGGCGCCTGGGCGTCATCCTGGACACCTATACCGTTTACCTGGACATCTGGATCATCGGCCCGGACGGCAAGGTGCTGTGCAACGGCCGGCCCGACGCCTATCCGCAGGCCGAAGGCCACGACGTGCGCAGCCAGCCCTGGTTCC
>Ga0182743_1004319_pt1 | contig 10837 bp, 16 predicted proteins | sample eDN3rd30CKraftOP_FD_128522 | JGI IMG/M metagenome (GOLD analysis project Ga0182743, IMG submission 128522) | Enriched Organic Plus compost microbial communities from Emeryville, California, USA - eDNA 3rd pass 30_C Kraft OP (version 2) (version 2) ... | reverse complement strand
GCTCCCAACCAATATCGCGCAGTTTTGACAGCTTGGCCCTTGGTTGCGGTGAAATTTTCATCATGGATTCTATAGGGCCATCATTTTCGCCTGCCATTGCCTTACCCTTGGCCTTTGAGCCTTTGCGCAGCGTCGTTATTAGCGTTTTCATGTAACGCGGGAGTTCTAATCCGATGGGTAAGTCTCAACAAGGTGCAGGGGGTCTGAGATTTCTTTCTCTCATCCTTGTCTGGGGATGGGCGGCCCTCTTGATCGGTTTCATGGAGCTCAATCATGAGTTCGAGCGGATCGGGCCCGAAACCACGCTGGTCACCAACCACTTTACGGGCGACGTAAAGTACTGCCGCGTCTATCGAAGCGGTGACATGAGCTGCCACCGCACCGACATCGAACCACGCCATTGGTTGTTCGCGCTCATACCCCTTTGGCCTGGGCGTGATGAACTGAACGAGGATCCTCCGTCGGAGCTCGAGGCGCGCGAAACACCTTTTACTGAGACGCCACTTTTCAAGGAGCTTTTGATCGACGGAATAGTCGTGGCGGTGTTGCTCGTGGTAACCGTTCTCATCCTGCGCGGCACGCGCGAGGGGGGAACTGGAAGTAGTGATGGCGGCGGTTCCGATGGCGGCGGAGGCGGCTTCGGAGGCGAATGAAGTGCCGCCGCGCGGCCAATTGCGACCTCATCGCGCGAGCCTGGAAGCCGTAAACGTCTTGTGGTTCGCGATCTCATCATAGAGGTTGCGCCGCTGGCGAGCTTTCAAGGTTTCCTCGCCATTGACACGCCAGTGCATCAGCATCATGTCGCCGGGCTTCGATCCACTCTCGCAGGCGCCGGTGCGCTTCATCTGCGTGACGAAGCGGCCGCGACTTCGGATCAAGTTGTCGCGGTTGATGATGACGGTCTCGGCGCGTGTCTCGTCGCCTCCTACGAATGTGGCCGTATGCCGGATGTCCGTCTTGCCAATCTTGTCCTCGATCGGCGATGGACCCGCGCAGCGCATCGTCCATGCAAGAGTATTTCCTGAGAGTGTCGGCTGCGGTTCTTCGCATCGCTCATTGAGGCTGGCGACACTAGCCTGCTGCTCTCGAACCTCCAGTTCGCGCAGCGCGCGGTCGGCGCTGGGATCGAGGCAGATTTCCCATGTTTTCTCTATGTCGAATGTGGTCTCGCCGTCGCTGATCGTGCCGGTCTGTTCCATGTGCCACAATCCTTCGTTGCGCATGGGCACGCCTTCGGGAAGGTCAACGGCGAAAGCAGCCGCCCATGAGCCCAGAAAAAGAGTGCCGACGAGAAAGGGCCCGGAAAGGCGCACAGGACGCATCACATCGGCCTCCGATCAGGTTCCAATCCTTCGAGGACATTCATCGGGGAATTCTCTTCCTGATCTTCGCTGAATTTGCCTCTGTTGCGCATAAGCTTGAGGGCTTTGAACGCTACTGGCTGTATCCGCTTCGGCCAACCTGATGCGATAAATTCATCGGCATCCATATTCCCCGTGGTAGCATCGCAGGCAGCATCGAGGATGCTGCTCACCTCTAACAATACGGCTCGTTCCTCTGGTGTAATCGCGCTGTTGTAGCGCATTTCCCCATCGATCTGATGCGGGATCCAGTCATAAAAGCTCTCAAAATACTCAACAGGCCATTCGCGACGTACCGTCTCATCTCCGCCGGCCAATGCTTCAACGGCCTCCATGATCCTATTGCGAATGCGTTGGTCGACGAGGCGTCCTGAAGGTTGCTCTTCCATAGGGGTAACGGGTTCCTGCCTCACTCAAAGATCGTGATGGCCTTTGCCAAGACCTCTTCCATGATTTCCGGCGGTAGAGATTCCACCTTGCGACCGTTGCGCGCTTTCAGGTCCAGCACTCGGGGTTGATCGCAGCGCACGACGCCGGTTGTGTTGGTGCCGGAGAGGGGCACGGCAAAGCCGATGCGCCGGGCAAACTCACCGCCATTGGTGATCGGCAGAATGACAGGAAGGCCGGTGGCCCGGTTGAACTCGTCGGGTGACACCACGACCACCGGCCTATGCCCGCGCTGCTCCCGACCCTGCGTTGGCTCGAGATCGACCATGTAGACGTCGCCGCGCCTCATATAAGCTCACCGCCCACGGCAGGCGCATCGATCCATTCCCGCTCTTCAGCCGGTTGCGGCTGCGAATAGTCGGACGCGGCCAGCAGCTCGGCCATCGTGTAGCGCGGCCGTGCCTTCGGCTCGACCACGAGGCGGCCGTTATCGACGGCCAAGCCAACTTTGGCCCCGGCCGACAGATGCAGAACATCGAGCAGCGCGGGGGGAACGGCCAGCATGACCGAGCCGCCGACCTTGCGCAGATTGGTAGTGTGCATGGGGCACCTCCTTTGAGTTATACGAAAATATAACATTTCCCGCCCGGGCATTCAATGCCTGTTTTGGATTGCACAATTCAAAAAGCCGGGGATTGAGCCTCGGCCAGATGTTGCCATTTCGTTCTTTGCAAGCTAAACGGGAATCAATGGGGAGGAATGGCATATGTAGTATAGGTGGCTGCAACATGACCAAAAATGTAGGGGGGAAAGCCCGCTGCACCGACCACATCAAGCGCCGTGTCACGCAGTCCATCTTTCGAGCATTCGACTTCGCAGCCTCGACGGGGCGACCGATGAACCGGTACATCGTGATCCACTTGAGTGAGACGGACGCGGCCTGCGCTGCAACGCTGTTCGAGCGCATCCGACATAAGTTTCGGGATTGGCTGACCTACCATGGGAAGCGGAGGGCGGAACCGATTGCGCCGGCTTACGTCTACACCTTCGAAAACCCGACCGGGGAGAACCCCCACGTAAATTGGGCTCTTCATGTCCCCGAGGATCTGATGGCCGACTTCCTGCGCAAGCTGCCGCGCTGGATTGAACGGGTCCAAGGGCCGCTAACCCCCTTCACCTATCGCGAGAAGCCCATTCGGGCGTCCCATGCCAAACGACTCGCAAAGTATCTCGTAAAGGGCACAGAGCCTGCTTTCCTCGAGCACTTCTTTTTGCGGGAAATGCACGATGAACATGGCCCACAGGGCGAGATATGGGGCAAGCGGGCGGGCGTAAGCCCTGCCCTCGGCCACACAGTAAGGCGGGCCGCCGCCTTCCGCCCACGGCGGCGACGCTCCGAGGGAGATCGGCTTGCAGCATAGGCCACGATAGGCCGGTCCCCTGCCCCTAGCTCAATAGCATTGCCTCTTCATATTATGCGCCATAGCTGATAAGCTAGGCTCTTTAGGGAATACCCAAAGGGGCCGCAGCATGGCAAAGCGCACAAGCAAATACCCGCCACTCGATCATTTCGAGCCAAGCCCGGAGACGCGGCAGGCAATAGAGGACGCCGAGGCGGGTCGCCTGGAGCGCACCACGATCAGCGGAATCATGGACACCATCCGCAACGGGGACGACCGCCCTCTCCGTGTGGCAAGGGTCTATATCCGCGTGAGTACCGACGAGCAGGACTTGCAGCGGCAAGAATCCATCATCGAGAACGCCAGGGCGGCCGGTTACTACGTGGCGGCCGTCTACCGTGAGAAGGCATCCGGCGCGCGGGCAGACCGCGCAGAGCTGACGCGCCTTGTTGCGGACTTGCAGCCCGGCGAGGTCGTCATTGCCGAGAAAATGGACCGTATCAGCCGCCTACCCTTGCCCGAGGCCGAGCAGCTTGTGCAGGCGATCCGCGATAAGGGCGCGCGGCTGGCCGTGCCCGGCGTGGTTGACCTGTCGGAGCTGGCCGAGACGGCCGAGGGCGTGGCCCGCATCGTCCTGCAATCGGTACAGGACATGCTCTTGCGCCTCGCCCTGCAGATGGCCCGTGACGACTACGAGGACCGCCGCGAGCGGCAGCGCCAGGGCATCGAGCTTGCCAAGGTCGCCGGCCGCTACGAAGGCCGCAAGCCCAACGGTGCCCTACATGCCCGCATCATCGCCCTGCGCACGGGCGGGGCGAGCATCACGGAAACGGCCCGCTTGGCGGATTGCAGCCCTAGCCAGGTCAAACGAGTTTGGGCCGCTCATAACCGCCGTCAGGTGACCAAAACGGCCCACCACCCGGCGTAGTCCCTGCATCCATCGGAATGGCTCTTTTCGTGCTTGCGTGCTTTTGTTTATTCTGGTTTGCGTTATGCGTGCTTTTTGCCTATAATTTATTTGTCCGAATCACCAATAACGCGAGGACGCATGAAAGTTTTAGTGTTAGCAAGCCAAAAGGGCGGGGCGGGTAAAACCACCTTGGCGGCGCATCTTGCCGTTGCCGCCTCGCAAGACGGCGCGGGGCCGGCTGTCCTGATCGACACCGATCCCCAAGGCTCACTTTCGGCATGGTGGAACTCTCGGGAAGCAGACACCCCGGCGCTTGCATCCGCAACGCTGGCCGAGCTTCCGGTCAAGCTGGCGGCCTTGGCCGAGGCTGGTTTCGCGCTGGCCGTGATCGATACCCCGCCGGCGATCACCGCCGCAATCCGCGATGTGGTGAAGCTGGCCGACTTGGTGCTGATCCCAACCCGGCCTAGCCCGCACGATTTGCGGGCCGTAGGCAGCACCGTGGACATAGCGCAGGAGGCCGGCCGGCCGTTCGCCTTTGCCGTGACGCAGGCCAAGGCGAATGCAAGGCTTACCGTCCAGGCCGTGGCCGCATTGTCCGCACATGGAGCTGTTGCCCCGGCGATCGTGCATGACCGCGTGGATTACGCGGCCTCGATGGTGGACGGGCGCACCGTCCAGGAGGCGGACCCTAAGAGCCGCAGTTCCGAGGAAGTCAACCAACTATTTGCTTTCGTGCAAGAACGCATGAACGCAAAGAAGAAAAGCGTAAAAAAGGAAACCGTGTAATATGGCTATGAAGAAATCTACCGCAGATTTGTCCGGCCTGGTTGCCACGAAGGGCACTGCCGCACCGGTTGCTGATATGCCAAGCCGTACACCGGCACATGCGGAAACCGAGGACGCGGCCAACAATGTGCCGCTGAATTTCCGGGTATCCGGTGAGTTTCGCCGCCGCTTCCGCATGTATGCGGCCGCTCACGATCTCAAACTCAACGAGCTGCTGCGCATAGTGTTCGACGACTACGAACAGCGCCACAAGAGCTGATTTAGCGGCTCAAGAATACGCTAATCCAAGCGGCGTAGGGGGAACTATGACCAAGAGAGACGAGGGGCCTAAACCAGTAGGTGACACGCTCACTACGGCCTTGGAGCGCCTTGGAAACACCATCCGCGAGAAAAATCGCAAGCACGTCGAAGCGAGTGCCCGACCTGGCGAAACCTACGAGCAGGCAGAGGTGCGCTTGCGCCACGAGCAGGACCAGCGCGACCGCGCCCGCCTGGTTGTGCCTGCTGGTTCCGTTAAGTCGGCTCCCCCGCCCACGATACGCAAGCCACCGAAGGGCGACGAACAGCCGGATTTCTTTGTTCCGGCGCTCTACGATGTAGGCACGCGAGACAGCCGCAGCATGATGGACGTCGCCGTTTTCCGTCTGTCCAAGAAGGAAAAGCGGGCCGGCGAGGTCATCCGCTATAACCTACCCGATGGCTATGTTGAGGTGAAAGCAGGCCCGGACGGCATGGCGTCGATCTGGGATTACGACATTGTGCTGATGCTGGTTTCCCATCTCACGGAAGCCATGAACCGCTATAGGCAAGGGAAGGACGGTAAGCCCGGCCGCGTGTTCAAGCCGCACGTCTCAGACATTCTCAAGTTCTGCCGGAAAGGCGACGGTACCCGCCAGTTCGAAGAGGTCGAGGCCGCGCTAGACCGACTCAAGGGCACCACCATTAAGAGCGTGCGGGAGGTGGCTGCCGCCGGCAGGCGCACAATGCGCGAGGTGGAGTCCGAGGGGCTGATTAGCCATTACCGCGTGACGTCGCGCACTGACACCGGCAAGGTGGCCAGCGTCGAAATCGAGGCGCCAAACTGGATCTACCGCGAAGTCGTGGAGGGCAAACGCCCTGAGGTTCTGACTGTCCACCCGGACTATTTCCTGATCGACCCAGGCATTGGCCGGTTCGTCTATCGCTTGGCACGACGAGCCGCGGGCAAGAGCGCTGCCACATGGGCCTTTAGAACGCTCTACGAGCGCAGCGGATCGAGCGGCACTTTCAAGAAGTTCACGGAGAACCTTCGCAAGATCATCACCGCCAACGATTTGCCCGAATACACCTTACGCGAGGAACCAGGCAAAGAGGGGCCGTTGCTCGTGATGAGGCATCGGGATGCCCCGGCCGAGCTGCCGGGCGGTCCCTAATAGACGGTAGGCGCACGCGGGGGGACTCACAGCACCGTGTCAATAGGCGTCAATACAAAGCGTTGAATCTATTGACACCGACGTGAACCCGCCGAGCCTGTGGATAGACCGTCTATTAGGGACCAAACACCGTCTATTAGGGACCGAGAACCGTCTATTAGGGACCAAACACCGTCTATTAGGGACCGGAAATTTTTATATCCCATTGATATAAAAAGGGAAAATCGGGTTTTTTCGAGCTAAATCTTTTAAAACTTATTAAAACTCTTAAAACCCGTTCTGCCTGTGGGTAACTCTCAATCCAGTGCAGCTCGATACCGGAAGAAAACCACCGCCTCTTGGGGGCTATGCCCCCGCCGGCTCGCGCGCTTCGCGCGCCCCGGATCGCTACGCGATCCTCCCCCCCGGCATCCCCCCTAGAATGAGTTCGCTTCGCTCACCAGATTCTTGAACATGCCGGCTACGCCGGCAGAAGCCGGCCTAACGCCCGGCAAAGTTCGGCAATGAAAACGGTCCTTCGGCAAGGTATCCCCGTAAATCCATAACCCTAGTCCTCTCAGAGAGCCCAGGAAGCGATTTTCCAAGCTGGGAAGGGGGTAAGGGTAGCCACCACGGGGAAAACACCTCCTGGGGCCGTTTTCCCCTAATCGCCCGTCATTCCTTCGCGCCTCCGGCGCTGCGCGCTTCGCTTGCCTTCGCGGCCTTCGGCCTTGACCGGAAAGGGGCGCTGCCCCTTCCGGCCATCCCCGCCCTCGCCGCCGGGAAGCTCGGGGGGCAGGGATGGCGGGCTATGCCCTTGTCCCTGCCCCCTCTCGCACAGGCTGTACCGCTCCAATCCGCGTCAATGGTCCGCGCTTCGCGCCGCCATCCTCACCCGGTCCCGGCTTCGCCGGGCTGCGGCTTCCGGTGGCGCCATTGACCCGGCTTTCCGCTCGAAAACAAAACCAACCAGAAAATTGGATTGCACAATCAAAATACTCCCCCTGTCGGAGTGTCAATAGATGTCCAAATTTTCTGGACATCTATTGACAAGTGCTTGATTTTAAAGAGAAATTCTTGACCATGCGAAAATGTGTCTCCATAATCATGACTATACGTTGGTCATTACTTGGGGGCACCCATGGATATGCATTTCATTGTTATGGCTGCCTCTGCGGAGTCGCAGGGATGGCGCTTTTTCGTAGGTATGGATGACGCCAAGCTCCCAATCTGGGGGGAGCCGGCCAACGCCATCCATTTCCCAACTTTCCGGCAAGCTTGCCGTATCGCTCGCCGTGTCGGAGGCGCGGAGATTTGCGCCTCGATCACCCACCACCAGGAGGCTATTCAATGAAGGAAGCGAAGCGGGCCGCATTGGCCCTATGTGTCATGGCCGCAGCGCTGGCCGGTTGTAACAAAGCTGCGACAGCACAGGAACGGCAGGGCGGCGGGAAAACGGCAGAGGCCGCCCCGAGCGTCGAATTCTATGAGAAGAGCTTTAGCGATCTCTTGAAGGCCGAGAACGAGTGCAACCGTACTCCGGAATTAGCCAACACAGCCAAGTGCCTCAACGTTCGCAAGGCTGCCAATCGGATACGGGCCAAGCTCGGAATGGAACCGAAATATCCGGAGGTGGTGGAAGATGGCCGGTAATTTTGAAATCGTCGCGCCCCTGTTTCAGCAAGTCGATAATCTGACGCAGACCTATGTGACTGATATCTCGTCACGTATCTTGGCCGAGATTACTCCTGTTGTTTCGGTCGGCGTAACGCTGTCGTTCATCGCCTACGGCATGCTCATCATCCGCGGTGCTGTTGATATGCCGGTGGCTGATTTTCTACAGCGCTGTCTACGAATTGGCATCATCGTATCGATTGCCCTGGCGGGTGGGATTTACCAGTCACAAATCGCAGACGCGATCATGGCCACCCCTGATGCTTTAGCTCAAGCTATTTCCGGGAATGCAGGCGGAGCATCAGCGGCCAACATCATCGACAACGCCGCAGCTCAGGGTGCGGAATACGTATCGAAGGCGTTTGGTGAAGCGGGGTGGTTCGGGTCTGAAGGCTTGACCTATGCTGCAATTGGCATTGTGGCTTCTATCGCCCTGACTGCTGTAGTTGGCGTGGGGGCCATTTTCGTGATTGTGGCCAAGGTCGCCTTGGCAATTCTGGCCGGTCTAGGACCGCTATTCATCCTGGCGCTACTGTGGCAACCGACCGCCCGTTTCTTTGAACTGTGGGCGTCCCAAGTGCTCAACTATGCTCTGACGATCGTGCTGTTCGCGGTCGTCTTCACGCTGTTGATGGATATTTTTGGCACCTACATGGCGCAAGCCGATTTCGATGGGACGCAGAGCGTTGGTTATACGCTGATCGGCATGATGGTGATTTCCGTCGTTTCGGTCGGCCTGTTGCTGCAATTGCCGTCGATTGCAAGCGGTTTGGCCAGCGGCGTTGGCATCAGCTATTGGTACGAGATGCGCGCTATTCGTGGCGGTGCTGGAGCAGCTTACAAGCACTCTGGTGCAAGAGCGGCCGTGGGCTACGGGAAAAAACAGGCTGGCCGTGCTGCTGGTGCTGTAGCTGGTGCTGTAACGGGTGGTGCTGCTGGCGTTGCCCGTGCTGCTGTCGGGTACTTCCGGGGCCGCCAAGGCTAATGACCCAAGAATGCATCATTCTTGCATCATATATGCATCATCAACGCGGCAATCAGCATCATATATGCATCAGATTTGCATCATCTTCGCATCATACCCAATGCGCTGCGCGCATTGGGGCCAGTTTGAACGCCCCGGATGGCCTTAACGACCATCCGATAGCCCTTAAAAGGGCTATACACAATACGCACCTTTCGGTGCGCGTAAGTCGTTGATTTTCAACGACTTACGAAAATCAGCAAAAAGCAGTCGTGGTCTACTGCGACCACAGATTCAGCGTAAGTCATTGATTTTCCTAGAATGGCAGGACCACAACTAGGACCACAAACCAGTATGGCACTTGCAGAACCTATAAAACTCCGGATCAGCCCGGAAAAACATGCCCAGTATGAGGACGAGGCCGCCCGGCGCGGCAAGCCTCTAGGCACCTACCTACGAGAGCGGCTTGAGGCCGGCGACAGCGTGCGGGACGAGCTGGCCGCGATGCGGCGCGAGCTGGCGAGCCTGCATCACGCGGTCGAGGACCTGGCCGCCGCAGGCCAGCGACCGGCAGACGGAGACGGCCAGGGCGCGACCGCCGTTCAGATCGAAACGCTACTGCTGTTGCGGGCCATTGCGGGCCCCGACCGCATGACAACCATCCGGGGCGAGTTGAAGCGCCTCGGGGTGCAAACGTGGACCCCCGAAGAGGCGCAAATTGGCTGACGAGAATGCCCTCATCAAAACGGTTATCTCCCCCGAACTGAAAGCGGAATTCAAGCAGGCCGTAAAGCGTAATGACCGAGTGCTAAGTCAGGTCTTACGAGACCTAATCCGCGAGTACGTGTGGCGAGCTTCAAAGAGGAAAATCCTGGCCTTGGGCAAGGAATATTCCCGGTCGAGCGGTGACCTCATCAGGGCCGTTATCGATCCTACCCTAAAGGCCGAATTCGAAGGGGCTGCACAGCGAAATGGGGCTATCCCCAGTCGCGTTTTGCGCGCCCTAATTATCGAGTACGTCCAGCGCCATGCCAAAGGCGAAATGTGGGAGCCAGGGCAGGAAATCAAACGCAAGATTTCACCGAAATAGGAGGCAGTAATGTTCGACAAAACCGGGCACATCAAAGCACTTTTGCGCCGTGTAAATCGGGCGGTTCAGATCGGCTTTGCAAGCCTGTTTCTGGCCATAGGCGGCCTGTTATTGATGGTGCTCGTTCTGCAATCGCCCGAGCTGCTGAAAGGCTTATTCTCAGGCGATCCCCAATCCCTAGAAGCTATCATCAGCGGGTTGGCCGGCGTGGGGCTGTGCTGGCTGCAATGGCGGTATCGTCATGTCGTCTATCCGCAGCTACGGCGAGAATTCATCGCGGGCCGGAACGCCCGTTAAGTGATTGGAGCGGCAGCGTAATTAGCGTTGTCACGTGGGGACAGGGGCCGTCGTGATGCCGGCGGAAATCGCCAACCTGCCCGACCTCACGGCCTATATCGGCTTCGCCGGGAATACCTTCCGGCCTCCCTGAGCCGCTTTGTTCATCGGCCGTTTTCTTAGGGGAACCGTCCCTGCTCATCCGGCCAAGTCCATATTCCGTCATCAGCTAGGATAGCGGCCACAACGGCCTCTGCTCGATCTCGGGTCGTGGGGCCTTCTTGTAAACCCATATGCTGAGTCTCGATCCGAACAAGGTAATCGACAACCTGCACGCGAGGCACGCCCCTACGCAGTTGGCCGGCTGCATCCAGCAGATAACTGTCATACTCATCAGCAAAAGGTCGGTTCGCTTCCTCATCCCATTTACCTGGGTAGAACCCAGGCTCTAACAATCCAATCGGGTCCCAAAGCTCCCAACCAATATCGCGCAGTTTTGACAGCTTGGCCCTTGGTTGCGGTGAAATTTTCATCATGGATTCTATAGGGCCATCATTTTCGCCTGCCATTGCCTTACCCTTGGCCTTTGAGCCTT
>Ga0182743_1004318_pt1 | contig 10837 bp, 3 predicted proteins | sample eDN3rd30CKraftOP_FD_128522 | JGI IMG/M metagenome (GOLD analysis project Ga0182743, IMG submission 128522) | Enriched Organic Plus compost microbial communities from Emeryville, California, USA - eDNA 3rd pass 30_C Kraft OP (version 2) (version 2) ... | reverse complement strand
GCCGCCCGGTGAGTGCCCTCAAGCGCATGGCGACGTTCTTCGCCAATTCACCGGACGGCTCGCGCCGTTCCGCTTTTGGGTATGACTCGGGCGGGAAGTGTCTGGTTGGGCGTTTTCGTAAGGGGCCCGGTTCTCTGCCCCGCGGATCGGGTTGGACCGTACACTTGTCTAAAGGAGCCGACTGGCGCCGCGATGGTGAATGCGACTTGAGGAACCTTGCGATGGATCACGACCACTCCTGCTGCGGCGGCAGCGAAGCGAAACCGACGGCGGCGGGCGCGACGGCGATCGATCCGGTTTGCGGGATGACTGTGAAGCCCGAGTCCGCCAAAGGGCATAGCCGGCACGAGGGTCGCGACTACTACTTCTGCAGCGAGCATTGCCAGCGGCGGTTCGACGCCGATCCGGCGAAGTTCACCGCCAAACCGGCGGCGCCCGAGCTGCCGAAGCTCGTTTCGATTGGCTCGGCTGCCACGCTGCCACTGGCCACTCCGGCGGAGTCGTCCTGCTGCGGCGGCCAGGCGATGGGCGAGACCGCGAAAAGCGGCGTGCTCGATCCGGTTTGCGGCATGACGGTCGATCCAGCCAGCGCGAAGGCGCATGTGCGGCACGACGGGCGCGACTATTACTTCTGCTGCGAGCATTGCGCGCGAAAATTCCAAGCCGATCCCGCGCGGTACCTGCTTCCCAGGGAGGAGCGCGAAGCGGCGGACCGGGCGGCGGCAGCGGCGGCTGGGGGCAGCGACGTCGATTACATCTGCCCGATGGATCCGGAGGTTCGACAGAAGGGGCCGGGGACTTGCCCCAAGTGTGGCATGGCCCTGGAGCCGGAGCAGATCGCGCTGCCGGCGAGCAAAACCGAATACGTCTGCCCGATGCATCCCGAGGTTGTGCGCTCGGAGCCGGGAAGCTGCCCCATCTGCGGCATGGCGCTCGAGCCGCGCGAGACGCCGGTCGACGAGCAGCCCGATCCGGAGCTGATCGACATGCGCCGGCGACTGATCGTAAGCGCCGCGCTGACCGCGCCGCTATTCGTGCTGGCGATGGGGGAGATGGTGGGCTTGCCGCTACATCGGTTGGCTTCGCCGACGGTGCTGAATTGGGCTCAGCTTCTGCTCGCAACGCCGGTCGTGCTGTGGGGCGGTTGGCCGTTCCTGGTTCGCGGCTGGCGGTCGATCGTGTCGCGGCATCTCAACATGTTTACGCTCATCGCGATCGGGACCGGCTCAGCCTATTTGTTCAGCTTGCTCGCCGTGCTCGCGCCGGGGCTATTTCCCGAAGCGTTTCACGCGCACGGCGGAACGGCCAATCTCTACTTCGAAGCGGCAGCCGTGATCATCACGCTCGTTTTGCTCGGGCAAGTGCTGGAGCTGCGGGCTCGCCATCAGACCGGAGCGGCGATTCGCTCGCTCCTCAAACTCGCGCCGACGCGGGCAGTGCTAATCGCAGCCGACGGAACGGAGCGAGAAGTACCGCTGCAGGAAGTGCGGATCGGCGATCGGCTGCGCGTGCGGCCGGGCGAGAAAGTGCCGGTTGACGGCAAGGTGGTGGACGGCTCGACGTTCGTGGACGAGTCGGCGATCACCGGCGAGCCGATTCCGGTGGAGAAGAAGGTCGGCGACCGGGTGATCGGGGCGTCGGTCAACGGCACGGGAAGCGTCGTCATCGAAGCGGAACGCGTCGGGGCCGACACCGTGTTTGCGCGGATCGTGGCGATGGTCAGCCAGGCGCAGCGCAGCCGAGCGCCGATTCAGCGGCTGGCCGACGTGGTGGCGTCGTACTTCGTGCCGGCGGTGCTGGCGATTGCCGTCGTGACGTTCTTCGTGTGGCTGTGGCTGGGCCCCGCGCCAAGTTTGACCTATGCCGTGGTGAACGCGGTGTCGGTGCTCATCATCGCCTGCCCATGTGCGCTAGGGTTGGCGACGCCCATGTCGATCATGGTCGGCGTGGGGCGCGGCGCGACGGCTGGCGTGCTCGTGAAGAACGCCGAGGCGTTGGAAATCCTGGAGCGAGTCGACACGCTCGTCGTCGACAAGACGGGAACGCTGACGGAAGGGCGCCCCGCGCTCGAAGCGGTGCTGCCTCAGGCGGGCGTGAGTGAAGACGACATGCTCCGACTTGCGGCGAGCCTCGAAAGCCAAAGCGAGCATCCGCTGGGGCGGGCGATTGTCGAGGGAGCAAAAAAGCGTGGCCTTTCGCTCGGCGGCGTGGCGAATTTCAGCTCGGTAACGGGAAAGGGGATTCGCGGCGACGTCGACGGCCAGGCGGTCGCCGTCGGCAGCGAGCGTTTGCTGGAGGACGCGGGGGTTCGGATCGAAGGCGAATTGGCCCAGCAGGTCGATCGCCTGCGCGGCGAGGGGCAAACGGTGATGTTTGTCCTGGTGGGCGAGCGGCCCGCGGGATTGCTCGGCGTGGCCGACCCGATCAAGGAGTCGTCGCGCGAAGCGCTGGCCGAGCTACACCGGCAAGGCGTGCGGGTGGTGATGCTCACCGGCGATAGTCGCAAGACGGCGGAGGTCGTGGCCCGCAAGCTGGGGATCGACCAGGTCGAAGCCGAAGTGCTCCCCGAGCAGAAAGCGGCGAAGGTGCAGCAATTGCGGCTCGAAGGTCACACGGTGGCGATGGCTGGCGACGGCATCAACGACGCGCCGGCGCTGGCGCTGGCGCACGTGGGGATCGCAATGGGGACGGGAACCGACGTGGCGATGGAAAGCGCCGGCGTGACGCTGGTGAAGGGGGACTTGCGCGGGATTGCTCGCGCGCGAAAGCTCAGCCGACTGACGATGCGGAACATTCGCCAGAACTTGTTCTTCGCGTTCGTGTACAACGCGCTGGGCGTGCCGGTGGCGGCGGGCGTGCTGTATCCGGCGTTCGGCTTGCTGCTGAGTCCGATGATCGCGGGGGCGGCGATGAGCCTCAGCTCGGTTTCGGTGATCACCAACGCATTGCGGCTGCGAAACGTGAAGTTGTAGCTTCACCTCTCGCAGCCGAAATCGCGTGGCCGGGGTTGGACCGAAGGGAAACCCCGGTTAGTCGTGCGTCCCGGGGCTTCGCTGCGCTTCAGCCCCGGCCGCACTAATCTGTTTAAGTCGCCAGCCTTAGGGGCATGGCAGGCAGGGCGGGCATGGGGCTTTGGGAATACAGCACGGGGCGGGCTTGCTGCAGTAGTTGTCGCAGAACCACGTCACCGGATGGCACGGAGGACACGGCATCGGCTTTTCGCAGTAAGCGGGGCCGCAGCCGAGACACATCACCGGCGGACACGGAGCTGGCTTGCCGCAGTAGGCGGGACGGCAGCAAAGGTAGTCGGTCAAATACGCACAGACGCCAGGCGTTCGGAAGACCGGCGGCGCCGGTTGGGCTGGCTCTTGAGCGGCGGCGACCAGAGGAGCGAGCAGCCACGCGGCCGCAAGCGCCAGGGCGATTCGTAGTTGCTTCATAGGTTTGGTATCCGGGGGAGGACGAAGAGTGACTGCCGCGGCACGCCGTCGCAGAGAACTTGCGACGGCGTGCCTTGGAAAACTTGCGTTACGTTAGGGCTGCGGCTGCGGCGGCACGTCGAGCGGCCGAGCCGGGACGGGCTGCGGTTCCATCGGGGCCGGCAGCGGTCCGGCGGGAACCGGCTCGTCGGCGGGGAGCGGAACCGGACGCGGGATGCCTTCGACATCGGGCGCCTCGGTCGGCAGCGGCATGATCATCGGATCAAGCCCCTCCAGACGAAGTTCCCAACCGCCACCCAGCGCCCGGTAGAGGTTGACCAGGCCCGAGGCGATGCGGCCTTCAGCCTGAGCCAGCGCGTCTTGCTGGAGCACGAGGAAGTACTCGGCGAAGAACACGCGGCCGAAGTCGGCCCGACCACCCTGATACAGTTCGTTCGTCAGGTCGCGCGATTCGATCGCCGCCCGCACGCCTTCGCGAAGGATGCGAGCCTCGTCCTGCGATTGCAGGTAGGTGACGATCGCATTCTCCGCTTCGCGATTGGCGTTGAGCACGGTCTGCTGATACTGCGTGACTTCGGCCATGAACCGGGCCTCTTCCACGCGGACGGCATTACGCAGCCGGCCGTAGTTGAGGATGTTCCAGTTGAAGGCCGGGCCGACGTTGCCGGCGACCGCCGAGCTGCGGAACAGGTCGCTGAACTGGTTGGCCTGGACGAAGATGTTGCCCGTGATGGTGAACGCGGGATACAGGTCGGTTTCGGCGATACCGATGCGGGCGCTCTGGGCGGCCACTTCACGCTCGGCGCGACGGACGTCGGGCCGGCGACGCAGCAGGTCGGCGGGAATGCCGATCGACACTTCGACCGGAGTCTTCGGAATGCCGCGGCGGCCGGCCAGCAGCTGCGTCAGGTCCTGCGGCGGAATGCCCATCAGCACGCAGAGGCGGTTTTGAGCGGCGCGAAGCTGAATTTCGAGCTGCGGAATGATCGCTTCGGTTTGAGCGACGTTCGTAACGGCCTGGGCCACGTCCAATCGGCTGGCGACGCCTTCCTCTTCCTTGGTCTTGGCGATGTTGAGCGAGCCGGTCTGATAGCGGACGTTGCTGCGGGCGTATTCCAGTCGCTGTTCGGCGGTGCGGACTTCGACGTAGGCGTCGGCCACGTCGCCGAGCAGGATCACGAGGACGTCGTCGTAGTTTTCGATCGAGGCGTCGAGTTCGGCGTCAGCCGCTTCGAGAGCGCGGCGGAACCGGCCCCAGAAGTCGAGTTCCCAGGCGAACTGTCCGCCGGTCGTCCACAGGTCGAACGCGCGGGGAATGCCGCCGCCACCGCCACCACCGCCCGCGACGATGCCCGTTTCGAGGCTCACCTGGCGGCGCTGGTAGGCGCCGTACAATTCCTGGAACTGCGGGAACAGGTTGCCCGCAGCGATGGCCCGGCGAGCGCGAGCTTCCTGAATGCGGAAGCCGGCTTCGCGGAGCGTCAGGTTCTGCTGGTAGGCAGTGAAGACGAGGTTGTCAAGGATCGGGTCGTTGAACACCCGCCACCACGCCCAGTGGACGTTCGGGTCGTTATGGATCCGGCGGTCGCGGAAGTCGATCCAGTTGCCGGCGACCGGCGCGCCCGGAGTCTGGTAGTTGGGACCGACCTTGAAGCCGTTAGAGATGTACTCGCGGAAGCCGGTCATGCAACCGGTCGAGGTCAGCGAAACCACCGCCAGCAGCATGGCGAGTACGGCGCGCAATCCGCCCGGAACCGAGCGGGCGCCAAACGGGAGTGTGCAATGTTGAACAGGCATGTAGCGCCTCCTTGCGCCAAGCATCACAGAACGATGCACAGGGTTTATCGGCGCAACAGAAACGACCGAGACACCCCGCAGAGCAGGTGCGCTTGGAAAATGTGGTTTGCCGCGCGCTACGATCGATACAACCCGACCGCGCAAACTACAGAAACCGCATGCAGCCTGCGGCACAACCGGCAAAGCTTGCCAGACCGCCAAAAGCGGCCCGGCTGCGGGAGGTGAAACCAGCCGGATTACGCATCCACGCCGGAAGATGCGAGCTTGAGCGAGCGGCGCGATTGCGCAGCGCCGCTCCGAACGCGCGGAGCGCATCCCCTGCCCTTTTGTGGGATGCGCGAGAAAGTTTAACGCCTGTACTGGAGCAAGCGGCTTAGTAAGTCAAGGGAGCAGTTTCTTCCGCTGACTTCGGCGGGCTGAGCCATTCCTTCAAGTGCTGGAAGACCAGGAAGAAGACCGGCACGAAGAAGACCGCCAGGATGGTCGACGCGATCATGCCGCCGAACACCGCCGTCCCCAGCGCCCGTTGGCTGGCGGCGCCAGCGCCGTCGGCATAGACCAGCGGCACCACGCCGAGAATAAAGGCGAACGACGTCATGAGAATCGGACGGAAGCGAAGCCGGGCCGCCTCCACCGCGCTGTCGTAGATCGAATGCCCTTCGGCCCGCAACTCGCGTGCGAACTCGACGATGAGAATCGCGTTCTTACTGGCCAGGGCGATAATCAGCACGATGCCGATCTGCGTGTAGATGTTGTTGTCCATGCCGCGGATCGCCACAGCCGCCACCGCTCCGAGCAGACCGAGCGGCACGACCAGAATCACCGCCACCGGCGTGATCCAGCTTTCGTACTGGGCAGCCAGCACGAGATAGACGAGCAACACGGCCAGGATGAAGATCCAAATGGCTTCGCCGCCGACCTTCTTCTCCTGGTACGAGACGCCGGTCCACTCGTAGCCCATCGAAGTCGGCAGTTCGTTGGCGGCCAACTGCTCCATGATGTTCAGCGCTTCACCCGAGCTGAATCCCTGCGCCGGTTCGCCGTTGAGGGCCGCCGACGGATGGAGGTTGTAGCGAGTGATGATCTGCGGACCGTACGATTCCTTCACATCGACGACCGCGCCGAGCGGAATCATCTGGCCGCGAGCGTTGCGAACCTCAAGCCGCTCGATGTCCTTGGCTTCGATGCGGAACTTTTCGTCGGCCTGGATGCGAACCTGGAAGGTGCGGCCGAACTTGTTGAAGTCGTTCACATAGGCCGAGCCCAGGTAGGCTTGCAGCGTGCCGAAGACGTTGGTCAGCGGAATGTCGAGCGTTTTGACCTTCTGCCGGTCGACGTTCACGTAGAGCTGCGGAACGCCGGGGCGGAAGGTCGTGTTGATCGCCGTCAGGCTCGATTGGCTGCGGGCCGCTTCGGAGAGCTGCTGCACGACTTGCTGCAGTTCGGTGAGGCCGACGCCCGAGCGATCCTGAATCTGCATCTGGAAACCGCTTCGCACGCCCAGACCGCGAATGGCTGGCGGCGGGAAGGCGAAGATGTTCGCCTCAGGAATCTGCGCGAACTGCGCGTAGAGCTTGCCGAGAATCGCCCCTTGGCTGAGCGACGGATCTTGCCGTTCGCCCCAGTCCTTGAACATGACGAAGAACGTCGCCGCGTTCGAGGCGGAGCTGCCGTCGAGGAGCGAGAAGCCGCCGATTGCGAACCAGTGTTCGACGCCGTCGGTGTTGGCGATGATCTCGTTGACCTTGTTGACGACTTCGCGCGTTCGCGCCTGGCTGGCGGCGTCGGGAAGCTGGGCGCTGACGATGACGTAGCCCTGATCCTCGATCGGCAAGAAGCCGGTCGGAATCGAGTTGTACCACCACGCGGCGAAGACGACGAGCGCCACGAACGCCACCATCACCGCCGGGCTCCAGCGCAACAGCCGGCGAACAATTTCCGTGTAAGCTCGCTCCACTTTGTCGTAGACGTAGTTGAAGCCGCGGAAGAAGAAGTTCCGCTTCTCGGGCGGCTTGCGCAGATAGACGGCGCATTGGGCCGGCTTGAGCGTGATCGCGTTGATGGCGCTGATGAGCGCCGTGGCGGCGATCGTCAAAGCGAATTGCCGGTAGAGCTGGCCGGTAATGCCGCCCAGGAAAGCGGACGGAAGAAACACAGCCATCAGCACAAACGTGATGCCGATGATCGGTCCGAGCACCTGATCCATCGCTCGGATGGTCGCCTGTCGCGGCGGCATGCCATGTTCGATATGGTGCGCGGCCGCTTCCACGATCACGATTGCGTCGTCGACCACGATGCCGATTGCCAACACCAGGCCGAACAGCGTGAGCATGTTCACCGAGAAGCCGAGAGCGTACATGGCGGCGAAGGCGCCGATGATCGTCACGGGCACGGTCGTGGCCGGCACCAACACGGCCCGCCAATCTTGCAGGAAGACGAGAATCACGATCAGCACGAGCACGCCCGCTTCGATGAGCGTCTTGTACACTTCGTGAATCGAGGCGTCGACGAACTTGGTCGTATCGAGCGGATAGTCGTAGCGCAGCCCCTCGGGGAACGACGAAGCCATCCGGTCCATCGCCTCGCGCACGCCGGCCGACACGGCGAGTGCGTTCGCCCCCGGCAATTGATACACGCCAAGGCTCGCGCTCGGTTGGCCGTTCTTGAGCGAGAACTGATCGTACGTCTGTGCGCCAAGCTCGATTCGGGCGACGTCCTTCAGGTAGGTGACTTCGGTTCCTTCGCCCGATTTGACGATGATCTTCTCGAACTGCGACACATCGCTCAGTCGGCCCTGGGCGCTGACGATGTACTGGAAGTTCAAATCGCTCGGCGAGGGCGGCTGACCGATCTGACCGGCGGCGACTTGGACGTTCTGTTCCTGAATGGCGGCGATGACGTCCTGCGTCGTCAGGCTGCGGGCCTTCAGCTCGTAGGGATCGAGCCAGACTCGCATGCTGTAGTTGCTGCCGCCGAAGATCGTCACGTCACCCACGCCGGGAACGCGGCTGATCTCGTCGCGGAGGCGAAGGTTGCAGAAGTTCGAAAGAAACAGGCTGTCGTACTTGTTGTTCTCGGAGGTGAGCGCGACCACGAGAATGATGTTGGTCGACTGTTTTTTCACCGTCACGCCTTGGCGGCGGACCTCTTCGGGCAACTGCGGCTCGGCGATGGCGACGCGGTTTTGCACGAGCACCTGGGCTTCGTCGAGGTCGGTGCCGATCTCGAACGTCACCGTCAGCGAATAGGTGCCGTCGCTCGAGCAGGTCGACGACATGTAGAGCATGTTTTCGACGCCGTTCACCTGCTGCTCGATCGGAGCGGCGACCGTATCGGAAACCACCTGCGCGTTCGCGCCGGGATAGGACGCGGTGACGCGAACCGTCGGCGGCGTGATTTCCGGATACTGCTCGATGGGGAGGCCGAAAACGGCGACCGCTCCCATGAGCATCGTCACGATGGCGATGACGTTCGCAAAAACCGGATGGTCGATGAAAAAGCGAGAAAACATGGGTTGCCGGAAAGGTTTGCGAAGAACGGCGTCCGTTTCGGAAAGCAAGCAGCGGCGTTAGGCGCCCGCGGCGGATTTGGCAGCTTCCGGCTGCTCCGCTTCGGCGGTGGTTTGCCCGGCGACGCTGGGCGCCGGCTTCGTTTCGACGGGAGCGCCGGGGCGGGCGCGCTGCAAACCGTTCACGATGACCGTTTCGTTCTCGGTCAAGCCTTGGATGACGATCCGCATGCCGTCGATGCGGCTGCCGAGCTTCACGGCGCGACGCTCGACGATGTTGTCAGGCCCGACCACCAGGACATATTCCCCTTCCTGGTCGGCGGCGATCGCCCGTTCGTCGACGAGCAGCCGCGGCTGCGGTTCGCCGATCGGTAGTCGCAAGCGAACGAACATGCCGGGAACGATGGTGCGGTCTTCGTTGTCAAAAATGGCTCGCCGCATCTGCGTCCCCGTGTCGGGGTTGATGCCGACTTCTTCGAAGTCCAACCGGCCGACGTGCGGAAAGCCCGTCTCGTTGGCGAGCGCGAGTTCGACGATCGGCTGCTTGGAGCTATCGGTGGAAACGCTCACGACGCCCGAATCGCGCAGGCGGAGCATTTCGCGTTCGCTCACGCTGAAGTAGGCGTAGATCGGCTTGTAAGACTGAATGGTGGTCAGCTCGGTCTCGCCCGACTGAACCAGGTTGCCGACGTCGACCAGGTGACGGCCGGCGCGACCGCTGATCGGCGCGGTGACGCGGGTGTACTCGAGATTGAGCTTCGCTTGATCGACCGCAGCTCTGGCGGCGGCGACTTCGGCCGAGGCGACGCGATGGTCGGCGATCTTGGAATCGAGTTCCTGCTGGCTGAGCGCGCCACGGCGAACCAGCGGTTCGGTTCGAGCGACTTCGGCTTTGGCGAAGGCTTCGGAGGCTAGCGCCTTCTGCAGCGACGCCTCGGCGGACGCCAGCGCCGTTTCGAACGGCTCGGGCTCGATGAGAAACAGGAGCTGATCCTTCTTTACCTCGGCGCCGTCCTGAAACTCGATGCTCTTGAGATAGCCGCTGATCCGGGCCCGGACGGTGACCGATTCTTGGGCCCGCGTGATGCCGGTGAATTCGAGGTCCTCTACCACCGGCCGAATTACGGGCTTGGCGACAAACACCGTAGGAGGCGGCGGCGGGACATATTGATTGGTCTTCCCACAGCCGGCGACTGCAAGCACGAGACTTGCCAGGCAGGCAAAGAGGACGCTCGGCGACGATCGGCGTCCGGTTCGATGTAAGCGCGGCATGGACGGTTGGTAGAAGGGGTAGACGTTGAGCATCGATGTTGGCCCTAAGAGCCAATTTAGACAGCAGCTATTATTACCGGACGGACCCGTCCGCCCTTACACGATTTTGGGGGTGTCGAACGCCCCCGGCGCCGGCCCGCGCGGGCCGCAAAGTCGCAACTTCTTGCCGATTTTGAAGTTGCTTCGATACGGCCGAATTTAGAACCCCTACAAGCGGGTGGCCGCAAAATCTTAGCTAGCTAACCAGTCCGGCCAGCCGCACGACTAGCCGGACTGTCCACCCTGCCCCGCGCGAAGCCCGCCCGGACGGCTCTCGCGACGACATTTTTCCCGCACCGCCGTGTCGCTCCATCGGCCGACTTTTGCAGCAAATGCCCCGCTTTCTGCCGCTTCCGCGACACGGCAAACCTCCAGAAAAAGGGCACTCAAAAACTAGCAATAGCCCTTTTGACCCGCTAAATTACCGTCCGCAACTGCGCCAATTACGCAGCTTGCATCGGTTCTAACGACTGCCTCACCCTTTCGCGCTCCGCGAAGTCCTCTCCGGGAACCGCAGCATGTCATCGGGCTCTCTTTTCGTACGTCCCCGCGCTCATTCCTCGTCCCGCACGGCCGCCCAAAAGCGGCGCACCCGCGCCACTCGGCGGATGTTCTTCGAGCCGCTTGAAGACCGTGCGATGCTCGCCTTCACGCCGGGCGACGTCTGGCGATTTGGCAGCTCGGGGACGGAGTCGTACGTCCACCCGGTCACCGGAACCGGCCAGATGGGCTCGCCCTACGTGCAGCTTAGCGGTCAGGCGTATGGCCAGATCGCCTGGAG
>Ga0182743_1004317_pt1 | contig 10842 bp, 7 predicted proteins | sample eDN3rd30CKraftOP_FD_128522 | JGI IMG/M metagenome (GOLD analysis project Ga0182743, IMG submission 128522) | Enriched Organic Plus compost microbial communities from Emeryville, California, USA - eDNA 3rd pass 30_C Kraft OP (version 2) (version 2) ... | reverse complement strand
TGGCGATATGGCCTTTGAGTACGCGCGTGTAGCGGTCGCGCATGGCGTGCGTCAGCGCGCCGACCGCAATGGTGCGGGTGATGTCGGTGGTGCCGTCCTCGTATTGCGCGCCGGAATCGATCAGGAAGAGGCCATCTCCGATCGTGCGGTTGCTGGCGCGTGTGACGCGGTAATGCGGCAGCGCGGCATTGGGGCCGGCGGCCGAGATCGAGGGGAAGGAGAGGTCGCGCAGCGCGCCGGTCTCGGCGCGGAACGCTTCCAGCGCCTCCGCCGCGCCGATCTCGTCCAGGGCACCGCGAGGCGCCTCGCGGTCGAACCAGGCGAGGAAGCGGCACATCGCGGCACCGTCCCGGCGATGCGCCGCGCGGGTGCCGGACATCTCCGCGGCGTTCTTCACCGCCTTCAGCAGGGCAATGGGATCGGCAACGCGCTCGACCTTCGCGCCGGCGGCTTCCAGCCGCGCGGCAAGGCGCTGCGGCGCGGTCGCGGAATCCAGCAGGACCCGCTTGCCAGCGAGGGCATCGAGGCGCGTGTCGAGATCGCCGGGCTCGGCGATGTCTGCAGCTTCCGAGAGCGCCGCGCGCAGGCTGTTGGAAAGCTTGCGGCCGTCCACCAGCAGGGTGGGGCGGCCCTGCGCCGGGATCACCGCCCAGCCGAGCGGCAGCGGCGTGTGGCCGACATCGCCGCCGCGGATGTTGAAGGTCCAGGCCATTGCGTGCGGATCGCTGACCAGCAGGGCGTCGGCGCGGGCGCGGGTGATGGCGGCCTGGATGCGCGCCAGCTTGGCGGTGCTGTCCTCGCCGGCGAATTCGGCCGGGTGGGCGCTGATGGCGGCGAGCGGCGGCGGCGGCCGGTTGCTCCAGACCTGGTCGAGCGGATTGGGCTCGGTGGCCACCAGTTCGGCGCCGGCGTCGCCACAGGCGCGGGCATAGCGCTCGACCTGGCCCGGCGTGTGCAGCCAGGGATCGTAGCCGATGCGATCGTCCGGCGAGAGCGCGTCCTTCAGCCAGTCGGCGGGGGAGAGGGCGCCAATGTCGACCACCTCGAACAGCGCCTCGTCCACCTGCTCGCGCGCCTGCACGGTGTAGCGCCCGTCCACGAAGATCGCGCCGCGCGTGCGCAGGACGATTGCGAGGCCAGCAGAGCCGGTGAAGCCCGTCAGCCAGGCCAGCCGCTCCTCGGAAGGGGGCACATATTCGTTCTGGTGCGCGTCGGCGCGGGGGACGATGAAGCCGGTCAGCCCGAGCCCCGCAAGACGGTCCCGCAGCAGCCGCAGGCGCGGAGCGGAGAGGGTGGGGTCGCTGGTTTCGTCGAAGCTCTGGAAGCGGCTGGGCTGGATCATGGCGGCCACTCTAGGCGGCGGCAGGGGCAGCGGCAACGTATGCCGGAGCGCAGTGGATTAATCTTTTATTACAGGGCCATAGCGGCGCAGCAGAGCGGCCATGCATTCTTTGGGGGATCACGAAGCGGGAGGATCGGGCTACATGTCTCTGCGTTGGCATACCACATGCCAATGCCTTCTTACGCAGGACAACAAGAACATGCCCCTCACGACTTCTGGCTCTGCCAAGACCACCCGCCCGACGCGCTTCGGCCGCTTCCTCGTCCGCATCACCCGCAAGGGCAACCCGGACAACGGCGCGCGCTACTACTCCATGTGCCGCGGCCTCTGAGCCCGGTTTCAACGATCGACAGGCGGCGGCTGAACAGCCGCCGCAAACGTCACTTCAGCGCCGTGGCCACCACTCGCCCGACCGACGCCAGAGCGGCGTCCCGCGTCTCTTTCGGCGCTTCCGTGCCGGTCAGATAGGCCGCCACGACGATCGGCTTCCGCTCCGGGAGCCAGATGATCCCCGCATCGTTCGTGCTGCCGCGCTCGCCCGAGCCGGTCTTGTCGCCGACGCGCCAGCCCCTCGGCAGGTGCGCGCGCAGGCGCTTGTCTCCGGTGGTGTTGGCCAGCAGCCATGCCTTGAGCTGTTCGCGCGAAGCAGGGGAGAGGGCTTTTCCGAGAACCAGCTTCCGCAGGTCGGCCGCCATGGCGGCGGGCGTGGTGGTATCGCGCGGATCGTCGGGCAGGGCTTCGTTGAGTTCCGTCTCCATGCGGTCGAGGCGGGTCACCTCGTCCCCAATGGTTCGCAGCCACGCCGTCAGCCCGGCCGGGCCGCCGATGGCGTTCAGCATCAGATTGCCCGCCGTGTTGTCGCTCAGCGTGATCGCAGCCTTGCAGATCGCCGCCAAGGTCATGCCCCTGCCGACGTGCTTCTCCGTCTCCGGCGAGTAAGTGACGAGATCCTTCGCCGTGTAGGTGACGTGCCGCTCAAGCTTTTCCTTGCCGGCATCGACGCGCGCCAGGATCGCGGCGGCGGCCAGCGTCTTGAAGGTGCTGCACAGCGGAAAGCGCTCGTCGGCGCGATGGCCGGCTTTGGCGCCTGTTTCGGTGTCGATCACCTGGACCCCCAGCCGTCCGCCGCTTTCCTTCTCGATGCGGGCGAAGTCCGCGGCCAGTGAATCGAGCGAACTTTTCGCCAGGGCCGAGCCCAGGCCGAGCGCGCCCGCGGCGAAGCTGGCGGAACCGAGAACGACGAACTCGCGGCGGGTGAGCATGGCGTGAGCTTCTCCAAGGCGGGAAGCCAGACTAGCCCATGAGTCGTGGCGACTTTCAGGCGGCGGCGAGCGTCAGCGTCATCCAGGCTTCGAGCGGCGTGCGCTCCACCACGGCGAGCCCCTGAGCTCGGTAGGCGTCGGTCACCATGGCTTCCTGCTCGGCCAAGAGGCCCGACAGGATGACCGTGCCGCCCGGCGCCACCACGCGGGCAATGTCCGGCGCGAGCGCGATCAGCGGGCCGGCGAGAATGTTGGCGAAGACGAGGTCGTAAGGCGCGCCGCCGGCGATCGCCGGGTCATCAAGGCCGTCGGCTTCGACCACGCGGACCAGGTCGGCGACTTGGTTCAGCGCTGCGTTCTCGCGAGCGATGCCCACCGAGACCGGGTCGATGTCGCTGGCGAGGATTTCCTGGCGCAGCGCCTTTGCCGCGGCAATGGCCAACACGCCGGTGCCGGTACCGAGGTCGAGAATGCGGCGCGGGCGGCGTTCCTGGAGAAGCCGGTCGAAGGCCAGCAGGCAGCCGCGCGTGGTGCCGTGGTGGCCGGTGCCGAAGGCCAGCGCCGCCTCGACCTGGATGCCGATGGCGTCGGCCGGCACCTTATCGCGGTCATGTGCGCCGTGGACGAGGAAACGTCCGGCCTCGACCGGATCGAGCCCGGCCAGGCTCTGCGCCACCCAGTCGGCGTCCTCGATCTGTTCGGAGACCACGTCCAGCCCGGCAATGTCGTCCCCCATGCCGCGCCGCACATCGGCTTCCAGTTCGTCCGGAGGGACGTTGGGCCCGGCAAAGATGTCCATGCGCCAGAGTTCGTCGTCCGGCGCGATCTCGGAGACGACGATGGACAACTCGTCGAGCGACAGCCGTTCCTCGGCAAGAAGCGCAAGCTGCTCGGCGGCGGCCTGTTTGGCGGTGATGCGGACGACGGAGGTGGGCATAGGGGGCCGCTTCGAAAACGAGGGATAGGGAAAGCGGCGCATCCTCTCCCACGCCGGAGCGGCGAGGTAAAGCGTCAGGCGCGCTTCAGGAAGCTGTCGATGACGCGCTTGTGGCCGGCCTTGTCGAAGGCGACGCCGAGCTTGTTGCCCTCGACTTCCTTCACGTCGCCATAGCCGAACTTCTCGTGGAAGACGCGGTCGCCCACGCTGAAGCTGGATGCAGGGCCGGTGGATTTGGCGATAAGCTCGCCCTCGATGACCATGCCGCCCCGGCCACCGCGCCCCGAGGCGTAGCCGCCGCGCCCGCTCTCGGCGAAGCCGCCCATGCCCATATTGGCGCCGCGCTGCTGCGCGCGCTGCCAGCCGGGCGTGGCATAGGTCGAGGCCGCGAAGGGCTCGACGCGATCGAAGCGGCTCTGGCCGTAGCCGGTGTTGGAGAACGCCGCCGGCGCCTCCGTCACCTCGACATGGTCCTCGGGCAGTTCATCCAGGAAACGCGAGGGAATCGAGCTCTGCCACATGCCGTGGATGCGGCGGTTGGAAGCGAAATAGACCTTGGCGCGCTTCTTGGCCCGGGTGATGCCGACATAGGCGAGGCGGCGCTCTTCCTCGAGCCCGGCGCGGCCGTTCTCGTCGAGCGAGCGCTGGTGCGGGAAAAGCCCTTCCTCCCAGCCCGGCAGGAAGACGGTGTCGTACTCCAGGCCCTTGGCGCCGTGCAGCGTCATCAGCGTCACGGCCTGACCGTTGTCGGCGCTGTCGGCCTCCATGACCAGCGAGACGTGCTCCAGGAAGCCGGTCAGGTTCTCGAAACTGTCCATGGAGCGGACGAGCTCCTTGAGGTTGTCCAGCCGCCCTGCCGCGTCCGCCGAGCGGTCCTGCCGCCACATCTCGGTATAGCCGGACTCGTCCAGCACCATTTCAGCGAGTTCGGTGTGCTTCACATGGGGCGACGCCTCGGCCCATCGGTCGAAGGAGAGCACCAGCTCGCGCAGCGCCGCGCGGGGCTTGGGCTTCAGCTCCTCGGTGCCGCTGGCCATGCGCGCCGCCTCCATCAGCGGCACGCCGGCGCCGCGGGCGATGTTGTGCAGCAGCTTCAGCGTGGCGTCGCCCAGCCCGCGCTTGGGCGTGTTGACGATGCGCTCGAAAGCCAAGTCGTCGGCGGGGGAGGCGATGCAGCGCAGATAGGCCAGGGCATCGCGGATTTCGGCGCGTTCGTAGAAGCGCGGACCGCCGATGACGCGGTAGTTCAGGCCGAGCGTGACGAAGCGGTCCTCGAACTCGCGCATCTGGAATGAGGCGCGGACGAGGATGGCGATGTCGTTGAGGTTGTGGCCGTGGCGCTCCAGCTGCTCGATCTCGTCGCCGATGGAGCGGGCCTCCTCGCCGGAATCCCACGAGCCGGTGACGGTGACCTTCTCGCCATCCTCGCCCTGCGGCCGCAGCGTCTTGCCGAGCCGGCCCTGATTGTAGGCTATGAGGTGCGAGGCGGCGCCGAGAATGTGCGCGTCGGAGCGGTAATTGCGCTCCAGCCGCACCACCTTCGCGCCGGGAAAATCCTTTTCGAAGCGCAGGATGTTGTCCACCTCCGCGCCGCGCCAGCCATAGATCGACTGATCGTCGTCGCCGACGCAGCAGAGATTGTGGGAGCCCTGCGCCAAGAGCCGCAGCCAGAGATATTGCGCGACATTGGTGTCCTGGTACTCGTCCACCAGCAGATAGCGGAAGCGCTTGTGATAGTGCGCGAGAATGTCCGGGTTCTCGCGGAAGATGCGGATCGGCTCGACCAGGAGGTCGCCGAAATCGACCGCGTTCAGCGTTTTCAGCCGTTCCTGATAGGCGGCGTAGATCTCGCGTCCACGGCCATTGACCAGAGCGGCGGCCTCGCCGGCGGGGATTTCGGCCGGGCCGAGGCCGCGGTTCTTCCAGCCATCGATCGACCAGGCGAGCGTGCGCGCCGGCCAGCGCTTCTCGTCCACGTTTTCGGCGGAGAGTATCTGCTTGAGGAGGCGGATCTGGTCGTCGGTGTCCAGAATCGTGAAGCTGGATTTCAGCCCGGCCAGCTCGGCGTGGCGGCGCAGCAGCTTGGTGCCGATGGCGTGGAAGGTGCCGAGCCAGGGCATACCCTCGGCGACATCGCCGACGAGATGCGCCACGCGCTCTTTCATCTCGCGCGCCGCCTTGTTGGTGAAGGTCACGGCGAGGATTTCGGACGGCCGCGCGCGGCCGGTGGCGAGGATGTGGGCGATGCGGGTTGTCAGAACCCGCGTCTTGCCGGTGCCGGCGCCCGCCAGGACGAGGAGAGGGTCGTCCAGCGTCTCCACCGCCTCGCGCTGCTCGGGGTTGAGCACGTCGAGATAGCCTGCCGCGGGCGCCGCGGAGCGCGCCATGGCGCGCGCGGCGATGCCCCCCGGCCGCGGGGCAGGGGGAGCGGCATCATCCTTGAAAAAGGGCAGCGGGTCCGGTTCGGCCAAAACGCATCCAGGCTAGCGGGGGCGGCAGAATGCGACGATTCGCAATCCGAGAACAAAATGGCACCGGAATGCGGCGATTGCGAGGGGTGGCCGTGGATAAAGCGCTCAAGGGAAAAGCCGGCGCGAGGCCGGCTTTTCGTGGAAGCGTCGGAAGAGGCCGTTCAGGCCAGCGGCGGAATGCGCAGCACCCAGCCCGGCTGGATCAGGTCGGGGTTCTTCACCGGCGGCGTGTTGGCCTTGACGATCTCGGTGTATTTTGCGCCCTTGCCCTTGCCGTAGTGCTCCTCGGCGATCTTCCAGAGAGTGTCGCCCTTCTTCACCGTGTAGAACACGGCTTCGGCGCCGCCATCCTTCGAGGAGGTGTTGTCCTCGACCTTGGAAATGCCGAGCGAGTTGCCGATCGACAGGATGATCTTCTCAGCCATTTCGCGCGTCGAGGCGTCGCCCGAGACCTTGGCGGTGTCGCCCTCGACCTTGATGTCGAGGCCGCTGGCGTCGAGGCCCTGCTTGGCCAGTTCCTTCTTGAACTCTTCCGGCGTTGCCGCCTGCGCCTCGCTGGCGCCGAAAAGTTTTTCCCCGACGTCTTTGATAAAATTGAACAAACCCATGATCGGCCTCCCTGTCGAGATGGCATGACAATGCTCTGGATTAAGGGACATAGGATGAAAATCGGCAAGTGCGGTCGTTTCCGCCCCGCAAAATCCTGTCAGCGCCCTCCACGGGCGTCGCAATCTCGACGCGTTCGCAGCATACTGCAGCGCCTTGCTTCTCTTTGCGTCTGAAGAGCCGTGAACACCACGCTGACCGCCCTGGGAATTGCCTTGCTGGTGGCGCTGATGACAGCGCTGCTGGGCCCCTTCTTTGTCGACTGGAATCAGCACCGTGCGTTCTTCGAGCGTCACGCATCCGAAATGCTCGGCATGCCCGTGCACGTGCAGGGCAAGATCGATGCGCGGCTTCTGCCGCAGCCCGTGGTGCGCTTTTCCGACGTCGTGATCGGCGATGCCGACGGGCCTCTGTCGCTGCACGCGGCGGGTTTCGGCTTCGACCTCTCGCTGATGCCACTGCTGCGCGGCGAGATCGCCATCGACGAGATGCATCTGCAACGCCCAAAGATCGTCGCGACGCTCGGCAAGGACGGTGCGCTCGTCCTGCCGGCGGATGTGAAGGAGCGCCCGGCCGCCGATCTCGCCCGTGTCAGCCTCGACTATGTCGAGGTGACCGACGGCAGCGTGGACCTGCGTGACGAGCGCACCGGCCGGCGGCTCGAACTGGCGTCGATTGCCGCCATCGGCAGCGCGGAAAGCCTGGCTGGCCCATTCCGCATTGAGGGCACGGCGCATGGCGGCGGTGAGCCCTATGCGTTCCGCGTGCAGGCCGGCTCCTTTGCGCAGGGCGCGGGGCACATCAAGCTCTCGGCGCATCCGGATGGAGAGAACCACCGCCTGTTCGACCTCGACGGCACGCTGGCGCTGGCGAACGCGCAGCCGCGCTTCACCGGCAAGGCCCTGCTGGAGAGCCGCGCCGCCAAGGACGAAGACGCCGCCAAGGCGCCCATGCCCTGGCGCATCAGCGCCGAGGTGAAGGCCGACCCGGCCACCATGGCCCTGGACAAGGTCGAACTGCAGAGCGGCTCCACCGAGCGCGCCCTGACGCTCGCTGGTTCCGGCACGATCGACCTTGGCGCCAAGCCGGCGGCGACGCTGAACCTCGCCGCGCGCCAGCTCGATCTCGACCGCGCGCTCGGCCGTGGCCCGGATGATCCCGCTTTGCCGGTGCTCGACGTGCTGACGGGCGTCGCCGCGCGCTTCTCCGGCATGGCCGATCCGCCCCTGCCGCTGCGGGTCGAGGCCAAGGTGGACGGCATCACGGCCGGCCGCGACATAATCCAGGACGTCGCCCTGGCGTTGCAGAGTGGGCAGGGGGCGTGGACGATCCAGGATCTCTCGGCCCGGCTGCCAGGCAACGCCATGCTCAAGGCGTCGGGCTCGCTGCCGCGCAAAAGCTTCCCGGCCTTTTCCGGCCATCTGGCGCTTGACGCGCCCAACCTGCCGAGCCTCGTCCACTGGCTGGGCGGCGCGCAGGGCACGACTCCCGACACCGCCGCGAAGCACCTCGTCCTCAGCGGCGATCTCGACGCGCGGTCCGACGCGGTCGGCCTGGCTGGCGCGAACATCACGGCGGACGGCACTACGCTCACCGGCAGCGGCCATTGGCGCAAGGCCAGCAAGGATGCGCCCGCCAGCCTCAGCGCGGTGCTGGCGGCCGACACGCTCGATCTGGACCGGCTCGACGCCAAGCGGCTGCTGCGGCTCATCGGCGTTTCCGGCAAGGCGCGGAAGACCGACATCGACATCGCGCTCAACGCCAAAACGCTAATCTTTCACGGCATCCAGGCGCACAGCGTGGCGCTCGACATGGGCGCGCGCAGGGGCGTGCTCGACCTGCGCAAGGCCAGCATCGCCGATCTCGACGGCGGCAGGCTGGACCTGCGTGGCCGGCTCGACCTGCACGGCGAGGGCGATCACGGCCGCATCACCGCCAATCTGGACGCCCCGCGCGCGGAGGGCGTGCTGGCGCTGCTCGACGAACTGCCGCTGCCCGAGCGCGTGCTGGCCGGGCTCCAAGCCCGCGCCGCGGGCCTGGCCCCGGCGAAGCTTTCCGCCTCCATCGGCTCGGCCGCGAACGGCAAGGGCTATACCGGCACGATCGAGGGCACGCTCGGGGGCGTGCATCTCACAGCCGACGGCCGCGCCTCCCGGCTCGACGCGGAGGGCGAGGGCTCCGTCTCGCTCCATGCCGAGGCGCAGGATGGCGCCGACCTGCTGCGCGCGCTTGGCTGGAATCCCGGGCCGCTGGCCAAGCTCGAACCGGCGCGCCTGTCGCTGGAGGCTTCGGGCAAGCTGGCCGACGCCAGCGTGAAAGGTGATTGGGACGGCGAGGCCGCCGTGCATTTCGATGGTGCCCTCAAGGGATGGGACGAGAACAACGGCCTTTCCGGGCGCCTCACCGCCAAGGCACCCGACGTTCCGGCGCTGGCCGCGCGGCTCGGCCGCGTCGCGCCCGGCAGCCTGCCAGCCTTCCCGTTCGACCTTGCGGCGAAGCTCGACGCCGGGCCGAACGGCCTGCGCCTCAGCGCCGTTACAGCCCGACTTGGCGACGACACGCTGACCGGCGACCTTGCGCTCCGCGCGGGCGCCGTTACGGGAGACCTCACAGCGGACCGCCTGGCCCTGCGCGATCTGGCGGCGCTGGGGCTTGGCCCTGCCGCGCTCGATGCGCAGGCGGGGCAAGGCTGGCCGGACACGGCCTTTGCGCCTGGCCTGCTGGCGGGCCTCGACGCCCATGTTTCCATGCAGGCGCGGACCCTGGATCTTGCCGATGGCTTTAGTGCGCAGGATGCCCGTTTTGCCCTCGTGCTGCACAACCGCGACGTTGCGGTGCGCAATGCCAGCGCCAGCTTTGCCGGCGGCACCCTTGGCGGCGGCTTCGCCCTGAGCGGCAGTGGAGATGCCACGGCGCTGAACGGCACGGTGTCGTTGAAGGGCGTGGCGCTCGATGCGCTCACCGGGGCGGCGAGCGGGGCGCAGGGCCGCGTCGATCTCGCGCTGGACGTGCAGGGCCGTGGCGGCTCGCTCAAGCAGGTTGTCGGCGCGCTGACCGGCGGCGGCAGCGTCACCTTCCACGATCTCAGCCTGCCACGCCTCGATCCGGCGAGCTTCCACACGGTTTTCGACGCCGAGGAGAGCGATGCGCTTGAGGCCGATCCGGCCGCAGTGCGCCGCGCCTTCGAGGCGGCGCTGAAGAAGGGGCCGCTGACGCTTTCGGAGGTGACCGGCGCGGTCGGCATCGCGTCCGGCGTGGTGCGGGTGGTCAATGCGGCGGTGACGAGCGAGGAGGCCGATGCGTCGGCCTCGCTGTCGCTCGACCTCAATGCCTGGACCGCCTCGGGCGAACTCGATCTGCGGCCGAAGGAGCTTCCCGATATCGCGGCCGCGGACCGGCCCTCGGTGCGCGTCAGCCTGTCCGGCCCGCTCGCGGCGCCCACGCGCAGCCTCGACACCGCCTCGCTGACGGCTTTTCTTGCCAGTCGCTCGATTGCCCGCCAGACGGCGAAGATGGAACAGCTCGAGGCCGAGCGGCGCCAGCGCGCCGAGGCTGCCCGGGAGGCCGCCCGCGAAGTGGCCAAGGCAGCCGCCGACAAGGCTGCGGCCGATGCCGGCGCGCGGAAGGCCGCCGCGGCCCAGGAGCGTGCGCAGGAAGAGGCGGTGCGGCGGGCTGCCGCTGCGGCGGTTGCCCCGCCGCTCGATCTCACGCCGGGAGCACTCTACGGCACGCCCGCAGCAACCAGCCGCCGCACCCCGCCGCGCTCGATCAACGATCTTCTGCAGCAATAGGCGCGGAGCGCCCACCCTCATGCTCCGGCTTGACCGGAGCATCCATGAAGCGGTGCGGCAGACGGGACTGCCCTATGATCCCTCCGGTCAAGCCGGAGCATGACGGCCGAGGAGGAGGCGGGGCCCCATCTCACACGTTAGCCGGGCCCTGGTTCGCGGCCTTTCCGCGGAAATGCGCCAGCACGAACAGGCGGATGGCCGAGGAGAGGTTGTTGTCGCCGCGTTTGGCGTCGATCTCGGCCACCAGCGCGCGGATCGGCACGTCGCGCTCCGCCGCGATCTCGCGCAGGGCGCTCCAGAAATCCTCTTCGAGGCTCACGCTGGTGCGGTGGCCCGCGATCTCCAGCGAGCGTTTGACGATCCCGCTCACGACTCCGGCTCGTCGCGCTTGTGGCCTTCGAGCCGCCGCGCTTCGAGGTCAGCCTTGGCGGCG
>Ga0182743_1004316_pt1 | contig 10844 bp, 8 predicted proteins | sample eDN3rd30CKraftOP_FD_128522 | JGI IMG/M metagenome (GOLD analysis project Ga0182743, IMG submission 128522) | Enriched Organic Plus compost microbial communities from Emeryville, California, USA - eDNA 3rd pass 30_C Kraft OP (version 2) (version 2) ... | reverse complement strand
GCGACCCCGCACCACCGGGGCCATCACCATGAAGCGGGTCCCCTCCTCCATGGTCATGAGCTGGTCGGTGATCTGTTCCTGGGTCTGGCCGGTGATCGGCTTGCCGCAGTTCGGGCAGTGCGGCTTCCCGATCCGGGCCCAGAGCAGCCGCAGGTAGTCGTAGATCTCGGTGACCGTGCCGACCGTGGAGCGCGGGTTGCGTGAAGTCGTCTTCTGGTCGATCGAGATCGCCGGCGAGAGCCCTTCGATCGAGTCCACGTCCGGCTTTTCCATCAGTCCGAGGAACTGCCGGGCATAGGCGGAAAGCGACTCGACGTAGCGGCGCTGGCCTTCGGCGTAGATCGTGTCGAAGGCGAGGCTGGACTTGCCGGAACCGGACAGGCCGGTGACCACGATCAGGGAGTCGCGGGGAAGGTCCAGGTCGATTCCCTTGAGGTTGTGCTCGCGGGCCCCGTTGATGAGGATGCGCTCGGAACGGCTCACCCTCCCATCATACGAAACCGAACACATGTTCGTTTGCTACCTTGTCGGTTGCCCGCACCGCGGGCGCTCCATGCGGAACTCCTGAGCCCACAGCCCCTCTACCGGTCGAGCCCACGCTCGATGCGGCGCTGTGTTCTCACAGTCCTCACCGCAAGGAGTTCCAGATGTCAGAAGTACTGATCACCGCACGCGCGGTCGACCGGACGCACGGCGACCGCCACATCCTGAAAGACGTCGACATGACGGTCCACGCCGGAGCGAGAGTCGCGCTCGTCGGGCCGAACGGCAGCGGCAAGTCCACCCTGCTCCAACTGCTCGCCGGGCTCGACGAGCCGACCGCCGGAGCGATCACCCGCGTCGGCGGCGTCAGGGTTGGATACCTGCCCCAGGTCGACGCGCCCCGCGAGGACCGCACGGTGCGCGAGGAGTTGGCCCGCCGGACCGGCGTCGCCCCGGCCCTTGACCGAATGAACCGCGAGACGGAACGGCTGGCTGGAGGCGATCTGACCCGGATCCAGGCGCAGATCGACGCGGTCGACGAGTGGACGAGCCTCGGCGGTGACGACCTCGACGCGCGCCTCGGTGCCGCGCTCGACGCCGTGGGGCTCGACCCGGAGTGGGCCGACCGCCGTCTCTCTTCCCTTTCCGGGGGCCAGCTTGCCAGGGTCAATCTCGCGACCTTGCGACTTTCGCGAACGGATGTCGTGCTGCTGGACGAGCCGGGGAACCATCTCGACCGGGAGGGGCTGGAGCTCCTGCGCTCGCTGCTCGAGACGGCACCGACCGTCGTGCTGGCGAGCCATGATCGTTCGCTGCTCGCGGACTTCGCCTACGAGGTGGTGGAGCTCGAGCGCGGCCAGGCCCGGCACTTCCGTGGCGGGTGGTCCTCCTACCTGCGCGAGAAGGAAGCCGCCCGGGCCCGGGCCCGAGTCGCGTGGGAGGAGGCCACCGCCGAGAAGAAGCGGCTGATCGCACTCGAACGGCGGATCCGCGAACAGGCCGCGGTCGGTGAGCGAAAGGCGCGGCGTTCGGGCGAGAGCGACAAGTTCATCCGTCACATGGCGGTCGAGTCGGCGCAGAAGAACACCGCGGCGAGCGGGATCGTCAAGCGAATCAAAGCAACGGACGTTCCGGAGAAGCCCTGGGAGGAGGACCTCTCCCGGCTGCTACTGGGCGCCGCGCACCGGGTTCATGCGCCTCGCGTGCTGGTGGCCCGAGGCGCGGTCGCCGGGGCGGGCAGTTGGCGTTCGGCCCCGGTCGATCTCGACCTCGCACCGGGGGAACGGCTCCTGTTGAGTGGACCGAACGGCAGCGGTAAATCGTCGCTGATCGCGATGCTGGCCGGGCGGGTCCAGCCGCTCTCTGGCACCGTGAGCGTCCCGTCCTCGGTCCGCGTCCTGGAACTGGCCCAGCAGGAGAGCCTCTTCGCTCGGGGAGAGGGCACTCTCGCCGAACGTTTTGCGGAACTGGCCGGACTGGACCCGACCGCGGCGCGGACGGCCCTCGCCGCGATGAGGCTGGGGGCGGACCAGGCCGGACGCGACCCGACCAGCCTGTCGCCAGGTGAGCTGACCCGGGCCGAGCTCGCTCTGCTGGCGACGCGCGGCGCGGCCTGCCTGCTGCTCGACGAGCCGAGCAACCACCTCGACATCGAGGCGCTCGAGGTCCTGGAGCGCTCTCTTGAAGGTTGGGGCGGCGCGCTCGTGGTCGCGAGTCACGACCGCGCCTTCACCGAAGCGATCCGGTTCGACCGGACCCTGGAAATGGGCGAACTCCGTGCGGCCGGTCCTGCCGGACGGGGCTAGCCGAGGCGGGCGAGGACTTCGTCGACCAGTTCGGCCGGGTCGGAGACGTCGTGTTCGGCCGCGACCTGCATCACGATCGTGTCGCGCTCCTTGCCTTCCATCGCCAGTTTCGAGGCGAGCAGGCGGGCCGCAACCAGCGCCTCGGCCGAGTCCTCTCCGGTCTCGTCCTGGTCTCCTGCGGAGTCGGCCGATTCTTCCTGCGGGCTGGCCGATCCGGTCAGCGGGTCGGGCCCGGGCTCGGGCAGCCCGCTGGGCCCCTCCTCGTGCTCCCGCGCCTCGGCCAGCTGCTCCTGGAGCTTGTCGCGCTCGACCTCGAGCGCCGTGATCCGCGCCTCCAAAGCTGCCACGTGCGCCGCAACGGCGGAAAGGTGAGCCCCGACCGAGTCGATGTCGAAGCCGGTGGCACCGTGCGCCCTCGGGAAGTCGTTGCGGATCAGTTGCTCTCGCTCCATGGCAAGAGCCTACCGTCGGAACTACCCGGCGAAACGCGTCAGGCCCCGGCCTTCATCGCGTCGAGGTCGCGTTGGAGTTCCCGGACTTCGTCGCGCAGGCGGGCGGCCTGCTCGAACCGCAGGTCTTCCGCCGCCGCGTGCATCTCTTCCTGGAGCTGCACGATGGTCTTCTCGAGTTCGTCGGGGCCTTCGAACTCGTCTTCCTTGCGACGTCGGCGGCGGGCCGGGGCCTTGTCCTCGATCGCCAGCAGGCTGCCGTCCTCGGCAACCCCCTTGACGATCGTGGTCGGGGTGATGCCGTGCCGCTCGTTGTACGCGATCTGGATCGCCCGGCGGCGGTCGGTCTCGGAGATCGCCGAGCGCATCGCCTCGGTCTCCTTGTCGCCGTACATGAGCACCCGGCCCTCGGTGTTGCGGGCGGCCCGGCCGATCGTCTGGATCAGGCTGGTCTCGCCGCGCAGGAACCCTTCCTTGTCGGCGACGAGGATTGCGACCAGCGAGACCTCCGGCATGTCGAGGCCCTTGCGCAGCAGGTTCACCCCGACCAGCACGTCGTACTCGCCCAGCCTCAGCTCGCGGATGATCTGGATCCGTTCCAGGGTGTCGATGTCGGAGTGGAGGTAGCGGACCTTTACCCCGTGCTCGATCAGGTAGTTGGTCAGGTCTTCGGCCATTTTCTTGGTCAGGGTGGTGACCAGGGTGCGTTCGCCCCGGTCGGTGGTCGCCCTGATCTCGTTCATCAGGTCGTCGATCTGGTTGGCGGTCGGGCGCACCTCGATCTCGGGGTCGACGATCCCGGTCGGGCGCACGATCTGCTCGACCACCCGGGTCGACTCGGTCCGTTCGAACTCGCCCGGGGTCGCCGAGACGAGCACGAGCTGGTTCATGCGCTCCATGAACTCGTCGAACTTGAGCGGCCGGTTGTCGATCGCCGAAGGCAGCCGGAAGCCGTAGTCGACCAGGGTCTGCTTGCGCGACCGGTCCCCCATGTACATGCCGCCGATCTGGGGGATCGTCTGGTGCGACTCGTCGATGAAGGTGACAAAGTCCTCCGGGAAGTAGTCGATCAGGGTGTGCGGCGGCGTGCCCGCGGCCCGGCCCTCGAACACCCGGGAGTAGTTCTCGATCCCGGAAGTGAAGCCGGTCTCCCTGATCATCTCGATGTCGTAAAGGGTCCGCTGGCGCAGCCGGTGGGCCTCCAGCTCCTTGCCCTCGGCCTCGAGCTCCTCGAGGCGCTGGTCGAGTTCGGTCCTGATCGCTTCGAGGGTCCGGTCGACCGAGTCCTCCTCGGTCACGTAGTGCGTGGCCGGCCAGATCGAGACGTGCTGGACCTCGTCCAGGATCTCCCCGGTCAACGGATCGAAGTGGTGGATCGCCTCGATCTCGTCGCCGAAAAGCATGATCCGGAAGGCCGTCTCCGCGTACGAGGGCATGATCTCCAGCACCTCCCCCTTGACCCGGAACGAACCACGCGTGAGCACGGTGTCGTTGCGTTCGTACTGGAGCCGGACCAGCTTGCGGAGCACCTTGTCGCGGTCGATCCACTCACCCACCTTGAAGAGCTGCATCTGCTGCTGGTACAGGGCCGGCGAACCGATGCCGTAGATGCACGACACGGAGGCGACGATGATCACGTCACGGCGGGCCAGCAGCGAGGCGGTGGCGGCGTGCCGCAGCCGGTCGATCTCGTCGTTGATCGACGAATCCTTCTCGATGTACAGGTCCTGGGCCGGGACGTACGCCTCCGGTTGGTAGTAGTCGTAATACGACACGAAGTACTCGACCACGTTGTCGGGGAAGAACTCCCTGAACTCGTTGCAGAGCTGGGCCGCGAGCGTCTTGTTGTGCGCCATGACCAGGGCCGGGCGCTGCACCTCGGCGATGACGCCCGCCATCGTGAAGGTCTTGCCGGTGCCGGTCGCACCGAGCAGGGTCTGGATCTTCTCCCCTGCCTTCAGGCCCTCGGCCAGCTCGGCGATCGCGGCCGGCTGGTCGGCCATCGGGGTGAACGAGGGGTTGAGCTTGAACTCTGCCACGCGCTCACGATAACGACCCCTCGACCTCGGTTCAGGGACCGATCAGCTCGTTCAGGCCCCGTTCGAGTCGATCCCTGGCCTCGGCCTCCAGCTGTTTCCGGGTTTCCTCGGGGATCAGGTCCTTGAGGTCATCGGTCGTGCCCTGCGGCAGCGCACCCTCGATCGCGTCCCCGAGCTTCCCGAGCGGGTTATCGGTGGTCCCCGACCCGAGGCCGTCGATACCCTCCCCGATCGCGTCGATTGCGTCGCCGACCCCCCCGAGGTCTCCCTGGAAGACCGTCTCGGCGTTCTCCAGAAGGTCGATCATCACGGACATGGGCATGACCCGGATGGCGGCGCGGATCCCGGTCGCGGCGAGGCCCCCGAGCGCGCCGGCGTTCTCCGCGTCATCGACCGCGCGGTTCAGGCCCGCCCGCAGGGCGTCCTCGAGGTCGTCCTCGCTGAAGCCGTGCTCCTCCATGAAGTCGCGGCGGGCGTCCTCCTCGGCGATCGAACGGGTCAGCTCCTCGCGGCTCACTCCCAGTTCGCAGGCCGCGCCGTCCGCGGCCGAGAGGGCGAACTGCTGGGCCGCCTCCTCCAGGTTCCCGGGATCGGTCCAGGGCCGCGGATCGCAGGGATCGGCGGCCTTGTCGGGGCCGACGGGGCCTCCCGCCGCCACGTAGGCGCCGACCAGGAGGAGCGAGGCGACGATCGCGGCGACAAGCATCCCGATGCCCCGGTTCCCGTTGCCGTCCGGCAGGACCCCGGTCTCGGCGCCTTCGTTTCCGCCGTTTCCGGGGACCGCGGTGGCGCGGGCGTCCTCGCCGCCGGAAAGCACCTCCGTCTGTCCGGGGTCGGAGAAGGCCTCGGTCGGTTCGTCCGGGCCGCCCGGCATCACGTCCGTAGGCTCGTCGGGCCTCACAGCTCGAGCCTCCTGGTCATCGCGATGGGGATCAGCGCGAGCAGGCCGAACAGCGCCGAGATCAGGAAGGAAAGGGAGAACGCCCTGGTCGCGGCCCGCTTCAGTTGCTCCTCGATGCCGTCCAGTATCGCCTCGTACCGGTTCCGCGTCTCGGGGTCGGTCGGCATCGGATCGAAGGCCGGGGCGAGATCGGGCACTCGGTCACCCTGGGCGTCGACCTCGGACGCGAGCTTCTCCCCGAGCTCGAGCTTGTCCGAAGGGTCGATCGGTGAGTCGAGGACGATGGCGGTGCCCGCGTCGAGCGCCGCTTCGCGCTGCTCGTCCAGCTGGTGCGTGAAGATCGGGGTGAGGATCAGGAGGCCCACGACGACCCCGGCGTGCCGGGCCGCGATGGTCCATCCCCCGTGGACGGCGGCGGCCGAACGACCGTGGAGGGCCGCCTCGGTGAGCGCCGAGAGCACGAGCGAGAGACCGATGCCGGCGAGGATCTGGGGCGGGATGACGAGCCAGACGGTCGCCTTCGGCAGCAGTCCGAGCGCCGCCAGGCCACCCGCGAGCAGGATCGCACCGGAAGCGGCCCGCAGCCTTTCCGAGGCGATGCCGTTGCCGATGCGTGCGCCGGCCAGGGCCGCTACCGGGAGCACGGTCACCACGAGCGCGGCCTCGATCGGGGTGAGCAGCCAACCCTCGATCAGCATCAGGACGATCAGGAAGAGCGTGGCGGCGATCGATGCGGAAACCAGGGCCAGGGCCACGTTCGCCGGCAGGTGCGGCCTGGTCCCCTCCCTGGCGGGAGCCGGTTCGGGGATCTTCCACTCCCGGGTCTCCTGGATCACGATCTCACGCAGCGGCACGCCGGCGAGGATCGCGACCGGTACCTGGATGAAGAAGATGGACTGCCACGAGACGAGCTCGGTGAGGACGCCACCGAGGCCGGGGCCCACCGCGGCGCCGATCGCTCCCGCGCCGACCCAGGTCGCGATCGCCCGGCGGTCGTCACCGTACGTGGAAACCATGAGCTCCAGGGCCCCGACGACAGCGACGGCTCCCCCGACGGCCTGTACCGCCCGGCCGGTCAGGAGCGGACCGAGGCCCGTCGCGAGGCCGCACACGAGGCTGCCGCCCGCGAAGACGGCGAGGCCGACCGCGGCGGAGCGTCCCGGGCCGAATCGCCGGGCCAGGATCGCCGCGGGTACCGCGAGAACGGCGAGTACGAGGTTGAAGATGATCAGGACCCAGGACACCCCGGCGATCGTCGTGTCGAACTCCCGGAAGATCTCCGGAAGCGCCAGGACGACGATCGAGGAGTCGGCGAGGACGAGGCCGACCGCACCCGCGAGCGCAGCCGTCCGGAAACCCATCAGTAACCCAGTTCGAGGTCGTACTCGTGCCGGTACTCGCGCTGCTTCTCGAGCACCTTCTTCACGTATTCGCGCGTCTCGGGGAACTCGATGTCATCGATCGTCATGCTCGACCCGCCCCAGGCGTCGGCGTTGCCCGGTCCGGCGTTGTAAGCCGAGAGCGCCGCGACCACGTCCCCGTCGTACCTGTCCAGCAGATGGCCGAGGTAGAAGGTCCCGTACCGGATGTTCAGCTCCGGATCGCTCAGGTCCTCGAGTTCGAACGTGGTTCCGCCGCTCAGCTTCTCGATCTCCTCCGCGGTCTGCGGGGTGATCTGCATGAGGCCGCGGGCGTCGGCGTGGGACGTCTGGTCCACGAACTGCGATTCGGAATAGATGACGGCCGCGATCAGCGCCGCGTCGACGCCCTTCTCCTGCGACTGCTGCCGGATCACGTCCTCGTGCCGTAGCGGCAGGGTGATCTCCTGGATGCCCTTCCCGGCCAGGCCGCTCACGATCAGGATCGCGACGATCCCGACGGCAATCAGTCCGGACAGGATGAGGAACGCGCGACCGGCCCCGGACCCGGGCTTTGCGGCAGGCCGGCGAACTCTGCCGGAGGATGAGGTTCGGTTCGAAGCCATGCGAGAAGTGGCCCTACAGCCTAGCTTCGTCCGCCGGTCGCCAATTCTTCGTCGAGTTTTTCAAGCAGGGAAGCCAATTTCTCCTCGAGCTCGGCCGGGGTCCCGTCGTTCTCGATCACGAAGTCGGCCCGTTCGGCCTTCTCGACCTGGCTGAGCTGTCTCGCCTCGCGTCCCTCCACGCCTTCGTGGCCCCGTGCCCGGGCCCGCTCCTGCCGGACCCGCTCGTGGGCGACTATCGCAACGGTGCGATCGAACGCCTGGTGCATCTCGCCCTCGAAGAGCAGCGGGATCTCCGCGACCGCGAACCTGGTGTCGGGCTCGACGGTGGCCAGCCAGTCGTGGATCTCCTGGCCGACGAGGGGATGGATCTGGGCCTCGAGCCAGGAAAGCTCCTCCGGGTCGGAGAAGACCTTCGCGCCGATCGCGGCACGATCGACCCTGCCGTCGGGCGCCACGTCGGCGCCCCAGCGCTCCTTGAGGCGGCTCAGCAGCGGCTCCCGGTCGAGCAGGTCGTGAACGACCGCGTCGGCGGAGATGGTTGCCGCGCCGAGCCGCCCAAAGGCGCTCAGTGCCTCGGACTTACCGGCAGCTACGCCCCCGGTCAGCCCGATGGTTAGGACTGTTCTTCCCCTTCGGAAGAGTCGGCCTCGGCCGCTTCCTCGGTGATCTCCTCGGCCTCTTCGACGACGGCCTCCTCGGCCGCTGCCTCTTCGGCGGCAGCCTCGATCCGGACCTCGGCGACGGCGTCCTCGACGACCTCTTCCGGGGTCTCCTCGCCGCCGGCGGCCTCGGCCGCGGCGTCGGCCACCTCGGCCTCGGCGATCGCCTCGTCCACGACGGCCTCAGCCTCGGGTGCGCCCTCCTCGGACTCCTCGGTGAAGACCTCCTCGGAGAGGCCCAACTCCGGGGCTTCCTCCTCTTCGGTGGTCTCCTCCTCGGCCTGTGCCTGGCCGGTCGCGGCCGCGAGGGCGGCACCGAGGTCCTTCAGGAGCATGTTCTGGCCCTCGACACGCTTGATCGAGAGCGAAAGGCGGCGGCGCTCCTCGTCGATCTCGAGGATCTTGACGTTGAGGCTGGCACCCAGCTCGACGACCTCGCTGGGGTTCTCGACATGGTGGTCGGCCAGCTCGGAGATGTGGACCAGGCCCTCGACGCCGTCGAGGATCTCGACGAACGCACCGAACGAGACGACCTTGGTGACGGTGCCCTCGAGCACGTCGCCGGAGCGGTACGTGCTGACGACCCGCTGCCACGGATCCTCCTGGGTCTGCTTGAGGCCGAGCGAGATCCGCTGGCGGTCGCGGTCGATGTCGAGCACCTTGATCTTGACCGTGTCGCCGATCGCCACCACCTCGGACGGGTGGTTGACGTGGCTCCAGGAAAGCTCGGAGATGTGGATGAGTCCGTCGATGCCCTCGAGGTCCACGAACGCGCCGAAATCGACGATGTTCGAGATCTTGCCCTCGACGACCTCGCCGGGCTGCAGGCGGTCCAGGATCTGGTCCCGGACTTCCTTGCGCTCCTCCTCGAGGACAGCGCGGCGGGAAAGCACGACGTTGTTGCGGCTTCGGTTGAGCTCGATGACCTTGCATTCGAGCGTCTGGGACATGAACTCGTCCAGGTTGTGGACGCGGCGGATGTCCACCAGCGAGGCGGGCAGGAAGCCGCGGATGCCGAGGTCGAGGATGAGACCGCCCTTGACTACCTCGATGACGTTGCCCTCGACCGGCTGGCCGGATTCGGCGGCGGCTTCAATCTTGCGCCAGGCCTTCTCGAAGCGGGCACGCTTCTTGGAAAGGATGAGTCGGCCTTCGGAATCTTCCTTGGTGACGACGAGGGCGTCGATCTCTTCGCCGAGTTCGACCTCTTCCGAGGTGTCTACGTTCTTGCGGATCGACAGCTCGCTGGCCGGGATGACGCCTTCCGACTTGTAGCCGATGTCGAGCAGGACCTCATCACGGTCGATGCGGACGACCTTGCCGTTTACGACGTCGCCTTCCTCGAACGAGACGACCGTCGCTGCGTAGTTTGGAACGATCCGGCCGTCAACATTGATGAGCAGGCCGTTGGAGCCTTCGACCGGAACCCCCTCTGGGGCGGGTTGGAGTGTGGTTTCAGTGGTAGTCACAGTCCGGGAATGATGGCAGAACCCACGGGTTAGCGCGTACTGCCGGGGAATCTCCCGGCCCCTCGGTTTCATTACGCTCTGGCGGATGGCAAGACGGGCAACGAAACGCGGCGAAGAACGGACCGATCTGAGCGGGTCGCGCGACGTCCTGGTCTGCGGCGCGAGCTTCGCCGGGCTCATGGTGGCCCGGCAGCTGGCCGGCGCCGGGGCCGACGTGCTCGTGATCGACCGCTATGAGATCGGGGAGCGCCAGACCTCCGCCTGCGCGATCCCGACCGCATGGCTCGAGGAGCTGGGCCTGATCGAGTCCGAGAAGCAGCGCTTCGACTCGGTCCTCATCCACACGGCGCACGGTTCGATCCGCCTGCCGGTGCCGTGGTCCTTCTCCACCTTCGACTATCCGACCTTCTGCGACCTGCTCTGGTCCCAATGCGACGCCGAGTTCGAGACAGCGAAGGTGAACGGGCGCGTCGCCGAAGGCGCCCCCGCCCCCGGCGTGCCCCTGGTGATCGACACCGACCGCGGCGAGATCGAGGCCCCGCTGGTCGTCGACTCGCTCGGCTGGAAACGGGTCCTGGCCGCCGGCGCCCACTACCAGCCCCCGGACGCCCCGCTGTCGAGGGGCCTCGAGGTCCATCCCCCGGGGGGGAACGATGACCTCGAGGTCTTCATCAACCGCCGCTACGTACCCGCCGGGTATGGCTGGTCGTTCCCGGCCGGCGACGAGGTCCGGGTCGGGGTCGGGTCCTTCGACCCTTACTTCCCGGTCCGCCCCACCACCGACCTCATCGCGGACGACCTGAAGGTCGGCAAGTCCGCCTACCAGGGCAACTGGATCCCCCACAAGCTCCGCCCCGCGACCGGCGACGGCGTCTTCTTCGCCGGCGACTCGTCCGGACACTGCTATCCGCTGACCGCCGAGGGCATCCGCCCCGCGCTCTACTTCGGCGCGGCGCTCGGCATGGAGCTGCGCGAGGTGGTCGAGGGCAGGAAGTCCCGCGAGGACGCCCTCGCCGCCTACCACGCCTTCAGCGCCGGCCACCAGTGGGCTTTCG
>Ga0182743_1004315_pt1 | contig 10846 bp, 10 predicted proteins | sample eDN3rd30CKraftOP_FD_128522 | JGI IMG/M metagenome (GOLD analysis project Ga0182743, IMG submission 128522) | Enriched Organic Plus compost microbial communities from Emeryville, California, USA - eDNA 3rd pass 30_C Kraft OP (version 2) (version 2) ... | reverse complement strand
ATCGCTCGCGATGGCCGCGATAATGCGGCTGCTCGGGCGCGGCCTCCGCAAAGCCAGACAACGCGCCGCGTTCGGCATTCTTCTCCGACATGCTGGCCCCACCCCCCACGTCCGTATCAGGATGGGCGTTGCGGCCGCGCTTTGCAATCGCCGCGACACCGCACGTGGCATTGCCATTCACAGGCGTCAGACGGGATAAGGCGGCTTGTCGAAGCCCTTGGGCGACGTCGTGAAGATTTCAACGCCGTCGGAGGTGACGCCGACCGCATGCTCGAACTGGGCGGAGAGCGAGCGGTCCCGCGTCACCGCGGTCCAGCCGTCCGACAGAACCTTCACATGCGGGCGGCCGAGATTGATCATCGGCTCGACCGTGAAGAACATGCCCGGCCGCAGCACGACGCCCTCGCCGGGACGGCCGACGTGGACGATGTTGGGCTCGTCGTGGAACAGGCGGCCCAGCCCGTGGCCGCAGAAATCGCGGACCACGCTCATCTGCTGCGCTTCGACAAAGGTCTGGATCGCCGCCCCGATGTCGCCGGTGGTGGCGCCGGGCTTGATCGCGGCGATGCCGCGCATCATCGATTCGTAAGTGACGTCGATCAGCCGCTCGGCCCGGCGCGGAATGGCGCCGACCGGATACATGCGGCTGGAATCGCCATGCCAGCCATCCACGATCAGCGTCACGTCGATGTTGACGATGTCGCCCTCGCGCATCGGCTTGTCGCCGGGAATGCCGTGGCACACGACATGGTTGATCGAGGTGCAGGTGGACTTGCGATAGCCGCGATACATCAGCGTCGCGGGCAGCGCGCGGTGATCGAGGGCGAACTCCTGGACGAGCCGGTCGATCCGGTCCGTGGGCACGCCAGGTTGCACCTCCGCGGTGAGCATGTCCAGGCATTCGGCCACCAGCCGGCCGGCCTTGCGCATGCCTGCGAAGGCCTCGGGGCCATGCAGCTTGATCTGTCCGGTCTTGCGAGGCGGCGCGGCCGCAGCTTCCACGTAAGTCATGATGCCTCAATGTACGGATCGGCCGGATCAGCGCAAGCCGGCGCCGGCGGACGTCTGCGCGGCATCGAAGCGACGGCGCGCCGCCTCGATCACCGGCCGGTTCCGGCGCGCCCACAGGCTCAGGCCGTTCACCGGATCGAGCAGCGAGCGCCCGAGCTTGGTCAGTTCATAATCAACGCGGGGCGGAACCGTCGGGGTCACGGTGCGCGTTACCAAACCGTCGCGTTCGAGCGCCCGCAACGTCAGGGTCAGCATCCGCTGGGAAATGCTGCCGAGCGCGCGGCGGATTTCGCTGAACCGCAACGGACCATCGCCAAGGACCGAGACGACGAGCACGGTCCATTTATCGCCGATACGGGACAGCACCTCGCTGACGGCCCGGCAATCGCCGGGATCATGGAGGGTTCCAGGTATCAAGATTGTGCCTTCTTGCGGCTTGGTCCTGGTCATCTATCTAGCCTCGGTATCAAAGGATAACCGCTGGCAAGAAAGGTAATATCATCATGAGCAAGATCAAGATCGCAGTCGTCGTCGGGAGCAACCGCCGCGAATCGATCAATCGGAAACTGGCCAGCGCCCTGGCTCGGCTGGGCTCCGACCAATTCGACATCAAGATCGCCGAAATCGGCGATCTGCCGCTCTACAACCCGGATCTGGAAGAGAACCTCCCCGCAGAGGTAAAACGCTTCAAGTCGGAGATCGAGGCCGCCGACGGGGTTCTGTTCGTGACGCCGGAATACAACCGTTCGATCCCGGCCGTGCTGAAGAGCGCCGTGGACTGGGGCGCCCGTCCCTGGGGCAAGAACTCATGGGCGGGCAAGCCGGCCGCCATCACCGGCACCTCTCCCGGCGCCATCGGCGCGGCGATCGCGCAGCAGCACCTGCGTCAGGTTCTCGCGATCCTGGGCGTCCATGTGATGGGCGGCGAGGCTTACATCACCTTCAAGCCGGACCTGGTCGGCGCGGACGGCACGATCGCCGATGAGAGCGTCCGTGGCTTCCTCAAGGCCTATCTCGATCAGTTCGCGGCCTTCGCGCCCCGGTTCGAGTCGGCCCAGAAAGCGGCAGCTTGATACCGTTCACGAGCCTCAAGGCTCTGCGATAGGCACCGGGCCTTCGAGGGCGATGCCCTCGTGGGTGATCCGGCAGCGCCAGGCCAGAGCCTCGACGCCCCGCGCGCGGGCGCGGTCGAAGGCCGCGCCATATTTCGGGTCGATGTCGCGGGCCAGCTTGAACCGCGACGCCGATCCGATCTGAATGAGATAGAGCATCACCGCACGCGCGCCGGCCTCGACCATGTCGCCCAATTCGTCGAGATGCTTGGCGCCGCGCACGGTCTTGGCGTCGGGAAATTCAGCCAATCCGGACGCGCGCATCAGATGCACGTTCTTGATCTCGACATAGCAAGGCGGGCGCGCCGGATCCTCCAGGAGGAAATCCACCCGCGAGTTGCGCCCGTATTTCACCTCGCGCCGAAGCGAGGCATAGCCCGCCAATTCCGGAATGAGCCCGGCCGCAATGGCCGCGCCGGCCAACGGATTGGGATGGGCCGTGTTGACGCCGACCAGCTCGGAGCCGGTGCCGAAATCGGCCTCCACCAGCTCCCAACTGAAGGGAAGCTTGCGGCCGACCTTGTCGGATTTCGACAGCCACACCCGCGCGCCGGGCGCGGCAAGGCCCGTCATCGCGCCCGGATTGGCGACATGGGCGGTGATTTCCGTGCCGTCCTCCAGCACCACATCGGCGAGGAAGCGCTTGTAGCGCCTGACGAGCGTGGCGGGGATCAAAGGAGCAAAGCGCATGGCGGGATCGAGCAAGGAGAACGCAATGACGTGCGCCCCTTGCATAGACAGGGCGGGCACCAATGACCAGCCGCTCGATGCCCGACGGTGCTCGGCGGGTGCGGCGGCCTCTCCCGCTTCAGCGACCGGCCGGCCTTCGGCCCTCTGTCCGGTCGGGCCGCATCATGTGCCAGCCCGCGAGCACGAGCGGCACAGCCAGCGTCGTCCAGCCGATCAGATCGTAGATGCCATCACCGATCAGGGCGATGACCAGGCCGATCGCGCTCAGCACGCCGAGAATCGTCGGCACCAGAAAAATCTGCGTTAGACTTCGGTGGCGCCGTTTCTTCGGATCCGTCATGACGTCGCTGCCTCGGCCCGCGGCAAGCGCGCGGGAGCACGGGCACGCCGCCGCCGTGCCACCCACAGATAAAGGCCGGTGATCAGGACCGCGATGGTCAGGATATCAAGCAGCGCCCAGACGATCTTGAGCGGCATGCCGCCATAGTCGCCGAAGTGCAACGGCTGCGACAGGAACAGCGTGGTGACATACCACGGCATCACACGGGTATCGGTAAAGCGGCCATCGCGGGCATCGATCAGCACCGGCTGCAACAGGCGCGAGGTCACGGGCGTGTCGCCATTCAGAAAGATGGCGAAATGCGTGGTGCTGGTGAACACGGTGCCCGGATAGGCCACGAACAGCGGCGTCATATGCGGCAGCTTGTCCTGGGCCGTCTGCACCGCCTGCTGAACGGAAACGATCTGCTTCGGAACCGGCTCGTTGTTGTAGGGACCGACCATCTCGCTGAGCTGATCGAATTGCCAGAGCTTGAGCACGAGATCGGCCCAGGTGTTGATCACGCCGGTGAAGCCGACCACCAGCGCCCATACGATGACCACGGCGCCCAGCAGGTTGTGTAAATCCAGCCATCGGATCAGGCGCGAGCGTTTGGTCCGCACGGTTCCGAAGTCGAGCTTGCGCATGGATGGCGCATAGAGAACCACGCCGGAAACAATCGCGACACAGAACAACAGACCCATCAGCCCGAGGAACAGCTTGCCCGGCAGCCCGGCGAACATGTCAGTGTGCAGCTTCAACATGATGTAGGTGAAGCGGCTGGTGAAATCCGGCGAGTCGAGATACTCGCCGGTGTGCGCATCGACACGGATGAACCTGTTGTTCACCGACGGCGCGTCGAACTGCTTGGCGACGCTCAGGAAAACGACGTTGGGATCGTCATGGTCCCAAATCAGGAAGTGCAGAAACTCGCCGGGCGCCTGCGCCATGCCATTGGCGACAACCGTGTCGAGATCGGCCTTCGGCGAGCCTGCCGGAACCGACGCGGCCGGAACCTCATCACCGAAAAAGTCGTCGATCTCGTGATGGAAGATCAACGGCAGACCGGTGAGGCACAGCATCAGCATGAAAAGGGTGCACACCACACTCGACCAAGTGTGCACCCATGACCATCGGCGCAGAGCTTTCGGGGTCATTATCCGTTCACGGCGTCGCTGTTTCTGGTTGCAGTGAATACTTCAAGGACAGCAGAATCGTGCGTCCCTGCCCGTAGCCGCAATAGGCAAGGCCGGTGAAGCAATTGGTGACGTAATATTTGTTGAACAGGTTGGTCACGTTGAGTTGCGCCTTCCAGCCCTTCATATCGGGCCGCAGGTAGCTGAAGTCGTAACTAACCATCGCGTCCACCAGCGTGTAGGGCTTGACCTCGATCGTGTTGGCGGCATCGCCATAGAGCTTGCCGACATGACGCACGCCCGCGCCGAGGCCGAGACCAGCCAGCGCGCCATCATGCCACGTGTACTTGCCCCACAGCGACGCCTGGGTCAGCGCCACGTTGGGCAGCGTCTTGCCGATCGTTCCGGCGGTGCTCTTCGTCACCTTCGGATCGATGTGGCTGAAGCCGCCGATGATTTCCAGCTCGCGCGTGACGTTGCCCCGCGCCTCGAACTCGAAGCCCTTCACCTGGACCTCGCCGGCCTGCACGCTAAAGAGCGGATTGGCCGGATCGGGCGTCAGCACGTTCTGCTGCGTGATGTCGAAATAGGCGGCGGTGAACAGCAGATTGGTGCCGTTCGGCTGAAACTTGACACCGGCCTCCCAACCCTCGCCCTTGGTCGGCTCGAACGGTGAGCCGGTGCGGGTGACGCCGCTCACTGGCAGGAACGAGGTCGAATAATTCGCATAGGGCGCAAGACCGAAATCGAACAGATAGCTCAGTCCGACCCGGCCAGTGAAGGCGCTGTCCTTGGTGCGGTAGCGGCCCGGCGTCGGGAAGGCGGCATAGCTGTCAACGTCGGTCTTGGCCCAGTCGTGCCGTCCGGTCAGCGATAGCGTGAGACGATCCCACTTGATCTGATCCTGGATGTAGACGCCCAATTGATTCTGCTCGGAATTGGACAGCGTCATGGGCAGCAGACTGGACCGCGCCGGCACCGGAGAGCCATAGACCGGCGCATAGATATCGATCGGCGCGATCATGGCAAAGCGATAATCGGCGTGCCCCTTGAGATAGGAATAGTCCGCGCCGAGCAGCACCTTGTGCTGGAGCGGACCGGTGGCGAAATCGGCCTGAATCTGGTTGTCGATCGCAACATTGTGCGTGCTCGACACCACGTAATTCATCGAGCGGGCCATCGTGCGGAGGTCTGGACCCACGCCTTCGCCGCGAAACGCCGTCGTGTCGCTGGTGATCTTCGTATAGCGGAAGTTCTGGCGGAACTGGAGCACGTCGTTGATGCGATGATCGAACGCATAACCGATCATCGCCTGCTCGTCGTCAACACGATCGACCGACGGCTCGCCGAGATAATTGCGATAGGGCAACCGGCCGAACGGAGTCGGCAGCAACGTGCCCTGCGCCGGAACGTATTGCTGATAACCCTTGTTCTTGATCCTCTGATAGCTGGCCAGGATCGTGAAGCTCGTGTCCGCGTTCGGGCGCCAAGTCAGGCTCGGCGCGAAGAACACCTTATTGTCTTCCTGGAAGTCGATCTGCGAATCGCTCTCGCGCACGACGCCGACCATGCGATAGAGGAACTCGCCGCGCTCGCCGATCGGTCCGCCGAAATCGAACGCGCCCTGGAAGCGGTTGAACGATCCGTATTGACCGATGAACTCATAATGCGGCGCATCCTTCGGCCGCTTGCTGACCATGTTGACGAAGCCGCCGGGATTGGTCTGGCCGTAAAGGCCCGATGACGGCCCCTTAAGCACTTCGATGCGCTCGAGGCCATAAGGCTCGATCCTCGGCGTGGCCCATTGAACGCCCGGCTCGACCGGCAGCTTGAGCCCATCGAGATATTGCTCCGCCAGGAAGCCCCGGATGTAGAAGGCATCGAACTTGGAATTGGCGCTGTAGGGATCGATCGTGATGCCCGGCGTGTAGCTCAGCGTCCTCGAGAGCGTCGGAAACTGCTGATCGGCGATCTGATCTCGGGGAATGATCGAAACCGATTGCGGGGTCTCCAGCACCGGCGTGTCGGTCTTCATCGACGTGACGCTCTGGCGCGCGTTGTAACCGGTGACGGGTCCGGTGCCCGTCTCGCCGGCGGCGGTGGCCTCGACCTCGATGGCGGGCAGCGGCGCGGAGAGGTCCTGGGCGTGCAGATTCTGTCCATGAACCACCGTCAGAACCGCCGCTCCGCCAAGCAGAACGACGAGGCGCCTCGACAGGACGGACGCAACCGAGGAGCGGCGTGTGAGAGCAAATGATCGATTGGACATGATGAAACCCCCGACTTCCGAGGGTCGGGGCCATAACAAGGAATCTATCGGCTGAAAACTGATATCTTTTGCAAAATCAAATAGTTAAATGGAGGTAGATTAAACTCATTCCAAGAAAAAAGAGCGTGCTAGAGCCGTGATATGCCTAGCGGAATTCGGAATGGAAAATCCGCGCACCGGCCGCGATGGCGCTCTTTTGCCCTGCATGACGGGTCAACGACGTTCCGTTTCCCATCACGCAGCGGCGCTTTCTCCGGCATGATGATATTTCTGCAACAGGATTTCTCGGCCATGCAGCCCTCGCGGACCGGCACCGCATGGACAGGGCGCGCTTGAATTGCCAGTTTCGTCCTCCCTTGAAAGCCGGAGAACCGTCCGTGAACGAACTCGCACCCAACGGCACGCTGCGTGCCGGCCTTGCCTTTGCTCCCGAGCCCTCCGCCCTCTTCGTCGTCAAAGACGCAGACGGACATCCGCGCGGCGTGACCGTCGATCTGGCCAACGCGCTGGCCGCTGATCTGAAGGTGCCGCTCACATTCATCCTGGCGCCGAACACCGGACTTCTGACGGACGCGGTGGAACAGGGAACGGTGGACGTGGCCTTCATGCCGGTGGACGAGGAGCGCAAGCGTCGGATCGCATTCGGCCCGACCTATTTCATCGTCGAAAGCACCTATCTCGTCAGCGCCGCGAGCGGCATCGAGACCGTCGAGGACGCCGACCGCGCGGGCACGCGTCTCATCGGCATCGCCAACACCACCACCATCCGCGCCGCCGCGCGCAGCCTGACCCGCACCACCATCGAGGCCGTCGGCTCGATCGACGAGGCCATGGCGCGCATGCATGCAGGCGAGGCCGACGGCTTCGCGCTTTCCCACGATTCACTTCCGCCTTACCGGGCGGCGCTCCCCGGCTCTCGGGTGGCAACGGGCGCGTTCCAGCAGACCGGCATTGCCATCGCCGTGCAGAAGGGCCGGCCGCAAGCGCTCGCATTCGTCACGGAGTTCATGGATCGCGCGAACGCCGACGGCACCGTGGCGCGCGCGCTTCAAGCCGCCGGAATCGCCGTCTGACGAACCTGCCGTCGCCGCACGGTCCGGCTCGCCCCGAACCTGAGAAAGCATCGGCATGCTCTATGCGCCGGCGTCGAGCTGAACATGATCGTGGCGACGTCCAAGCGTGGGATAGGCGTCTCGCGATCACCAAAGGCCGGACTTGAAGCCCGAGGATGAACAGATAAGGCCGCGCTCGGATCGGCGGCGGTCAGCAAAGAGGACTCCCGAGCGCGGGTCTCCCTGCGTTCCCTGCAAGGGGACGACGGGAGAGCGGCTCGCCGCGCGTGAATTCAGAACCGCTCTCCGGTTGCAGCGACGGCTTCAATCCGTCGAAATGCCGATGGCGCGGATCGCCTTGCCGTAATTGTCGTTCTCACGCCGCAGGAACGCTTCCACGTCCTGGGTGTGGGGCATCTCGACACCGCTGTTCAGCAACACCTTCTGCACCTTGGGCTCGTCGAGCGCGGCAAGCGTCTCCTTGCGCAGCCGCTCTACGATCGCCTTGGGCGTTCCCTTCGGCGCAAGGAACACGTTCCAGCTCAGAAGCTCGAACTCCGGCACACCGGCCTCCTTGAAGGTCGGAACGTCCGGCAGCGCCGTCGAGCGCTTCACGCCGGTCACCGCATAGGCTTTCACGCCATTGCTACCGATGGCCGACAGGGCGGGCGCAACGCCGGCATAGAACATGTCGGCATGCGCGCCGAGCACGGCGTTCACCGACTGCGCGCCACCACGGAACGGAATATGCGGCACATCGAGGTCCTTCAGTTCATTCAGCCAGCCGCCCATGACATGGGAGGGGCTGCCGACGCTGCCGGTGTAGGTGTATTTGCCGGGATTGCTTTTCAGCTCCGCGAGCAGGCCCTTCAAATTCGTGGACTTGAGATTCTTCGAGCCGATCAGAACCACCGGCACGATGCCGGTCACGGCGATCGGCTCGAAATCGTCGACGATCGAATATTTCGCGGCCTTGGAAACCTGTGGTGTGATCACCGCCTCCGCCGTGAAGCCGAGAAACAGCGTGTGGCCATCGGGCTTGGCGCGCTGCACATGCTGCATGCCGATCGTGCCGCCGCCGCCGGGCTTGTTGAGCACGATCACGCTCTGACCGAGCCTCTGCTGAAGCCGCTCGGCCAGCGTGCGCGCCACCAGATCGGTCGAGCCGCCGGGCGCGTAGGACACAACGATTTCGATGTTGCGGCTGGGATAGTCGGATGTCTGGGCCGTGACGAGGCTTGTCGGGCCGAACAACAGACAGCCGGCAAGCGCAAGGCGCGCGATACGCTTCATGATATCCTCCCTCGCTATGGTCCGGCCGCGCTTGGATGCGGGTCCGGTTGGCAAATTCTCGGATTTGCTTATTCAGGCTTGCGCCGATCGTGGTGTCGCGGCCGCCACGGAGCCGATGAAGGCCGGCCCGAGGCGAGCGCCCCCGGGCCGACCGATCGTTACGGTTCAGAGTCGCGTCACGCGGACATGCAGCACGGCGGTGCGGCCGCCGCGAACCTCGTTCACGGCCCGTTGAAGCGCCGCCGGCAATTCGTCAGGCTCGGTGACGCGCTCGCCATAGGCGCCGAACGCCGCGCCGACCTTGGTGAAGTCGGCCGACGGCATGAGGTTCGACTGGAACTCGCCCGTTCCCTGGGCCTCGCCCGACGGATAGACGCGCAGCGTCGATTCCTTCACCGCCGACCAGCCGGTGTTGTCGAGCACGATCGACAGGAACGGCAGGTCGTATTGCTGCGCGGTCGAGAACACGGCGGACGGGTTGCCGAAGTAGAAGCCGCCATCGCCGACCACCTGCACCATCATGCTGCCGGGCGCCGCCTTCTTGGCGCCGAGCGCGGTCGATCCGGACCAACCAAGGCCGCCGCCGCCGAGGCGGATGATCGTGCCGGGCTTGGAGCGCTTGATCTGGAGCAGGCAGGCGCCGGTGTTGCGGACGGCCTCGTTGAACACGATGTCGTCGTCGTCGAGCAACTTGCCCAGCTCCGCCATCACGTAGTGCGGATTGATCTCGTCGGACTTGCCCTTGTTGGAGGCAAGCTTGTCCGCGTTCTGGCGCCACGCCTGATGCTCGGCGGCGTGCGCCTTGACGCGCGCGGCGGCGGCCTCCTTGAACTTCGGCGTCGCCTTGGCCCTCACCGCATCGACGAGCTGCTGGAGAATGATGCCGGAATCGCCCTGCATGCGCACGTTGCCAGGGAAGGTCCACATCGGCGACGAGGGCTTGAGAATATCGACGTCGATATGCGCCCAATAGGCATCGGGGTTCGGGGTCACGTCGCGCGGGAACCACGGCACGTCCACATCCACCAAGAGGCCGAAGTCGGTCTTGGGCAGATGCTTGTCGGCCGAGAAGCCGAGGAAGCACTGCATCTCGTGCGAGATGTTGAAGGTCATGTTGCCTTCGAAGATCGCGACGCCCGCAAGCTCGGACAGCTCCTCGATGAGCTTGGCCGCCTTGGCGTTGCGGCCGGCATAGCCGGTGATGAGGATCGGATGTTCGGCGGCCATCAGCCGGTCGGCCAGCGCGTCGATCGAGGCCGGATCGGCGCCGCCGGGCTGTACGGACGGATAAAGCTCGTTCGAATAGCTGCGGATCGCGTCCGCGCTCCAATGCTCCGTCAGCGTCTCGCGCTGGGCCATGAAATAGACCGGGCCTTGCGGATGGCTTTCCATGACGCTGTGGGCGCGGCGCAGCGCCTCCTTCACCACCACACCCGACGGAAGCGTCCACTCCCACTTCACATAGGGGCGCACCAGGCTGCCCTGATCGAACGGCTCCTGGATGAAGTGCACATAATTGTCGCGCGAACCGGTGAGTTCGCCGGACGCGGTGTAGGGCGCCTTGCCGGCCATCAGCAGCACCGGCAGCCGGGTGCGGAACAGGTTGTGCATGCCGTTGGCGGTGTTGGCGGTGCCGACGTCCACATGCACCAGCACGCCCTGGCCGCGCCCGGTGACGATCGCATAGCCGGCGGCCATGTGCGCGGCTGTGTTTTCGTGCGGGCACAGCGTCACGCTCGGGATTTTCTCGCCGCGCTTCTTGCGGTTCGCGATCTCTTCGATGATCGGCGCGTGATCGGTGCCGAAATTGCAGAACAGATGGTCGATCCCGACCTCGTTCAGGCCCTCAAGGAAGTAATAGGCGGTCGAATGCTCGGGTGCGTTGCTGATCTGACGCGCGGCTTGCTGCATGGAAATCCTCGGGATTGGCATCGATTGGAACTGGCCGCACGGGCGGCGGGCGT
>Ga0182743_1004313_pt1 | contig 10848 bp, 12 predicted proteins | sample eDN3rd30CKraftOP_FD_128522 | JGI IMG/M metagenome (GOLD analysis project Ga0182743, IMG submission 128522) | Enriched Organic Plus compost microbial communities from Emeryville, California, USA - eDNA 3rd pass 30_C Kraft OP (version 2) (version 2) ... | reverse complement strand
GGCCTGCCGCGCAGTTCGCTGTATCGCCAGCTGGCGCGCCTGAAGCATTGGGGATTCGTGCAGGAAGAGGACGGCAGCTACGCGCCGGGGCCCATGGGCCTGCAACTGGCACAGGGTTTCGATGCCAGTTCGCAGCTGGTGCACGTGGCGCGCATGGACATGCAACGGCTGGTGCGCCAATCGCACGAGAGCGTCGGGCTGATCGTGGCGGTGAACGACCGCGCCATCTGCCTGGACATGTTCGAGAGTCCCCAGGCGCTGCGCTGCTCGTTCGAAAAAGGCCGCAGCGTGCCGCTGCGCAAGGGTGCCACGGCCAAGTGCCTGCTGGCGCACCTGCCCGCCGCGCGGCGCGACGCGTTGCTCGATGCCTGGGCCGGCGCGGCGGCCGATCCCCAACTGCCCGACCGCGCCGAGCTGGACGCCATCCGCAAGGCCGGCTATGCCAGCAGCCAGAACGAGGTGGACGAGGGCGTGTGGGGCGCCAGCGCGCCGTTGTTCGGCCCGGGGCAGCGGCTGGCGGGCTGCATGACGCTGATGGCGCCGACTCCGCGGGCCCTGCCGCGCGAAACGGAACTGATCCAGATGGTGGTGGTGGCCGCTGCGCGCGTGTCCCGCCTGCTTGGCCAAAGTTGACCCCGTAGCATCCGGACCCTCGCGTCCTTCCTTACCGCACTTCAAGGAGCCACTTATGAAAGCCCTCCGTCGCCGTGTTTTGCAAGCCGCGCTTGCCCTGTGTCCCCTGCTGTGGGCGGCCGCTCCCGCGCATGCGCAGCAGGATGTGCTGCGCGTCGTCACCGACGCCACGTTCCCGCCAATGGAGTTCGTCGACAACGGCAAGCTCACCGGCTTCGACATCGAACTGGTCGAGGCGCTGGCCAAAGTGATGGGCAAGAAGGTCGAGTGGACGCAGATCGACTTCAAGGGCCTGATTCCGGGGCTGGTCTCGCGCCGCTACGACATGGCGGTCTCGGCCATCTACATCACCGATGAGCGCCGCAAGGTCGTCGATTTCGGCGACTCGTACTATGCCGGCGGCCTGGTGACGATGGTGAAGGCCGACAACACGGCCATCAAGACCCCCAAGGACCTGGATGGCAAGCAGGTGACCGTGCAGGTGGGCACCAAGTCGGTCAGCTTCCTGAAGGAAAACTACCCCGCCGTGAAGCTGGTCGAGGTCGAGAAGAACGACCAGATGTTCAACCTGGTGGCCATCGGCCGCGCCGATGCTGCCGTCACCGGCCTGCCCGCCGCCTACCAGTACGTGCGCACCCGCGGCGGACTGCGCGTGCTGCCCGAGCAGCTGACCACCGAGGCGTATGGCATGGCCGTGCGCAAGGACCTGCCCGAGGTCACGGCCGCCCTGAACCAGGCGCTGGCCAAGCTGAAGGCCGACGGCACCTACGACGCCATCGTCAAGAAGTGGTTCAGCAATAACTGAGGCCCTGCATGGATCTGGATTTCTCCCCGGTCTGGGCCAACTGGCCCGACCTGATGCGCGGCGCGCTGGTGACGATCGAGATCGTCTCGGTGTCGCTGCTGTGCGGCTGCCTGATCGGCCTGCTGGTCGGCATCGGCCGGCTCGATCCGCGGCGGCGGGTGGTCTACGGTGCCTGCTCGGCCTACGTGGCGGCCATTCGCGGCACGCCGCTGCTGGTGCAGCTGTTCATCCTGTTCTTCGGCCTGCCGCAGTTCAACATCATGCTGCCGGCGTTCGTGTGCGGCACGATCGGGTTGTCGGTGTATTCGGGCGCCTACGTGTCCGAGATCGTGCGGGGAGCCATCCAGTCCATCGACCGCGGCCAGGTCGAGGCGGCGCGCTCGCTGGGCATGCCGGCGCGCATGGCCATGACCAGCGTGGTGCTGCCGCAGGCTTTCGTGCGCATGATCCCGCCGCTGGGCAACGAGTTCATCGCGCTGATCAAGAATTCGGCGCTGGTCTCGCTGCTGACCATCCACGACGTGATGCATGAGGGCCAGAAGATCATCTCGGTGTCGTACCGCTCGCTGGAGGTGTACCTGGCCATCGCGGTGATTTACTTCGTGCTGACGGGTGCGACGACGTACGCGCTGCGGCGTATCGAGCTGCGCCTGCGCGCGGGAGGGATGGTGCAATGAGCGCGACCGAACTCGAACCCATGGTGCGCATCCGCGGGCTGGCCAAGGCCTTCGGCGACAACGTGGTGCTGCGCGGCGTCGACCTGGACGTCATGCCCTCGCAGGTGGTGGTGGTGATCGGCCCCAGCGGGTCTGGCAAGAGCACGTTGCTGCGCTGCTGCAACGGCCTGGAGCAGGCCGAGGGCGGCGACATCCGGCTGTGCGGCCAGCCGCTGCTCGAAGGCGGGCGCATGCTACCCGATGCCAGGCTGAACAAGCTGCGCGAAGAGGTCGGGATGGTGTTCCAGTCCTTCAATCTCTTCGCTCATCTCAGCGTGCTGGACAACATCACGCTGGGCCCGCGCAAGCTGCGCGGCATCAAGCGCGGCCAGGCCGAGGCAGAGGCGCGCGCGCTGCTCGACAAGGTGGGGCTGGCGCACAAGGCCGACGCGATGCCGGCCAGCCTGTCCGGCGGCCAGAAGCAGCGCGTGGCGATTGCGCGCGCGCTGGCCATGCGGCCGCGCGTCATGCTGTTCGACGAACCCACCTCGGCGCTCGACCCCGAACTGGTGGGCGAGGTGCTGAAGGTGATGAAGATGCTGGCCGCCGAGGGCATGACCATGATGGTGGTCACGCACGAGATGGGCTTTGCCCAGGAGGTGGCGGACGTCGTCGTGGTGATGGACGGCGGCGGCATCATCGAGGCGGGCCCTCCGACGCAGATCTTCTCTGCGCCGACGCAGCCGCGTACCCGCGAATTCCTGCAGGCGGTGCTCAAGCGTGACTGACGATTCCTGGCAGGGTGCCACCGCCGGCGCGGCCGGATTGCGCCGTTTCCGGCTGGCCGACGTGCCGGCGCAGCCCTGGAAGAACGGCGGCGGCCGCACGCGCGAGATCGCCAGCTGGCCGCCAGGCGCGGGGCTGGACGATTTCCTGTGGCGCATCAGCGTGGCGCGCATCGAGACGAGCGGCCCGTTCTCGGTCTTCGCGGGCGTGGATCGCGTGATCACGCTGCTCGACGGCCCGGGCGTGGTGCTGCGCGGCGGCTTTCCCGAGGGCGAGCACGCGCTGACCGAGCCGTTGGCGCCGTTTGCCTTTCCGGGCGATGTGGCGGTGGATTGCGAGATGCGTGGCGCGGCGTCGGAAGACCTGAATGTGATGAGCCGCCGCGGCCGTGTGCGCGCCCGCGTGTCGGTGCTGCATGGCCCGGCCGGATTGCCGCCGGCCGGCTGCGGGATGCTGCTGGCGGCGCGCGGTGCCTGGTTGGCCGAGCCGGCCATGGAGGGTGTCCCGCTGGAGCTGGAGCCCGGGGCCGGGGCGTGGTGGGGCGGTGCGCCGCACGGCTGGCGCCTGCGGCCTGCGGCAGGCCGGGTTTCGGGGCAGGCCGCGGCGCTGGTCGCCGTGGTCTTCGACAGGCTGGCGGCGGATGGCGGCGCCAGTCAGGTACAGGACGAGACATGATGTATGCAAGCAGTATCTGGGCGGCCGATGCACTGCTGCCCGACGGCTGGGCCCGCGATGTGGCCCTGTCATGGGATGCCGATGGCCGCCTGACGGAGGTGCGCGCCGGCACGGCGCCCGCCAGCGGCCAGGCCCGGGCTGCGGGCCCGCTGGCGCCGGGCATGCCGAACCTGCATTCGCACGCCTTCCAGCGCGGCTTCTGCGGCCTGACCGAATACCGGGCCCAGGCCGATGACAGCTTCTGGAGCTGGCGCGAGCTGATGTACCGCTGTGCAGGCCGGGTCGGCCCCGAGGCGGCCGAGGCCATCGCCACATGGCTGTACGTGGAGATGCTGGAAGCGGGCTACACCAGCGTCTGCGAGTTCCATTACCTGCACCATGACCTGCAGGGGCGGCCCTATGTTGCCGCGCCCGAGATGTCGCTGGCGCTGCTGCGCGCGGCCGCCCGTGCGGGCATCGGCATGACGCTGCTGCCCGTGCTGTACCAGACCGGCGGCTTCGGCGGCCAGGCGGCACATGCGGGCCAGCGCCGCTTCCTGCACGACACGGCCGCCATGCTGCGCCTGCTGCAGGATCTGCAGCCGCACTGCGCGGCGCAGGGCGCGCGCCTGGGCCTGGCCCCACATTCGCTGCGCGCGGTGCCCCCGCAGGCTCTGCGCGAGGCACTGGAAGGACTGGACGCCCTGGATCCCACCGCGCCCATCCACATCCACGTGGCCGAGCAGGAGAAGGAGGTGACGGACTGCATCGCCTGGAGCGGGGTGCCGCCGTTGCGCTGGCTGCTGGAGCATGCGCCGCTGGGCCCGCGCTGGTGCCTGGTGCACGCCACCCACATGACGCCCGACGAGGCGCGCGACGCCGCTGCCACCGGCGCGGTGGCGGGCCTGTGCCCCACCACCGAGGCCAACCTGGGCGACGGCCTGTTCGACATGGCGCACTGGCGCGAGGGCGGCGGGCGCTGGGGCATCGGCTCGGACAGCCACTCCACCGTCAACGCGGCCGAAGAGCTGCAGTTCCTGGAATACGGCCTGCGCCTGGCCTCGCGCCAGCGCAATGTGCTGGCCACGCCGGACCAGCCGCACGTGGCCACCGCCATGACGCTGGCCGCTGTGGCCGGCGGCGCGCAGGCCAGCGGGCGCCCCGTGGCGGGCCTGGCCGTGGGCCAGCAGGCCGACTTCGTGGAGCTGGACCCGGGCCACGTGGCCCTGTCCGGGCTGCCGGCTCGCGATATGCTGTCGGCTCATGTGTTCGGCAGCCACCGCACGTCGGCGATCCGCACGGTATGGTCCGGCGGGCAGGCCCGCGTGCAGGACGGGCGCCACCCGCTGCACGAGGCCGCCGCCGCGGACTTCGTGGCGGTGCGCCGCGCACTGGTGGCCCAGGCCTGACGCCCGCCGCCGACCGATTCATCTGCAGGAGCAATATCCGATGTCCCAACCCCTGACCGACCGTCCCGCCTTCACCTTCCGGCGCGGCACCGTGCCGCTGCTGGTGTCGATGCCGCACGTGGGCACCTATGCGCCGCCGGCCATCGCCGCGCGCTGGACCGACGAGGCGCGCCACGTGCCCGATACCGACTGGCACCTGGAGCGCCTGTACGACTTCGTGGTGGGCATGGGGGCCTCGGTGCTGGTCGCTACCCATTCGCGCTACGTGGTGGACCTGAACCGCCCGCCCGATGGCAGCAGCCTGTATCCCGGGCAGAGCGTGACGGGCCTGTGCCCGGTCGACACCTTCGACGATACGCCCGTCTACCGCGATCCCGCCGACGTGCCGGGCGAGGCCGAGGTGGCCGCGCGCCGCGATGCCATCTGGCGGCCTTACCACGAGCAGCTCGACAGCGAACTGTCGCGCCTGCGCGCCGAGCACGGCGTGGCGCTGCTGTGGGACGCGCACTCCATCCGCTCGGTGCTGCCGCGCTTCTTCGAGGGCAAGCTGCCGGACCTGAACCTCGGCTCGGGCAAGGGTTCCAGCTGTGCACCGAGCCTGGCCGAGGCCGTGTACGCCGTCGCGCGCGAGGGCGAGCCGCAGGGCTACACCAGCGTGCTGAACGGCCGCTTCACGGGCGGCTACATCACCCGCCACTATGGCCGGCCCGAGCAGGGCTTGCATGCCATCCAGCTCGAGATGACCCAGTCGAGCTACATGCAGGAAGCGTTGCCGTTCGACTACCTGCCGGAGCGCGCCACGCGCATCCAGCCGTTGCTGCAGCGCATGGTGCAGGCGGCGCTGGACGAGGCGCTGCGGCTGCGCGACGCGGGCTGACGCCAGGCGCCGGGCGGGCGCTGCGGCTTCGGTTGCCGCCGATGCGGGGCGACCGTGTGCCCGTGCCGGTGTCCGGCCCTGCGGCAACGGCGGCGCCCTGCGTGCGCCGTCATTGCAATTCCTGCCCACCGCGCGCGTCGCTGCCCGGGGGCATCCACGGGGCATGAAACTTGCGGCATCTCGGCACCTTTTCGTGCCGGGATGCCTGCCATGACCCGTTTACAAGATGCCACCGTCGTCATCACCGGCGCGTCCAGCGGTATCGGCCGCGCCACGGCCGAGCGTTTCGCCGCCGCCGGCGCCCGGGTGGTGCTGGCGGCGCGCGGCGTGGAGAAGCTGGAAAGCGCTGCCGACATGTGCCGCCGCTTTGGCAATCCGGTACAGGCGGCGCCCGCCGATGTGACCGATCCCGCGGCCATGGCGGCGCTGGCCGCCCGCGCGGCCGAGCTGGGCGGCGGCCGCATCGACGTGTGGGTCAACAACGCCGGGATCGGCGCCGTGGGGCCGTTCGACGAGACGCCGGTCGAGGCCCATCGCCAGGTGCTGCAGGTGAATCTGGCAGGGTATCTGTACGGTGCACACGCCGTGCTGCCGTATTTCAAGCGGCAGCGCACCGGCACGCTGGTGAACGTGCTGTCCCTGGGGGCATGGGCGCCCACGCCCTATGCGGTGTCGTACACCGCCAGCAAATACGGGCTGCGAGGCTATTCCGAGGCCTTGCGAGCCGAGTTGCGCAGTTGGCCGGGCATCCACGTGTGCGACATCTTCCCATCCGTAGTCGACACGCCGGGCTTCGCGCACGGCGGCAATTACACGGGCAGGACGCTGCGCCCGCCGCATCCACGCTACGACGCCCGACGCGTGGCGCAGGCGATCCACGATGCCGTCGTCGAGGGGCGCAGCAACAGTACGGCGGTGGGCGCCGTGGCGCGCCTGGCGCAGGCCGGCAACCTGCTGGCGCCGGCGCTGCTGCGCTACGCCCTGGCGGTGAGCTTCGAGACCTACTTCCGCCGCGCCGAGCCCGCCCCGCGCACCGACGGCGCTCTGTTCGCGCCGCTTCCGGGCGAGCCAGGCAGCATCGATGGCGGCTGGCGCAAGCCCGGCAGCGCGCGCGATCTGGGCCTGCTGGCCGGCGCCGGCTTCATCGGCCTGATGCTGCTGAAGAAATTGCGCGGCTGAGCGGTCGGCACGGGCATGCAGCTTGCGGCGCATGCGGTCGTATCGGCTAGGAGGATCTATCGATGAAGACGACCTGGGTGGTAGTGGCCGACGAGGCCATCGCGCGCATTCTGCAATGGCCCGAGGTGGGCGACGAACTGGAGCCGGTGGAGGAATTGACCGACCCCGACGCGCACGCGGCCAACGCCGAGTTTCGCAATGATGCCTATGGCCGGCGCTCGGGCGGCGCCGATCGCGGGCAGTCCCCGCAGCAGCCAGGGAGGCTGCGTCCCACGGCCAGCGTGACGGCGTCGGCGGGCGAAGTGGGCCGGCATCGCGAGGCCGAGGATTTCGCGCAGGAGGTGGCCAAGCATCTGGCCGGGGCCTTGCAGGACAAGCGTTACGACGAGTTGCGCGTGGTGGCCGCGCCGCGCTTCCTGGGCCTGTTGCGCAAGGCGTATACGCCGCAGGTGGCCCAGACCGTGGTGCAGGAATTGGACAAAGATCTGGTGCATGCCGACAACGCGGAGATCACGCGGCGGCTGTTTCCGATGACAGGCGGGCTGGCGGCGCCCGGCGTGCCCCGCCATTCCGGCAATTGAAGGCGGGTTCGGGGCCTGGCAGCGGAAAAGGCCCCGCTTGCCGCCTCAGCGACCCGTGTCCGGGTAATTCGGGCCGGCGTCGTGGAACCCGCCGTTGCTGTAGGGATTGGCGGCGCCGGGATGCGGCGGGCCGCCGTGGTCCATGTCGGCGCAGCCCGCGAGCAGCAGGGCAGCGAGCAGCAGGCTCGATAGCGTTCGGTGATTCATGACAGTCTCCTGGTTACGCGCATTGTGGCGCGTTTACGGCCAACGCGCCAAACGGCGGGGCGGCCGTCAGGCGCTGGCCTTGTCCAGCAGCGCGATCTGTTCCTGCGATAGGGCCAGCGCGGCGGCCCGGCCGAAGCTGGCAACCTGCGCGCGGCTGGTGGCGCTGGCGATGGGAGCGGTGACGCCTTCGCGCACCATCAGCCAGGCCAGCGCCACTTCGGCGGGTTGGGCGCCATGCGCCGCCGCGACGCTGTCCAGCGCACCCAGGATGGCCATGCCTCGTGCATCCAGGTACTGCTCCACGCGCGAGCCGCGCGGGCTCTTGGACAGGTCGGCCTTGCCGCGGTATTTGCCCGAGAGGAAACCCGATGCGAGGCTGTAGTACGTGACGACGCCCAGGCCTTCGCGGATGCATAGTTCGCGCAGCGGGCCGTCGTAGGCGGTGCGCTTGTACAGGTTGTATTCGGGCTGCAGCGCCATGTAGGCGGGCAGCCCTTGCGCGCGCGACACCGCCAGCGACTCGGCCAGTTGCGCCGCATCCAGGTTGGAGGCGCCGATGGCGCGAATCTTGCCCGCGCGCAGCAGCTTGTCGTAGGCGCCCAGCGTTTCTTCGTAAGGCACCTGCAGGTCGGGCCAGTGCGAGAAATAAAGGTCGATGTGGTCGGTTCCCAGGCGGCGCAGCGAGTCTTCCACCGCGCGCAGGATCCATGCCTCGGACAGGCCCTTGCGGCCGGACCCGCCCATGTCTGCCCCCACCTTGGTAAACAGCGCGACACGCTCGCGCATGCCCGGGCGTGCCTTCAGCCAGCGGCCGAGCAGGATCTCGGATTCGCCGCCGCGGTTGCCAGGGGCCCAGGCCGAGTACACGTCAGCCGTATCGATGGCGTTGAAGCCGTGGTCGACGAATGCGTCCAGCACGTCGAAACTGGTGGCTTCGTCGATGGTCCAGCCCAGCACATTGCCGCCGAATACCAGCGGGGCGATGTCCAGGCCGGTTTGTCCGAGGGGGCGTCGTTGCATGCGGGCAGCTCTCCGTGCTGGATTTCGGTCGATGGCGGCGCAGCGCCGTCCCGCCTGGGATGGCCGCGTTGCACCGCGTGCCTCCAGCATAGCGGCGTGTCGCTGAACCGCAATTGAATGCCGCGCACGCCCGCACAGTGCGCCGCTAGGCTGAGCGGTAGCGTGGCGCCGGCTGATCGGTGCGGGCCGCCTCGAACACGGTTCCCCCGGCTGCCTCATACGTGTCCCACCGCGCAGCATCGTGCAGCGAGGGCAGGGTCACAGCCTCGCCCTGGTCCAGGCCCGCCAGCGCGGCCCGCACCATGTCGCCTGCCTGCATTACGGTGCCCGCCGGCAGCGTATGGGCCGGCAGGCCGGCCCGGTCCCAGATCTCGGTGTCCGTGGCGGATGGCAGCACCACCTGCAGCGAGACGCCGCTGCCCGCCAGCTCCTGCTGCAGTCCGCGGCTGAACAGCAAGACATAGGCCTTGGTGCCGCTGTACACCGCGCTGGTGGGCAGCGCATGCAGCGCCAGCACGGAGGAAATGTTGACGATGCGGCCCCGGCCGCGCGCCCGCATGCCGGGCAGCGCGGCCAGGGTCAGCCGGGTGAGGGCGGTGACGTTGAGCGCGACCATGGCCTCGGCCTCGTCCGCCGTCGTCTGGGCCGCGGCCGCCAGCTTGGCGCTGCCCGCGTTGTTCACCAACAGCTCCAGCGCCTGCGCGGTGGCAAGGTGTTCTTCGACACGGCGCAGGTCCGCCGGCTGGCTCAGGTCGGCGACCTGCGTCTGGACGTGTACGCCGTGCGCCTGGCCCAGTCGGCTGGCCAGGGCGTCGAGCCGGTCGCCGCGGCGGGCGATGAGCAGCAGGTCGTGCCCGCGCGCGGCAAGCTGTTCGGCGTAGACCGCGCCGATGCCGGAGGAGGCGCCCGTAATGGCGGCCAGGGGACGGGAAAGGGAAGAGGTCATGGGGAAGGTTCCTTTTGAGAGGGAGGGCGGCGTGGATATATGGGAACGATCAGTGTAGAAATGGTCAAAAAAATCAGTCGAGCAGGGCCAGCGCTGCGTCGATCAGCTTGCGCAGTTGCACCCGATCCACGCCGGCGCGCGCCTGCACACGCAGGCCCAGCCAGGCATTGTGCAGTTGCATCGCCAGGATGACCGGATCGGCGTGCGCGCGGATTTCACCGGCCTGTTGGCCGCGCCGAACCACTTCCTCCAGCACCTGCTGCGAGACCGCGAAGCTGCGGCGCACGCGGCTGGCGGCCTCGGGATCGTGGGCAGCCAGTTCCGTGGCGCAATTGACGACCAGGCAACCCGGTGGCCGCGTGGCGGGATCGGGCAGGACAATTTCCAGCAGCGCGCGCAGCGCGGCGCGCGGGCTGTCGCTGCGGGCCACCACATCGCGCTGCCAGGCGTCGGCGGCACCCGCATAGCGCTCCAGCGCGGCTATGAACAGCGCGTGCTTGTCGCCGAAGGTGTCATACATGCTGCGCTTGTGCACGCCCATGCGCTCGACCAGATCCTGCATGGAGGTCTTCTCATAGCCCTGCTCCCAGAAGACCAGCATGGCCTTGGACAGGGCTTCTTCGGGGTCGAATTCCTTGCGTCGGGGCATGGATGGGCGCACGTGTGAGGATGAATGCGTGCCAGTCTAACAAATGAGAACGATCGGTGCAATATTGATGAGGTGTTGGTGGTGAAGTCGGCCAGCGTGTGGTCCCTGCCGGCCAGGCACTGCACCGTGCCCGCGATGGCATGGTTCCGGCCATCGCCGAGGCTGATCCGGGCATGCCGTTTGCTGACAGCCGCTGCCGCAGCATGGCGGCTCAACGGGAGATCTCCATGAAACTGAAAAATCTGGCATTGAGCGTGTTGATGGGCGGTTCGTTGGCCTGCTCGGGGCTGGTCCTGGCCCAGTCGCAACCCATGACGCCCGCACCGCAGGGCGGGGCAGCGGCGCAGCAGCAGCAGAAGGACCAACTGGACGGTGACGACCAGGACTTCCTGGAGAACGCCGCCCAGGCGGGCCATACCGAGATCGAGGGCAGCAAGATGGCTCAG
>Ga0182743_1004311_pt1 | contig 10852 bp, 6 predicted proteins | sample eDN3rd30CKraftOP_FD_128522 | JGI IMG/M metagenome (GOLD analysis project Ga0182743, IMG submission 128522) | Enriched Organic Plus compost microbial communities from Emeryville, California, USA - eDNA 3rd pass 30_C Kraft OP (version 2) (version 2) ... | reverse complement strand
CTCGGGGTAGGCGGTGATGAAGATGACGGGAATGCGCAGGCCCATGGCGATGAGCCTTGCGTGCAGCTGCAGGCCGCTCATGCCGGGCATCTGCACGTCGGACACCAGGCACTGCGCCTCGCCGGGCTCTCCGGCGGCGAGGAAGTCCAGGGCGCTGGAATGACTGCGCACGCGATAGCCGCTGGCGCGCAGCAGGCTCTGCAGCGCCGCGCGCACGGAGTCATCGTCGTCGACCACGGCAATCACGGCCGTCTGGCGACTCGGAGGGTCTTGGGTCATCGGGAATCGCTCGTGGCGGTATCTGTCGAGACTTCAAGATACGCCAGCGAACAAGGCGAAGAAGTATACCTGGGTATAGTCCGGCGAGACCTGGGTATGGGTTCTTGCAAACTTCCGTCGAGGCACTTTCCGCAACTTGGCAACTTGGCAACTTGCCTCGATCAATGAAGGGCAAGTTCATGGATACGAATGTAGTGCTCAGGCCTCGCGGGTAAAGCGGCTGCGATAGTCGCGCGGGGCGATCGACAGGTGGCGCTGGAAGGTGACGCGCATCCGCTCCTCGTTGCCGAAGCCGCATTGCCGGGCGATCTGCTCGATGCTCTGCGTCGAGTGCTCCAGCAGGCGCCGGGCGGCCTCCAGGCGGAACAGCTCGATGGCCCGGGCCGGGGTGCGGCCGGTGCGCTGCTTGTAGACCCGCGAGAAGTTGCGCGGGCTCATCCGCACGCGCTCGGCCAGTTGCTCCACCGTGAGGCTGCGCTCGCCCAGGTGCTCGGCCAGCCACAGGTGCAACTCGTCGAACAGCGGGCTGTCCGCGGCCTGGGACTGCAGCAGGGTGCTGTATTGCGCCTGGCCGCCGGGGCGCTTGAGGTACACCACCAGTTCGCGGGCCACGGCCATGGCCACCTCGCGGCCGCAGTCGGCTTCCACCAGCGCCAGGGCCAGGTCGATGCCGGCGCTCACGCCCGCCGAGGTCCAGGTTTCGCCCTGCTGGATGAAGATCGCGTCGGCGTCCACTTCCACCTCCGGGAAGCGCTGGCGCAGGGCGTCGCACAGGGCCCAGTGGGTGGCGGCGCGGCGGCCGTCGAGCAGGCCGGCGCGGGCCAGCAGGAAGGCGCCGCTGCACACCGAGGCGACGCGCCGGATGCGCGGCGCGGCGGCGCTGATCCAGGCTGCCAGCTCGGCATGGCTGTCCAGCGTGTGGCAGATGTCCGGGGCGCCGGGCACCACCAGGGTGTCGGCCGCCACGGCGTGCGGCGGCGGCAGGCGCGTGCTGTCCACCGCCAGGCCTTCCACGGTGCGCACCAGGCCGCCGGCCAGGCTCGCGGTGTGCAGGCGGTAGCCGGGCAGGCCGCGTTCGGCCAGCGCCTTGGAGGCGGCCCAGAACACCGTCTGGGCGCCGCTGAGGTCGAGCAGGCCCATGTCCGGGTAGGCCACGAACAGCACCTCGCGCGGGCCGTTGCCGGGTAACGCATTCTGGGAGTTGTCGCTTGGGGGGACGCTCATTGCCAACGCTGCCATGCCGATTCCAACCAGCAGCGAGATACCGCCTGCGGCGGCGCTTGGCAAGCCCGGCGCCGGCGCTGGCCGATAACCTGGGATTTCTGTCCTGGCGAGCGGGCGCGGCGGCGCGCTAACTTCGTCCGGATGCCGGGCGTCCCGCCGCGTTGTCGGAGGCGCCGGGGTGGACTAGTTTTTTCAGTCGTATGCCAGGCGCGGCGTCGGTCGCAGGAGAGCAAGCCGGATGAATTCGTGGTCGCAATCGGGGGCGCAGCAGGGCAGCGCCAAGCCCAGGGAGCCGGTGGTCTACGTGGTCGACGACGACGAGTCGATGCGCCTGGCGCTGTCCGGGCTGCTGCGCTCCATCGGCCTGCGCGTGGAGACCTTCGAATCCCCCGCGGACTTCCTCGCCTTCCCCCGCGACGATGCCCCCAGCTGCCTGGTGCTCGACGTGCGCCTGCGCGGCGAGAGCGGCCTGGCCTTCCAGGAACAGGTGGAGAAGCACGGCCTGCGCATGCCCATCGTGTTCATGACCGGCCACGGCGACATCGCCATGACCGTCAAGGCCATGAAGGCCGGCGCGGTCGACTTCCTCGCCAAGCCGTTCCGCGACCAGGACATGCTCGACGCCGTGGCCAACGCCCTGGCCAAGGACGCCGAACGGCTCGCCGCCGAGCGCTCCAGCGCCGGGCTGCGCGAGGCCTACGCCGCGCTCACCCCCCGCGAGCGGGAGGTGATGGGCTACGTGGTGGCCGGCCTGATGAACAAGCAGATCGCCGCCGAGCTGAACCTCAGCGAGGTAACGGTGAAGGTCCACCGCGGGCAATTGATGCGCAAGCTGGCGGCGCGCTCGGTGGCGGACCTGGTGCGCAAGTCCGAGGCCCTGGGCATCGCGCCGCAGACGCGCCGGGCCCCCTGAGCGGGCGCGGCGTGGAGCGGGGATGAGCGACAGACGACAGGTCCTCTGGGACGACGGCGAGCGGGTGTTCAGCCGTGGGCGGCATCCGCGCCAGGATGGGCTCGGCGTGTTGCTCGCGCGCCCGGCCGGCGAGCCGCCGCAGCCCGCCAGCGTCGAGCGCCTGGCCCACGAGTTCGGCCTGAAGGACGAGCTGGACGGCGCCTGGGCGGTGCGCCCGCTGGAGCTGCTGCGCGAGGGCGGGCGCAGCCTGCTGGTGCTGGAAGACCCCGGCGGCGAGCCGCTGTCCGCGCAACTGGGCGCGCCCATGGAGACCGGCCGCTTCCTGCAGCTGGCCGTGGGCATCAGCGCGGCCCTGGGCCGCCTGCACCAGCGCGGCCTGGTGCACAAGGACCTGAAGCCGCCGCACATCCTGGTCGACTGCGCCGACGGCCGCGTGCGCCTCACAGGTTTCGGCCTGGCCTCCTGGCTGCCGCGCGAACGCCAGGCGCCGGAGCCGCCGGAAACCATCGCCGGCACCCTGGCCTACATGGCGCCCGAGCAGACCGGGCGGATGAACCGCTCGATCGACTCGCGCAGCGACCTCTACGCCCTGGGCATCACCCTCTACCAGATGCTCACCGGCGACCTGCCGTTCGCCGCCAGCGAGGCCATGGAGTGGGTGCACTGCCACATCGCGCGCCAGGCGGTGCCGCCCACGGCGCGGGTGGCGAGCATCCCCGCGCCGCTGTCGCAGCTGGTCATGAAGCTGCTGGCCAAGACCGCCGAGGAGCGCTACCAGAGCGCCGCCGGGCTGGAGCACGACCTGCGCCGCTGCCTGGCGAGCTGGCAGCGCCACGGGCGCATCGACGACTTCCCCCTGGACGGGCACAGCGTGCCGGAGCGCCTGCTGATCCCCGAGAAGCTCTACGGCCGCGAACGCGAGGTCGGCACCCTGGTGGCCGCCTTCGAACGCATAGTCGCGGGCGACGCGCCGGCTCTGGTGCTGGTGTCCGGCTACTCCGGCATCGGCAAGTCCTCGGTGGTCAACGAGCTGCACAAGCTGCTGGTGCCGCCGCGCGGGCTGTTCGCCTCCGGCAAGTTCGACCAGTACAAGCGCAACATCCCGTACTCCACCCTGGTGCAGGCCTTCCAGGGCCTGGTGCGCATGCTCCTGGGCAAGAACGACCGCGAGCTGGCGCGCTGGCGCCAGGCCCTGCTACAGGCGCTGGGCGCCAATGCGCGGGTGATGACCGAGCTGATCCCGGAGCTCAAGCTGATCATCGGCGAGCAGCCGCCGCTGCCGGCGCTGGAACCGCAGCAGGCGCAGCGCCGCTTCCTGCTGGTGCTCAAGCGCTTCATCGGCGTGTTCGCCCGGCCGGAACACCCGCTGGCGCTGTTCCTCGACGACCTGCAATGGCTGGACGCGGCCACCCTCGACCTGCTGGAAGACCTGCTGACCAGCGACGACCTGCGCCACCTGATGCTGCTCGGCGCCTACCGCAGCAACGAGGTGGACGACGCCCACCCCCTGCGCACCACGCTGCGCAAGGTCGGCAAGGCGCAGGTGCGCATCGACGAGATCCGCCTGGCGCCGCTGGGCCGCGGCCACGTCGAACAGCTGATCGCCGAGGCCCTGCACGGCGCGCCGGCGCATATCCGCCCGCTGGCGCAGCTGGTGCACGACAAGACCGCCGGCAACCCGTTCTTCGTCATCCAGTTCCTCCAGGCCCTGGCCGAGGAGGGCCTGCTGGCCTTCGAGGCGCCGGCGCGGCAGTGGCGCTGGGACCTCGGGCGCATCCAGGCGATGGGCTACACCGACAACGTCGTCGACCTGATGCTCGACAAGCTGGCGCGCCTGCCAGCGCAGACCCAGGAGGTGCTGCAGCAGCTGGCCTGCCTGGGCAACCGCGCCGAGGCCGCGACCCTGGGCAGCGTGCTGGCGCTATCGCGCAGCCAGCTGCAGCGGGCCCTGTGGGACGCCATCCGCCAGGAACTGGTGGAGCGCGGGGAGGGCGCCTACGCCTTCGCCCACGACCGCATCCACGAAGCGGCCTACCTGCTGATCCCCCAGGCCGAGCGCGCCGCGGCGCACCTGCGGATCGGCCGCCTGCTGGCCGAGCAGACGCCGCCGCAGGCGCGCGAAGAGGCGATCTTCGAGATCGTCGGCCAGCTCAACCGCGGCGCCGCGCTGATCGCCGAGCCGGCCGAGCGCGAGCGCCTGGCCGGGTTCAACCTGCTCGCCGGGCAGCGGGCCAAGGCCTCGACCGCCTATGCCTCGGCGCTGGCCTATTTCGCCCGCGGCGTGGAGCTGCTGGACGAGGCGAGCTGGCAGGGCCGCCACGAACTGCTGTTCGCCCTGGAGTCCGGCCGCGCCGAATGCGAGTTCGCCACCGGCCAGGTGGTCCAGGCCGAGCAGCGCCTGCGGATGCTCTCCGGGCGCGCCGCGACGACCGTGCAGCGCGCCTGGGTGGCCTGCCTGCAGGTGGACGTCTACCTGATCCTCGACCGCCGCGACGATGCCGTGGCGGTCTGCCTGGACTTCCTCCGCCACGTGGGCATCGACTGGCCGGCCCACCCGGACGACGCCACGGTGCAGGCCGAGTACGAGCGCATCCGCGCGCAACTCGGCGCGCGGCCCATCGACACGCTCATCGACCTGCCGCCGATGCGCGAGCCGCTCGCCCTGGCCACCATCGAGGCGCTGACCACGCTGTTCTCGCCGGCCCTGCACACCGACGGCAACCTGGCCTGCCTGACCATCTGCAAGGCCATCAACCTGAGCCTGGAGCACGGCAACGGCGACGCCTCCTGCGTGGCCTACGCCAACATCCCGCGGGTCGCCGGACGGCGCTTCGGCGACTACCAGGCCGGCTTCCGGTTCGGCCGGCTCGGCTGCGAACTCGTCGAACGCCGCCGCCTGGAACGCTACGAGGCGCGCACCTACCTGTCGTTCTCGCTGTTCGCGCAGCGCTGGGTGCAGCCGGTGCGCGCCTGCGAGGAGCAGCTGCGCCGCGTCTTCGACAGCGCCAACCGCACCGGCGACCTGCCGTTCGGCGCCTTCGCCTGCAACAGCCTGGTGTCCAACCTGCTGTTCAGCGGCGAGCCGCTGCCCGAGCTGCAGGCCGAGGCGGAGCGCGGCCTGGCCTACGCCGGCAAGGTCGGCTTCGGCCTGGTGATCGACTTCCTCGACAACCAGCTCGCGCTGATCCGCACCCTGCGCGGCCTGGCCCCGCGCTTCGGCCATCTCGACCAGGGCGGCTTCCGCGAGGCGGATACCGAGGCGCGCCTGGCCGATGCGTCGCGGGTGTACAGCTGCTGGTACTGGGTCCGCAAGCTGCAGGCGCGCTACTTCGCCGGCGAGTACGCGGCGGCGCTGGAGGCTTCCGCCCAGGCGCAGCCGTTGCTGTGGACCTCCCACGCGTTCATCGAGGAGGGCGAGTACTGCTTCTTCGACGCGCTCGCCCATGCCGCGCTGTGCGATGCCGACAGCCATCTGGACGTGATAGCCGCGCACCGGGACGAACTGCGGGTATGGGCCGATCTCTGCCCGGCTAACTTCAGCTGCCACGTCCTGCTGCTGGAAGCCGAACTCGCCCGCCTGCAAGGCCGCGTGGCCGACGCCGAGCTGCACTACGAGCAGGCCATCCGCGCCGCGCAGGACGACGGCTTCCTCCAGGTGGAGGCGCTGGCCAACGAACTGGCGGCCGCCTGCTACGCCGCGCGCGGGCTCGACAGGGTGGCCCGCGTCTACCTGCAGGGCGCGCATGCCTGCTACCGGCGCTGGGGCGCCGAGGGCAAGCTGCGGCAGCTGGAGGCGCGGCATCCCTTCCTCGGCGAGCAGGCGCCGGCACCGGGCCCCACCGCCACCATGGCCGCCCCGGTGGAGCAGCTGGACCTGGCCACCGTGCTCAAGGTGCTGCAAACCACCTCCGGCGAAATCGTGCTGGAGCGGCTGGTGGATAGCGTCATGCGCACGGCCCTCGAACAGGCCGGCGCCGAACGCGGCGTGCTGGTGCTCCAGGGCGCCGAGGGGCCGCGCATCGTGGCGCAGGTGACGGTTGATGACGACGCGCCGCGCCTGCAACTGCGCGACGAGCCGCTGAGCGAGGCGCTGCTGCCGGAGGCGCTGCTCTACCAGGTGCTGCGCACCGGCGAGAGCCTGGCGCTGGACGACGCCCTGGCCGAGGCGGCATACGCCAGCTCGCCCTACGTGCGCAACCGCCAGGCGCGCTCCATCCTCTGCCTGCCGCTGATGAGCCAGGGCCAGCTCAGCGGCGCCCTGTACCTGGAGAACAACCTGACCGCCCGCGCCTTCAGCCCGGCGCGCACCGCCGTGCTCAAGCTGGTGGCCTCGCAGGCCGCCGCCTCGCTGGAGAACGCCCGGCTGTACCGCGACCTCGCCGAGCGCGAGCGGCGCTACCGCGAGGTGCAGAGCGAACTGGCCCACGCCAACCGCGTGGCGACCATGGGCCAGCTCACCGCGTCCATCGCCCACGAGGTCAACCAGCCGATCGCCGCCACCATCACCAACGCCTACGCGGCGCAGCGCTGGCTGGGGGCGCAGCCGCCGGACCTGGGCGAGGTGGGGCAGGGGCTCGAACGCATCGTCAAGGACGCCAACCGCGCCGCGGACGTGCTCAAGCGCATCCGCGGGCTGCTGCGCAAGGCGCCGTCGCAGAAGGCCGCGCTGGACATCAACGAGGCGATCCTGGAAATGGTCGAGTTCACCCGCGGCCAGGCCGCCAAGGGCGGCGCCACGGTGCGCACGCGGCTGGCCGAGGGCCTGCCGCCGGTGGAGGGCGACCGGGTGGAACTGCAGCAGGTGCTGCTCAACCTGATCATCAACGCCATCGAGGCCATGGGCGAGGTCGACGACGGCGTGCGCCAGCTGGACATCGAGACGGCGCCGGACGGCGCGGGCGGCGTGCGGGTGAGCGTCAGCGACACCGGGCCGGGCTTCGCCGCGCAGGACGCCGGGCAGGTCTTCGCGCCTTTCTATACCACCAAGCCCAGCGGCCTGGGCATGGGGCTGTCGATCTGCCGCTCGATCATCGAGGCCCATGGCGGGCAGCTGCAGGCCTTGGCCAACCCGCCGCGTGGCGCGCTGGTTCGCTTCGACCTGCGGGGCTGCCCGGGCGAGGCCCTAGAGCTGCGATAGGCCGCCGTCCACGCACAGGTCGATGCCGGTGATGAAACTGCTGTCGTCCGAGGCGAGGAACAGCGCGGCGTTCGCCAGCTCCTCGGGGCGGCCGAGCCGGCCCAGGGGAATCAGGCCCGTCACCTGCCTTTCGAACGCGGCGAACTGCTCGTCGCCGATGCCCATCTTGCCGATGATCGGCGTCAGCACCGGGCCCGGGCTCAGGCAATTGACGCGGATGTTGCGCTGCCTGAGTTCCCCCGCCCAGCTGCGCGCGAAGGAGCGGACGGCGGCCTTGGTGGCGGCGTACACCACATGGGCGTCCAGGGCCTTGAGGTGGGCGATGGACGACACCAGCACGATGGAGCCGCCGTCGCGCAGCAGCGGCAGGGCCTTCTGGATGCTGTAGAAGACGCCCTTGACGTTGATGTCGAACTGCTCGTCGAACTGCGCCTCGTCCACCTGTTCGCCCGCGGCGGGGCGGATGATGCCGGCATTGGCGACCAGCACGTCGAGCCGCCCGTACAGCTGACCGATGCGCTGGTACAGCGCATCGATATCGGCCAGCCGGCCGGCATCGGCGCAGATGCCCAGGGCGTTGCCGCCGATCTGCCCGACGGCCTCGTCCAGCACCTGGCGGCGCCGCCCGGTGATCACCACCGTCGCGCCCTCCCGGGCGAATCGCTGCGCGGTGGCCAGGCCGATGCCGCTGTTGCCGCCCGTCACGAGCGCGATCTTGTCGTTCAGCTTTCCCATCGTTCCTCCAACGTCGTTGCCGAGTGAGTTTGCGTGGGGGGTTGCCATGCAGGATCGGGCAGCGGCAGGTAGCGCCCGATCTTCTCCGCCAGCCGCGCGCGGCGATCGGCGAGCCGGGCCTGGAGCGCGTCCAGCGCCTGGAGCTTCTCCAGGTGCTGCTGCAGGCAGGCGAGGAAGCCTTCGCTGTCTTCCTCCTCCTCCAGGTGCTGCAACAGGCCGTGGATCTGCCGGGTGCTGAAGCCGCACTCGATCAGTTCGCGTATCCAGAGCACGCGCCGCACCATGGCCGGGGCGTAGTCGCGATAACCGTTTTCCAGCCGCGACGACGCGATCAGCGCCCGGGCTTCGTAATGACGAAGCGCGCGGGTGCTCGCGCCGGTACGCAGTGCCAGTTCGCCAATCCGCATGTTCACCTCCACCGGCGGAACTCTAGGGGCTTGACGCTAGTGTCAAGGTCAAGCGCCCGGGCTTGCCCGGCGCGTGACTTCGGACGGCGATTATAGGAACGCGGCCCGGCGGCCAGAAATGCACATGGGTATCGGCCGGGCATACCTGGGTATGACGGCCGGCGGGGCACGCAGGCCGGCTCGTCTATGCTGGAACTTTCGATTGCCAGCGAGGGTGCGTCATGGGCCTGAACGAAGCGAGCCAGCGGCTGCGGCGCGAACTATTGAACATGGCCTTCCGCCATGAGGGACTGGCAACCGACCTGGGGCGGGCCGCCGAGCAACTGCCGGTGTCCCAGGCGGTGCACCTGGTGCGCATGGCGGCCTTCCTGCAGGGCGATGCCGAACGGCTGATCGCCATGGCCGAGCAGGTGCGCACGGGCGTCATCAGCGCCAGCGGCCCCTGACCCCTCCAAAGCACTATTCCCTTCCTCCGGCGTGCGGGTAAGGTGGCGGCAGAACACCGCTGGATTGCCCATGAACCGCAACGCCGCGCCCCCGCAGGCCCGCCAGGTCGTCCTGGCCAACGGCCTGGGGCTGACCCTGGTGCACGACCCCCGGGCCACCCGCGCCGCCGCCCTGGCGCGGGTGGCGGCCGGCAGCCATGACGAGCCGCGGGCGCACCCCGGGCTCGCGCATTTCCTCGAACACCTGCTGTTCCTCGGCGGCGCGCGCTTCGCCGCGGGCGAGCGGCTGATGCCCTGGGTGCAGGCGCGGGGCGGGCGGCTGAACGCCAGCACCCGGGCGCGCACTACCGACTACTTCTTCGAAGTGCCCGCCGCGGAGCTGGACGGCGGCCTGGCGCGCCTGCTCGACATGCTGGCCCGGCCGCGGTTGGAAGTTAGCGCGCAGCTCGGCGAGCGCGAGGTGCTGGAGGCGGAGTACATCGCCCGCGCCAGCGATGCCGGCACGCTGATCGACGCGGCCCTGGCCGCCGGGGTGGCCGAGGGGCATCCGCTGCGCCGCTTCGTGGCCGGCCGGCGCGCCAGCCTGGCGGTGGAGGCGGCGGGTTTCCAGAGCGCGCTGCGGGACTTCCATGGCGGCTTCTACCGGCCCGGCAATGTGCAGCTGTGGCTGCAGGGGCCGCAGTCCCTCGACGAGTTGCAGGCCCTGGCCGCCCGGCACTGCGGGGAATGGCCGGCCGGCCCGGTGCCGACCCGCGACCTGCCGCCGGCCCTGGCGCCGCTGGCCGGCGACAGGCTGCACCTGCGCCTGCCCGGTGCGCCGCGCCTGGTGCTGGGCTTCGCCGTGGCCGAGCTGGATGCCGCCGCCGAACAGACCTTCGATGCCCTGGCCGGCCTGCTGGGCGACGAGGCAGAGGGTGGATTGCTGGCATGGCTGGGCGAGCGCGGGCTGTGCGATGCGGCGAGCTTGCGGGTGGTCTACCGCGCGCCGGGGCAGGCGCTGCTGGCGGCGACCTTCGAACTGGCGCAGGCGCGGGATGCCGCGCGGGTCGAGGCGGCCTTTCTCGATTGGCTGCGGGCGCTGCGCGAGGGTGGCGGCGTTGCCTTGGTGGCGGACGAAGCACGGCAACTGCCTCCCCTGGAACAACTGCAGCGGCGTGCCCGGGGCCTGCCGGCGCCGGTCTCGCCGCAATGGCTGGCGGCGCTGGACGCATCATGCCTGGTCCGCCTGTTGGTGGCGGCGGATGCGCCGGGCCAGCCCGCCTGCGTAGCTGGCTTCGACCTGCACCTGGGGCGCAGCCCGGTCGAGCCCGTGGCCTTTGCCCCACAGCCCTGGCGTTTTGCGGCGCCGCCAGCGGCTAGCAGCGCAGCAATGGGCGCGATCCATTTGCGTTGGCGCTTCCCGAGCGCGCCAGCCCATAGCCACTTCCTCGCCTTGCGCCACGGCCTGCGTCCCCTGGCCGGGCTGGCGCGGCGCCATGGCGTGAGCCTGCGCCTGGACGAGGAGGGCGCCGACTGGTCCCTGGGCCTGCAAGGCCCGGCCGACCGCCTGGAAAGCTGCCTGGACGGCGCCTTGGCGCTGCTGGCCGAGCCCCCCGCGGCAGTGCTGGCCCAGGGGGAGCGCCTGCTGTTGCGCGAGCGGCAGCAGAAGGCCGCCGAACTGCCGATCCGCCGCCTGCTCGACGCCTTGCCGGTCCAGTTGGCGGGGGAGGGT
>Ga0182743_1004307_pt1 | contig 10858 bp, 13 predicted proteins | sample eDN3rd30CKraftOP_FD_128522 | JGI IMG/M metagenome (GOLD analysis project Ga0182743, IMG submission 128522) | Enriched Organic Plus compost microbial communities from Emeryville, California, USA - eDNA 3rd pass 30_C Kraft OP (version 2) (version 2) ... | reverse complement strand
TATGCCGCGGCCAAGCTCTATGCCTACTGGATCACGGTGAACTACCGCGAGGCCTACGGCATCCACGCCTCGAACGGCATCCTGTTCAACCACGAATCTCCGCGCCGTGGCGAAACCTTCGTCACCCGCAAGATCACGCGCGCCGCGGGGCGGATCAAGGAGGGCCTCGAAGAAGTGCTCGTCATGGGCAATCTCGATTCCAAACGCGACTGGGGCTACGCTCCCGAATACACCGACGCCATGTGGCGCATCCTCCAGCAGGACGATCCCGATGACTTCGTCTGCGCGACGAACGAAACGCACACCGTCCGCGAGTTCATCGACCTCACCTTCAAGCAGCTCGACATGGAGCTGGAATTCCAGGGCGAGGGCGTGAACGAAGTCGGCATCGAAAAGAAGACCGGCAAGGTCCGCGTGAAGATCGATCCGAAATATTTCCGTCCCACGGAAGTGGATCTCCTCATTGGCGACTACGCAAAGGCAAAGGAGAAGCTGGGCTGGGAGCCGAAAACCCGTTTCGCCGATCTGGTCAAGATCATGACCGAAGCCGACTGGAAGCTCGCGCAGAAGGAAGCGCGCGAGAAGCGAGGCGCGTAAGCGCCGGGCGCCGCGCGCTGCGCGCGGTGCTACGCGGTTGCGGGCTGCGGGTTGCAGGCTGCGGGTTTGCACAAGAGCCATGAAATCGTTCGAGGAGCTGGAATGTTACCAGTTGGCTCGAGCTTTGCGGATTCAGATTGCGCATTGGGCAAGGTCGGTTCCCAAGGAGGAAGAGTTTCGCCTCAGGGATCAGATTCTACGTGCGGCTCGTTCAGTGACGGCGAATATCGCTGAAGGTTTTGGACGTCAACACCCGCAGGAAAATCTGCAATTCTGCCGCCAGGCAAGAGGATCACTCTGCGAAGTTTTGGACCATCTCAACGTGGCGCTTGATGAAGGCCTCCTCCCTGCAGATTCCTACGACAGCCTCCGGAAAGAATGGACTTCGGCAAAAGCGAAGCTTTCGGGTTACATCACCTACCTTCAAAGCCTCTCGCCAAAGGACAAGCGTTTCAAACCCGAGTAGCCGCGCTGTGGGTCCCCGCAGCCTGCAACCGCGCGCGAAAGCGCGCGACCTGCAACCCGCAGCTTGCAACAGCGCCTCGGCGCTCTGCAACGGTCGCGCAGCGACCATGCAACCGCGCGCGCAGCGCGCCATGCGCGCGGTGCTTCGGTGGGCGGTCTTTCGGTAAGTCGGATATCTGACGGTGAAAGTCGATTCGTGGCGGGATCTCGATGCGTATCGGAGCGCGTTCTCGCTGCAACAGGCGATATTCCGGGAGTCAAAGACATGGCCGAAAACGGAAGGATACGCGCTGACCGACCAGATCCGTCGTTCGTCTCGTTCCATTGGTTCCAACATCGCTGAAGCTTGGGCCAAGCGACGATATCCCGCACATTTTCTATCGAAACTTACCGACGCGGATGGAGAGCTGCAGGAGGTTCTTCACTGGCTGGAAACTGCCGCTGCATGCGGATATCTCCCCGCGGAAGAGCATTCAAAGCTCCAGGAAGAAGCAGTCAGGCTGGGGAAACAGCTGGGAAGCATGATCAATCGTCACGAATCCTTTTGCTTCCAGGGAAACAGGGAAAAGCTGAAAGCTGAAAGGCTGAGCACCGGCGCCAGGGATGGCGCGGGGCAGCCTGCCTGAAAGGCAGCCCGAAGGGCGAGACGCGCGGGAGCGTGCGAGGCAAATTCCGAAACTCTGAAAAGCTGAAACACGGAAACACCAGCCACCGGCTTCCGAATTACCGAAACACCGCGCGCGCTCAGCGCCGCAACACGCAGCTTGCAACAGCGCCTCGGCGCTCTGCAACGGTCGCGCAGCGACCATCCGGTATGCCTCATGCCTGCGCTGCCCTGACGCTCGTCTCTCGACTTTCGACGCTTGTCTCCGTTCAGCCCTCTTGTGCTCCTTGCGCCTCTTTGCGGCAACCCCGCGAAGCGCATTGCGGGCATGACAAAACCCGGCGCGCACGACACCGGGTCTTGCTTTTTCCCCCTTGGAAGTCCGCCGCTTACGCGGCTTCCTTCAGGGGATCTGGCGTCGCGGCGGCCGAATTGACTTTCCGGGTCAGGCCGCTGCGGCGTTCACTTTTCGGGACGTATCCCAGAGCCCGGTAAAGCGGGCTGTCTGGTCCATGGTCCGGATCGCTCCGGACGCCATTAACCATCAGCTCGATCTTTTCCCGGCTCACTGCATCGGCCGCGTTGCGGCGGCCGATTGCCGCGGAGCGCAGCATTTCCAGCACCTGGATGGTCTGCCGCTCTTCGAACGAGGCTCGTGTCCCTGCGATGAACTGCTCGAGGGTCATGCCTCCGAACGATGACTCCGCAGCAAGCTCGGTCCAGGCTTTTTCGAACCGGGCGATGCGGGTTGTGATCAACTCCTTGCTAGGCATATCCGTTTTCTCCTTTCTAACCGCCCCACGGCGGATATGGCCTCCGGAGAAAAGAACCCCTCATCCGTGCCGGTCGTGCGCCAACGCGGCGTCCGGATCCTTCCCTTTCCGAAAGTCCAGAGCCATCTGAGGCCAGATACAGCTCCTCTTCGGCGCGGTCACTTTTGCGAACAGACTCTCCCCGGTCAAGGCGGAATTGTTCCGCAAATGGGCAAAAAACCACAACGGGTGGGGTAATTGGGGTCCAACGTCCCGAGGAACAGTGTATTTTTGCGAGGAATGGCCGTTTGGAGAAGCTTCCCAAGTGGTTGACGAAAGATCCAAAGTCGTTGACGAAGCATCCCAGGCGCTTGACGAAGCTCTCCAACGGCTTGACGAAAGATCCCAGGCGGTTGACGAAAGGTTCCAACGACGTTTCCCCTTTCGTCGGCTTTTACTTCCTTTTGAAAATGTGGTTGACGAAGTTCGTCATCCAAAAAGTCAAAAGGAATCGGTCGTTGGAAAGCTTCGTCAACCACTTGGAAAGAACGAAAAAGCGCTTCGCAGCGACGAAACGGCGCGTGTTTCACGCGTCCGTCCTGTTGAGATGTTTCGGTATTTCTGTGCTTCAGTGAGCCGAACGGCTCGCTCTCGTCGCCAAGCGCTCGAAAGAGACGACGCTGCCAATTCGATCCGCCTCATCCACAACCTGCAGCTTGCAACAACCGAGTCTGAAGGTCGAGAGTCTGAAGGCCTGAAATTCGGAACGGGGCGAGAGGCGAGTTCCACCAGACCTTGGACTAGCATCCCAGCGGCCCCCGCTTCGCTATCTTCTCTCTTGTGTTCCTTGCGTCTTCTCGTGGCAACCTGCAATTTGCAACCGCCAGCCTGCAATTTCACCAGTCTTAGCGCACCGAAACACCGCGATCCCACATAAATGACAACGACGGCAAAATCCACTATTACGAGGTTCGGTCTACCAAAGAGCCTGATCGCAATTGCTGGCGCGATCCTCGCCTGGTTCCTCGTGAGTGAAGTGGCGACCGAGGCATGGTATCGTTGGAAGGAATCGCAGGTTCCTGTCACTGAGCCGTGGCCGATTGACTGGCCGACGGAGGAAAACGCGGCGGCACGGGGATTTCACGACTTTCAGCCGCGGGAAATGAGCGATCGGGAGAAAGAGTTGCTGCATTTCAAGCGGGGACGCGCCGCGAGTTGGAAGGATGCGGACGGGACACATTGGACCGGATTCCTTATCGAATGGGATCCAGATCCAAAGTTGAACCAGATGGATCTTACACACAATCCCACGGTTTGCCTTCAGGCAGCAGGGCTCAAATTGATCAAGGCTTTGCCCGACGTGGATCTTGAGATTGGCGGAGTGCCCGCGACCTTTAAAGCATGGCGGTTTGATGCAGATGGTCGCCCGATTTTCGTCTATGTGGCCACCCGGCTTGACTACGGATTCTCGACGTATCGGTATAAAGACGGGCTGATCGCTATGCGCGCGGGTAATCTTTGGAAGGCCGTTGTCGGAAGTCGTGGGAATCCTTTGCAGACCATCGAACTCGTGGTTGTTGGCTTGCGATCGGAACGGGAGGCCAATGAGGCCCTTCCAACTCAGCTTCGCATGCTGCAACCGGTGGCCCGATAACATCATTTCTTAGTCAATAGTGACTCTTCGAAAGGCATTGGCTGAGGCGCGACATCGCGCGCGATCCATTTTATCGATAAACGTTTTCGACTATCAAACTTTCCGGGCTTTGGCATCTTCGTTCCAATCGGTGGGGCGCCCGGTGATGGCTCAATTCTCCGCAAAGTTTTTCGATCGGACAACCCCGGCGGAGGTTGTCGCATGGAGAAAGACTGTTGGAACGGAGATCGCCCTTCACTTGGATCACTGCAATTCCGTCGAACTTTTGATCCAGTGCACCCAAGCGGGGTTCGATTCCGTGATGTATGACGGAAGTTCGCTTCCATTGAAGGATAATATTCGACAGACCTTGGAGGCTAAAGGTGCGATCAAGCAGGTGAACCCGGATGTTCTTTTCGAGGCGGAAGTTGGGCATGTCGCCGGTGTGGAGGACGGGTTTGGCGCGGAGACGGGTGGAGAAAGCACCCGTTTGGAAGATGTTCTGGAATTTTTTCGCGAAGTGGAGCCGGATTTGCTGGCTGTCGGTTTCGGCAACATGCATGGCCATTACAAAGGAACAGAGAAGTTTGATCTGGAGCTTATGGAGGCCGTGCACCGGTCTTTGCCTGATGTGTTGAAGGTGCTTCATGGCGGGTCGGGAATGAGCCTTTCCATCGTGGAAAAACTTGTCGGGTGGGGACACTGCAAAATTAACATCAGCAGCGATCTTAAGTCCTTTTGGCTGGAGACCAGCCGCCAAATTCTGAACGATCCCCGGGATTCGTCCTCCCCAATTGCCGCGACTCAGGAGATGGATCGCCGGCTTTTGGTTTTCTTCAAGGAATTGCAGGAGAAATACAAATCATGTTTGCTGTAATCAATCTCGGGTTGAAAAGCATCCGGCTGTGCCTCTTCGATGGCGCCAGCCACCTTCTTTTCAAAAAAAGCTATCCGCTGAATACCGTAATTTTCGGCGAAGGCGTCGAGCAGGACGGAGAGGAATGGTGGAACTGCGTGAAGCAACTCTTTGACGATGCTGCGGAAGTCGGGCACAAACTCGAGGAGATAGGAGGCGTCACGGTTTCCGCGTCCGCCTCATGCCTGGTATGTGTGGATTCCAAGGGGATTCCCTTGCGGCCCATTATCATGGTGAGCGATAGGCGGCACTGTGCCGCCGAAGCGGATTCCGGCGAACCCGTGATGATTCAGCGGATCCATTGGCTAAGAGAGAGTGAGCCCGATGCCTTTGAAAAAGCGGCGCGATTTCTGGCACCCAATGATTATCTTATTCATCGCCTTAGCGGACGCCCTGTTACGGATCCGCTTAATGCCGAGAAATCGGGTTACGACATTCCTCGCCGGGAGTATCTGATTGAAGACGACACAATACGATCCCGCCTTCCGGAGGTGGGCGATATTGGCGAGGTTGTCGGCACGTTGCTGCCGGAAGTTGCCAGCGAACTTGGACTTCCGAAGAGCGTGGAGGTTCGATTGTCCACTTACGATGCCATCGTTTCGGTGGTGGGCAGCGGTGTTTCCCAGCCAGGGGAACTTTGCGATGTTTCGGGGACGGTAACCTCCGTCCGCATGGTGGCGGCGCAGGATTGCCCTCATCCGGAGGGTGCCATCGTCTCCCAATCCATGTCCTTGTTGGGTCATTACTACGTAGGCGGAAGCAACAACATGGGCGGCGGATTGATCGAATGGCTCAAGGGCACCTTCTATCCCCCTTCCCCTCATGTTTACGACATGATCCAGGCGGATGCGCAGAGTGTTTCCGCCAAGGACAGTCGTATCGTATTTCTCCCTTACTTGTTGGGCGAACGTGCTCCCTTGTGGAACCCTCATGCCCGGGGCGTCTTCTTCGGAGTGGAGCGCATGCATTCCCGGAAGCACTTTGCCCGGGCCACCCTGGAGGCCGCTGCATTCTCGGGACGCAGCCTCATTGATGCCATCACGGAGGCCCATGGGAAACCGCCCTCAAAAATCCGATTGAGCGGAGGATTGAGCCGGTTGGAGATCTGCAATCGAATCAAGGCGGATGTTTACGGCATGCCCGTCGAGATTGTTTCGGAATTCGAAAGCACGGCATTGGGCGCCTACCTGCTGGCCTTTCACCAGGCGCTCGAGATTGATCTGCGTTCGCCGCAGGCACTGGGCAAATTCGTGAAGGTTCGAGACATCGTCCTGCCGGATGAAGAGGCCATGGCGGTGTATGAGGAAAGCTACACGATGTTCCGTGAAATTTACGCCGCGCTGAAGCCCCTCTTCGAACGGCACAAGGCGCGCACGATTTTGTCGCTGAAGTCGGAGGACGGTTACCTGGAAAATCTATGATCGCTCCGCCTCGAAAAAATGTTGCCTCCGCGGATGATTGGAAGGCGGTTTGCTCGGACCTTGGATGGACCTCCGGTCGCGCCCTGCTGGTGGTTCATACTCCCAGCGCCACTGAATACGTACACCGCAATTTTGGGTGGGCCGGAGTTCGCGCGCATTTGGTGATCCGGGAGGAGCCGCAGCCGCAGCATCTGGAATTGCTGGAGAAGCATGCCTTCGACGAAGCTCCTTTTGTCGTTGGGATTGGAGGAGGCAAGGCGCTCGACGCCGCCAAGGGAGCTGCCATGTGGGGCGCGGATTTCCGTTCAGTCGAGGAAATGACCAGGTTGCTGGAATCCGGAGGACGGGTGCAGCATTCCCGGCCGTCAACCCTTGTCCTTGCTCCCTCCATTGCGAGCAGCGGCTCGGAAGCCAGCCGTGGAGCCATCTTTACCGTCGGAACGAAAAAGATGGGATTGCGGGGAGATTCATTGCTGCCGGACCTCGTTGTACACGATGCGGGCTTGTGGAGTTCCTTGTCGCGGGAGGGCACGCTGCATCACGCTTTCGACATCTTTGCCCATTTGATCGAGACGACAATCAGCCTGCGGCGCACGCCGCAGGCGCTCGAGCATGCTGGATTGGGACTCGATGTCTTGGGAGAATGGATCGTTCGGCGGGATGCGGCCATTGCCGACTATCAATTCGCCATGGATGCCTCCTACCACGCGGGCGTTTGTCTGGGCAGCTCTTCGACATGCCTGCCGCATCGCATGCAATATGTCCTTGGCCCCGCGACGCATACGACGCATGTCGAAGGGATTTGGTTTCTCGCCAGGTCGTGGCACGCACTTACTCGAGAGCGAAGCGAGACGCGCCTGAAGGAGTTTGAAGGCATGTTGCGTCCGGAGGTGTGGGGGGGTGCCGATTCCGGAAAAATCCTTGCCCGGCTGCACGAAATGGCCGCGGCCAAGGTGCGCTTGGAGAGGTTTGCCATCCTGAAAGGGCGGGAAGCGGAACTGGCAAAAATGGTGGATGGCGACCTTTCCGCCGACCCGAGCTATCGAGACGTTTCAGACATTCAAGCTTTGATGACTCATGATTGACGAAGTTGTAATCCTTGCTGCTGGTGTGGGAAGCCGAATGGCGGAAATCACCAAAGACCGTCCCAAATGCATGGCTCCCTTCCAGGAGGGCACGTTACTGAGCCGCCTTCTGTCGCAACTTCGCGCCTTCGAGGGAATTCGAAAGATCCATATCGTTGGTGGATACCGCATTGGCGACCTCGAGGAATACGTGAAACGTCCCGAATTTGCGGATCTTCCGATTCAGGTTTGGCAAAACGAGATCTACGCCTCCACGAACAGTCTGATCTCCGCGAAGATCGCCTTCGAGCACGCGCGCGGCCAGTTGCTCATGTTTAATTCCGACGTGGTCTACGAGTCGGAGTTGGTGCGGCGAATGGTGGATTCCGAAGCGCCCTTTGCGTTTTCACTGGACCGCTCGGGATACAACGAGGAATCCGAAAAAATTGTCGTGGGCTCGGACGGACGGGTCGTCCACATCGCCAAAACGATTGCGGAAGCGGATGCGACCGGATGCTCGGCTGACCTTTATCGCGTCCGGATCGAAGATGGCGCAAACTCCATTGTGGCGCTTTTGGCCCGATACCTCGAACGCCCGGATGCCGGCAAGAGGCTGTTCGAAGACTTTTTGGATCACCTCCTTCTAGGTCTGCGATTCGAGACGGTTGATGTCACAGGATTCGAATGGTACGAGATCGATACGGTTGCGGAATTGCAGGAGGCGGAAATGGTCTTTGCCACGGTTTCCTGACGGTCGCGATTAATGCGCGATATTGGCGGAGTTTGCAGACTTCAGCCAGGAGATTTTGGGGCGCGAGTGGAGGAGAGCTGCCCCATCCGTATAGATTGCTATCGCACAAATAGAGATATGGATTCTCTGCGAGACATTTACATGCGGGGTGCTGGATGGATGCGGAATAGGGATTACCTCAAAAAAGGTGAATCCTCCATTCCTGGGATTTTGATATGCCGGATGTTGAGCATCCCTTTAGTATGGGGTTTTGTGCGTCTTGGTATCCGCCCCAATGCGATTTCGATTCTTTCACTGATCGTGATCGTTCTTTTCCTGATTGGATTCGTTGGACGTCGTTTCGAAATGGCGGGCGGACTGTTGTTTATGGGCGCGTTGCTTGATTTTTGTGATGGGATGGTGGCACGACGGCAAAAGTCAGGATCGACCTTTGGTCGGTGGTTGGACTATGCGCTGGATCGGGTGAAGACATTCCTCATTCTGGTTTTGACTCCCTTTGTGTTCCCTGAAGGGGGCATCCTCTTTTTGGCTGGCAGTGCATTCTTCTTGTTATTGGTAAAGGAGGTAATGTTAAGGCTTAACGCTTTCGAGAAGCCTTTCGAAGCCCACGGATACCCGCCATGGAGGCTTATTTTCGGGCGGTTTGACCATGTAGCGAAGGCTCTGGTGCAGAATGATCCATGGCATCTGGTGATGACTGGATTATTGGCTGTTTGCTTTGGAAGGAGCGGGATGAAGATTGGGTTGCTTATATACGCGGGAACAATCGTTATCGATGCGCTCGTATTTCTCCGGGCACACCTCAATCTTTGGGCTCCGATCGACATCGGAACGGACAGAATCCTTATTCTAAGATCGGGCTACTCGATTAAGGGACGGTTAAATTACGTAAAACAACTCTGGCGGAATCGTGGGTGATTTCGAGGTGCTTTGATCCGGGATATTTTCAGCAAATTTTGGCACTCTCCCACCTGGACTCAATGGGCATACCAGGCAGTGTTGTCGCTGCAGTTGGTGCTGATTGCGCCGCTGATTCTCCGGCATTTCGATACCACCCAGACGGCGGCCTGGTACCTCTTTGGATCTTTGAATCTGTTCGGCACGTTCGTCATGCAGCGAATGCTGCTTACCTTTGCGCGAACGATCGCCATGTGCAGGGGGGGATACGATTGGAGGAAGCCATCCAAAACCAACGATACGGGGGAGTCAAACTGGGAGGGAATCAATCGCCTTGTTCCGACCATGGCGGGTTTGCAGATTGGTTTGGCATTCGCCAATGTGGCGATTGCCTGTATCCTTGGCTGGATCGGTCTTTTTCCGCTTTTGAAGGGTTACCCTCAGGCGGCGAAGGTTTGGACGGCTTTTGGAATATATCAGCTCGGAAGCGTCATTACGTTCTACATGAGTCGCTACCATGCCGTTCTCATGGGATTGAACGCGCTCGCTATTAGCAACCGCTGGCGATTTTTTACCGTGGGCATCGGTTTGGTGGGTGTTGCGGTCGTCCTTATTCTGGGATACGGGATAGTGGCTGCCACGGTGGTCAACCAATCCATTTATTTGATCGGTGGATTTGTTGCCCGGATGTCGATCCCTCTGGTCGCCAACGGACGCGTGCAGAACCTTGAAGCCGTTCGATTCGACCTCGAGATTATCAAGCTGACGATCGGGCCCATATGGAAAAGCCTGATCAATCAGATTGCGACATCCGGTCCGCTTCCGGTCGCCGGAATTCTGATTGCGCAAACCGGAAACGCTTCGGTGGCAGCCTCCTTCTCCTTTGCATCTCGAATTTTGATTGCCATTGAGCAGGTGGCGATGACTCCGTTCAACAGTGTGCAGCCTTTGATTTCCCAGCTGATGGCGAAGCGGGAGCGGGCACAGGTGCACGAGATATTGCTTCGTCGGGCGATGCTCTCCTTCTCCTTGATGATTGCCGCGATCTTGATCTGCGGTGTGGCCATGCCGTGGGCCTTGCCTCTCCTGGATTCGAATACGAAAGCTGTCCCTTTTGTTTCATGGTGCCTTATGGGAGGCGGAGTTCTGATAATAAGAGTTTATCTGTGCATGCTCGCCCCACACTATTCGTTGAACGACATCATTTTTAACAGGGAGTCGATCTTGAGCGTTGGACTATTTGTTATCATATTGGAGGTGCTCTATCCGGTTCTTGAACTGTCTTCTGTGGGTGTAGCCATGAGTCTCTCGTTCGTGCTGATCTATCGAACTGAACCGCTTAAGGCATATTTTTTCAAACTCCGATTAGGTTGCAAAAACATTATAAACCGTTAGTTAAACGTAAATGCGATTCGATAATGAGTAATGGCAGGCTGAATCTTTTAACGCCTCTAATTATAGCGCCGCTCGCGTTTGACTATCGTGGCGCGGAGATGGGTGGCGGACTGGTTCAATTTGCTACTTCCGCGATTTGTGTCCTGTCCATCATGATTTTTCTTCTTGGGAGAAATCGCATCTTCGTCTCGTTGCGCGTTCCATATAATATCACCGCCGTTGCAGGCTTGTTATATCTTAGGGTCTTTCCTAGATTAGAGGAGAAGAGCTGAGGTTTTTGATGAGTAAGGAAAAGAGGTTATCATGGCGATGGTTGAAGCGCCATTCGGTTTCCTTGAGATGATCATAGAAGTGTTCCCAGCG